>Ga0193729_1001782_pt1 | contig 10895 bp, 6 predicted proteins | sample U1c2metaG_FD_143036 | JGI IMG/M metagenome (GOLD analysis project Ga0193729, IMG submission 143036) | Soil microbial communities from a riparian zone of the East river system, Colorado, United States - U1c2 | ecosystem: Environmental > Terrestrial > Soil > Riparian zone | place: USA: East River... | reverse complement strand
CGAGTCGTTGACCACAATCAAAGGGCGGTTCTGGTACGCCCAACTAAAGAAGAGATTCTAAGGCGTAGACTGAAACAATTGACAGTGGCCGGGCCTTTAAAAAAGGCCCGGCCGTTCTGTTTTCGTTGTAATTCCTCGTGGTTCGCAGTGCCAGCTGTGATAATCCGTCCTCGTCAGCGTAGTGGACGAAGGCCTTCCTGTAGTCCGGCTCAGCTCGCCAAACCCTCTGAGTTCCGACCCAAGACATCTGCGGCTGGATGTTGAAGTGCGGGCGATTAACTTCTTAGCTTTCACGAGTTAACTAATCACTTTTTGCTCGATTCCTTTTCCGGGGATTCGGTGAATCGTCCCTACCTTTGCGTGTGTGGCCCACGCCTTTTGGTCGATACATCATGCGCCTGCTACGTAGGGACGATTGACCCCAATCGTCCGACCGGCTAATGAATAACAAGAGCAGCAGAGCTGCGGCAGCGCGCTGCCGCACGACTAACATTTTTCTCCTCGAGAATACTAACGCCAGACCTCTGCAACCGCGCTATTTACTCGAAAACACCCGACGAAGCGGAGTGCGGATTCGATAGAGAGCAACGTCGGCCCTTATTTTCTCAGCAAGGGCCAAGTCACCTTGCGCGCTCGCTATTTCGAAGCCTTGCTTCGCCGCGCTGATCGCTTCACCAAATCGATTATCTTCTGCGTAAGCTGCGGCCAGAGTTCTGAGAAATCGAGGCTCTTTGCCGCCTGAAAGGTCTACTGCCTCCTGAGCAAGTTTAATTGCTCTGCTACCGTCACGGATTGATGCATCGGGGGATGTCGCTAGCACCCAAGCGATATTGTTGCGAGAATGGGGGTCCCGGGGAGCTATTTCCCTGGCCTTTTCGTAGTGACTGATCGCTTCCTTCAGCAAGCCGCGTTGTAGAAGGGCGTTACCAATCCCCGTGTAAGCGTCTGCATAATTCGGCTCTAACTCAAGCGTTCTTTGCCATTGTGCAATTGCTTCATCGATCTCGCTCTTTGCAAAAAGAACGCTGCCAAGATTGTAGTACGCATCTGCATAATTGGGTTGCAGCTTTATCGCTTCCCGGTAGTGAAGAATGGCCTCGTCCGGTCGTCCTTTTCGGGCCAAGGCATCGCCCAGATTCATCTGCACAAAGGCTGAACCCAGATCGTAGTGCCTTTCCGGCTTACTCGCCCTGATTCTTAACGCAGCCTCGAAATGCGAAATCGCTTTGTCCATGTCGCCGCGGTCCGCGCAAAGGAAGCCAAGATTGTTATGGGCAACATCGTTGTTTGAAGTTACGGCAAGAGCGTGATTCCAAAGAGTTTCGCTGTCCTTCCAATGCGTCCTCTGAACAAATGCAGTCCAGCCGAACGCCACGACGATCGCCGCAGCCGTCGTTGCAACAAAGTGGGGTTTTAGCCGAGCGTAGACTGACAGCTCGGCGGCGCCCCAGACGACCATCAGAAACAGACCAATTTGGGGCAGGTATGTATAGCGGTCGGCATGCCCTTGCTCTCCAACCTGAACAACGCCAATGACCGGCACCAGCATGCCGAGATACCAGAACCAGCCGGTGAATAGGTAGCCGCGTTGCTTTCGTAATCCGATCGCCGCTGCGGTGATTGCAACCAGAAATGCAATCGCGAGCATAACTTCCCAAATTGGCAGGCTGTTATTTGGATGTGGATAGAAAACGGCCAGGCGTGTCGGCCAAAAGGTTTTCCAGAGGTAGGTCACATAACTCGTGAACGCGTTTTCAGCTCGCCAGGCAAATGGCAAGGGTGGGATCGCGCCAGCTTCCTGTTTTTGCAAAACGAACGTGACGACGCACGCAGCGGCGGAAAGAACCAACAACGGAATTTTCTCCAGAAGCAGGCGTGGTATTGCCGGCCCTTGATTCCACCGGTGCGCGGTCTTGCCTTTGCTGGCTACCAGAGGTCTCTCGAAACGACTTAATGGCCAGTAATCCAGGAGAAGCAGGACAAACGGTGCCGTCACGAGCATTGACTTGGACATGAGCCCAGCCGCGAATAACACAGCGACCGCGAGATAGCGGCCTATGGATGGCGCGCGTGCGTAACGCACATATGCGCCCAGCATGAGGACAAAGAATAACCCGCTAAGAACATCTTTTCGTTCGCTCACCCATGCGACCGACTCGACGTGCAGCGGGTGAATCGCAAAGAGCGCTGCCACGACTCCGCTTTGCCAGATATTGCCAGTCTGGCTCGAACCGCCAGTCATCTGACGCAGTACTCGATACAACAAGAGCACGGTGATCGTATGCAACACGACATTTGTGAAATGATGGCCTCCAGCACGTAATCGGTAGAACTGGCAATCCAGCATGTGGGAAATGGTGGTCAAGGGATGCCAGTTGTGCGCGTGCGGTCGAGTAAATGCGGCAACTACTCCATTAGCGCTCATCCCTCTGGTGATCTCCGGAGTGTCGTAAACATATATGTGATCGTCGAAGTTAACGAAATCGTACGCGAGTGTCTGGCCGAAGACGGACCAGGTGATGCCAACGAGGAGGAGGTATATAAAAATAGTTAGAGAGCGAGTTGCCACCTCTCTATGAGGCGATGCCGAGTCGACCAGGCGTTCGCGATGTCCTCTATCCTTGCGAGATCGGCGCGCCTCTTTAGAAACTGGAACTGCCATTTGTCAGGCTGGGGTCCCGCAGCGGTCTCCCGAGTTGGTAAAGAACACGAAGGCAGCGTGCCATTCGAGCTTCGTCATTCTCCTAGGATTTCCTTTCGTAAATCAAAATGTAATTGCCGAGCCGCGGCACTGATTGCGGAATGTTTGCGAAGTAATAATCTGTTTGCCCTGATGCCACCATGTTCACAAAACCGGCCACGGCGTAATTCTGTGCTGTGTATTCATTTGCCCAGGTAAAGATGAGTCCATCAGAGTGGGGCCGCCGCAACCAGGAGTCGTTCATGATCACCGAGATTAGATATTTGGGACGCGCGCCTTCGATCTCGCGGATCATCTCCTCCTGCATCTGTCGCGCATATTTTTGCGGTTCCATTAAGGGGTAAGTATAAATGTAGCCCGTTGCAGAATGCCGTTGCGCATAGAAATAAATTTGAGGCTCCGAACCTAACACTGCGATGACGTCCTGGGAGGATGTATGGTCGCGCACGTATTCGGCAATTCTCACGGATTCCGCGAATGGAGCTTGAGGGTAAACGATTTGGCAAGCTTCAACTGGCGAAGCCTCGAAGAAGAATCTTTTCTCTTTAAAAATCGGCAAGGCTAGAGCTGCACTAAATAGAAGAAGGGGAATGAACCGAGCAGCTATCATTCGATTGGACAGAACATCCGACCACTTGCTGATTGCAACGCCGGCGAGGAGCGAAACTGCCGGCAGCACAAAGATGAAGTAGTGGTATCGAAAATAAAATCCCGGCGATAACGCCAAGACTGAGAAAAACAGAAAAGCGAGCAGAAAAATTATGCTCGCACGCGTTCGCCCATCCCACAGAGCCGCGACTGCTCCCACGCCAGCCACTATCCAGAGTATCCAGCCAGGTCCAATCACTTCCTGTACGTTGGGAACAAAAAAATGCGAGAGTTGACCGGCAGGAACGATGGTGCCGTACTCGCGAGCGTAATCGATTGTCCAAAACCAAAACTTATTGAATACGCCGGCGTGCCACAACAGAAGACAAGCGATAGTTAAAGGAACAATGGCGCCGGTAATAAATAGAAGGTTTCTTAAAGCAGCCTGCTTCATTCCGAGCCCGGCACCGAGATGGCGAATGAAAAGATAAATGGCGCCAAAAAGAACAAATAAACAAGCCGGCTGCTTCATTAACAGGCCGATGCCGAAGAGCGCACCGCTGGCGAGAACTCGCTTCATCGAATGCGGCTCCAATAAGAGAAACGTCCCGGCGAGAACGGGTAGCATCACGAAATGCGTAGCATGAGCAGCCGATCCCAGGACGGATGGGCTTACCGAGAGGAGAGCGTAGCTCGCAGCTGCAACACTTCCCCCAATCTCATCTGTCAATCTGCGTCCCAACAAAAAGATAACAGCGACGGTTGCGCTGTTTACCAAAAGCAGACCTAAATGAATTCCAGTGATTGTTTGGCCGAAAACAGCCATGATCAGCGCATAAGCGGCGTAGATTCCTGAGAATTTCATACTGTAGGCCAGCTTGTACGGGGGAATACCCTCCAGCATCAATTGGCCAGCATAAGCGTATTCTCCTTCATCGCGCTCGAGAGGGACTGCCAGTAGTCGTACCCGGATCAGGATGACAAGGCCGATCACGAGCAGAGACAAAATCAATGCAACGCGTTTCGTTATTCCTTTACTGGCAAGGTTATTCTTCATAACGAATTATTGTCGCTCACGCCGCAGGGCAGCGATTTGCCACAGCCCTTGCGTATCAGCAACATGGTTTCAAAGTTCGAACTATCTTACCACTGCGCAGTTGAGCGGTTGGCAAGTTATATAAGATTCTCACCGACAGGCGACAAGGGTTTGACGCCCGCTGTGACCAGCCAAATGCAACCTGTAATACCAAACCGCCAGTTTAATTCAGGCGTACGGCAGGGTCTGTTCGTGCTCGCCTTGGCGCTTGTCACTATTCTCGCTTACCGGCCCGCATGGAACGGCGGTTTCCTCTGGGACGACGATGTTTACATTACGAATAACGAACTGCTTACTGCGCCCAATGGTTTGCGGCGAATTTGGTTTTCGCTGGATTCGCCATCACAATATTTTCCCCTTACCTACACAACTTTCCGGATCGAGCAAGCACTCTGGGGACTTAAGCCGTTTGGCTATCACTGGACCAATATTTTTCTTCATGTAGCCAATGCGCTGCTCATCTGGCGCTTGTTGCTGCGTTTGAAAGTGCCCGGTGCGTGGTTGGCCGCCGCAATTTTCGCGTTGCACCCCGTCCAGGTGGAATCAGTCGCGTGGATCACGGAACGGAAGAATGTCTTAATGGCCTTCTTCTGTTTGTTTACGTTGCACACGTGGACTTCCTTTCTTGACGACCAGACTGCGCGGCGGTGGTACTTTTATATTCTGACGCTGGTGTTTTACGCGCTGGCGCTCTCGGCCAAAACAACGGCCTGCACTTTGCCGGCAGCGTTGCTCTTGATCTTGTGGCTGCAGAAGAAGTCCATCGACAGGCGACGATTAAGCCAAATTGTTCCATTCCTGATTTTGGGATTGAGCATGGGATTGTTGGCAGTCTGGTGGGAACGATATCATCAGGGCACGCACGGGGCACTCTTCGCATTAACACTTCCGGAGCGTATTCTGGTCGCCAGCCGCGCGGTTTGCTTCTATCTCAGCAAACTATTTTGGCCATCGAACCTGATATTCATTTACCCCAAGTGGACAATCAGCGCGGCACACGTGCTGGATTATGCCTGGTTAGTCGTCGGGATCGCCGCATGCGTGCTGATTTCCTTTACCCGAAGGTTCTTCGGACGTGCCGTTGAAGTCGCGGCAGTTTTTTTCGTCGCAACGCTCAGTCCCGTTCTGGGCTTCATCATGCTCTACACGTTCCGCTACACGTTTGTCGCGGACCACTACCAGTACCTCGCTTGCATCGGACCCATCGCGCTCGTCTCGGCAGGTATCGTGACTCTCGCCGACAAATGGAAGAAAACCCGGCCATTGACCCTGGGTCTTGCAGTATGTCTCCTTGCAGCCCTATGGTCTCTGAGTTTGCGACAAGGCGCGATGTATGGCGATATTGAAGCGCTCTGGCGCACGACCCTGGCTAAAAATCCAAATTGCTGGATGGCCCACAATAATCTGGGCATTGTACTTTTTGAGAAGAATCAAATAGACGAGGCAATTGCCCAGTACCGGGCAACTTTGAATCTGCAGCCGGATTTTTGGGATGCGGATTACAATCTCGGCAACGCTTTGCTCGGAAAAGGTGAGATCGACGAAGCGATCGTCTATTGCGAGAGAGCTGTCGCAAATCAACCGAACGATCCCGATGCCAGGGTTGCGCTCGGTAATGCCCTCGTCCAAAAAGAACGAATCGATGAGGCGATCGTCCATTACGAAAAGGCGCTGGCGCTTCGGCCCGATTATTTCATTGCTCACTTCGGTCTCAGCCATGCCCTTCTCGAGAAAGGGGAAATCGATCGTGCAATGGTCCATTGTCGGGCCGCTGTCTCGATCCAGCCTCAAAATGCAGACGCTCAAACCAATCTGGCGGTTGTCCTTGATCAGAAAGGCCGAGCGCCAGAAGCGATAAGCCATTACGAAAAGGCCCTACAGCTTTCTTCCCGTTCGCTTTCTGCTGAGAACAATCTCGCTTGGCTTTTGGCCACAAATTCTGATGCGTCACTGCGAAATAGTGCCAGGGCGCTTGAATTGGCTCAGCAAGCCGAGGAGCTATCAGGTGGCGGTAATCCCGTTGTCCTGCGGACGCTGGCAGCGGCCCATGCGAATGCGGGGCAATTCAGCAGGGCTGTTGAAGTGGCGCAACTCGCCCTATCGCTGACAGACCGGCAGAGCCCGCTTGCCAATGCGTTGCAGCAGGAGATTGCCGGCTACCAAGCCGGTCTGCCGTACCGCGAAAACGGTAAGCGGTAAGGACACCCGTCGCCCCAAGGGGGCGCAGGGCCGCGAACAAGCGCGTGGCACAACCGTTGCTCGTATGAGCCATAGTTTCTATGCTTCTGATAAGTCTCGCGCCTTTTCCCCTTAAGCGCTCTTTTACCCTCACCCTGGCGTTACTCACCTTTTCTACCGTCACCTCCTTTGCCACCCCTCTCCTCTTATCCGTAAAGAGAACGCCCGACGATCGCCAAATGGCCCGGATTCAGCCGGTCTTGAGCACGCCAGCAGCCGCCAACAATCGCGATGTGTCGCTGCTGGCTGTTAATCACTGGATTTGGGAACTGCGTCTCATTCCCTATCGGTTTTCAATGGAATGGAAGACCCCTGCAGAACTGGCTTATGAACCAGCCGGAGACTGCAAGAGTAAGGCTGTTGCGCTTTATCAGCGAATGCGAGAGAACGGCGCGCGCGACTTGCGCCTGGTTATAGGCAGACGCGCCCCAACCAGCCGTTCGACGCACACCTGGGTTGAATGGACAACCGCATCTGCAACCTACGTTCTCGATCCGACAATTAATTGGGCTGCTCAGAGAGTGAACGAAATCGCCGACAACTCATACGTGCCGTATTACGCTTACACTGGCAGTCAAAGGTATCGAGCCGCGGCAGCAACTTCGTTGTACGCGGGTTTGTAATTCAAAGGCTCCTTGCTCCGTTAGGCTGCTGCGATCGGCATTCTGTAACCGCGATTGGAATATGTTTAGCGAGGTCTCCGATCTCAAACCGACCAGTACGTCGCGATTGATCCTTTAAGGTGTGTGCGTGCACGTCGGTCCCGATGGAATGACGAAGCACGAATGGTCCGAGGCGAACTGGCGCTAAATGACGAAATCCGAATGACAAAACATTCTGGCGTCATTGAATGCCACGTCGCTTTGGGGGATGGCTTGGAGCTTACCGTTTCAATTCAGGAAAGAATTGGCGCCTGCTGCTAGACAAACTTCAGCGTATTTGGTGTGTTTCGTGGGCTAGAGTCTTCGCCTCTTTTTTGTCGTCGAGGCTTGACCCCCAGTTTCCGCTTGTCACATCGGGATAGGATTGGATAACGTTGCTAATTAATGGAGGGTATGGCGGCGAAGTGGCACGATTTCTTACGCGCTTTAACCCTTTTTCTTGGCCTGGGAATCGGGATCTCAGCGAGCGGCGCTGACTTAGTCTTACAAAAAGTTCCGCCCCTGACGGTGGCGCAAGCTCCTAACTACCCGCAAAATCTGGCCCGGTTCGATCTTGGTGCCCAAATCGAGAGCGATGTGCCGGCGGATGCTTCGTCTTCGGTTCCATTTCTTTCCGGTGATCCGGCATCGGTTTACGCGCTCAGAGCTGGCACAACTAGACTTCTGATCTCGCTCGCCAAAATCGAAAATATCGACAGCGTTGCATTTCTCAACAGCGAAGCAAAGGGGACAGTTACAATCGCCACGTCTAGCGCGAAACTCTCACCTGAGAGCCCACAATGGCACGAAGCCAAGCAAGAGGAACTTTCCACCGGATTGATCTCCGCCAGAATTGGCCCGGCGGAAGCAAAGTATGTTCGGTTGACCTTTAACGTAGGCACGCCCGGACGCATCGGTAACCTCGGAGTTTATTCCGCGGCGGCCGTTTCTGATTTCACCATGCCACGCGCACAAAAAATCGCGGCAAACAGTGCCTCTAACGCTGTTCCGAAGGCTAATTACAACCTTGCTGATTTGCACGCCAAAGCGCGCACAATTTTTGTTAGCTCGGGAGATGATCTCAAGCTCGCCCACAACTTGATCGACGGTCAGCCCGGCACCAGCTACGCGTTCGCCGCCAATGACGCAGCTCCGGCCACAATAATTGATCTGGGCCGTTCTGTGCCCATTAACCGTATTTCGACTTTCTCGACTCCCGGCTCGGCCGTTGTGACGTTTTATGTGCTTGGTACTTTACCGGTCAATAATACCAACACCGAAAATCCTGAGTCGGCTTTGCGGATCGATCCGAAGACGCTGGCCGCATTTAAGATAGTCCGCACCGGCAGTGATGATGGAAGTGGCCGTGTTGCGGTCAATTTCGAGGAAACCGCCGGTCGCTATGTCATGCTGGTATGGGCGCGACCCACGCAGAATGCAAGTTTCTCTGTGGCGGAAGTTGCTGTCTTCGGCCCAGCCAGCGACGCGAGGCTGCTGGCGGCAAATACTATTGGAAACAACCCTTCCGATACTTCGGACGGCAAGACTGTCCGCGATTTTAAGGATACAAAAGACTTCAGCAAGGAAGCTCCGGGCGAAGGGCCCGCCGAAGGTCCGGCGCCTGAATTGCCTCGACCTCCGCCGTTTGTCTTTATCCCAAACGTTGTGCCGACAAGCCCCTAACGAGCTTTATCCATTCTACCCTGGGTAGCAAAGAGTCTGCCCACGAAAAACGCCAAATACACGGAAGTTTGTTTGAAGCAGGCTCCAATTGCTTCTTGAATTTTTCTTCCGTCATTAGGACTTCGTCATTCCTTCGTCCTTCGTCATTCAGCGACGAGTTAAACAACGATTAGGATATCAAAAGCTCTCTTGCGCCTGGTTACCGCCACCTAATTAAAGCGCATCGCGGAGGATCGCGAACACATCAGTATTATCGATCGTGCCGCGAAGCTTTTCCATTCGCAGGCCGGTGGCATTGGCAATCGGATCTTCGACCGAATTGAGTGCAGATGGAGCTTGAATGGCGGCTGGTTCAAGCGCGGAAAGATCGCGAGTGCCAGGCGACTCCACGTTTCCGCCGCTCTTCCCACCATTAGGTCCGGTTGCCCAGGTTACCCAGGGTTGCCCGGTTGAGTTTAGACCAAGTATGGCGACGCCGCTGTCGTAGCGAAATGGATACCCGTTAACGCTCATTCCGCCAATTGCCGCATCACCACACACGATGATTGCGGCATTTCTGCCCGCATACTGCCGTCCAACCTTGACAGCGCGATCGAGCTCCGCCGTTTCACGCAGCGTCCGTTCGCCCAAATTTTGCCACGCCGCCGAAGCCATCAAATGGGCGTCCACAATCAAAATATAACCGTGACGGTTAACCTGAAGAAGTTCGATGGCCCGTCGCACCATATCTGCCAGGGACGGTTGCTCAGTCCGCGCCGCGACTTCGTCGGTAAACGGCAGATCATTGGCCGCAAAGAGTCCGAGAAGGCGTGGCTGTTGCCATTCCGTGATTTGTTCCAGCTCAGGCAAATTGTGGACGACGCGAATCCGGGTCTGGTCCAGCTTTTCTTTCTTAAACTCCGTTGCTCCACCACCCAGCGCAATGTCGATTGCATCCCGCTCGATCAGCGCGTTGGCAAATTCCTGCGGCTGTTTCGCGTTGTTAGCGTGGGCATAGAAGGCTGCCGCGGTTGGGTTGGTGAGCGCCCCGTCAGTCACAATTCCAGTTGCCCGACCTTCCTCATGGGCGAGCTCTAGAATCGTTCTCAGCGCATCGCCCGATTCCGCAAGGGAAATCGTTCCGTTTTTTACTTTTGTTCCCGTTGCCAGGGCGGAGGCGGCTGCACCTGAATCTGGCACCGCGAAATCGGCCGAGTGATTGCGCAGTCGCGCCGAAAATTCCAAACGATCCATCGCCAGCCGATTGTCTGCACCCCCGATGTAGACCCGAGTCGCCGCTGTTCGTTGCGCAGTCAATCCTTCCCCGATAAACAGAATGATTCCGAAGGGTTTTTGCACGACCCAATTTTTGAAATAGAGAACGCCGAGGGCGGCAAAGGCGAAAAGGCAGATCAGAGCGAGTATCTGGTTCCTCCACTTCATGCGCGATGTGAATAAGCCGATAGCGCATTGTCAATCCCGCAGCCATCGGAAATCGCTTGTCTGGGCTTGCGCGGTCGGCAGATTGCGCGCGATGAGCGGGCCGGTAATGCTGATCATTCGTGATGGCTGGGGAATCAATCCCGGTGGTCGCGATCGGGCGAGGGAAAATGGCGATGCCACTTTGCTGGCGCACACGCCCTTTCACGATCAGCTCTACGCCACTTACCCGATGGGGAAATTAAGCGCGAGCGGGCAAGATGTCGGATTGCCGGAAGGGCAGATGGGAAACTCCGAAGTCGGGCACCTGAATCTTGGAGCTGGCCGGATCGTTTACCAGGATTTAACGCGAATTAACAAAGCGCTCGCCGCCGGCGAGCTGGCACACAATGCCGTGCTCCAGGATAGCTTCCGAAAAGCGCGCAACCATCGTTTGCATTTGCTCGGCCTGGTTTCTGATGGAGGCGTGCACAGTCATTATCTCCATCTCCTGGCGCTGGCCCAAGCCGCCCATGAGGCAGGAGTGAAG
>Ga0193729_1001781_pt1 | contig 10897 bp, 10 predicted proteins | sample U1c2metaG_FD_143036 | JGI IMG/M metagenome (GOLD analysis project Ga0193729, IMG submission 143036) | Soil microbial communities from a riparian zone of the East river system, Colorado, United States - U1c2 | ecosystem: Environmental > Terrestrial > Soil > Riparian zone | place: USA: East River... | reverse complement strand
GTCTCGGAGATAACTGAATAGCACGGTCGCGCTCGCCAACAGCAGCGGAGCAACCACAACCAATTATTCCTACTCACCTTATGGCGACAGTGTGGGTAGCGGCACCGCCAGCACGCCGCTTCAATACACCGGGCGCGAAAACGACGGCGCGACCGGTCTCTACTACTATCGCGCCAGATACTATTCCCCTCAGCTTGGACGATTTATATCGGAGGATCCTAGTGGGTTGGCAGGGGGCAGCAACCACTACGCATTCGTCGACGGGGATCCAATATCTGAAACTGATCCACTCGGTCTATGGGGAATCGGTGACCCCTTGCCACAATGGATCGTTGACTATAGCGCGGGACTCGGCGACGCATTGTCGCTGGGATTGACGTATGAGTATCGTGCCATCAGAGGTACCAACGACGTTGTGAATTTCTGTTCAGTAGGTTATTGGAGTGGCGTAGGGACTGGAGTCGCAATTCATATCATCGGGTTTCGGACAGGTGCCGAGCTTCGATTAGGAAGAAATTTTCGGCTTGCGCCATGGGGGAACAGAACGGGCAATCCGTTTGGGGAATTACCGCACTATCACCGACGCATAGTTGACGATGCGGGCAATACGATTCCGGGCGGCGGCATAGGCAGACACCGACCCTGGGAGGGGTTCTAAATGGAAGCACATACGCCGATTCTGGTCGTTGAAGGCCTTGATGTCTTGGCGTTCTCATCTGTTGAGAGTGCTCAACGACATTTGGAACCATGGTGGATCAAGGAGGACCGTGGTCGCATTTACGACGCCAGCGGTCATCGGATGACAGCTGTTTGTCATGGACAACGCGTCGTTCTCAGTGTCGGTGATGCGAGCGTAGCGCAGGAGGAGGAGTTGTCCGCAGCGCTGCGTGCACATTTCCGCGCCACCGCCAAGCCAGCGTTTGCGGACGAGAAAAGTCTGTCGCAATTGATTGCGGCGATACCGGTACGTTAATAACAGCTCTCCATTTGGACTCATCTGTATTGAGTGTCGCGGCCCAAAATGCTCCGACCTTGAACAGTGGGCATCCAAATATTACTAGAGGGGTCAAAGCGCCACGACACCACGACCGCTGCCACCCAAGATTACCCCAGACTGACTGACCGGGCTTACGAGTTCAGTCTCTTATGCCCTCAATCCACAAACGACAATTGAGATTCGCTTTGTGAACGGAGTTGCCACTTATCCCGTTGTCTCAAAGAGTGGGCCCAGCTCTGATCTCCAAAGCCGAAAGCGACTGCATCCTCCGGCACGTTCTGTTGGATCATAGCAATCGAAATCAATGAACGCCAAACTTCACCACTTCACCGATTTCTCACGCACCTCAAGCCAAACTCCCCGACAGGCCTGCTCGGGTCTCACACGTCGAAGATCCGGTAGGCATCGGTGAAGGCCTTGAAAGGATCGCCCACGGGTAGAAACTCGTGCGCGACGTATCCCGGGAAGCCGGTGTCGGCGATGGCTTGGGCCACGGCGCGATAGTTGAGCTCCTGGCTCGAGTCTATTTCGTGCCGTCCCGGAATGCCGCCGGTGTGGAAATGTGCGATCCACGGGATGTTGCTGCGGATGGTGCGGATGACATCGCCTTCCATGATTTGCATGTGATAGATGTCGTACAGCAGCTTCACGCGCAGCGAGCGGACTGCTTGAACGACGTCGACGCCGAATGCGGTGTGGTCCCCTTCGTAGCCAACGTGATCGATGCGGCTGTTGAGCAGTTCCACGCAAATCGTGACGCCGTGCTTTTCCGCCAACGGTGCAATCTTGGACAGCCCGGCTACGCAGCTCGCCATGCTCTCCGCCTGGCTCAGGCCATGGCGATTGCCGAACATGGCAATCAGATTCGGCACTCCGGCCTGCGCGGCTTGCGGGATGGCGGCTTCGAGTTCCGCCAGCAGCATGGCATGGTTGGCCGGATCATTGAATCCGGTCTGAATGAATGCCTGACGCCGCGAGGCATAGCCCATGGAGCAGACCATGCCGGCGTCGCGCGCAATCTGCCATTCCTCCGGATACAAAAGATCGATGCCGTCGAACCCGATCGCCTTGGCGCGCCGGCACAGATCCGGCAGGGCGACATCTTTAGCCGTCCAGCGCGCGATCGACTGCTTCAGCCGGCCATGATGGGCGGGTATCGCCGGTAATCGCAGATTCTGCAGATAGGAAAAGCTTGCTGTAATGCTGGCGAGCGGTTCGGCCGCATCATCCTGTTCGACCACGAAATGCTCGACGCCTGCGCTCCGCGCGCGCGCCAGCAGCGGCGGCCAGTCGATGATGCCGCTGCCCACCTCGGTCATGCGATGCTCCGGCGCGCCCATGGTGTCTTTGACATGCACCAGTTTGCAGCGCCCCGGCCAGCGGTTGAAGTAGCGCTGCGGGTCCTGTCCGCTGCGCACGATCCAATACAGGTCCAACTCGATGCCGACGAGCTTAGGATCCGTGGCTTCGAGCAGCACATCGAAGGGTATCCGACGCTCGATCGGTGCAAAGTCGATGTCGTGATTGTGATAGGCGAATCGTAAATTCGCCTTCGCGGCCGCTTCGGCGCCGCGGGTGAATTTATCGGCAACGCGGCGGTAGTCATCCAGCGACGCGCGCAGCGCGCCCGGGATGGACGGGACGACGATATGGCGGCACCCCAAATGGTGCGCATCGTCGATTACCGCATCCCAGCCGGTATCGAGGCTCTCGAAGGGCACATGCATCGAGGGCGCGGTCAGTCCCAGCCGGTCCAGCATGCTGCGAACTTCCGCAGAAGAATGCCCAAACAGTCCCGCGAATTCCACCTGTTTGTAGCCGATGGCCGCCACTTTTTGCAGCGTGCCCTCGAAGTCGCTCTGCATGGCTTTGCGCACGCTGTAGAGCTGCACGCCGACGGGACCCAAGGCCGGGCCCGAAGGAGCGGGGCGCACCGATCGCGGCAGCGCGAGCGTGCCCAGCGCAACCGTGCTCAACGCGAATCCCGAGGTCACAAGAAAATCATCGCGGCGGTTTGTCATAGTTCGTTGCGCTTCATTTGATTAACCGCGTGGTCACAGGCGCGCGCGGTAAGCGCCATGTAGGTGATGCTGGGATTTTGGCAGGCACTGCTCGCCATGCAGGCGCCGTCGGTGATGAATAGATTGTGAACATCCCATGCTTGATTCCAGGCATTGAGGACGCCCTGGGCCGGCTCGATGCTCATGCGCGCGCCGCCCATTTCGTGAATGCAGTGCCCGGGCGGATGGTCAACCGGGTGCTGCGCGATATCGCTGCAGCCGGCGGCCTCGAGCATTTCGGCCATGCTTGTCATCATGTCGGCCTGCATGGCGCGCTCGTTCTCACGCCAGCGGACATCCATGCGCGCCGCAGGCACGCCCCACTTGTCCTTCACGTGAGGATCGATGGTGACGCGGTTGTCGGCGTGCGGCAGCGTTTCTCCCCAGCCCGCGGCGCCGAGGGTCCAGGAGCCCAAGTCCAGCAGCGATTTTTTGAAGTCCGCGCCATAGCCCGGCATGCTGATGCCGCGATGCCAGTCCTTGCGGCTCGATCCGCCCTGCATGCCGTAGCCGCGCAGAAAACCGGGGTGCTGAGTCGAGACATTGCGAAAGCGCGCAATGTAAATGCCGTTCGGACGGCGGCCAAACGTCGTGCGGTCCTCAAAACCGCTCATGGTGCCGGACGCGCCGGAACCGTAGTGATGATCCATGACGTAGCGGCCGAGCGTGCCGCTGGAATTGCCGAGGCCATCAGGAAAGTGCGCACTCTTGGAATTGAGCAGCAGGCGGACCGACTCGATGGCTGAAGCGCACAGGAACACCACGCGGGCTTTGTACTCGGTTTCCTTGAATGTGTGCGCATCGATCACGCGCACGCCGCGAATGCGCCCGCGCTTCGCATCGTAGGTGAGCTCGGCCGCGACGCTGTGCGGACGCAGCGTCAGGTTGCCGGTGGCGTTGGCGGCGGGCAGCGTCGAGCCGATACTGCTGAAATAAGAGTGGGTGATGCAGCCGCGCTCGCAGGGGCCGCAGTAGTGGCAGGCGGCACGGCCGTTGTGAGCCTCGGTGAGGATGGCCGCGCGGCCGATGGTCATGACACGTTCGCCGTTGAAGCCCTTCAGGATCCGCTCGCGTGCGTGACGCTCGACAGCCGTCATCGGCATCGGCGACATGAACTCGCCGTCAGGCAACTGTGCAAGACCTTCGCGCGCACCCGACACGCCGATGAACTTCTCCACGTGTGAATACCAGGGCGCAATGTCCTGGTAGCGGATGGGCCAGTCATTGCCGTGGCCGTCCTTGGCGTTCGCCTCGAAGTCCAAGTCGCTCCAGCGATAGACCTGGCGGCCCCACGTAATTGACCGGCCGCCGACCTGGCGGCCGCGAAACCAACTGAACGGCGCACCCTCGGCGTGGGTGTAAGGATTCTCGATGTCGTTGACGAATAATTTGTGTCCGATCTCATCGCAGGGGTAGCACTCAGTCTGGATCGGCTGCTCTTTTTTGAGCAGCCGGCGATCGCCCCAAGCGCGGAACGGCACTTCGTAAGGCTGCACGTGCTCCACATAGTCTTTGGCCGGATCGATGGGACCGCCGGCCTCGAGCACCAGCGTCTTCAAGCCTGCCTGGGTCAATTCCTTGGCAGCCCACCCGCCGGTGATGCCGGAGCCGACCACAATGGCATCAAAGGTGAGCTGCTCTTTCACGTCGGGCTCGCGGGGATCCGCACATCGGCATCGAATCGGCCGGGCACGATCACCACTTTCAGCAGGTCCTGCTGCACCGGCTTGCTGGTGAAGTAGCCATGAATGACCAGCTCCTTGAGCTTCACGTAGCCGCGCTGAGCGGGGGTGAGGTCTTTGGACCCGGTTGCGGCATCGAGGCTGCTCATGACCGTCATCAGGTCGTGGTGCTTGAGTCCGGTGAGACCCGAACCGGACGTCGATACCGCCAACTGATCGATGGCGCTCAAGTCGGCGAGAAAGGCGGCGCGGCGCGCGTCGGAGAAATACTCGGCAAGGACCAAGTCGATCCACACCGGCACTCCCACATCGATCGCGCCCGGCGTGTCGCTGCGCGGCAGGATGGTGTCGGCAATGAGCGCGATCATTTGCGTCTGACCGGAGTTGAGCGCGCGTGGGGCGGGGCGCTCGCCGGCGTCGGCGATGGCGCTCCAGGCGGTCTCAGCGAAGCCGGGCATCAAGCCTAGGGCGAGGCCTCCCTTGAGCAGCGTCTGAATCGCGGCGCGACGATCTATCTTTGTTGTACTAGGCATTCGCAATCGCTCGCATGTGCGCGATGAGGCACTCCCGGGCTCGAATCTGGCACGGAATGGGGTGAGTTGTCGACCCGCGTCGCGGGCGGGTCACTACTTGTGCCATGACGCCCGTACTCTTTACTTATTCAAATTTTCAGTTCAATGATCGCAATGTTGTCACGCTTTCCCTACATCATCGATGCGGTCGATTGGCTATTGTCCCTTTGAGGGCAGCGATTTGCCCGACGTTCATCCCGGGTGGGACAGGGGGGTGTTGCATGAGAATGGATCATCGATGGGGGCCAAGGCAGGCGACGAACCTTGCGGTGCACGTGGCCGGGACAAGCGGTGCAACGGGGACCGCGCGAATGGTCAATGTCAGCCTGACCGGGGCCTATTTGGAAATCAGCGCGCCGCTGCGCCGGCATGCTCTGGTTTACTTGGCGCCTTCCTCGCGGCATAACTGCGCTGGGGGAAACAGGCGCATCGCAGCATATGTGATACGCCACGATGTGCTCGGCGTCGGCCTCGAGTGGTGCCAACCGCTCACCAAGGGGGGCCACATCGCTTTGCTGTTGACCATGCTGGCTGATGGTGAAATTGAGGGCACTCTGGTAGCGGCCTGACTCGAAATTGAAGGGGCCTTGCGTTGTCCGGTCATTTTTGGCCAACGCGCAGTTGCGCGGCCGCACGCAACCCGCTGCCCAAGGCGCCATGCACCGTTCCCCAATGTCCCGTCGTATCGGTGTGCTCACCCGCGAAAAACAGGGTATCGGCCACCGGCAGCGTCATGTTGGCCGATGCGTTGAGTGCGCCGGCCGGTGCGTAGCTATAGGCGCCGCGCGAATAGGGATCCGCTTGCCAGTCGTGCGTGTGCCAGCTGATCAGTCTCGAGTGCAGCTCCTGCGCCGCGATTCCGTACATGCGCGATAGCGTTCCCAAGGATTCTTCGAGCAATGCACGCCAGTCCGCACGGGCCCCGATCCTTTGAGTGAGCGCCGCCGCTTTCGCGCCGCCCGCCCATCCCGTGATCAGCGGCGCGGAATTCGGCATGGGAGTCCACCACGCCGACGGGACCTCATCACGTGTGAGCAGGAAACTTAAGGCCTGCTGCCAGAACTTCGCGTCAAACAGCAGGCTGATTCGGACAACCGGTCCCATTGCCATCCGCGCCGCGTTCGACCATATCTCCTGAGGCGCAGGCTCGAACTCTACCGTGCCGGCCTGCAACACCCCGAGCGGCAGGGTCACGATGGCGCGTTCTGCATGCAATTCGAAACTCTCGCCGCCGGCATTGACACCGCTGACCGCGACTGCGTTTTGCGACCAACGCACGCGGCGTACCGGATGCTCCAACAAGAGCGTGCCGCCCGCTGCACGAAATCGATCCGACAGGAACGCCGGCAGGGCATGGTATCCGGCCTCGACGTGAAACAGCCGATCGGAATGCACTTTATCCTCGGCGCGCTGTTGCGCTACCAGCGCCGCAACACCGATGACGCGGCTGTCGGCCGCGTTGAAGCCTTCGACATAGGCCGTGGCGCGCCTGCGCCGCGATCCATCGATCCCCGCAAGATCTAAGTATTGCGCAAAGGTCACGTCGGTGCCGCGGGGCTGCCTCTCCAGCCATGCCGTCATTTCATCGATGACGCTGACGGCCTCTCCGTAGTCCTCACTGCTTGATTGGAAGCCGCCGCGAGCGAACGATAGTTGAGTTCCGTCCAGTTCATAGGTGCTGAGGTTCGCCTCCTTGATCAGATCCCAGGTGACCGGCGGCAGTCCATGAATGAATTCCGCGCCGAGTTCAATCGAAACCGGCGCGCCGGCATTGCGGCTGATACGGTCGGTGAAAATGCGCCCGCCGATGCGGTCGCGCGCTTCGATCAGGGCGACGCGCCGGCCGGCAGCGGCGAGTGAGCGTGCGGCGGCCAAACCCGCAATACCCGCCCCCAGCACCAAAATGTCGTAGCGATCCATCGGCGTCATGGTAGCAACAAAACTATGCCGGCCTTGTCTGACAGAACATGTGCGACCGGCCGTGCTAGGCTTTTCGCAGGTGGCCGCGCACGACGCGGTATTTGCTCAATACGCTGCGCGTCCGCGCGGCTTCAATAAAGGAACAACATGGCTGCTAAGGTCTGGTTCATTACTGGCACGTCCAAGGGTTTCGGCCGCGTTTGGGCGGAGGCGGCGCTGGCCCGCGGCGATCTCGTTGCGGCGACCGCTCGCAATATCGACGCGCTTTCACCGCTGACTGAACGTTATGGCAAGCAAGTGACGGCGATCACGCTGGACGTCACGAACAAGGCTGATGTCGATGCCGCAATCGCGGAGGCGCATGCGCGCTTCGGCCGCCTCGACGTGGTGATCAACAATGCCGGCTACGGACTCTTCGGCACGATCGAGGAGGTCAGCGAAGCGCAAGCCCGGGCACAAATAGAAACCAATCTGTTCGGCGCGCTTTGGGTCACGCAAGCCGCGCTGCCCCTCATGCGGGCCCAAGGTTCGGGACACATCATTCAGGTGTCATCGATCGGCGGCGTCAATGCCTTTCCCACCGTTGGCCTGTATCACGCCTCGAAATGGGGGCTCGAGGGCTTTAGCCAGGCGCTCGCCGCGGAAGTCGCCGGATTCGGCATCAAGGTGACCATCGTCGAGCCGGGTGGCTACGCCACGGATTGGGGCGGCACGTCGGCCATCCGCGCGGCGGCCAACCCGGTCTACGACGGCGCTCGCGCGAAAGTTGCTGCCATTCGCGGCAACTACGTGCCGGGCGATCCGGACGCGACAGGGCCGGCGATTTTGAAGTTGGTCGATGCGCAGGATCCGCCCCTGCGAATTTTCTTTGGCTCCAGCGGTCTGCCCATGACGCGCGCCGAATATGCCCGGAGAATCGAGACTTGGGAGAAGTGGAATGCGATTTCACTCGAGGCCCAGGGCGACCTGGCGGCAAAGCGGGCACGTCAAACCGGAACCTAACGACCCGCACCTCGCGGCTACGCCATGCTCTTCAGGACCTCGTCGCGGCGAATCAGCGCATGGAACAGCGCGGCTCCAAGATGCCCGAGGAACACGGCAAATAAAAGCAACGCCAACAGCGTATGGGTGCTTCGTAGCAGGGCGAAGACCGGTGCATTGTGCGGAAGAATGGGCGGCAGATGGATCGCGCCCCATACGACGATGGGGTAGCCGCCGGCTGACAACATCGACCAGCCGACGAGCGGCAGCGCAAACATGAGCGCATACAGGATCACGTGTGAACCTATTGCCAAAAATTGCTGCCAACCCGGTAAATCCAAAGGCAGCGGCGGCGGCGGGTTGAGAAGCCGGTTGACCAAACGCACCGCCACCAGCACCAGGATGAGGCTGCCGAGCGACTTATGCAGCGACAGCAGTTGGTGATATTTCGGGGAGAGGGTGCTCACCATGCCGATGCCGATGAACGCCATCGTGAGTATCAGCACTGCCATCGTCCAATGAAGGAGGCGAGCAAGCAGGTTGAATCGCTGCACTGTCTGGATCATCGCCCTGTCCCCGCGCTTTGATTGGCAACGGCGCTCGGCGGCTTCGTCTCGCCCGCTCGTCTCCTAAAGGAAGTGGAATAGGCCGCCGATCGGGCATAGGGAATCGGATCGTCCGAAGGATCGATCCCCGGCGGCAGCACCAGTGGGTCATAGTTCACGTCCTGACAGTTGCCCCTGGTTTCGCTTTCGACGTGGGTTATGGTCAGCTCGCCGAGAGCGACTTTTTGCCGGTCTTCGGGCCAAACTTCGGTTGCCTTGTTGGGGTCGCCCGGCATCGCGAGGATCGCAATCAACTGCCACTTGACGGGTCCGCGCGCAACCCGCGCCAGCAAATCATCAAACTCATAGTTTGCCGATCTTCCGGCCCGATCCTCCGGCGATAACGTCGAGAACGGGTCCTCTGCTTGCATGGTCCAGCGCACCAACCGGCGCTTGCCATCGCCGGAAACGAAAATGAACCCGTTGACGCTGTTGTAACTGTCATTCGCGAAGCCGCTCGAAAACGGCCTGGCTTTCAGGCGCGCGAGAAACGCAACGGTTTCCGGATGCCGGTCCAGATAGGCCTGCAACTTGGCGGGATCCGGCTTGCCGGTGCGAGGATCCGGTGTCGACGCGACGACGTTTTCGTAAAATGCCTGGGGCGTCGACACGTGCAGGCCCGGGGTGTCATTCATCCCGGTGCGCCACTCGTCCGCGTGCGGCGGTTGAAGGCGCAGCGCCATGCTTCGGACGGGTGCCGTCGTCGTGTCATTGGTAAAGGGATCCGAAGTGGCTTCGGCGAAGCGGCCCGTCACTGGAACGACATCGCCTGAAAAGACGGCGGCTCGTGACAGCGTTTTCGCCTCCGCGCTGGCGAGGAAAGTTCCGGCCACGCAGATGCCTTTCGCATGCGCGCGACGAAATCCTTCGTGCGCACCGCCGCCGCTCGCCTCGATCGCGTCGACCAAGCGGTTGGCGCTGATACGATGCGGCGAGAAGAAGCCGCCGGTATACGCGAAGGCGCAGGTCGCTGTCGCCAGGACGACAGCGATGAAAATGAGCCGTCCGGGATTTTGCTTCAGCAGGTCGATGGTGGGTTGCGTGCGCATTGTCATTCTCCGCTCGACTCGGTCGCTCCCTGTTAGTCCAATTTTCTGTCACTGTCAATGATCGGAACCAACACCCATAATGAAGGTCACTCTTCTAGAGGCTGGAGGAGCCGAACTGTCCATGAAGGAGTCAATCCGCCCGCGAACTGCGCGATATGCCGCGGCAGCTACCGTATTGGCGGTACACCTGGTCTTGATCGCGGCCCTCATCATGATGCCGCGGACCGGAAAGCTCGCTACGACGACGGCGAATGCCGTTGAACTATTGTTTATCGCGCCTGCAGAACCTCCAAAGGTGCGCGTCACGGCGAACCTTCCGCGACGCGGGCAGCATCTGGCACTCACGGTTGAACAGCCGGTTTTGGAGTCGCTGTCCTTTCCCGCTTCCACGGCGCCGGCGTCCTCGGCAAACGGAAAGAGCACCGGTGTGGATTGGGGAGCGGAAGCGCGGCGCGCCCTGCAGGCGTTCGAAATTCGCAACCACCAACATTCAGCGAGTCAATCGGTCTCAGGCAGACCGGAGGATGATCGTTGGCCGCTGCGTGCGCAGCACCACGCGGGCGAGCGATTCAAGACCGAGAACGGCGATTGGATGGTGTGGATCGATGCGAATTGCTACGAAATTGCGCGTGCGGCATCGGGTGCTGGCGCGCATGTCGCGCCGCTTACGGAACCGATTTGCGAAGACCACCCCGTCGGCACGGCGGCGTCTCATCCGTGAGCCGGGTCGGCGAGTTCCTAGCTGTTGGCTACAGGTTGGCGAAGAACGATCTCGTCGCGGCGAAGCAGAACGGCGCCACCAGTGTCGCGTGATAGGCCTCCGCGACCGCAAACGCGCCGCCGTCCGTGGCTCCTTGCGCGACGGCGGCGGCGGCGACCAGTTGCTTCGCGATCTCGAAATCTTGTTTGAGAGTGCCATACGGGTCGTTGGCCGATGCTGCGGACTCCAAATCGAGCACGCTGATCGATGCGGTCGATGAATGTGACGCCCAATAATTCTGCATCAGCTGGGTATTGAACCAAAAGACCAG
>Ga0193729_1001780_pt1 | contig 10905 bp, 11 predicted proteins | sample U1c2metaG_FD_143036 | JGI IMG/M metagenome (GOLD analysis project Ga0193729, IMG submission 143036) | Soil microbial communities from a riparian zone of the East river system, Colorado, United States - U1c2 | ecosystem: Environmental > Terrestrial > Soil > Riparian zone | place: USA: East River... | reverse complement strand
GTGCCGCATGGGATGAGTACAAGGTAATGGGCATGGCGTCTTATGGAGATCCGGCGCGATTCGATTCTCAATTTCGCTCTTTGGTTCAGTTACTTCCGGAAGGTCGTTACCGCACCAACCGCACTGTGGATACTGCGAAGTCATGTTGCGCCGCATTTTTGGCCTTGAACAAAATCTGCCGCACGCTGCGCTCGAGCAAGTGCACTTCGATCTCGCCGCTGCGTTGCAGGCCATGACCGAGCGCGTCGTTTTTCATTTGCTGGACTATCTTCGCACGCAAACCCACTCAAAAAATTTGTGTCTCGCTGGCGGCGTTTTTCAAAATTCCGTATTGAACGGCAAAATCCTGCGTTCCGGTTTGTTTGAACGCGTGCATATTCCTCCCGTACCCGGCGATCACGGTGGCGCCTTGGGCGCAGCTTTGCATCTATATCACCAGGAGTCAAAATCCCCACTTTTCCGCATTCCTGGGCCCTCAATACACGGACTCGGAGATACTCTCGGCGCTAACGCAACACTCAGATGCCATCCGCTTCACTCTCCCGGACAACATTGCCTCCGAAGCCGCCCGCCGCCTGACCTTCGGAGAAATCCTGGGATGGTTCCAAGGCCGCATGGAATACGGCCCGCGCGCGCTCGGCCACCGAAGTATTCTGGCCAGTCCTCTATCTAAAGAGATGAAGGATGTAGTGAATGATTGCATCAAGCACCGCGAGCGCTTCCGGCCATTTGCCGGCGCCGTGCCGCTAGAGAATGTCAGCGATTATTTTGAGCTGGACCGCGCATCGCCCTATATGCAGTTTGTGGTGCCGGTGAAAAAGGAGGCGGAGAATCGCATACCGGCGGTCGTTCACTTCGGCACTTGCCGCGCCCAAACCGTGGATCAGCGCGAGGACCCGTTGTTTCACACGCTTCTGCGGGAGTTTGAAAAATTGACGGGCTGCCCGGTTTTACTCAACACCTCGTTCAATGATGCTGACGAACCGATTGTCTGCTCGCCCATCGACGCAGTTCGCACGTTTCTTCGTACCGCGCTGGACGCACTGGTGATTGGGCCATTCCTCGTGCAGCGCAAGTGAACCAGGCAGAAAAAACTACTGCGCGCGCATTCTCAAATGCGGAAATGCATCTTCGATTTCGCGGCTGATCGCTAGAAGTTTTAATTCTGCTTCCATAATATTTTGCTGCACCTGGCACCAGCGCCTGTACCCTTCGGTCGTGTTCAGATTCACGTCTGGGACCGACGGATGCGCTTGCTCCGCCAACGCCACCAGTTCTTTATCCTCGAAGTGTTTCAACGCATCGCGGGCCGCATAATATTCCGCCTGGATCGCTTTGTCTTCCGGCGGAAGATCATCGCGCAGCCCTGGGTGCGCCAACACCCGCCAGTCCGAACGCACTTTGGCGACCTGCCACCGCATTAGTATTGCTTTATCGTTTTGTGAATACATGAACGTTAGCAACGGTAAACGTTGCCACCAGCATCGAGGTGAAACCGCGCATCTTTGACCTCCCTGTTACCGCAGGGGGCAATTCATTAGCACGGTATTCTACTCCATCGCGCTGCCTGATGAATACGCTAAGAACAGTAGGTGAAGGCGTAAATTCTGTTATTCCTTCGCCCACTCGGCAAGCTTCGCGATGGTGTTCATGTTTCGCGCCGTGCCATTCTTTGCGGCCGGAATTTTTAATTTTGAGCGGCCCATTCCCTCTCGGTAATGCACATAAATTTCTCGCGCACCAAGCGCCGCTTCTTCGGTGCCCTGGCCGCTTATCGTTTTAAGAGCGTCTCTGGGCGGCCGCTCGTCAAGAAAGATCGCCACCGTCTGGTTTGCTGGGCGCGATTTGAAAGGGTTCCTCGCCAGCACCGCGGCCATCTCCGGCCCCGTGCGCACCATCACCTCGACAGGCTTGCCCGCGTAGGACGCCATGCAGCGCTCCAGCTTGGCCTTCACCGCGGGTTCTGACAGCTTGCTTTCAAACACCACATTGCCGCTGGCAATGTAAGTCCGCGGATTCACAAATCCCGACGATTCACACATCGATACCAGTTCCGTCATCGGCAGCTTACCGCTGCCACCTACGTTAACGGCGCGCAGCAGTGCGACGTACTTGGTCATTCGCGCATCCTATGCACAGCACGACACTGCTTCAACGTTCCCGGCACTGACTGACAGCCCAGACTCTCACTCAAAATTATTTCTTTTGCCCTGCTTCACGTACGCCACCGATTCATCGATGTGCTTCCTGCTGTGGATGGACTTTTTCTTCGCCAGGTGCGCAAACATCTGCATTCCAAATCCACCGTCCAGGTCATCGGTGATGCGCTTCTTCCATGGCCGACGCACGATTTGCGTAGTGATGCGCCGGGTGATGCGCGGTTGCGTCATGATGTGGTCGGCGAGTTTCCAGGCGCGATCCAGCAGTTTGTCGCGCGGCACCACTTCATTCACCAATCCATATTCCAGCGCCGTCTTCGCATCGATTGCTTGCCCCGTCAGCAACGCGTAAGCGCCGCGCTTCACTCCCAGCAATTCCAGGAAGCAGCTGTGAATGCCATCTCCCGGCACCGAGCCGATGTCATAGTGCAGATCGAAAATGATGGCGTTCTCGCTGCAGATGGTGATGTCGCACATCAAGCAAATTTCGGTGTGAAAGCCCGGCCCATTCAGCACGCCAATGGTGGGAATTTCCAGGTCGTTCACCAGCGAACTGACATTGATCCGTCCATCTTTGTATGCGTATTCATACGCCCAGTGCTGCAGATCTTCCTGCTCCAACTTAAATCCTTCGGGATCGGCCTGCATCATGAAGTCTTCGCCAGTGCCACTGAAAATCATCACTTCATTCTCGGGATCGGCGCCAATGGTCTTGAACAGCTGCCCCACGGAACGGTGATTTTCCACGCTCAATTGTGTTGAGCCGCCCAAGGTATGGGCCTCCGCCAAAATTACGCCGTCCGGGCGGCGCGTCAATTTGTAATGCTCTGCAAAGCGTTCCTTGTATTCCTCGAATTTCGGCGTATCCACAAAGCTGGACAAAGACATTCTGGGTTCTCCTTTTCGAACCGTGTACACGTGGCGCGAACATTTCCGGTTCGCAATCGAGGAGAAATAATACTCCCGGGGCAACACGGCGGGCAAAAATCGCCAGCCGGGGGTACCCCACCCCCCATTTTGCAGAAAAGAGCTTGGATGTGACTGAAAACATTGGACCCAGGTACATCAAAACAGCACGAAATGGCAAAAGAATCCGCAACACGTTGATAATAAAGGTTATGATAAGTGTTTTGGAATGTGCGAGATGTGGGCTCTCTTGAAAGAGGTGAAGAGGGGTTCATGCTGGTGAATAGAGGGGAGATGGAAGCAAGGACAGGGATGGAGCGGGGACTTTGCGTTTCGCCCGGTGGCGCTGCGGCGGTGGAGAATTTGGGCTGAACCGCGATGTTCACGGGATAAATTACTAGTTAATTAATTACAAGTCAAGGCATATCGACGGTGGAGTAGCTGGAATAAGTAGCTACTTGGCGTTTACTTCCCGCCGCGCTTTGTCTTCAACTCTCCACACAGCGGTCAAGAATCCGCCTATGCCGCCAATCAATAAAATAATGGTCAGCGCGAAAGAGAACGTTCCGGCGGCGGCGGGGTCTTGTGGTGAGTTATCGCGTATGACGCCAATTCGAGAGCACTAATCATCCCTAGCGAAACGCTCACAACAATTATCCCCGCGCAGACGGCTAGGATTTTCGCCAGCCTTTTGATTTTATAAATAGCGTAGGCATGATTGCTTGAATCGATTTTCGCTTTGAAATTCATTTTTTTTCTCCCGTTGTGGCCGCAATAGTACACCTGTTTGGACGTACTCACAGCGTAATTAAGAGTTGTTGTCCTTCATGCCTTGGACGGGTGCTTCGAAGCATTCACCGTTGGGATAGAATCTCACTTGGTGGGCTGGCCAAAGACTTAGCCGTGGTCAAAACCGAAGCGGTGGGGATATGGCGAACGCAACAGATCAAAGCCTGCTTGAGGCTCTGCTGGACTCCTGGGATCGGAACAACACCATCCTGGTCAACTTGCTGCGCGCCATCCCGGAGGGCGGGCTCGCGGTCAGGGCGATGGAGGCCAGCCCATCAGTTGCGGAGCTGTTCACACACATCCACTATGTGCGACTTGTGTTCGTTTTGGAGGACGCGCCCGAGTTCGCCAGAAAGCTGCCCGAGGAAGAGTGGTTCCCCGAGCCTGACCCTGATCGCATTGCGCAGATGTTGAACGAAAGCGCCAAGGTGGTGCGCGACGCTGTAAAGCGCAGGGTCGAGGCAGGCCGGGAGATGGACCTTCACTATGATCACCCGATCCTGCTGCTGCAGCACATGCTCTGGCATGAGGGCTACCATCACGGCCAGATTAAGCTGGCGCTCAAGGTGGCGGGACGGCCAATCACCGACGAGGAGGCTGGGCCGGTCACGTGGGGCGTCTGGATGCGCAAGAAGTGAGGAGCGTTAGGCATGCGACGATGCGACGATGTTTACTGTGCTGCTATTGTGGGAGATTCATGCGGCGCAGCAAATCGGCGTAGCGCGGGTCGGTTCGTAAAGAATCGAAAGTTTGAGCGGTCTTCAGTATGCGAATGAGGTCGCTCTTTTCGGCAAAGGCCTTCTCAAGCCAGAAAAACGCTTTGTCCTTGTCATCACAAACAGCGTAAGCGGATGCGATGCTTATCGGGTCGATGTACACCCGTTTTGATTGTTCTTGCAAAACTTCTGCTATCCGTTTGTTGGCGGCACGATATCCAGCCTTGCCGTATTCCACGCGGGCGGCCTTAACCACGGCCAGCAGGTCTGTGTCCTTGTTAAGAGTAGCGGTCTTTTCCGCCTCATCCAGCCAAAGGTCGTACTTGCCTTGAGCCTCATAAACCAAAGAAAGAAACTGGTGAGCGCCGGCATAATTTGGGTCGATTTCCAGTACTTTATTCAACTGTGCGAGGGCTTCTTCGTAGCGTCTGGCTCCGAGAAAGATGTCTCCCACATTGGTCATGGCGTTCAGATTCAACGGATCCAGTTGCACCGCTCTTTGAAAGTGCGTCGTGGACTCGTCAATATTTCCAAGATTTATAAAGTGCAGGCCATACAGAACGTGGGCACGTGAATTATTGGGGTCCAATTGCAGCGCACGTTCGTATTCCCTTGCGGCGGCGGCCCAATCCCAATCGCTATCGTAAGCGCCGGCCAGCAAGGCATGGGCTTCAGACCGGGCATCATCAATAGCCAGGGCCCTGGTGGCGGCGGCTTTTAATTTGGGATTGGATTCTTTGAGCGAGATGTAGGTGTAGTCCGGCAGCACATAGTAATATTCCGCCATGCCCACATGAGCGAGCGCGTAGTTGGGATCCTTATCTATGGCCTGCTGAAAATAGTCCTTGGCTTTGGCCAGGGATTCCGGGGTGCGCTTGTCCCAATAATAGCGGCCCTTCAGGTATAGCTGATAGGCTTCGGGATCGTTGGTTCCGTCCTTCGACATGCGTTTTTTTTCTTCGCCGGTCAGCTTTTCACGGAGGTGCGTGGAAATCTCTCCAGAAATTTCCCGCTGCAGCGTGAGTGCGTCTGAAAGCTTGCGGTCGTATTGCTCGCTCCACAGGCTGCGGTTCTTTTTGGTATCGATGAGTTCGGCGCTGACGTTCAGCGCTTCGCCGTGCTGCAGGACGCGCCCGGTTACTACCGCGCTGACGTGCAGGTCGGCGGCAATTTTTTGTACGTCCTGATCTTTTGATTTGTAGCGAAACACCGAACTGCGCGGCCGCACCGTCAGGTTCGGCAGCTGCGACAGGCTGCTGATCAAACTTTCGGTGAGCCCGTCGCTCAAGTATTCGGTGTTGGGGTCGGTGCTTACGTTGGTGAACGGCAGCACCGCGAGCGACTCAATGCTGGAGCCTGAGGCCGTCGACCAGCGATACACACCGAAACCAAGTAAAGCCAAAACCAATAACGCCGCGGCTGCGACGGTTAGCAGTTTCTTTTTGTGGCGCGATAACAACCCGACAGCGAGTTCGCTGTCGGAGTGTTCCGCTGCGCTGGCGCTTGAGCTGGCAGCGGAGCCAGAGCCGGGGGCGGGCCTGTGCCGGCCGAGGCAAGCGCAGCGGCGTCATGAAAAGCGGCGGACCTGCCGGAGCCGATGTCGCGCTTCAGGCGGATCAGGTCCGCGCGCATGTCGGAAGCGTGCTGGTAGCGCAGGTCGCGATCTTTTTCGAGCGCCTTGTTGATGATTCGCTCCAGCTCCGCCGGCGAATCAGCATTCACGCGCGCCACGGCTGCCGGCGCACGGTTCAGGATGGCTTCAAAAATGAGGCCGGAACTTTCTCCGCGGAAGGGCAGTTGGCCGGTGGCCATTTCATACAGCACCACGCCGAATGAAAATAAGTCCGTGCGCGCATCGAGTTCCTTGGCCCGCACCTGCTCCGGCGACATGTACGCCACCATTCCCAAAGTGCTGCCTGGACTGGTCAGTTCCTCTGGAGGGACGCCGCGCGTCGCCAATGTGTCTACGTCGTTGCCGGCGCGCATGGCGAAGCCCACCTGCGCTAATCCGAAATCGAGAATCTTGGCGTGGCCGCGCTTGGTGACAAAAATATTGGCGGGTTTGATGTCGCGATGAACGATTCCTTCCGCGTGCGCAGCGTCGAGCGCGTCGGCGATTTCGATGGCAATATCGAGAAATCTTTCCAGCTCAAGCGCGCGCCCAGCGATGCCGTGCTTCAGCGTTTGGCCGTCAAGATACTCCATGGCGATGAAGGCGTTGGCTGCCCCGGCAACTGAACCGGAGTGTTCGGCGATGTTTTGGCCAATGTCATAAATGGTGCAGATGTTGGGATGGCTTAATGCGGAAGCGGCTTGCGCTTCGCGGCGGAAACGCGCCAGGCTCTGAGGATCTTTGGCTACATCATCGGGAAGAAATTTGAGGGCCACGAAGCGGTGCAGGCGCGTGTCTTCCGCTTTGTAAACCACGCCCATCCCGCCGCCGCCGAGTTTTTCAACAACGCGATAGTGGGATATCGTCTGGCCAATCAGTGACTGGGTGTCCGCCATTGGCGCATCATGTTAGGTGCCGCAGCAAGCTAGGGACACGAAGTGAGAAGTGACACGAAGTGAGAAGTGACTGAAGCCGCAGGCGCGGGCGCGAAGGTAAGCGGCAGAGCCTGCCTGCGGCAGTGCGGCAGGCAGGCCGCGACCTACAAGGCAAGAGAGAAGCGGATCCTCCGCTTCGCGGAGTGACTGCCGAGAAGAAAGGGCCTGCCTACGGCGGGCAGGCGTTGTCAGCTAGGCTACGCCTTCCTTCACTACACTTGCGACGATAACCGCGCACAGCGAAGATATTTTTTGGCGTCCACACTTGATGCTTCGGTGAAATTTCCACGAGCGATGAACACTCCTGATGATTTAAATCGCGCTTCGGCAGGCTCGGCTCAGCAGGCCGACAAGCGCCTCGTGCTTCTTCTGGCGATCCTGCTGGCCGTGGGGACCATGGTTCTCTACGCCCCGGCGATCCAGAATGGTTTTGTGAATTACGACGATACGGATTATGTGACGCGGAACGCGCATGTTCTGCAGGGAGTTACCTGGGAGAACCTGCGGTGGGCTTTCGGCACCGATAATCCTGCCGCCAACTGGCATCCACTGACGTGGATTTCGCACATGGTGGATGTGCAGCTGTATGGGGTCAAGGCCGCGGGGCATCACTTCACAAACGTGTTGTTGCAGACGGTGGACATCGTACTTCTTTTTTTACTGCTGGCGAGGGCCACAAGGCTGCCGCTGCGGAGCGCAGCGGTAGCCGCTCTTTTCGCGCTTCATCCGCTCAATGTGGAATCCGTCGCGTGGGTCGCGGAGCTTAAAACGGTACTTTGCATGTTCTTTTTGTTGCTCACGGTGTGGGCGTACGGCTGGTATGTACGCAAACCGAGCGTGGGAAGATACCTTTGGGTGTTCTCGTTTTTTGCGTTGGCGCTGATGTCCAAGCTCATGGTGGTCACGCTGCCCTTTGGCCTACTGCTGCTGGATTACTGGCCACTGGGAAGGTTCGCCGATGTAGAGAATTCTGGCGAGAAACGCGGGTTCCTGTCCGTCTTTGTTACGCTGGCAATTGAAAAGATTCCTCTTCTGCTGCTATCCGCGGCGGCCAGCTTGATAACTCTCCGGTTGCATCGAAAGGAAGGCGCGCTGGCGGCGGCAATGCCGTTTAGCTGGCGGCTGAAAAATGCCATCTATTCGTATTGGGTGTACCTCGGCAAGTTGATTTGGCCTTCGCGATTGGCGGTCTTTTATCCTCACCCTGAAAACTCATTGGCGTGGTGGAAAGTAATTCTTGCGGGGCTGCTACTTGCGGGGATTAGCGCGCTGGTCTGGCGCTATCGAGAGAAACAGTATTTGGTTTTCGGCTGGCTGTGGTTTTTGGGAACGATGGTGCCGATGATCGGGATTGTGCAATCGGGACGGCAAGGGATGGCCGGCCGGTTCATGTACATTCCAATGCTCGGTTTATTGGTGGCGATTGTGTGGCTTGTGGCTGATTGGGCGTCGCGCTTACGGGTTCAGCAAGGAGTTGCGTTAGCGGCTTTTGTGGTGCTGGTGATTCCTTACGTGTACCAGACGCGAAAACAGATTGGCTATTGGCACGATAGCGTTTCGCTTTTCTCCTACACGCTGCAGTCAACGGACAACAACGGGATCGCTGAAGAGAACATGGGCGCGGCTCTGGTGGAGAGTGGGCAACCGGAACTCGCGCAGACACATTTTGAAGCAGCGGTGCGTTTGATCCCGGAACTGGCGTCCGCGCATTACAATCTGGGCTTCCTGATGCAACGTCAAAACCGCGCGGAGCAGGCGGCCCGCGAGTACCGCCAAGCCATCGCGCTTTCCTCGGACCCCATGGAAGCCGCGCAAGCACACAACAATCTGGGGATCCTATACCTGATATCGAAGAATTACACCGCGGCGTTGCCGGAACTGAGCGCCGCGATTGCGCTCAATCCCAACGAGCAGAATAGCTACATTGGGCGAGGGACGATCGAACTGGAATCCTGGAATTACGCGGCCGCCGCTGCAGATTTCGCGCGAGCCGCTGAAATTTCGCCGTCGCCAGTGGCCTGCTATTGGCTCGGGCAAGCGCTGGAACGTAAGGGTGACTACGCGCAAGCTGAGAATGCATATATGGCGGCATTGCAATTGGCTCCCGGACTGACGGAGGCACGGAACCGGCTAGCGGCCTTGCGTGGCAAGGGTGGAGCACGTCCATGATAGCCGAGGATTCGGAAGTCCGAGCACACGAGAGCGGAGGATAGCCCTTTTGTTAGCCTCGGTTCTCCGCCGCGTGTTCGCTCACCCGCTAACGGCAGCTCTGCAAGTAGATGACCCCAACACCACCGAACTGAGAAAACAGATTATTTCGTCAAAGCCTTTTCTGAAGGAGATTTATGATGAGTGGTACGACATGCTTGCTCGAGAGCTTCCGCCGGGAGAGGGGAAAGTCCTGGAGTTGGGTTCGGGCGGCGGTTATTGCGCCCATTTCATACCGGGGTTGATTACGTCGGAAGTTTTCCAGTGTTCCGATGTGCAAGTGGTCGTTGACGCACAACGGATGCCGTTCGCCGATCGATCGATGCGGGCGATCATTATGACGAACGTGATGCACCATATGCCGGATGTGAGCCGATTCTTCGCGCAAGCTTCGCGGTGCCTGCGCCCAGGGGGAAAAATTCTCATGATCGAACCCTGGATTACCCATTGGTCTTCATTCGTCTACAGATATTTTCATCATGAGCCTTTCCGCCCCGACGCAGCGGATTGGAAGTATTCCTCGACAGGACCGCTTTCTGGCGCCAACATCGCGGTTCCTTGGATGGTTTTTGCAAGAGATCGCGGCAAGTTTGAATCTGATTTCCCGGAATTTTCCATTGAGCGGATTTGCCCTTTTCTGCCGTTTCGCTACCTGATTTCTGGTGGAGTAGGAATGCGGAGTTTGATGCCGGGCTTTACTCGCTCGGCATGGGCGGGATTAGAACGGCTGCTGGAATCGCAAATGCCTAGACTCGGGATGTTCGCGCTGGTGTCCGTGCGCCGGCTTTAGGGATTGCCGCAGGGTGGACGCTGGCGGATAAGTTTAGGGCGCGCGAATAATACGGCCACAACAATGCTGACAACCAAAACAAAAGTATCGCTGGCCTCTCTCGCGTATAAGTTCATCGCCACGGGGCGCACGATGGCCGGCAAAAATAACTGCGTAACAGTTCGGCGGCGCGGTCTGATGTGGTCCTTGGATCTGAACGAGGGCATCGACTTCTCGATTTATTTGTTGGGCGCATTCGAGCGCTCGACCGCGATCACCCTGGAGAAGCTGGTGAAACCCGGCGATGTGGTGTTGGACATAGGAGCGAACATCGGCGCCCACACTTTAGGACTGGCGCGCAGCGTCGGGTCTGCGGGAAGAGTGTTCGCCTTTGAGCCCACCGACTTTGCGTTCGACAAATTGAAGCGCAACCTGGCGCTAAATCCGGAACTGCAGGCACGTACCTATCCACGCCAAGTGCTATTGGCCGCAGCGCCTGCGGAAGAGGCTCCCGACGAAATCTTCGCCAGCTGGCCTCTTGAGAAGGACGACTCCGTGCACCCGAAGCACCGGGGGCGCCTGGTTACGGCGCGAAACGCGACGGTGGACACACTCGACCGCGTCGTAGCGCGCGAGGGCATTAACGCAGTAAATGTCATCAAGATGGATGTAGATGGACATGAATTGACAGTGTTGCAAGGCGGCCTTGCGGTTCTGTCAAAATTTCGGCCCATTTTAGTGATGGAACTGTCGCCGTACGTGCATGCGGAGGAGCACAACAGTTTCGCTGCGCTTGTCGCGCTGCTGCGAA
>Ga0193729_1001779_pt1 | contig 10906 bp, 10 predicted proteins | sample U1c2metaG_FD_143036 | JGI IMG/M metagenome (GOLD analysis project Ga0193729, IMG submission 143036) | Soil microbial communities from a riparian zone of the East river system, Colorado, United States - U1c2 | ecosystem: Environmental > Terrestrial > Soil > Riparian zone | place: USA: East River... | reverse complement strand
GCTTCGACCGGACTTCGATATCGATTTGTCGAAGCGGCGCTACGAGTGGCGCCGCGCGATTCGTCAAAGCGCGCACTCGAAAACGAAGACATGATTGTCGATCCAAAGACGGTTCGCGATTTCTTGAGCGAATTGTGAAAGTTCTTTCGCGATGAATTTCTCATTGCCCCACGCGACTCGCCGCCTGGGCAAATCGTTACTCGAAACGGTATTGCCAATTGCAGAACGCATCACTGGATTTCAAACGGCGCCGGGAGAATATTTGCCCTATCGGCTGAAGATGCTGACCGGCCGTTACGAAGCTGTAGAGATCGCGCTTATGCGCAGATTTCTACGAGCCGGCGACGTGATTGTCGATGTTGGCGCAAACGTCGGCTATTTAACTCGGTTCTTCGCGCAAGCCGTCGGTTCGCTCGGAAAAGTTTATGCCTTCGAGCCGAACCCGCTGATTTTCCCGTTGCTAAGGAGGAACGTTGCAAAATTCAGACAAGTGGCTGTTTTTAATGTCGGTTTATCAAACAACGAAACGGAGATGCCCCTCTTCATCCCGGGCAGCAATCATGCCGTTGCTTCTTTTGTGCGCGAATATCCGGCGACGCACGTTTTTGCTGAGAAGAGCGGCCAGTTACATTCAGTCGCCGCCAAACTCGTCCGCGGCGATGAATTTCTGGCCAAGATCGATATCGACAACTCCGGTCCGCCTCAGGCGGATCGCGAGCGGAGGATCGATATCTTGAAAGTGGATGTGGAAGGCTGGGAATTGAATGTTCTTGCGGGCCTGGAGAAGACGATCATGTCCTCGAAGAAGATTACAATTTTTTGCGAATATAATCCGTCCGCGCAGGAATGCGCCGGCCGGATACCGCGCGAGCTTCTCGATTGGTTCCTGAATCGACAATTCGCATTGTCTTATCCCCGCAACGGAGAACTGCACGCGTTGCCGCCAGCTATGATCGATCAATTTGCAGAAACGCTTGGGCCGCAGGGTTACACGACAATTTTTGCGCAAAGCGCTGGAGCCGGCCTGCCCTCAGGCCGCTAATGAAAGATAACTTGCCGCGCGGAGCACGTTAGTGTTCGCTTGATCGGGCAGCCGTTCCTTCCCCCAGTGATTCAGCATCGACATCTGGCGCACGTTTCTTCTTTTCGCGACAATCCGATCGTGTTTTTTACTGCATGCACGTACCGACGGCACAAATTGCTGGCACGTCGAGAATGCCACAAGATTCTGCGCGACCTGTGGGAAGCCTCTGCCAGTCACGATGGCTGGTGGGTCGGGAATTACATATTGCTGCCCGACCATGTTCACTTCTTCGCGCGGCCGTCCACCGATGCACAACCCATCGCCAGATGGGTACAAATGTGGAAAGGCGTAAGTTCACGCAAAATCGCAGCAGTCCTTTCAATCGACCCGCCGATCTGGCAGCGGGACTATTTTGATCGGTATTTGCGCTCCGAAGATACCTATTCGGAGAAATGGGATTACGTTGAGCGAAATGCCGTGCGAGCGGGATTGGTCATGAATGTCGAACACTGGCCACACCGCGGTATCATTCATGATTTGATGATGTGAATCGAAAACGGCGCTGACCAGGGAAACGGCCCGAGGGCGGGCCGTCTCCAAAGATTTTCCGCTTTTTTGCATCCCGATCTAAGGCAACTTGCCCTGAACATGGCGGAAACTGACACCGGTAACGAAGCGTTGACCGCTAATCCTGTGGTCGTGGTGCAGGGGATTGGCGAGCTCTACCGCGATTTTTTCCGCGAGGTGGGCAGCATGTTCTGGTTCATCATCCACACGTTTGATGAAATACTTGAACGAGTCCGGCAGGGACGCGTTCCCTTTCGGGCCAGCAGTTTTTTCCGTCATACCGAACGCGCCGGCGTTGAATCGGTTCCGCTTGTCGGCCTCGTTTCATTTTTTCTCGGACTGACCATGGCGCTGTTGACCGGTTATCAATTGCAGCGCTTCGGCACGGAACGGCTCGTCCCCGGATTGGTGGCAATCGGTTTCACGCGTGAACTGGGTCCGCTTCTCACCGGCATCATGCTGGCCGCGCGCGTCGGCGCCGCGTTCACGGCGGAATTGGGAACGATGCAGGTCTCCGAGGAAGTGGAGGCGATCGAAGCGATGGGTATCGGGCCACTGCGTTTTCTGGTCGCGCCGCGAATGCTGGCGCTGTTCTTTTTGATGCCATGTCTTTCCACCATCTCGAACATCGCGGCCATCTTCGCCAGCAGTCTTGTCTGCAAGGCTTATTTCAGCATCGCCTTCGTCTACTTTCTCGATCTGGTCACAGACGCGCTGCTCATTCGCGACATCATTACCGGGATATTGAAGAGCCTCATGTTCGGGTTGCTCATCGGTTCAATCGCCTGCTACCGTGGTTTGACCGTCAAGGGCGGGGCGGCCGGCGTTGGAACATCGACGACCTCCAGCGTGGTCACGGCCATTACGACCGTGATCGGGTTCGATACCCTCTACAACATTGTCTACACGGTGTTTTTCCCCACGTGAGCGAAACGAACTCAAATGTGGTCGAGCTGCGCGACGTGGTCATGCAGTTCGAGGAAAAAAAAGTGCTCGACGGGCTCTCGCTTAAAGTGCACCCGCAGGATCGTCTCGTCATCATTGGTCAAAGCGGCAGTGGCAAGAGCACGATCCTCCGTTTGATTCTCGGAATTCTGCAGCCCAATTCCGGCTCCGTTTTCTTCAAACAGTTCGAAATTACCCGCTTGCCCCGCCGCAAGTTGCAACAAGTGCGTCAAAAGATCGGAATGGTTTATCAATATTCGGCCCTCCTCAGTTCGCGCACCGTGCGAGACAACGTCGCATTGCCCCTCGAGGAACTGACCGATAAGTCGCGCGAAGAGACCGACAAGATTGTCGATGAAAAGCTGGATCTGGTCGGAATGAAGGATTCCAAGGACCGGTTGCCGTCCGAACTGAGCGGCGGCATGAGAAAGCGGGTCAGCCTGGCCAGAGCGCTGGTCATGGACCCCGAGCTGATTCTTTTTGACGAGCCGGTCGCCGGTCTCGATCCGGTCATCGCCTCCGTCATCGATGAATTGATCATCAGTCTGAGCGAAAAATCGAAAGTCACGTCGATCATCGTCACCCACGAGATGGGAAGCGCCTTTCGCATCGGCACGCGCATGGCTATGCTCTACCAGGGAAAGATCATTGAGGACGCTCCGCCCGAACAATTTAAACAATCGACCAATCCGGTGGTCGCTCAATTCTTGAGCGGAAGCACGGAAGGGCCCATTCTGGAAGGAAGCTTAGATGCAATTGCAACGAAATGAAGTGATGACCGGCCTGCTCGTAGTGGGCACGGTTGCCATCATTACGGCTGTGCTCATCCTGCTCGGCGCACCGGGACTTTTCCGGCCGCTCGTCACTTACAGAATCTACGTGGACAACGCCGCCGGAATCAAACAAGGCGCGGCCGTCATGCTGGCGGGTCGCAAAATCGGGCAAGTGCAAAAACTATTTTCGCCGGTCTCGGCCGAAGAAGACCAGCGCGCGCGCGAGGCCGCAGACGCGATCCATCCGCCCGATCCAAACGCCAGCCCGACTCCGTCAGATGGCAAACCGAAGTTTGAGGCGCGGGTTGATGTTCAGGTGGACAAGAGTGCGCGCGTTTATCGCGACGCGCACGCGCGCTTGATGCAACTCGGCTTGCTCGGCGACATGGCTATCGACATCACTCAGGGAACGGAAGCGTCGGGACGCGCGCGGGATGGCGACATGTTCGCCGGCGAACGCACTCCCGACTTCAGCGAAGCCGCTTCCAAGATGCTCGAAGTGATCAAGCCGGTCGCAGTCGAAGCAACTTCCACGATGAAAGAATTGGAAGCGACCGCGCAAAATCTCAGTCGCATCACCGACGAAGATTCCGAGCTCAATCAAGCGCTCGTGCAATTCAAGAGTTTTGGCGCGCACCTGGTCGACATCACCGCGCCGGAGAGTCCGCTTAACAATTCGCTCAAGAACATCCAGAAGATCAGCGACGGCCTCACGCGAAACAACAACATCGAGGTCACCTTGCAAAACTTTCGCGATTCATCCGAGAAATTGAAATCGACCATGCGCCAACTCGAACCGGCCGGACATAACATCACGGAATTTAGCAACACAATTAAGAGCCAGCCGTGGCGTCTTATTTGGCCGAGCACAAAAAAGTATCCGGAAAAATCACCCACGCCCGCGCCCGCGCCCGCCGAACCAACCATCACCGTGCGCAAAAGCACCAAAGCACAGCGAAGCGCGAGCCCCACGCCAACCGCAGCAAGAGGCAGCGGACGTTAGATTTCTTCTGTAGACGGAGCCGTTAGGGCGACGCGATGTGCATAACGCCATTCGTCATCCGCGGCGTCGCGAGCGAAGCGACTACAAATTTCAAGTAACACCGGGCTTCAGACCGGTGATTGTACGCGGGTTAAATGCGAAACCGTTTCAACGGTTTATGGCCTTGGCCCGAAAGCCGTTGAAACGGCTAATCGCGACAAGATGCGTTGGCCACCCCGGCTAAAGCTGGGTGTTAATGAGATTGGTTCAGCAAAATCCCGTGCCTTCGGGCATCGTTTCGTTGCAGATGTCGCCCCGGGGCAATCTGGGCGGCCGGAACATAGACTTTCAGTCTGTGCGCCCAGCGGAGTTGCACTCCGCTGAAATCAATAACAGCCCCGAATGCTTTCGGGGCTGGGCGCACAGGCCACGGGCCTATGTTCCACGCTTCGCAGCCTTCTGCGCGCCAAAGCGTTTCGGTGCCGGCGCGAGCGAAGCGACTACAATCACGGCAGCCGATCGAATCAAGCCGCCTTCTTCGCCAGTCGCGTTTTCAGGAATTTCAAGATCGCCGCTTCGACAGCTTCCCTTGTGAGCGCTTTCTCGATCGTCCATTTCAAACCTTCGATTGGCTCTCCGCTGAGGTAGGTTTCGAGCACGGCCGGATGGATGTAACACTTCCGGCAGATTGCCGGGGTGTTACGGAGAATTTTGGAGACGGCGTCGATGGCATCTTTCACGTTCGCCTTCGCCTGCTTTTTGGTTTCAAACGCGCCGACCGCACTGAGCGCAATCGCTGCGAGCACGGTGCCCGCCCAGGTCCGAAAATCCTTAGCGGTGAAATCTTCGCCGGTCATTTCGCGCAGATAATCGTTCACATCTTGTGAAGTGATGGCGCAAACTTCGTCGTTCTCGTCGACGCACTGAAACAATTCCTGCCCCGGCAAATCCTGTAGCTTTAAGACGATCTTTGCGATACGCCGGTCGGTTACATCCACATCGTGTTTGATGCCGCTCTTGCCGCGAAAACGAAAACGCATCTTCGATCCCTTTACATCAACATGTCGACCTTGCATGGTCGTGAGGCCGAACGATTTGTTTTCGCGAGCGTACTCTTCGTTCCCCACGCGGATGAAACTGTCCTCGAGCAATTGCACGATCGCCGCCAGCACTTTGTTTCGCGGCAGACCGGGCAACGACAAATCTTTGCTCACGCGCCGGCGGATTTTCGGCAGCGCTTTCCCAAACGAAACAATTCGTTCATATTTGTTTTCATCGCGTATTTCGCGCCAGCGCTCGTGATAGATGTACTGTTTGCGCTTTCGCGCATCGCGCCCGGTTGCCTGCACGTGACCGTTAGCCGTCGGGGAAATCCAAACGTCTGTCCATGCCGGCGGAATGGCCAGCCGCTTGATCCGCAAAAGCCGCTGCTCATCGCCGACTGCTTTGCCCTCCGTATCGAAATACTCAAAGTCATCGCCCTTAGCCTTGCGTCCGTAGCCAGGCTGATTCTCGCTGACGTAACGCAGGCCGGCTTCCTCCGCGGCTTCTAACTCTAGCCGTCGCCCTCCGGGCGAGGTGACGCGCGAGTCCTTTGAATTCTTAGGTGCGGCGCTTTGCCGGCTATGGTTTTTGCCAAGTCTCTTCGCGGTCGCGTCCACGTAGTCTAAATCGCAGGTCGAAATCTATGGGACGACACAAAGGTCGTCCCTTCAATTTACCCCGAGCCGTAGCTCTTCGTGAACTTTTTCTTCGACCCGGGTTCGGCCGAAGCGATCGGCGGTGTTTGCTCGGGAGTACTTGTCGATTTTTCCTCGGAAGCAGCCGGCTGTGCAGGTTCTTCTGGTTCCGGCGCGTCCGTTTGGGCGCCGCCTTTCCCGACTTGCTGCGCAACTTCCACGTAGGCCATCTGCAAATTGGAAAGCGCGTTGCGCAGAACCGTCGCCTCTTCGTTCGTCAAATTCCCGCGCGTTTTCTCCTGAATCATGGCCAGCTGATCGATGAACATCTTGGCCAGCTCCAGATTGACTTCGCCTTGGCCGGTCTTCGGATTCGGAATCTGACCAAGAAAGAGCGCGGCATTCTGCGCGTGCATCATGACAAACTCGATGAAGCGCTGGGAAAGCTCTCCGCTCTGTGTGCTCGTTTGGACTTCAGCCATGTCTACTTACTCTTCGCCGCTGCCGGTTGATTTGGCGGTCGCACGGTCGCTAAAACATACGGCTCCTGAAAATACTTCGCGGCCACGAGTTTGATCTCGTCCAGAGTCACGCCTTGGACTTCGCGCTCGAGCGCTTTGTAATGATCGAACCCGAGACCGTAAAGCTCATCGAGCGCGCATTGGTAACCAAAGGCATCGTTGCTCTGATGCGCGATTTGCTCGCTGCCGATCAATTTCTTCTTCGCGCGCGCGACCTCTTCGTTGGTCAGGCCTTCGCTGGCCAGCTTGTGAATTTCATCGAGCAAGGCTGTCTTGACTGGTCCGGTCTTTTGTGGATCGGTGCCGACGTAAAACGCAAAGATACCGGGCACGAGACCTTCCACCTGGCTGGCGCCGACAAAATAAGCCAGGCCCATTTGTTCACGGATGCGAATGAAGAAACGTGAGCCGAGATCGCTGCTCGCCTCATCGATCAGCTCGAGGGCATATCGATCTTTGCTGAACATGTCCACGCCGCGATAACCGACCATGATGACACTTTGCGCTTTCTCTTTTTCGGCCTCAACGGTTTCAACGTTTTTGAGCGGTTCCGGAACGGGCACTTTCGTCAAAGCGAGCTCACCCGGCTTCATCGATCCAAGGGCCTGCTCGAAAAGTCTTTTCACTTCGGCGGCCTGAACGTTTCCGAAAACCGAGATAACGCCGTTTTTGGCGACGAGATAGCGATCGCGAAACGCGAGCAAATCCTTTTGCGTCAAATGCTGAACGGCCTCGACCGAGCCATTTGCGCGCAAGGCATAGGGATGATTCCCAAAAAGTCTTTCGCGCAAGATGTTGCGCGCCACGGTGGTGAGCTGCTCCTCCTCCTGCTTGATACCGGCGATCTGGACTTCCTTTTCACGCGAGATTGCTTTTTCCGGCATGGTCGCGTTGAGCAACACATCCGAGAGAAGATCGACCGCGAGCTTTAGATCCGGCTTTGTTATGTGCATCGAGACACTGCAACTGTTGTTGCCGGCGTCACTGCCGATCGTGCCGCCGACCGCCTCGATTTCATCGGCAATTTGCTCTGCCGTCCTTTTCTTCGTGCCTTTGAGCAACGTTTTCGTCATTAGCCGGGTGATGCCATTTGTTTGCGGCGTCTCGGCCAGCAATCCGCTCCGGAAAACGGACGTGATCGAAACCAACGGCAAGCGCGCGTCCTGGCGCACGAGGAGACGCAGTCCGTTGGCCAGCTCGAATTTTTGAATTTCGCCCGCCGCTGCGGCTTTGGCTTCCTCCCCTTTCGACGCGAGCGAACCTTTCGGATTCAACGAGACAACGCTTAGGTTTTGATCGACAAGATATTTCCCGGCGACGCGCCGAATATCATCCAGGGTCACTTTCTGCATGGCCGCGAGATAATCCCGGCTGAAATTCAGATTCCGCGTCAGCACCCAGTTCGAACCGAGATCAGAAGCCTGCCCTCGCATGGTCGTGAGCGAATCGAAATGATGGCTGAGCGAAATCTTTTTCGCCTTCATCAACTCTTTCGCCGTCACACCCGCTTGTTTCACTTCGTCGACGATCTGCAAAACTAATTGCTGAGTCGCTTCGCGTTTTTTGGGATCGACCGTCGCATCGACACCGAATATCCCGGGATCGCCCGGAGTGTAGGAGAAGGCCGAGACCGCGAACGCCAGGGCCGCCTCCTCGCGCACGCGCCGATACAAGCGTGAGCTGCGACCGTCGCCCAAAATGGTGGAAAGAACATCAAGCGCCGGAATATCGGGGTGACTTACTTCCGGAATGTGCCAGGCGAGAGAAAGACGCGTCAGTTCAGTGGCGAACTCGTTGTGCACTTCGCGCCGGCCCAGTTGCGGCGGCTCTTCCGGAATGAAAACCGGCTTGAGCGATTTCTCCGGATACGCCTTGAAGAAATCCGCGAGCTGCTGCCGAACTTTTTCTGAATCGACATCGCCTACGACGATGAACGTGAGGTTATTCGGAACGTAACGCGTTTTGTAATACTGCATGACGTTTTCCTGGGTGAGCTGGTTGTAGATGTCCATCTCGCCGATGACCGGCAGCCGATACGGATGACGTTGATAAGCGGTCGAAAAGAGAAGCTGACCGGCCATGCGGTCCGGATCGTCGAGCGTCATGGCGAACTCGCGCCGAATCACCTCCTGCTCCTTGCCGTACTCTTCCGGCGGCAAAGTTGAATTCATCATCGCGTCGGACAAAACCGCGAGCGCGGTTGAGACACCGTCCTTCGGCACGTCGATCCAAAAAACCGTGCGATCGAAGGAAGTGTAAGCGTTGATGTAACCGCCGACGTCCTGGATTCTTTGCGCGATCGCGTTACTCGATTGCGTCTTCGTTCCTTTGAAGAGCATGTGCTCGAGAATGTGCGAGAGACCCGCGCCCAACCGTTCGTCTTCGTTGATGCTGCCAGTCGCGCACCACGCCTGGACACTCGCGACCGGCGAGGTGTGATCTTCCTGCACGATCAGGGTGAGGCCATCCGGCAAGACCCATTTCCGGGCGTGGCTCGGCGGGAATGTGATGACCGCCGATTCATCAATCGGCGCAGCATTTAGATTTGCGGTGCTCAACATAATCGCGGACAGCGCCAGGTACGGCGCCCGGCCGATCATAAGGTTTTTGGCGCCGGCAAACCCGGCGGAGGCTTGGCCGGGGTCATCTTCGTCGGAGCGAACGGTTTTACGAACGCTTCCTGGAAATCGTAAACCGATTTGAAATCCTCCATCGAATCCTCTTCGGTTTTTCCAAAGACGCCGGCATCGATCAAATTAAAGACCATGTGTCCGATGTCTTCGCAGGCGCGGATTCCCCAAGATTCAAAAACCGTGATGACGAGCGGCCCAAATTCCTTGAGCGCGTACTGGCGCACGCCTTCGAGCAATTCCGGTCCGGCTACGTGGCGGACGGTCGTGCCGCGAGCTTTCTTTTGTTGCTTGGTCGTGTAATCGAGGGCGTCGCGCAAAAAGATGTAAGCGTCGCGCTGATAACGCGCATCGTTCGCGACGATCGAATCGAGAGCTTCGGCAAATCCAATTTTTTGCATGATAAATTAAAACGCGCACTACCGTGCGCTGCCTGGGAGAAAAAGCAACCTTTGCCAAGCAAGCGCGCGCTCCCGCCACTCGCCTCAAACCGCAGACTGTCTAAGAAGATTCTCGATTTTAGAATCCAGGTCCCGAGCGACGGCCAGAACGTCACGGTTTTTGTAGCGAACCAGAAGGCTAGCCAGCTTGTCGTACGACAAATGCACGCCATCTGGCCGCTCATCCACAAGAATTGTGACTGGAGCGTACGATCCGGCGTCGGGAACATGCTTTGCCATTTCTTTCATGATGAGCGGATTGCCGGAATGCCGGGCGTCACAAACACGTCCCAGCTCAGCGGAATGTCTCGTGTTCTGACTTCGGTCATAACTTTATTTGTTGATCTTCCTTTTGCCATATTCGTTTTGACCTCAGTTAATTTGCGTTTGTTGTTTTTGCCTTATTGCCCGCCCGGCCTTCCTTTGCGAGCGTCCGCGCTCTCCAACGATCTTGACCTTTCTACCGTCATGAACTTCCCGCCTTCGCTCATGAAGTCGTTGTAGGGATCGACGATGAGCAGGGCGGTGCGATCTGCGGCGTAGGTGTTCGTTGTCATGCGTTGTCTCCAAACTTGAAGAGGATCTTTCCGCTGCGATTCGATTTTAAAGATTGCTCGAACGCTTCCTTGAACTGCTCGAGCGGATAGACGTGCTCCACTGCGGCGGAGAGCGATCCATTCGCTACGAGATGGCCCAGCTTCTGGTAAGTCTCCGCTATCTCTGTGCGCGGCGCGTTGCGGATCCAATTGATGAGCCAGAATCCGTGGAGGCTGAGATCACGATAGATGAAGGCTTTGGGCGAGATCGCCGGGAGCTGCCCACTCAGAACGGCGTAGACGACAGCGGAGCCGCCAGTCTTGAGCGACTTGGCCAACTCGCCCACCGCGGTTCCGCCCACACTATCGAGGACGAGGCTAAGTGTCTTCCCGTCGAGAGCCTCCTCAATATCCTTGTGTAAGTTGTCGCCTTGCTGGACGACGCGGTCACCTCCCCACTGCCGCACCTGTTCGGCAGCTTCTTCCCGGCGGACGACATTCAGCGTCTTGACTCCAGCGAGCTTCGCCAGTGCGATGACGTACTGCCCCATGGCCGAGTTGGCTGCGGTTTGACCAATCCAGTCGCCGGGCTTTAGGGACACGTATCGGTTCAGCAAGAGATAGGCAGTAACAGGGTTAATCCCGATCATCGAAAGTTGCAGCGGATCGGCATCATCGCTCATTGGCACGACGTTACACACCGAGACGACAACCTGGTCCGCCCACGTGCCCTGCTCGTAGGTCGGAAGAATCAGGACGCGCTTACCACGCAGAGCAACATCAACCTTCGATCCAATCTTGGTGACTCG
>Ga0193729_1001778_pt1 | contig 10907 bp, 14 predicted proteins | sample U1c2metaG_FD_143036 | JGI IMG/M metagenome (GOLD analysis project Ga0193729, IMG submission 143036) | Soil microbial communities from a riparian zone of the East river system, Colorado, United States - U1c2 | ecosystem: Environmental > Terrestrial > Soil > Riparian zone | place: USA: East River... | reverse complement strand
ACGCGCGGGGCCTGAAGAAACGTCTTCTGGCGACGCTTCCTCCACCGGCTGGGCCGTCCCAGTGGCGATCGCCGAGACGTCCTCCCCCTGCTCGCCGATCACAGCGATCGTCGTGCCGACGTCCGCCTCACCTTCGGCGACCGCGATCTTCAGCAGGACGCCGGAAGCCTCGGCCTCGACCTCTTGGGTGACCTTGTCGGTATCGAGCTCGTAGAGCGGCTCGCCCTTCTCGACCTGATCGCCCTCGGCCTTCAGCCATTTGACGATGGTCCCCGACTCCATCCCCTGCCCAAGGCGAGGAAGCTTTACCTCATTAGCCATGCCCACTCCAACCGTGCCCCGCGACCGGGTCCCGGGACATGTCTGGCGACCCGGTCGCCGGACACGTCACGAAACGTCATCACGCTGCACCGTCCGCTGGATCGCCTCGAGCACGTCCTTGGCATGCGGGACGACGTACTCCTCCATCACCGGCGCGAAGGGCAGCGGCGCGAACTTCGCGCCCACGCGCTCGATCGGTGCGTCCAGCCAGTCGAACGCCTGATGCTGGACGACGGCCGCCACCTCGGCGCCGAAGCCCATCCGCGTCACCGCCTCGTGAGCGACGACGCAACGGTTCGTCTTCTTGACCGACGCGACAATCGAGTCTTCGTCGAGCGGCTGCAGCGTCCGCGGATCGACGACCTCCACGGAGATGCCCTGCTGCTCGGCCTCGCCGGCGGCTGCGAGAGCCTCGTGGACGAGCCTGCCCGTCGCGACGACCGTCACATCCTCGCCCTCGCGGTGCACGCGCGCCTGGCCGATCGGGATCGGCTCCAGCTCTTCCGGCACGTCCTCCTTGAGCCCGTAGAGCGTCCGGTGTTCGAAGAAGATGACGGGATTGTCGTCGTAGATCGCCGACCAGAGCAGCCCTCGCACATCGGCGGGTGTCGAGGCGAAGACCACCTTCAGCCCCGGCACGCCGACGAACCAGGCTTCGACCTGCTGCGCGTGCTGGGCACCCGGCGACCACCCGGCGCCGCCCTGCGTCCGGATCGTCAATGGAACCTTCAGCTGCCCGCCGGACATGTAGCGGTGTTTCGCCGCCTGATTGACGATCTGCTCCATCGAGATCGTCAGGAAGTCCTCGTACATGACCTCGACGACCGGCCGCATCCCTTGCATCGCCGCGCCGATTCCGGAGCCGACCAGTGCCATCTCGGAGATCGGTGTATTGCGCACACGCTGGGGCCCGAACTCGTCGAGCATTCCCTGGGTGACGCCCATCGAGCCGCCCATTTCGGCGATGTCCTCACCCATGATGAAGACGTTCTCGTCCTGGCGCATCGCCTGCGAAAGCGCGTCGCGAACGGCTTCGCGGTAGGAAAGCTCAGGCATACACGTGAAAGGTTCCCCGGAGCCAGACTGAAGTCTGGCACCGGCGTTTATGCGCAACTGCGCTACGCATAAACATTGAAGGTTCCCCGGAGCCAGACTGAAGTCTGGCACCGGCGTTTATGCGTAGCTGCGCTACGCATAAACATTATTCAATGCGTCCTCCGGCCTTGGATCCGTGCCGGCCTTCGCGAACTCGACCGAGGCATCGACGAGCTCCTGCACCTCACGGTCGAGCGCCTCGAACTCCTCGTCGGAGAGCCCCAGCTTCTCGCGCAGCAACCTGATCGGATCCGCCGTCTCCTGGAGGCGATGGAGCTCGTCCTTGTCGCGATAGACCTGCGGATCGCCGATGTAATGGCCGACCAGACGCTGCGTCTCGCAGAGCAGGAACACCGGCCCCTTGCCGTCCCGCGCGTGTTTCAGGGCGCGGGCGGCGACCTTGTTCACCTCCCCGACGTCCTGGCCGTCGACCTTCATCGACTTCATCCCGAACGCCTCGGCGCGCTTGCTGAGATCCTGGATCGGCGAGTGCTGGCTCTCCGGAGTCGACTCCGCCCAGTGATTGTCCTCGCAGACGAAGACAGCCGGAACGCCCCACAGCTGAGCGAGGTTGAGCGACTCGTGGAAGGTGCCGATGTTCGTCGCCCCGTCGCCGAAGAACGCCACCGCGACGCGCGGCTCGCCGCGGAGCTGGAAGGCGAGCGCTGCCCCGACGATCGCCGGCAGACCGCCCCCGACGACGGCGTTCGCGCCGAGATTACCGCGCTCCACGTCGTAGAGGTGCATCGAGCCGCCGTAGCCGTGCGAGCAGCCCTCGAGCTTGCCGTAGAGCTCGGCCATCAGCTCGTTCGGATGCGTCCCTTTCGCGAGCGTGTGCCCGTGCGCGCGGTGCGTCGAGGCGATCACGTCGCCGTCGGCGAGCGCCCGGCAGACGCCGACGGCAACCGCTTCCTGGCCGATCGCGACGTGGAGAAACCCCGGCAGCTCGCCGGCGCGGAAGCGCTCCTCGACCTTCTCCTCGAAGCGCCGGATCAGGAGCATCTCCCGGAAGAACTCGCGCAGGGCCTCCTCGGAGACCCCGCGGCGCTGTTCGACTTTCGCCACGGGCGTGATAGTACGCTCCGCGCAATGCGCCTCGTCGAGCACTTCGAGAGCGGGCTTCCCGGCCGACGGCAATCCGAGCGCTCGCGCCTGGTCGAGCAATTTCGCCAGCTCATGAGCACTCTTCCGGACGACTGGCAGTCGACCCGCTTGCGCTTGATCGTCGCCGACGAGGAGGACGCCGCGCGGGCGGCCGCGCTGCTCGGACCGACCAATCCCGGGCGCCGCGGGAAGGTGATCAACTTCGCCGCGGCCCGCCGGGGCGGTGGTGTCGCCCCCGACCACATCGAGGCGCTGCTGCGCCGACTCGACGTCGAGCGCATCCAGGGCGAGCTCGAGCTCGCGGGCCTCGAGGAAGTCCCGGAGCTGCAGGACGAGGAGCGCCCCAGCCTCGTCGACGCGTGGGACGCCGCCCTCGCCAGCCTGCCGCCGGACTGGAGCGACCTCTACGCCGAGGTCGAGCTGACCTCGAGCGACTACATCGAGCCTGGAGCGCTCCGCCTCAGCCCGCTCAACCCGACGCGGCCCGACGCTCGCCCGGTCTTCCGATTCCGCGCCGCACGGACGCTCGGCTACGGGGCGTCGCCGGAGATGGTTCGGCGGTGCCTCGAACGGCTCGAAGAAGCGGAAATGCGCGGCGAGCTGAGGATCCTGAACGTGATCTCGGACTCAGAGCACGCCAAGACGCAGGGCCCCGTCTGGTACGCCGGCGGGAAAGTGATCTAAGTAGTGGTCTGACCAGCAACGTCGGCCGAGCTTCCTGGCCCGCGATCACGCTGCGCCAGAGTCCACGCTCGCCCTTGTCAAGGCTGCCAGCCTTGCCTGCGGACGATCGTGGCCTCTGGCTTGGTGCTCGCGACCCAGGAAGCGGGCAACGTCACTGGCCAGACCACTGGCCGTAATTCCCGAGCGTAAGACCCGAGCACGAGCGGCATCTTCGTTCGTGCCGGGCGGAATCTGCGGCCTCTGCCCGGCTTCAACCCTGGATCGCCGCCGCGAGCTCGGTCGCGACCGATTTCGCCTCTTTGACGTCGCGCGCGATCACCAGACACGTGTCGTCGCCGGCCAGGGTGCCGATGACCTTCGCGTGCTCGACGCGATCGATCGCGCGCGCGATCGCGGGCGCGGAGCCCAGTTCGGACTGGACGACGACGATGTTCTGCGCCTGCACGGCGCGGACGCCGAACTGCGCCAACATGGCTCTGAGCGACTCGCGCGGGTCGCTCCGGCTCCCCCGCTCCGGCAGCACGTAGCGCGGCCGCCCGAGCGCGTCACGCGCTTTCTCGAGCCCGAGCTCCCGAATGTCTCGCGAGATCGTCGCCTGGGTGACCACGCAACCGGCGCGCTTCAGGGCTCCCTGCAGCTCGTGCTGGCTGCCGACCCGCCGCCGGCCCACGACGCTGGCGATCAGGCGCTGCCGCTCGGTCTTTGGGAGTTGCCGAAGCTGCTGCATCCAGCGAGACTAACCTTTCAGGTTTCAGTAATCCGAAGGCGAGGCAAGGACACCGAAGATGCTGCGCAAGCTGCTCTACTCCGGCCTGTACGCAGGCCTCGCCGCGGGCTCGGCGCTCGTGGCTCGACGTGCCGCGGCCACGGTCTGGCGTCTGGCGACCGGCGAAGCCCCACCGGTGAAACGATGAGCAAGGGCGACCTCCTGGTCGAGCGGGGCGCGCGGGGGCTCGAAGAGCTGTCGCGCAAAGCCGCCGCAAAAGGCGGTTTCGCCGCCAAGCTGTCCGACGAGCTTGCCGAGGACGCGGTCTTCCTGCGCAAGCTGAAACCGAGCCTGATCAAGACCCGAGCCAAGGGGAAAGAAACCGTGAACCAGGTACCCGAAAGGGAGGCGCCGGCGCCGAGTCCGCCGCAGGCCGTACGACCGCGACGTCAGCGGAAAGCGAAGAGGCCTAGGCGTACGCAGGGGCCGAACCCGTTCGTTGTCGCCGGGATCGCGCTTGCCGCAGGCATCGCGCTCGCAAAGCTGATCGACTGGAGGGGACATGCCCACCCGCGAAACTGAGACGAACGCCGGCGTCGCCCCCGCGGTGACGCAGATCGCCGAACACGCGAGCAGCCTGGCCCGGCTTGAGCTCGAACTGGCGCAGCTCGAGCTCAAAAAGAAGGCAGCCACCTTCGGTACGGGCATCGGGCTCGGCGTCGGTGGAGCCCTCTTTGCCGTGTTCACCCTCGGCTTCACCTTCGCGACGATCGCGGCGGCGCTCGCCACGACGATGTCGACCTGGCTGGCGCTACTGATCACGACCGGCATCCTGCTCCTCCTCACCGCGTTGCTCGCAGGGATCGGGTATGCACTGATCCGCAAGGCGACGCCGGCGGTCCCTGAGCAGGCGATCGAAGAGGCAAGGCTGACCACGGAGGCGTTGAAGAGCGATGGCCACTCGTAACGGGCGGACTACCGAGCAGATCCGCCACGACATCGAGGGGGAGCGGGAGCAACTCGCGAAGGCGGTCGAGGACCTCCGCGGCGGGCTTGCCGAGATCACCGATGTCGGCGCGAAGCTGCGTTCGAACCTGCCGCTCGTGGTGGCCGGAGCGCTCGGAGCGGGCTTCTTCGCAGCAGGCGGAATCGGCGCGACTATGCGGTTGCTTGCACGCCGGAGCCGGGAAGGGACGACGAAGGCGAAGTTGGGCCCGTTTTCCCTTGTCGACCGCGACGACTGACTCCGCTCGCACGCGCGAACCGCCCGAGCGCACACGGCTGACGCTGTCCGAGTGGCTCGCGGCCTTCAAGCGCGCCGGGAAACAGTTCCTGGAGGACGACTGTACGGGTCTCTCCCAGCAGGTTGCATTCGGCGCCCTGCTCGCGTTCCTGCCGACGGTCATCCTGCTGATCGGCCTGCTCGGGCTACTCGGCAGCGGCGTCTTCGACTCGCTTGAGCACTTTGTCGGGTCGGTCGCGCCCCAAGGGGTGGTCAGCGTCATCGACACCGCGAAGAACGACGCGGCCCACAACAAGTCCGGCTCCGCGATCGCCTTTGCCGTCGGCGCTGTCGCTGCGCTGTGGGCGGCGAGCGGCGCCATGGGCGCGGTCGTCAAAGCCGTCAACCGCGCCTATGGCCGGCGCGAGACGCGGCCGTTCTGGAAAGTGCGTCTGATCTCTCTCGTGCTGGTGTTCGCAACGGGAATCGTCCTCGCCGGCACGTTCCTGCTGATCGTCTTCGGCGGCGACCTCGGCAATGCGATCGCGCGCAGGACGCCACTTGGCGGCGAGTTCAAGCTGTTCTGGAACATCGCGCGCTGGCCGATCGCGTTCACCGCGGTGCTGCTCTTCTTCTCACTCGTCTACTACCTCGCGCCGAACGTGGAGCAGCGGAGCCGGAAGTGGGTATCGGCCGGCTCGGTCGTCGGTTCGCTGATGTGGCTGGCTCTGTCCGGGCTCTTCGCCCTCTACACGAGCTTCTCGAGCTCCTACGACAGAACCTATGGCTCGCTGGCCGGCGCGATCATCCTCCTGCTCTGGCTGAACTACTCGGCCTGGGCGATCCTCTTCGGCGCAGAACTGAACGCCGAGCTCGATCGCAGGAAGGAGGGTTTGGCGAAATAGAGCCTGTGTCCCCAGGGCGCGCTGCTCGCCCCGTGGCACCGTCCTCGGTCGCGCCAATAGCTTTGGCTATTGACGCTCCCTGCGTCCTCCCCACGGAACGAGCATCGCGCCCTGGCGACGAGCACCATTCCGCCAAACCCTCCTAGGCCGTGCCGATCACGGTGAAGCCGCCGTGCAGGGCTCTGTGCACGTCTGAGCGGTACTTGCCCGCGCCGACGCGGAAGGTGACCGTCCAGGTCGACGTGCCGCGGAAGGCGACACCGGTTTTCCTGTTCACGCCGGGCGCGATCAGATGAAAGTTGTCGGCCTTCGTCAGGTCCTTCACCGTGATTTTGTACTTGCCCGCTGCCAGGCTCTTCACCCGCGCACCCGAGGCGTTCTTCAGCGAGATCGTCCGTTTTGGGCCAACCTGCGCGACGAGCTTTTTGACCGGGGGCGGAGTCACGACCGTGCCCGACGTGAAGGAGCCGCGCATCGACGTCGGGTGCGCGTCGCACGAGTAACGGTATGTGCCGTCAGTGAACGTGACGTTCCAGGTCGCGGTGGACGCAGTCTCGATGGCGGTTGCCTGGTCGACACCAGGGCCGGTCAGATGAAAGTCGTGAAGCGTCGAGTAGTCGTGGACATTGATCGTGTACTGGCCCGGATCGACGTGCGTCACCTTCGCTCCCGTCGAATCGGTCAGCGAGATCTGGAAGGCGTCCGCGGCCGTCGGCGAGCCGACGGTGGCGAGCAGCGGCTGTGTCACGGCCACATGCGCGCCGACCGCGCCTGGGACGGCCAGACCCGTGAGCGCAAGGCAGGTAACGAGGAAGAGGCGAACGTGGCTCACGACCAGTGCATACCACACGACGCCGCGATTGGTTTGCCAAGTGGCCCGCCCCATTTAGACTCGCTCCGTGCGACTCGGCAGCGACAAGAAGGTCGAGCTGATCCGGAAGGTGCCGCTGTTTTCGCACCTCTCTCGCAGGCAACTCGCCCAGGTCGCAAAGGTCGCCGACGAGATCGACCTTCGCGAGGGCAAGGAGATGACGCGCGAGGGGGCGCCCGGGCGCGAGTTCTTCGTCATCCTCGAAGGAAGCGCCGACGTTCGGAGGCGGGGTCGAAAGATCAACTCGCTCAAGCCTGGCGACTTCTTCGGGGAGATCGCCCTAGTGACCAGCGTCCCACGCACGGCGACGGTCGCGGCGACCTCGCCTGTCCGCGCGCTTGTGGTCACCGACCGTGAGTTCAGGCACCTGCTGGAGCAGTCGCCAGACATCAAAACGAGGGTGATGCAGGCGATGGCAGCGCGCCTCGCCCCTGAGACGCTTTAACCGCTTCTCAGCTCGGCGCCGAAACGGCGACTCAGCTCGCCGACGATTCGCTCGCGCAACGCAGCGGCATCCTCGTCCGAGAGCGTCCGCTCAGGGGACTGAAACGCAACGCGGAGCGCGATCGACTTCTTTCCCTCGCCGACCTGGTCGCCCCGGTAGACGTCGAAGACCTCGAGCTCCCGCAAGTCGGGGCCGGCGGCCTCGCGGACGGCATCGGTCAGCTCGCCCGCTTCGAGCTCCTCGGGAACCGCGAACGCGAGGTCCTGGCGGACGGCCGGGTACGTGATCACGTCCTCGTAGGTCGAAAGCTCGGGAGACTCGGCGAACAGCGCGTTGAGATCGAGCTCGAACGCGCCCCACGCGCCTCCCAGGACGCGGGGGTGAAGCTCGCCGAGAGTGCCCGCCCCGGTTCGGGCCGTCTTGCCGGGGTGGAAAAGCGGATGCTCTGCCCGCTCGAAGCGCGCCTCCGCCCTGAGGGCGGCGTAGAGCGCCTCGACAACGCCTTTCACGTGCGCGAAGGCGCCTTCGGCGATGCCGGCGACATGGAGCCGCTCGTTCGGGAGGTCGCCGTTCGACAGGTAGACACGTGCGATCTCGAAGAGCGCGATCTCGTCGACTCCGGCGTCCACGTTGCGCCGGGCCTCCTCGACTAGGCTCGGGAGCAAAGACGTCCGGAGAGCCGTCAGCTCGACGGCGATCGGCTCTGGCAGCTTCCACGTCGTCTCTTCGTCCGGAACCAGGGACGGCGTGTACGTCTCCGCGAAGCCGAGGCCGACGAGCGCGTCCTCGACCCTGCGGCGCAACTGCTGCTCTCGGGTGAGGCTGCCGAACATCGCTCGGCGAACCGGCAGCGTGAACGGGACGTCCTCGAGCCTGAAACGGGCGATCTCCTCGACCACGTCGATCTCGCGCGTGACGTCCCGGGCGCGCCAGGTGGGAACGACGACGTCGCCGTTGCCCGGGTCGAAGCCAAGGCGGACGAGCAGCTGGTACTGCTCGTCGGCCGGAGTCTCGATCCCGATCACCGCATCGGCGCGCTCCGGCCGGTACGGGATGACCGGGCGTTCGGGGAGCCCGGCGTGCACGTCTGAATGAGCGCTCCATTCCGCGCCGGCGAGCTCGAGCAGGAGCTCCGTGGCGAGCACGGCTGCGGGCTCCGCGAGGTAGGGGTCGACGCCTTTCTCCCAGCGATTCGAGCCCTCCGTGCGCAGGCGGAGGCGCTCCGAGGTCTTGAAGATCCTGAACGGCTCGAAGTTCGCGGCCTCGAGCAGGACGGAGGTCGTGCTCTCGCCGATCTCGGTCTCTTCCCCGCCCATGATCCCGGCGAGCGCGATCCCGCGCTCGGCGTCCGCGATCAGCAGGTCGTCCGGGTCGAGTTGCCGCTCGACGCCGTCCAGCGTCCGCAAGGTCTCGCCGGGTGAGGCCGGGCGGACGACGATCTTTCCGCCGCGCAGCTTCTCGAAGTCGAAGGCGTGCAACGGGTTGCCGACCGCAAGCATCACGTAGTTGGTGATGTCGACGACGTTCGAGATCGGCCGCATGCCGGCGGCGAGCAGCCGGGACTTGAGCCAGAGCGGCGAAGGCCCGATCTGGACGTTCAGGAAGAGCCGTCCGATGTAGCGGGGGCAGCCCTCGAAGTCCTCGACCTGCACTTCGACCCGCCCTTCCGGGACGGGTCCTGGGGTCTGACCCCCCGGCATGTCCGCAAGCGACACGTCGAAGAGCGCCGCCACCTCCCGCGCGATGCCGTAGACGGAGAGCAGGTCGGGCCGGTTCCCGGTCGGCTCGAGCAGCAGGACGTCGTCCACCAGCGGCAAGACCTCCGCGAGCGGGGTTCCGGGCTCAGGCCCGTCCGCGAGCACCATGATCCCCGAGTGGTCGGGGCCGAGCTCGACCTCGTCCTCGGCGAGGATCATCCCGTCCGAGACCTCCCCGCGCACCTTACGCTGCTCGAGCTCGAGGCCGCCCGGCAGGACGGCGCCGGGTAGGGCGACCGCAACTGTCGCGCCGGGCCCGAAATTCCAGGCGCCGCACACGATCTGCCGCGGCTCGCCTTCGCCAACGTCCACGCGGCAGAGCTGGAGACGGTCCGCATTCGGATGCTTCTCCGCCTCGAGCACACGACCGACCCGGAACCGGTCGAGGTTGCCGTCGGCGTCCGAGACGCCGATCCGCTCGATCCCCTCGACCTCGGCGGTCGCAACGGAAAGCTTCTCCGCCAGCACGTCGAGCGGCACCACGATAGGCACGTATTCGCGCAGCCAACTCAGCGGCACTCGCATCAGAACTGCCTCAGCACGCGGAGATCGCCTTCCCAGAGCAGCCGGATGTCCGGAATGTCGTGGCGGAGCTGCGCCGCTCGCTCGAGGCCGCAACCGAACGCGAACCCGGACCAGCGCTCGGCGTCGACGCCGACGTTCTCGAACACCCGCGGATCGACGACGCCGGCTCCGCCCATCTCGAGCCAGCCGCTGTACTTGCACGTTCGGCAGCCGGCGCCGCCGCAGATCCCGCAAGAAACGTCCGGCTCGATCGACGGCTCGGTGAACGGGAAGAAGTGCGTGCGGAAGCGGACGCGCCGCTCGGGGCCGAAAAGCGCGCGCATCACGTGCAACAGCGTCCCCTTGAGGTCGGCCAGCGTGATGCCCTCGTCGACGGCGAGACCTTCGAACTGGTGGAAGATCGGGTACCGCGTCGCAGTGATCGCATCGCGCCGGTAGACGCGCCCGATCGAGACCATGTAGATCGGCGGCTCCTTCTCCTCGAGGATGTGGATCTGCGACGGCGAGGTTTCCGTGCGGAGGACGTGCGTCTCGTCGAAGTAGAAGGTGTCGCGCGGCGACCGCGAGGAGTGGGTCGGGGCGAACGCGAGCTTGTCGAAGTTGAACTCGACCGTTTCGACCTCGCGGTCGTCCCTGATCTCGTAGCCGAGGCCGAGGAACGAGTCCTCGACGATGCGCCGGACCTGGGTGATCGGGTGGAGATGACCGACCGGCAGCTTCTCACCCGGCAGGGTCACGTCGACCACCTCGTCGCGCAGCCTTCGGTCGAGCTCCGCGTCCTCGAGCAGCCGTTCGCGCTCGGCGACGGCCGACTCGAGGCGCTCCCGGATCCCGTTCAGGAGGATGCCGGTCTCGCGGTCGCGTACGCCGCGCAGCGCCTGCGCAAGCTCGCTCTTGCGGCCGAGGTAGCGGATGCGCGCGTCGTCGAGCTCCGTGGGAATGGTCGCGGCGGCGACCGCGGCGTTTGCCTCGGGCTCGTACGCCTCCCAGTCCACGGCGGCGACTGTAGCTTCGTTGTCGGTCAAAAGTCCTCCTCGTTCGTCTCTGCCGGTCGGTCTCGCCCCGGCTCGGAACGGGAGGTCAGGCGGTGCGCGCCGAGCTCCCGGTTCCGTCCCGGGGCCCGGTAAACAGCATCCACTGCACGGTCGCCTTCACGCCTGGAAGCATAACGGGATGAGCTCGTACGACGCCATTGCGCGCCTCTACGACCCGTGGAGCCGAAGCGTGACCGAGGACGTGTCTTTCTACGTCGACCAGGCTGAGCGCGTCGCG
>Ga0193729_1001777_pt1 | contig 10908 bp, 4 predicted proteins | sample U1c2metaG_FD_143036 | JGI IMG/M metagenome (GOLD analysis project Ga0193729, IMG submission 143036) | Soil microbial communities from a riparian zone of the East river system, Colorado, United States - U1c2 | ecosystem: Environmental > Terrestrial > Soil > Riparian zone | place: USA: East River... | reverse complement strand
ATAGCCTCTCCCCCAATGAGGGACACCAATCCAGTAGCCAAGTTCGGCGCGACGATGGTCGGGTGCGATCCTAAGTCCCACGCCGCCGCACAGCGTATCACTCTCACGCAGGACAATGCCCAGGCGCAAGCCGCTGCCGCTCGAGAGCTCCTCATGAGTGCCGGCGATAAAGTTCTGAGCGTCGGCCTCGGTGTAGGGATGCGGAATCCGCAGCGTGGTCGCCGCCACTTCGCGCGCGCCGATGAGTGGCATGAGCGCTGGAATATCCGGGCGCGCGTGGAGGCGCAGCGTCAGCCGCTCAGTTTGCAATGGGGTGAATTCCATCGGTCTACTCTAACGTGAGTCGATGTGGCACGGAGATTTAGAACGCGTCAATCCCTGTTACGCTCGCCCCGATAATCAGCGTGTGGATATCGTGCGTGCCCTCGTAGGTCTTCACCGATTCCAGATTCATCAGGTGCCGCATGATGGGGTAATCGTCCGCCACGCCATTTGCTCCCAGAATATCTCGTGACAACCGCGCGCACTCCAGCGCCATCCAGACGTTGTTTCTCTTCGCCATCGAGATGTGTTGATGCTGCACTTTTCCAGTGTCTTTCAATCGGCCGACTTGCAGCACGAGTAACTGAGCCTTCGTGATCTCGCTGATCATCCAGGCGAGTTTCTCCTGCACCAGTTGATGCGAGGCGATGGGCTGATCGCGGAATTGTTTCCGCAGCAACGAATACTGCAGCGCGCAGTCGTAACACGCCATCGCCGCGCCGATTGCGCCCCACGCGATTCCAAAGCGCGCCTGGTTAAGGCACATCAGCGGAGACTTCAACCCATCCGATCCCGGTAACAGGTTCGACTCGGGGATGTGAACATCCTGCAATGACAGGCCCGACGTTACAGAAGCGCGCAGCGACCACTTCCCGTGAATGTCGGCTGCCTTAAATCCGGGACGGTCAGTCTCCACCAAAAATCCGCGCACTTTATCCGCTTCATCTTCCACCTTGGCCCAGATCACTGCCACGTCGGCGATCGTGCCGGAGGTGATCCACATCTTTTCGCCGTTCAGTACATATTCTTTGCCAACCTTCTTCGCGCGCGTTCGCATGCCCCCCGGATTCGATCCGAAATCCGGTTCGGTCAATCCGAAGCAGCCGAGCTTTTCGCCCTTCTGCATCGCGGGCAGCCAGGTATTTTTCTGCTCGTCGCTGCCGAAGGTATAAATCGGATACATCACCAGCGCCGACTGCACGCTGACAAACGAGCGCACGCCGGAATCGCCGCGCTCCAGTTCCTGCGTGACCAGGCCGTATTCGACGTTCGACATGCCGGCGCAGCCGTAGCCGTTCAGCGAAGCGCCGAAGAATCCGAGATCGGCCATGGGCTTCACCAGTTCGCGCGGAAAGCGGCCGGCTCGGTTGCATTCTTCGATAATCGGCACGAGATTGTCTTCGATGAAGCTGCGCGCCGTGTCGCGCACCAGGCGCTCGTCGTCATTCAGCAACGCGTCGAAGCCGATGAAATCCACACCGCGGAATTTGATGGCTGGCATTACGTCTCACCTCACAAAGTCAGCAGACAGCGAACGGGAAACTAATCAAAGTAGCAGAGCGGGAGGGAAGTCAGCAACGCGAGCCTGCTTATGGAGGGACGGGCGTGCTCGCCCGTTCAAGCCGAGCCTAGCTCGGCGGGCCTCTCCACGGTCGACTAAGGCCTGACCTTCGGTATCCAGCGCGCCACCGATGCGCGATAGCGATCGTATTCTTCCCCGAACTGCTTGCGTAACGTCGGCTCCTCATAGAAGAGGACGAACAAGTGGGCAGTCAGCAGCATGCAGACCATGTAGATCGCGATGTGCCATGAGTGGAAGAGCAACGCTTGTCCTCCGATGACGAGGCCGACCCCGATGTACATCGGATTGCGCACAAAGCGGTGCAGACCTTTGACGACGAGGATTTTGGTTGGCGCGATCGGCGCGGGTGTTCCGCCTCCAATCAGCGCGAAGCCCCAGAACGCGGTGTGGAGATAGATCGCAATCCCAATTGCGATGACGGTAATCGCCGCCCATTCTTCAGCGCCGGCCACCGGTGCCGCATTCTGCCTTAACCGCCACGGCACATAGCCAGCAACCGTTCCGGGCACGAACACGGTGAAAACCAGTGTTTTGGCAACTGCGGAAAAGTCGGCGCGCACGATTTGTATCTTTGTCCCACATGATCCCGCTGTCAACTTCGTCGTCCGTGCAAGCGGGGAAGTCGGCGATGCGAAGAAATATCCCCAAAACATAATTGAAAAGTATTAGTTGAAACAAAAAGCAGCCCTCTTTTTTGCAATCACTCTCGACACCGCTTCCCGCGAGGCGATACTCTGTTGCAGCACCAGCGCTGCAGGTTCTCATGTGTGCCGCTGGATTTTGTCATGTCCTCCACGGGAACTTCCGTCAATCGTGCGCTGTCGCTGCTGATCGGCTTCCTGGCTGTGTCCGCGATTTACCTTTATGCGTTCCCACAAGCGAATGTTTTTTATGCCGGAGTGGTCTTGCTGCACGCCGCTGCCGGCGTGGTGGCTTCAGTCTTGCTGCTGCTCTGGGTGATCCGGTCTTTGTTTTTGCGTCAGGGTGAGCCGCTGCTTCGCGTCGGAATGGTCTTCCTGTTCCTCGGTGCAATCCCAGGATTGGTGCTGATTTACACCGGAGCTCTGCGAACACAATGGAACCTCGTCTATATCCATATCGGCGTGAGTTTTCTCGGCGCTGGCCTGATCGCCGCGGCCCGGTTGGGCGATCATGGATGGCTGCCGCGTCATACCGTTCTTCGCGTTGCCGCTGTCCTCGCGGTGTTGGCGGTGCTGGCGCCCGTCGCTCGCTATCTCCGTGAAGCTCGCTGGAACCAGCATGGACGCATTGCAAATCCCACCCTTCCGCCCCTCAGCATGGACGGCGAAGGCGACGGCCCCACCGGCCCATTTTTTCCCAGTTCCGCGCAGGTGTATGGCGGAGAAAAAATTCCCAGCAAGTTCTTCATGGAGTCGGAGTCCTGCAAGCGCTGCCACGAAGATATCTACAACCAGTGGAACAGTTCGGCCCACCATTTTTCATCGTTCAACAATCAGTGGTATCGCAAGTCGATCGAGTACATGCAGGACACGATCGGCACCAAGCCATCAAAATGGTGCGGCGGATGCCATGACCCCGCGGTGCTCTACGCCGGCAAGATGGATACACCCATCAAACAAATCGTGCACACGCCCGAAGCCCAGGCCGGACTCGGCTGCATGATGTGCCACTCCATCGCCGACGTAAAAAGCACGATGGGCCAGGGTGATTTCTACCTTGAGTATCCCAAGCTGCACCAGCTCGCGGCCAGCAAGAATCCGCGGGTTCGCGAGTTGCACGACTACATAATCAAGCTGAATCCGGAGCCGCACCGCCGTGTGTTCCTCAAGCCGTTCATGAAGCAGCAGACGTCGGAGTTCTGTTCGTCTTGCCACAAGGTGCACCTCGATGTGCCGGTCAATCACTACCGCTGGATTCGCGGTTTCAACGAATACGACAACTGGCAGGCCAGCGGCGTCTCCGGAGAGGGCGCTCGCTCGTTCTACTACCCGGCGAAGGCGCAGCAGTGCGCCGATTGTCATATGCCGCTCGAGCGCTCCAACGACATGGGGAACGTTGCCGGCACAGTGCACTCCCACCGTTTCCCCGGCGCCAACACCGCGCTGCCCACTGCCAATGAAGATGCCGCGCAGTTGAAGGCCACCGAGGATTTCCTGACCAGCGGAGCTCTTACGGTTGATATTTTTGCGCTCTCGCCCGCAAGCGCCCCGCTAAAGCCAGGAGCAGTCGCGCAACACGAACTCGCAACCACCTTCGCCGTGGGAGAGGAAGCAGAAGCGAAAATCACGCCCGGCTCTAGTTCCAATGTTGAGGCCGCTCCCATCACCGCGCCTCTCAACCGGGTGCAGCCCGCTATCCGTCGCGGCGACACCGTCCGCGTCGATGTTGTGGTTCGCACCAAGCGCGTCGGCCATTTTTTTCCCGGAGGCACGGTCGATGCCTACGATACCTGGCTCGAACTCAAAGGCGTCGACGACAAGGGCCAGACGATTTTCTGGAGCGGCATGGTCGAGGACGATGGCAAAGGCCCAGTCGAAAAGGGCGCGCACTTCTATCGCTCGCTGCAGGTAGACGCGCACGGCAATCCGATCAACAAGCGCAACGCCTGGGCCACGCGTGCCGTCGCTTACGTGCGTCTGATTCCGCCCGGCGCCGCCGACACGGTGCACTTTCGCATGAAAGTTCCCGAGAAGACAGGCAGCAAAATTAAATTGACCGCGCGGCTCTGCTATCGCAAATTTGCGTGGTGGGGTACGCAGTTTGCGTTTGCGGGCGAGCGCGAAAAGGAGCGCGACGGCGATCGGGGCAACGCGCGCGAGAATGGTCAATCGAAGCCTGGGGTTACGCCCGCCGCCGTTACCGCCGACTACGACGATACAAAGTATGTGTTCACCCAATCCCTCCACGGAGTTTCCGCGAAGCAGGAGAAAATTCCCGACCTCCCGATCGTGACGGTTGCGCAAAACGAAGTAGCCGTCGACGTACTGCCCGCGAGCGCCCCCGCGCCGCAGCCCAAGACCCAGCTTGCGAAAGAAGATTGGCAGCGCTGGAACGATTACGGCATCGGTCTCTTGCTGCAAGGCGATCTGAAAGCGGCGCAGGGTGCCTTCGAAAGAGTCGCCGAAGTCGATCCGCAGAATCCCGACGGCTGGTTAAACATCGGACGCGCCGCCCTGCAGGAAGGCGACCTCCCGCGCGCCCGCACCGTTCTCGAGAAAGCGCTCGCACTCAACCCGAAGCTGGCGCGAACCAATTTCTTCTATGGATCGCTGATGAAATCCACCGGAGACTACGACCAAGGCGCTGCACATTTCCAAATCGTGCTTGCGCAGTATCCGCATGATCGAGTTGCGCTGAACAATTTTGGGCGCATTCTGTTTCTGCAGAGGAAGTACACCGACGCCGTGAAAATCCTGCAGCAGGCGCTCGCCGTCGATCCCGAGGATTTGCAGGCACATTACAACCTTATGCTTTGCTACAACGGTCTTGGTGACGAAAAGATGGCTAAAGAACATCAGGCTCGCTACCTGCGCTTCAAAGCCGACGAAGCCTCGCAGGCCATCACCGGCCCTTATCGTCAGGTCAATGCGGAAGACAACAACGAACGGCAGAATATCCACGAGCATGTATCCGTCCCGCTGCCGATTTTGAACAACGCACCCGCCAAGCGCCTAGCGGCCCGCGCCACCAAAATCGGTGTGGGGACGGGCGTCTTGCCCGTCCAGACGGGGCAAAGCCCGGCAGCAGCCCGCGCCACTACGACTTCCGGGGCCCAAAGGTAATGCACACTTCCAAGAAGAATGTTTTGTCGGCATTCCCCTGTGCCTCTGTGTCTCTGTGGTGGATGTTGCCCTTGCTGCTCGTGGCAAGTTTCGCACACGCGCAGGACCGCATCACATTCCGCGACATCACCGGCCAAACCGGCATCCACTTCACCCACAACAACGGAGCCTTCGGGAAAAAGTGGCTCCCGGAAACCATGGGCCCCGGCTGCGCCTTCATCGATTACGACAACGACGGCTTTCCCGACATCCTGCTTATCAACGGCGAGGATTGGCCCGGCCACGCCAGAAACGGCGCGACCACGTTAAAGCTCTACCACAACGACCATGGCGGCACTTTCACCGACGTGACGCGCAAATCCGGCCTCGGCATTTCGCTCTTCGGACTCGGCGTCGCCGTCGGCGACTACGACAACGACGGCTTCGACGATATTTTCATTACCGCCGTCGGTCAGAGCCATCTCTTCCACAACAATGGCAACGGCACTTTCACCGATGTCACCAAGTTCGCGGGACTCTGGGGCCCGAACGAGTTTTCGACTGGCGCCGCCTGGGTCGACTACGATCGCGACGGCAAACTCGATCTCGTCGTCGCCAGCTATGTGCAGTGGTCCGAGCAGACCGACCTCTATTGCACCCTCGATGGCTCGCACAAGTCCTACTGCACGCCCGAGTCGTATAAGGGAACGTCGGCCCGCCTGTGGCATAACCTCGGCAATGGCAAGTTCGAAGACGCCACGCAGAAAGGCGGCCTTTACGATCCAACGTCGAAAGGACTCGGTGTCGCCATTCTCGATTACAACAACGACGGATGGCCCGATATCCTGATCGCCAACGACACGCAGCCCAACAAGCTCTACCTGAATAAAAAGAATGGCACCTTTGAAGAACGCGCGGTTTCCGCCGGCATTGCGTTCAGCGAAGAAGGCGTGGCCCGCGCCGGTATGGGCGTCGATGCCGCCGATTATGACCGCTCGGGCAGCGCCAGCCTGATCATTACAAATTTTGCCAACCAGATGCTTTCGCTCTATCACAACGAAGGCAACGGCCTGTTCGTGGACGAAGCTGCGCGCTCGGACGTCGGCCGCGCCACACTAGTAACCCTAGGCTTCGGCTGTTTTTTCTTCGACTACGATAACGACGGGTGGCAGGACATCCTCATCGCCGACGGCCACATCGAAGACCAGATCGAGAGCGTACAGAAGCGCGTCAGCTACGCTGAGCCGCCACACCTGTTCCGCAATCTCGGGAACGGCAAGTTTGAAGAGGTCACGAATAAAGTTGGGAGCGCCTTCGCCGCTCCGAAAGTCGCACGGGGCGCCGCCTACGCCGACATCAATAACGATGGTGCTCTCGACGTCCTCCTCATGACCAATGGCGGCCCGGCGCATCTCTACCTCAACCAAGGTGGCGCCAACCAAAGCCTGCGCATCAAACTCGAAGGCACAAAATCTAACCGCGACGGCATCGGCGCCATCGTTCGCGTGACCGCCGGGAGCGACAAGCAGTGGCTCGCCATGAAGACCGGCTCCAGCTATCTCTCGCAAAGCGAACTGGTGCTAACTTTCGGCATGGGATCGAAAACGAAAGCCGATACGGTCGAAATCGACTGGCCCAGTGGGCAAGTGGACAAGCTCGCAAACATTGCGACCGGACAGACCGTTACCGTACAGGAAGCTAAGGGCCAGATCGCCTCGCGGCCGTACGTGAAGAAGTAGATTTGCGGGGTTGAGGGCATTTTTTAACTCTGTCATCTTCAGCGAAGCAAGAACTTCACGAAGTGAAGTTCTCACGAGTCGAAAGATCCCATACCCGCGTCAGCCACGATGAACCTCGCAAGGCGTTCTCACGATGCGGTTGGGTATTCGGGCCCCGAGCTCGCGGACAAGCCACTCGGATAGAATCATTCCCAAACTCCCTATGACCAAGACGCTCAGCATCGCCCTCGTCTCCATCTTTCTTCTTGCACTACTTCTCGCGCTACTCGCCGCGACCGGTCCCGCCGCCAATCCCCAGGAAGCCGCCCGCCTCAACAACATCGGCGTTGCGTACATGAACCAGCAGCTCTTCGAAAAAGCTTTGAAGGCGTTCGAAGAAGCGGCTGCAAAAGATCCGGCTTTAGAGGTGGCAACGGTCAATCGCGGAGTGGCTCTGCTTAACCTGCAGCGCGTCGACGAAGCGAAGGCGCTGCTTGAGAAAGAAGCAAAGAACAATCCAAGAGATGCGCACGTGTGGTACAGCCTCGGTCTCTATTACAAGAACTCGGCCGATGCGGGCGCTGCCGTCGATGCCTTCCGTCGCGTTACTGAAATCGATCCGAATGACGCCGACACTTGGTACTTCCTCGGATCGGCCTACGCCCAACTTAAGCAATTCCCGGAAGCGATCGCAGCCTTCGCGAGCGCGTTAAAGATCGATCCGCTCCACGCCTCCGCCCAGTTCGGACTGGCGCGAGCCTACCAGCAATCCGGCCAAAGCGACCCCGCCCACGAAGCGATGAAGAAATTCCAGTACATCACGCAGAACAAGTTGGGCGCGCCCATCAGCCTGGCCTATGGCGAGCAGGGAAAGTATTCGCGCGCGGAAGAATCTCCTCTAGCGGTGGAGAAGGTGGGAGCGGCGATTCCGGTGAGGTTTGTGGATGTGACAGCGGAGGCGGGGATCGCCCCGACGCTCGGAGCGCAAATAGGAGGCTCAGCAGCCAGTGTATTTGCTCCTGGCGCCTGTTTTCTGGATTACGACGGGGACGGCCAGATAGATCTGTTCCTGCCTGATAACGGCACTCAAGGTGGGATGTCGCTCTATCACAATCTGGGAAACGGGAAATTTGAGAACGTCACGAAGAAAGCTGGCCTTGAGCGTTTTGCCGAAGGTTTTTCTTGTACGGCGGGTGACTACGATAATGACGGCTTCACCGATCTGGCGGTGGTTCTCCGCGACCGGATTCTCCTCCTGCACAACGAAAAAGACGGCACGTTCAAAGATGTGTCGCAACAGGCTGGCTTGGCGACTGGGAAGCCCACGTCAAAGCAGGTTGTCGCGAAGCTGCCAGGTGCGCCACTTGTCGGGCCAGCAGAGGCTTTGGGCGTAACGTTCATAGACTACGATCACGACGGTGACCTTGACCTGTACGTTACAAAGCTGGTTCCTGTGAGGTTGCAGGACACATCTGAAAACGTCTGGTCTGAAACCCTACCGCCCGCTGGCGGCAATATTATGTGGCGTAACAATGGGAACGGAACCTTCACAGCCGCACCAGAAGTGGGTATGGTAGGCAATACCGGTAGCGTCGCCGCTGTGGGAACAGACTACAACAATGATCGGGCTGTGGATGTAGTCCTGACCGGCGGGCCCAAAGGTGCGACAATCTTCGAAAATCCGCGCGAAGGGATGTTCAAGGTCCAGGAATTATGGCCTGATCGTGGACCCGAGCGGGCAACCGGAGTCGCCGTCCTTGACTTCGATCACGACGGATGGATGGATCTCGCTTTTACGCACAGCACTGACCCTGGTCTTACGTTGTGGCGAAATAATCACGGCAAGCGCTTTGAGCACGCAGACTTTCCCTCACCCAATTGGGTCCGCGCCTACGGCATCGCCGCCATCGACTATGACAACGACGGCTGGGTCGATCTCGTCGCTGTCGGCGAAACAAAAAACGGCAAGGGAGAAGTCCGCCTCTTCCGCAACCTCGGCCCGGACGGCTTCAAAGATGTCACCGCCGAAACCGGACTCGACAAAATTCAGCTCAAAGAGCCGCGAGCCATTGTCGCCGGCGACTACGACAATGACGGTGCTGTTGATCTTCTGATCATGCAAAACCACGGTCCCGCCGTGCTGCTCCACAACGAAGGTGGCAACAAGAACAACTCGCTGCGCCTTGCGCTCAAGGGCCTGAACGATAACAAGAGCGCCATTGGGACGAAAGTTGAAGTCTTCTCCGCCGGCCTGCGGCAGAAATTCGAAGTGTACGGATCGTCCGGCTACCTCGGACAGAACTCTCCCTACCTGACCATCGGTCTCGGCCAAGCCAAGGAAGCCGACGTTGTCCGCATGCTATGGCCGACGGGCGTTTTGCAAGATGAAATCGGAGTCGCCGCCAACAAGCGTCAGGATTTTCTGGAGATGGACCGGCGCGGCAGTTCGTGTCCAACGCTCTTTGCGTGGGATGGTCACGAATACCAACTCGTCGGCGACATGCTCGGCGCAGGCGTGGTTGGACACTGGATCGCCGCAGGAGATAGCAAGGCCGACCCCAACATCGTCCGCAATATCGCTCGCCCCACCGAATCCATCAAGCTCGACCGCAATTCGCTCCGCGAAAAAGATGGCAGGCTAAGCTTCCGCTTCATGGAGCCGCTCGAAGAATCCGTCTTCCTCGATCAAGTGAAATTGCTCGCCGTCGATCATTCCACCGATGTCGACGTTTATCCCAACGAATATTTCGCCAGCAATCCGCCGTACCCACCGTTCAAGGTTGTATTCAGCAACAAAAACGAGGCGCGGCCGCCTGCTGGTGCGTGGGACGAGCACGGCCACAACGTGCTTCCCGACTTGCTTGCACACCGTTATTTCGGCGACTTCAAAGTGCTTTCATTCGTGGGATTCACCGAGCCTCACAGCCTGGAACTTGATCTTGGCGAGCCCTACAGCGGCGGTCCGCTGTGGCTCCTGATGCATGGAGAAATCGAATACTTCTCAGCAACGAGCATGTACGCCGCCGATCAAGCGCATCTGCGGCCCGTTGCACCCTACGTCGAAGCGGAGGATGTCCGCTTTGGGGTGGCGCAGCGCTTCAGCGCTGCGATCAGCCAGGTCTCTGGTTCTGCGGCTTTGGCCGCTGAGGGAAAGTCGGCCAAGGGCAGATGGGCCCGCGTCATCGATGACATGGGATTCCCCGCCGGTGGCGCGCGCACCATGACCGCCGATCTTACCGGCAAACTTCCGCCGGGCACGCGGCGCATTCGCATCACCACCAATCTCCAGATCTATTGGGACAACATCCTGATCAGCCGAACTAGCCAGGAAACGAGCCAAGATACGATCCATGATCAGCGTGCCCGCCTGACGCCCGTCCCGCTCTTGCGCGCCGAACTGAATTTCCACGGATTCCCGCTGAAGATCGAAGACCAGCCACCGGGCAATGTGAAATACATTTACGAAAAGGCCAGCGCCACAGGCCCATATACGCGGCCCGCAGGCGCTTATACGCGCTACGGCGATGTGCGGCCGCTACTTGACGCGGTCGACGATAAGTTTGTCGTCTTTGGATCCGGAGATGAAGTTGCGCTCGATTTCGATCCGGCGAAGCTGCCCACCTTACCGCGCGGTTGGGTGCGCGACTATTTCTTCGTCGCCAACGGATACGAAAAAGATATGGACTTCTACGCCTACCGCGGCGATACGGTTGACCCTCTCCCATTCCGCGATATGCGCACGTATCCGTATCCCGGCCAATCTTTTCCCTCCGATGCCGAGCACCTGAACTACTTACTCGAATACAACACCAGGTTCATGTCG
>Ga0193729_1001776_pt1 | contig 10909 bp, 7 predicted proteins | sample U1c2metaG_FD_143036 | JGI IMG/M metagenome (GOLD analysis project Ga0193729, IMG submission 143036) | Soil microbial communities from a riparian zone of the East river system, Colorado, United States - U1c2 | ecosystem: Environmental > Terrestrial > Soil > Riparian zone | place: USA: East River... | reverse complement strand
TACAACTCAGCCGCGCCGGACACGTCCATCGCACCATCACTGATGCGGACTGTTTGTTCGGCCAGCAGCGGGAACTGGGCCAAGAATTCATCGCCGACTGAAATGGTCTGATGCGGCTGACCGCAAGCAGCGGCGACCTTGCGTGCGATCCGCACGTCCGCGCAATCGCGATAGGAGCCGTTAAAGGTATAGCACGGAAGGTCTCCCGGGTTCGGCCGGGCCCAGGCCATGATCATTCGCCCGTCGAGCCCTCCCGTAAGCGACATGGCACTTGGCTCGCTGTCGTTAGTATAATGTTTTAGAATTCGAGGAAAGACTTTTGTCAATTGTTGATAGTACTCTCCCGGAGAAAGCTGGGGCTGGTTCTCCCATTCGGACGGTCTGAAGTAGCTTTCCTTTTTTAGAGTACGGTCCGCAGAGAAAACCCAGGCCGAGCCGGGCGGCAGAAGTGAAATACCGCGAAACAACGTCCGGTTGCCAAGGGCGCAACCGCAACTGAACCATTCGCCCAAGCCGCGCGGGTCCAATTCGCGCAGCGCCGGAAGCACGGCGAGGAGCGACTTGGCCTCCGATGAAAAGTATAAGCGGCCGTCCTTCTGATGGAGATAGATACGGCTGAGTCCGTAGCGATCATTGAACAGAACAGTCTGACGCCTACGCAGATCGAGGAGCACACCACTAAACCAGCCGTTTAACAACGGCAGCGCACGCCAGCCATGCTCTTCGTAAAGGTGAACAAGTCCCGTACTATCGGTGTTCATGAGGCAATGTCCGCGGGAGCAAAGCCACTGGCGATCCGCCGCATTCGTGAAGGCATTTCCAGAGAGGAGGCAAACGACGGTTCTATTCTCATTCCAGAGCGGTTCGGCCGACTCCAGAGAGCGTGAGCGGATGGCGCCGCACGACGTTAACACACCGGCGTCCCCGCAAGTTACGGCAACGTCCGATGACTCACGTCTCATCGGCTCCAACAGCGTTGCGAGCAGCGATTCAGATTCGTCCGGGCTAACCACGCCGATTACTCCAGCGATTCGGGACATTAGGAAAGATTTTGAACTGGCAACATAGTGCGCTCGCTTTGTCGGACAGAAAATCAGTTAATGGTGCAAAGCTTGAACGCGTCCCGATAAGTTTTCGGCAGTGACGGGCGCTCGCCCAACATTCTTCGCCACTGTCTCCGCGATCACCTTATACCCATTCTTATTCGGATGCATGTCTAGCGAAGTGCGCGTATAGAGCTGATGTTCAACTGACTGTTTCAAGGCCGGCAGCGTATCAACGTAACGAATGCCGGATTTATTCAGAAATGCGAAGAGCTCGCTGCGAGCGATGCGTTCGTTGGCAATCAGTTTGTCCATCACACCGCTTAGAGGTAGAGCGTTGTTGTGTTCGAGATAATCGGCAAAGACTGTTTCCTTTGTAGGGATAACAGCGACAACGAATGCAATGTTGTTACTCCGACACGTGCGATTCATCTCGTCCAGCAGTTTAAACGTGATCCGCATGCCTTCCTGGATAGCAGGGCTGGTCTGATCGATTTTGCCTAGCAGCTTCTTCGGAAGGAACGCTTCGCAGATGTTCTTGTCCTTAACGATGAGCGTAGTAGCCGAATCATCGACGCGCGATGCATTTTGGATTTGCACATCGCCCTTGAGACGGCCAAGAAGCGGACCGTGGAATGCGAGTCTATAAACTATGCTGTGACGGGAAAGCCACTCGCGAATTCCTTTGTGCCAGCTCGGATCGGCTGGATGCTTCCAGATATCGACATCGACCTTTGTTGCAGGATGTTCCCTCAAGTACGACCAGTAATCCAGTCCATAAGTGATCTTATAGGCATTTTCAAAGTCGTCACCCATGTATAACCCACAGACAATGAGCTGCGGTTTGAGAACCATCGCTTTGGTCTTAAGAAGATAGCAGTATTGGTTCGGCCCGTAACCTCCAAGCGCCATATTATAAACGCTCCTGCCGGTGAGCCGGCCAAGGACGTACGGCCATGAGTCATCCATTTTAGCGCCGTTACCATACGTATGTGAATCCCCGATAGCTACAATGTCAACGGATGAAGGGACTTTCTGATTTCTGAAACCCCAAGTATCGTAACCGCTGCCGTGTACCGCCAGGACTGCCCCCAATATTTTGTCCGAAACCGGATCCTGGGAAAGATAATCCGCCGGGTTGAGCAACAGGCGGCAGCCAAGTTCGCACAACAGCAGCGCAAAAACCGATGACCCAAGTAAAAGACCAATGTTAGCCAGCTTCGCTTTTGTCGATTTCACATGCATTATTCCTCCATCATTTCGTTGTTTCGCCTAGACGCTGTTGAAAACCTCATCCGTGCGTGCCCCTTACGGTTAACCTGAGAACGGAAGGCAAAGGAAGAGCCATCAGCAAGAGAAAGAGTACGGAAACAGAGCGCCTCCGTGTTTCAACAATCATCTAGGCCTGCTGAAGTTTTCCGATATGCCCCAAGGTCCTTAATACCGAGGTCGACAGATTGCTTTCGCGAAAGCGATTCAGCGAGCCGATTCGCCAATTGAATATTTGTCAATAAAGGAATCCCGAAATCCACAGCCTTTCTCCGAATATAGTAATCGTTAGTTAACTCGGTTTCCTGGTAGTTTTTGGGTATATTGATCACCAGGTCTACTTTCCTTTGCTCGATGAGTTCACCCGCATTGGGAGAACGATCTTCCAACGGCCAGTGAACGACCACACTCTTGATGTCATACCGACTCAGAAACTCCGCGGTTCCTTGAGTTGCAAAGAACCCGATTCCCATGCTTTCGAACAGCTTTGCGCCCTCGATAAAGGCTACTTTGTCTTTCAGTGTGCCGGTCGAGAGCAGAACGGTTCTTATTGGAAATTTGAAGCCGACCGAAATGAGAGCTTTCAAAAAGGCCTCTTCGAAATCATCGCCTAGGCAGCCAACTTCACCGGTAGAAGCCATCTCCACTCCCAGAGTTGGATCCGCGCCTTGCAATCTCATGAATGAAAATTGCGGAGCTTTAACGCCGACATAGTCGAGCTCGTGCCATGGCCGACCGACTCTTGCGACAGGGACGTCCAGAATGGCTTTCATTGCCAGCTCAATGAAGTTCACCTTGCAGATTTTTGAAACAAACGGAAAACTTCGTGAGGCACGCAGATTAGCCTCAATTACTTTGACGTTTGTACCTTGGGCGAGATATTGAACGTTCAACGGTCCTGTTATTGTCAGTGCGTCAGCGATTCGCTCCGTAATCTTTTCAACTTTGCGGATTACTTCAGGATAAGTGCGCTGTGGTGGGACGACCAAGGTAGCGTCACCTGAATGAACCCCGGCATTTTCCACGTGCTCAACGACAGCCATAGCCAGGATCTGCCCCCGCGAAGCAACCGCATCGACCTCGATTTCCTTAGCGTCTTCAAAAAATTTGGAAACAACCACTGGGTGCTTTGGTGAAAGATCCACTGCCTTGTTCAAGAAAAGCTCACACTCCCTTGCATTAGTCGCCACACCCATGGCGGCACCGCTGAGAACATAGGATGGCCGGAGCAGCACGGGATAACCGGTTTCCTTCGCAAATGCCACCGCATCATCAAGAGACGGCGCTTCGCGCCAGAGTGGCTGATCGACTCCAATGCTGTCCAGTAACTTCGAAAACTTATGGCGATCCTCGGCGCGATCGATATCAATGGCGGAGGTGCCGAGAATCCTCAATCCGGCATGATGAAGCTGAAGGGCGAGATTGTTCGGGGTCTGACCACCAACTGAGATAATCACTCCAATGCACTGCTCCCGCGCGTAAATATCGAGCACGTTTTCCAGGCTAATCTCGTCGAAGTAAAGTCTGTCGCAGATGTCATAATCGGTACTGACTGTCTCTGGATTGAAATTCAGAAGAATCGAGCGGTAGCCCAGCTTTCGGAGAATGCGGGAGGCGTTCACACAGCACCAGTCAAACTCAACCGAACTGCCGATGCGGTACGCGCCCGATCCGAGGAGAAGCACGTTCTTACCTTGTTCGCGTTGCACGTCATCTCCTTCTCCATTAAACGTCAGGTAGAGATAATTCGTTTGGGCAGGGTACTCGGCTGCCAGAGTATCGATCTGCCTGACCACTGGGGATATCCCCATGTTCTGCCGGTGTCTCCAAACAATTGTCTCATCCATTTCGAGAATCGAGCCTAATTGGCGATCTGAAAATCCGGCGCGCTTGGCGTCAAACAAAAGTTCCTTTGGACACGGTCCACCTTTGTAGGTTCTGAGGAGATCTTCGATCTCTACGAGATGATGAATACAATGGAGAAACCATTCATCAATATGCGTTAGCTCATGAACTTGCTTGACGCTATGACCGTTTCGCATTGCCCAAGGCAACGCGAAGATGCGATCCGGCCCGGGTTGCGCCAGCAATTCCGTTGCCTTCGCCAGGCCAATGGGTCGGGTTGCGACGATTCCATCGTGACCAATGTCGAGCATCCGAACTGCCTTCTGTAATGCTTCTTCAAATGTCCTGCCAATGGCCATAACTTCGCCGACGGATTTCATGCCTGACCCCAAATCGTTCGACACGCTACGGAATTTCTTCAGGTCCCACCGAGGGATTTTGACGACCACGTAGTCTAATGCGGGTTCAAAGCACGCCGTCGTAGTCCGCGTTACGGAATTCCGGAGATCGGTAAGACTGTATCCCAGCGCGAGTTTAGCAGCGATATAGGCCAGCGGGTATCCCGTGGCCTTTGACGCAAGAGCTGAGCTTCGGCTGAGCCGGGCGTTGACTTCAATCACCCGGTATGCGTCTGATTTCGGATCAAGCGCAAACTGAATATTGCACTCACCAACAACCTTCAAATGGCGAACAACGCGGATGGAAAGCTCCCTCAGCCGATGGTAATCGCTGTTCGTGAGAGTTTGACTCGGCGCCACGACAATGCTTTCGCCCGTATGGATACCAAGAGGGTCAAAGTTCTCCATGTTGCACACGGTAATACAGTTGTCCGATTCGTCTCGCACGACCTCATATTCCACTTCCTTCCAGCCATTGAGGTATTCTTCCACGAGGACTTGTGGCGAACAGGCCAAGGCCCTCTTGACCCGTTCCTCCAGCGCCCGTTCGTCCTTGCACATGCCAGAGGCCAATCCTCCCAGCGCAAACGCAATTCTTACCATTACCGGATAACCGATTTCGGCTGCCGCTTTTTTGGCCTCCTCCAGCGTGGTCGCCCCCTGGGAACGCGGCGCATCAACGCCGATCTCGCTGAGCCGTCTCACGAACAAAGCCCGGTCCTCCGTGTCACGAATCGTTTGAATCGGCGTACCGAGCACACGAACACCGTATCGCTGGAGGAGACAACGATCGGCGATTTCTAATCCACAATTCAGCGCTGTCTGGCCGCCGAATCCAATCAGAATCCCATCAGGTTTCTCTTTTTCTATAACTCGCTCTGCAAAGTCCGCGTTTACCGGTAGGAGATACACGTGGTCCGCGAATTCTTCCGAAGTTTGGATAGTGGCAATGTTCGGATTGATTAGAACAGTGCTAATGCCCTCTTCTTTAAGAGCTTTGAGAGCCTGGCTTCCGGAGTAATCGAACTCGCCGGCTTCACCTATCTTCAAGGCCCCGCTGCCAAGCAACAGAACTTTTTGGATCTTGCTATCCATGGTCGAGCGCATCTAGAAATGAATCAAAGACGAACAACGCCTCTGTAGGTCCTGGATTCGCTTCCGGATGGAATTGCACAGAAAAGATCGGCCGCTCTCGATGCCGCATTCCTTCGTTGGTGCCATCGTTCGCATTAAAGAACCATGGTTTCCATTCCAGAGGCAACGTTTTCTCGTTTACGGCGAAACCATGGTTCTGCGACGTTATGAAGCAACGCTTGGTTCCTACTTGAATGCAGGGTTGGTTCTGGCTGCGATGCCCGTACTTCAATTTGAAGGTATCGGCGCCGGCAGCCAGCGCCAGCAGTTGATGTCCGAGACAGATTCCAAGGATGGGAATATCTCTTCTTAGCCCCTTGCGAAGGACCTTTAAAGCATCGACGCACATTTTGGGATCTCCGGGCCCGTTCGAAAGAACAACTCCGTCAACTATCTCTTCGGACCAGTCGTAATTCCAAGGCACCCTCAAAACATCCAGCCGCTTATTGACCAAATGACGGAGGATGCTGTCCTTGCACCCAAAATCGACTAGAATGACCTTCTTCTGTCCGGATCCTGGATAAAATCTGGGTTTCTCCACACTCGCCTCTGCTACAAGGTTCCGCTCGTTAGGGTCCTCCCAGGCGAGGTCCATGTTGTTAACCACGATCTTTCCCAGCATCATTCCCAGGTTCCTTAGCTTCTTCGTTAACATGCGGGTGTCGATGTTACATATGCCTGGAATGTTTTGACGCTGCATCCATGCATCTAAGGAATCCAGCGCCGACCAGTGGCTGTAGTGCTTCGAAAGCGTGGCAATAATGAGTCCACTGATTTGAATTCCGTTGCTTTCAAAGAACTCAGGAATCTCCAATTCATTCTCGCTGAGCTTTGTTTTCCCGTTGGCCGGAACTCCATAGTTCCCGATCAAAGGATATGTCAGCACTAATATTTGGCCCCGGTAGGAAGGATCGGTCATAGCTTCGGGATAACCAACCATCCCCGTGTTGAACACAACCTCGCCTGCTGTTGAGCAGCGTGACCCAAAGTGTTCTCCGGCAACGCGACTGCCATCTTGCAAGAGCAATTCCGATTTCATATCTCAGACCGTGGACCTAAGGAAGAGCTCCTATCCCATGTAATGTTGTTTACTGGCCAAAAGTAACGACAACACGCGTAAAGGCTATGCCTAGCGCGGGAAATCGAAGTTCTACATGCCCTAGGGTCCGTGGTTGCATAACAGTGTTTGGCCCTGTAGGTACTCGCGAACAGCTGCTGCGGCGACCCGATTGCCCTGAGGATTCAAATGCCTGTCGACAGGAAAATAAAGCGGCAGGTGGTCTCGGTCATAAGCGCTGCGCAGCGGCGGGAGCAGATCCAAGCACCTAAGGCCGTGTTTGTCGCAAAAATCAAGAATCCTCTTATCTGGCAGACCGGCGTCGTAAATGGAGCTTGTCAAATCCGCTGCATTTTCGACCTGAGCTCTGTTCGGGAAGACAACGCAAACAACATCGCGCTCATTCTCCGAGGCGATCTTCGCAATGTCCAGCGACTGGTTCAAGAAGGAGTAAAAAAGCGCTTCTTGATCCTTCGTCCAGTCCCGGAGAAAAATGTAGCCCGTGCTTGTAGGGTAAATTTCTCGATGTAGCCATTTTCCGATCCTGAACAGAAGACCTGTAAATAATGGAGAACTGGAAATTCGGACCTTTAAGAATTGGTAGAATGCCGAATCGGCCAATTCCGGAGTCCGAATGCGGCCGCGCGACAGCGATTTGGCACGCCCAGCACGGCGATCAACCGGTTGAAATAACACCTGACCGTCTTTCACCACCGGCTCTTCTTCATTTGAACACGGACAAATAAAATCATTTCCCAGGAAGATACCAATGAGGATGGTTCTAGCGTGGATCCCCATCTCGATCGCTTCGCGTGTCAGAAAGCGATACCCAAAGAAATCGTCGCCACCGCCAAAGTTAAAAACTTCCAACTTCTTCCCTTGTTCCGCAAGCTCTCTTTCAAGAAGGGTAGGAACGGTATCGGCATCATTGACGCCATAGCCAAAAACAAAAGAATCACCTATAAAAACAATATTGCAGGGATCTTTCATCACCGAATCCGTCCATTCCCAATCTCTGCGACCAAACCGATTGGTTTTCACTGTAAATTCAAATTCCGAAGTCTTATACAAGCGTTCCGAATTCGGGATAAAACGATACTGGCCCGGGGCTTTATACAGAGCGTGAGTGTGGACGGCTTGCTTCCAGGTCAGTCTCGTCACCGCCTCGGCCAATGCAAAAAAGAGCAAGAGCGAACACACGAAGAGAAGTGCGTTTTGCAGTCCGCTTATGAGACGGATCTTTCTCTCTTTTTCTTTCATAATTCCTTCGCCGTCCGTACTGGCAAAACGCCGGCTCGCTTGGAGAAGCTTCTAGCAATATCTTTGGTATCGAGATCAACAGCTCGCCTCGCGAAAGCGAGTCATCGAGCCGATTTGCCAACTGAATGTTCGTCAGCACAAGAACGCCAAAGTTCGGCGATTTCTTGGAATTTTGTAATTCGTTAACTCACATTGCCGACGAATGGCGATCCAGCCGACGGCCGAGTCATCCCGCGAGCGTTAGTCGAGTTTAAACTCAGTTTTCCAATCAGCCGTGTCGGTAAACTTCGGCTGGTCCCGTTTATCTAACATGTAGTTACCTATTACAAGGTAATCCATTTCGGTCCGCATGAAACATCGGTAGGCGTCCTGGGGACTGCACACGATTGGTTCACCGCGAACATTGAAACTCGTGTTAACTATCACACCATATCCAGTCAGTTTTTTGAATTGCTGAATAAGCTGCCAGTATCTGGGATTAACGTTCTTGTCGACGCTTTGAATTCGAGCCGAGTAATCGATGTGCGTAATGGCTGGCAAATCGGACCGAAGGAAATAGAGCCTCTCGTAAAGGCTTTGCCCATTATACCCTTTCGGTAATGGAATCCTCTTTTCCGCCCGGACGGGAGCGACCAGCAGCATGTAGGGAGAAGGACGATCCAGCTCAAAGTACTCTTGGACGTCTTCTTGTACCACGCTTGGCGCAAAAGGCCTGAAGCCTTCGCGATATTTGATTTTCAAGTTGAGTTTCTTTTGCATCTCGGGATTACGCGCATCGCCCAGGATACTGCGGTTACCCAGCGCTCGCGGACCGTATTCCATTCGCCCTTGAAACCAACCTATGACTTTACCATCGGCAAGCCTCGTCGCTACAAGTTTTGCCAGCTCATCAAAGCTATCATAATAGGAGGAAACTGCTCCATAACCGCCAAGGATTCGCTCAATCTCCCTGTCTGAAAACGATGGTCCGAGATACCCGCCGTGCATGGCGTCTGGACTACAGTTAAGGATCCGCTTATTGCCTTCCCGAATATACCACACCGCGTAAGCCGCTCCGAGCGCCCCCCCCGCATCGCCCGCGGCGGGTTGAATCCATAGATCCTCGAAGATGCCGGAGCGCAGCAGTTTCCCGTTTGCGACACAATTGAGCGCTACGCCTCCAGCCAGCACGAGGTACTTGCTGTTGGTAAGTCTCGCGGCAGTCCGACAAAGCTTCATCACAATCTCTTCTGTCACCTGTTGGATGGCTAGGGCCATATCCATATAAACTTGCGAAATGTCCGATTCGGCTTTTCGTCGCGGCACCTCAAAGAGTCGTTCCCATTTCTTCTCGAAAACCATCCTTAGACCGGTAGCATAGCTAAAGTAATCCATGTTAAGGAGAATCGAACCATCCTCTCGGATATCCACGAGGTCGGTATTAATTTTCCGGACAAAATCTGTCACTCGACGCGACTCAGGATTGCCGTAAGGCGCCAATCCCATGAGCTTGTATTCGCCGCTGTTCACGGTAAAACCCGTGTAGTAGGTGAAGGCAGAGTAGAGTAGGCCAACCGAATGAGGGAAATGCAATTCCTGTAATATGGTGATCTTGTTTTCCTTACCGTGTCCGATCGTCGTGGTGGCCCATTCCCCGACGCCATCTATTGTAACAATAGCAGCTTCTTGGAATGGCGACGGATAGAAGGCGCTTGCGGCATGGGATAAGTGGTGTTCGGGATAATAAATCGGCACCTTTCCATCGCCGAGCGTTGCCAACTGCTCCTTCAACAATCTTCTCATGAAGAGTTTCTCTTTAATCCAAACAGGAATAGCGGATTGAAAACTCACCAAGCCCCGCGGAGAAAAACCGTGATAGGTTTCCAAGAGCCGCTCGAATTTCAGGAATGGTTTGTCGTAAAAGGCTACGGCGGTAAGATCCTTGTAATCCACACCGGCCTCCTGTAGCACGTATCGAACGGCATTGACTGGGAACGAGGAATCGTGCTTTTTCCGGGTAAATCTCTCTTCGTGCGCTGCCGCGGCAATTTCACCGTTAATCAGAAGCGCAGCTGCGCTATCGTGATAAAAGGCTGATATGCCGAGAATCGTGTTCCTCACCGCTGTTCCTTTTCGAAGCCGCACTTACATTTTCCCCCGAGCCTGACGCTCCCGCATCGAGCTAAAAGAGGGTGTAGATAAACGGGGCAATAGCCGATCCGGCCGTTAGGACGATAAGCACGCCAAAGGTGAGTAAGATCACAATAAGCGGCAATAACCAGAACTTCTTCCTTTCCCGCAGAAAACCCCAAAGGTCTTTGATGAATTCCATGATTAGTTTTTTCTTTTAATACGGTTTCTCTATGTCTTTCCCAGTGAAAGTGTGATTTCTAATGACCATTACCGAATTTTCACCAGACTTGAAGTCCTTCAGTTTCAGGGAATCAATCCCCAGAAGTTTCCGTGCCAGGCCAATCGGGGTCACTACGCCAAAGAAAACCAGCGTTAAAAGGATTTTGGAGACCACTGTGCCCAACAGGTGGGAAAGACCCAGCCACAAAACGGCCACCGGCCGATAAAACTGAGGAAACGTCATGTCTGCCACGAGAGCGACGATCGCTATGGTAACAAGAGTTTCCCGTTTGAAAGCGCCGCTGAAGAGCAAAAGCAAAAGCACCATGGCCATGCCGGTGTCTTTGCTTTGCTCTTTCGTGATGGGCCGCTTAAACAATTCGGCGACGATTTTGTTCATGCCATATTGACCGATGACGCCCCTCCAACCCTTCTAGTTCATAGTATTTTTTAATGTTTTGTTTAATCATAGCGACCGTCTGTTTGCGATACTTCACTGCAAAAGCGTAGCATACGCCACAAACGCCGAAAAAATGATAGTAAATGTTGAGCTGAAGCTGACTGTTCAGCTG
>Ga0193729_1001775_pt1 | contig 10910 bp, 9 predicted proteins | sample U1c2metaG_FD_143036 | JGI IMG/M metagenome (GOLD analysis project Ga0193729, IMG submission 143036) | Soil microbial communities from a riparian zone of the East river system, Colorado, United States - U1c2 | ecosystem: Environmental > Terrestrial > Soil > Riparian zone | place: USA: East River... | reverse complement strand
ATGCGGCCTTGAAAGTGAAAGTATTCGGCGATGATACTGGCGTTCCACGCTCCGCCCGACGCGGTGATCATGCCGGTGATGAGATAAGGAAAAATCGCCGGTAAGGTCAGATAGCGCCAGCGATCCCAGGTTGTAAAACAGAAAATACGCGCGACTTCTTTCAGGTCCGTGGGCACAGCCATGGCACCAGCGATGACATTGAACAGGATGTACCACTGGGTACCCAGGAGCATCAGCAGCATGGCGGCAATTTCCAAGCCGCCGCGCAACCGAATAAGGAAGAGCAAGAGAACGGGAAACAGCGCGGTCGCGGGAATGGAAGCAGCGAGTTGAACTATAGGCTGCGCAATTTTCGAAAACCTCGGACTGGATCCGATGGCGACGCCAACGGGAACGGTCCAGAGCGCGCCAAGGAGCAAAGCCGCGTTCACGCGCAAAAACGTGAATGACGCGCTGCGCAACAGCGCGAAGTAGTCCTGTCGATGAAGGCTAGAGAGTTCGCGAATGCCGCGGAAGACGGCAAATCCCGAAGCTAACAGCACAGCTACGCCCAAGATTCCCAACACCCACCGACCCCAACGGCCCCGCCTTTGTTCAGAGAAAATGGCGCTGGCTTTCCGCGCGCCGCCCGCGAATGATAAGGTGAGCCAATTGAGGAGGGGACGCGCGAGAAAGCGATAGGCTCGAATGACGAATGCGGCCCTGCCGACCAGTTGAAGGAGAGTCGAGGTTTTCGCTTTCGCGTCCTGAACTTGTTCGAATTTGAATTTGTCCGCCCAGATGATGATGGGGCGCCAAATCAGTTGATCCAGAAGAACGATGACACCGACCATGGCGGCCAAGCCATAAAGGACGGCGCCCGTGTCACCATTGCCTGCGGCGGTTTGCAAGAAGGAACCTAAGCCCGGTAGGCGGAAGTCGCGATCGCCAAGGACAAACATTTCGCAGGCCATCAGGAAGAACCAGCCTCCGGCGACGGACATCATGGAGTTCCAGACGAGGCCGATGGAAAAGGGTAAATCGAGTTGAGCGAAGCGTTGCCAGTTACCGAAGCGGTAAATGCGGGCGGCTTCTTTCAGTTCACGCGGCTCGGTTTTGAGCGACGAGTAAAAACTGAAAGCAATGTTCCAAACTTGGCCAGTGAAGATCAGCAGAACAGAGCCAAGTTCCACTCCGATTTGCCGGTGGGGAAATAAAGCGACCATGGCCAGCATGACCCCCGGCAAGAAACTGAGTACCGGAATCGATTGCAAAATGTCGAGCAGCGGTATGAGGATAATTTCTGCCCGGCGCGAGTTTGCGGCAAGGTAGCCGTACCCGAGCGCGAAAATCAGGCTCAAGCCGTAGGCTACGCCAATGCGCACCAACGAATACAAAGCGTACAGCGGTAAAGCACTCGGGCTTTGCGAAATGTGCGCGCCGGGCGCCACCGGCCCGAGCCAGGAGCGGCCGATGGCGTAAATGCCAAAGACCGCGGCGAACAAGAACAACATCACAGCAATATCAATCAGAAACGACCACCGCCTGCGGGGGCCAATGGGACGAGCGGGAGCGAGAGGCAAGGAACCGGAATGCTGTGAAATCGGAGTCGTCGAGGTCACTTGAAAGTTAGACCTCGGTCAGAGTGAGTTTGCCGGTCGCGGCATCGTAGTCAAAAATCTCAGCGTAGCGGCCCCATTGAATGGCCGTCTCCAACTGCCGCCGCGACTCCGCCTCACTGAAATGTTCATCGATGAGGTCGTGGAAGAATTCGTCCGGGAGGGTACGATCGGTCTTGGCTTTAAGGGCTTGCTCCATTTGGCGCAACAAGGGAACGTGTGCGAGCCCTGCGGCTCGAAATAATTTCTTACGGGTTTGAATATCCGCTTTCGCGAACTCCTCACCTTCCGGAGTGATCACCGCATCGCCTTCTTCCACACGAAGAAAGCCTAAGAGGTATGATCTGAGCCTAGAAGTTGACGCCCTTTTGCCTACAGTGGAATCGGCGCGGCCGCCCTGATCTACAAGAATTTCGAGCATGATCGGGCAATGCGAAACTGCCGCGTCGCCGTTGGCCGCGGTATGGAGATGGTCTTGTTTGTCATCCGGACGAGTAAGCACCCGATAGATGGTATCTACCAATTCGACGAACTGTGGAGTCTTGCGATCACGTGGGTAAGAAAGATTCACCGCAAGATCGGCGTGAATATGAGCGGGGTTACGACCGAGCACAATGATTCGATCAGCGAGAACGACAGCCTCTTCAATATTGTGAGTCACGATAAAAATCGCGCGTGTGGGGATCTTGTTCTCAAGCCACAGTTCGAGAAGCTCACCGCGCAGCGTTTCTGCGGTCAGAACGTCGAGCGCTGAAAACGGCTCGTCCATGAAGAGAACCTCCGGTTCGACCACCAGGGCTCTGGCGACGCCCACGCGCTGCTTCATGCCACCAGAAAGTTCCTTGGGATAGGCATTCTCAAAACCATCCAGACCGACGGCATCGATAATTCGGAGAGCGCGTTTGTGTCTCTCAATGGGACGCATGCCGCGCGCTTCCAACGGCGCCTCAACATTTTCGAGGACCGTTAGCCACGGGAAAAGCGCAAAGCTTTGAAAGACGATAGAAACATTAGGTGATTCTTCGCGAACAGGTTGACCGTGCCACAGTACGCCGCCGGCTGAAGCCGGGGAAAGTCCGGTGAGCATGCGAAGCAGCGTGGACTTACCGCAACCAGAGGGCCCCAGGACGGCAACGATCTGTCCGTGATAGACCGCGAGGTCGGTAGGCGCAATTACCTGCACGCGCCCACCGTCGGGCTGAGTGTAAAATTTCTCGATTTGTCGGGCTTCGATGATTGGCGCTTCGACTGTGCTTAAGGTTCCCATGGGCGCGCCTGCTCTGACACAGAAGACATGTCAATCCGGAGCTTAAGTCTAATAACCTCCGCCTAAGAAAGTCGTGAACGATCTATTAGGAAATCATAAGTGACGATCGGGATCTAGGCTCGCGGCATGATGGCTCATGTTTTCGACTTCAACAATTTGTCCAGACTTGTCTGCGATCTGAGAACTGCTCACGGTTCCTTCTCCGATTACAAGAAAAACTTGCACTTTCATGTCTTTTAGCAATCCTTTGTATCGCGGAAACTCGTGTTCAACATCCAGTACACGAAGGGTGAAGGGTGACGTTATGAACGGCGACCTGAAAAAAAAATTTGGCGAACGGGAAAGGGCCGCGACGATTTGGAACAGGTTATGGGGCGGGCGTGGCGTAATAATAAAATGCGCCGTCATCTTTACAGCTTGCTCGTGCAGCCCCTTCGCCCGTGGACAATCTGCCTCGCCTGCTAAAGCTCCGTTGACAGTCGAAAGTCCGCAAGAGATGCAAGCGCGAATCACCAAACTTGAAGCTGAGGTCTCTGAGTTGAAGGCTATCGTCAGTCACATGCAACCTGCAGCAACTGCCGCTCCAGCCGTGGCGGAAGTATACCCTGCAGCATCAAACCAGCCGACCGCGAAACCGCAAGGCATTCCCCAAACCGTTTTGCAGCCGGCTGACAGCAAGGTGTTCGGTTTCCTCCGTGACACCACCATCAACGTCGCGCTGGACGGCTACTACGCCTACAATTTCAACAACCCTATCGGTCGAGTAAATCTGCTACGTGCCTACGACGTGCTCAGCAATGAATTCAGCCTCAACCAGGCCAGTGTCGTCGTTGAGCGCCCTCCTGATGCTGTAGCCGGCCGGCGGTGGGGTGGGCGCCTGGACTTGCAATTCGGCCAGGCCACCGACACCTTGCAAGGAAACCCCGCGAACGAACCTCGGCCTCAGATCTATCGCAACATTTTTCAAGCTTACGGCACATACATAATTCCCGTCGGTAAAGGCATAACTGTCGATTTCGGAAAATGGGGAAGTTCTCTTGGAATCGAAGGCAACTACTCCAAAGACCAAATAAATTATTCGCGCGCCCACTGGTTCGATTTTCTGCCGTTCTACCACATGGGTGTACGCGTCAGTGCGCCAATCAGCGATCGTCTTACGCTGAACTATTGGGTGGTGAACGGCACCAATCAGGTCGAAGCCACCAATGGTTTCAAAGATGAGCTGGTTGGTTTCGTCGCTAAGCCGTCGAAAAACGTTGTTTGGACCGTGAACTATTATCTCGGACAGGAACATCCCGATCGAACTCTCGTCACGCCAACAAGTCCGATTCCGGTACAACCCGGGCTCAGCTTTGCTGCCATCCGTCCCGCCCCGAATGGGCGAACTCACATTTTTGACAGCTACGTAACCTGGCAGGCCACGCCTAAACTGTCTTTCGCTCTGGAAGGCGATTATTTTATTCAGCGTTTGTGGAGGGACGAAGCACCTGGCCAATCATCCGCTCCATCTCACGTCGCAGGCGGTGCCGCCTATGTTCGCTACCAATTCAGTCCCAGAATCGCCCTAGGCTCTCGCGCCGAATATCTGTCCGACCGCGGAGGGTTCTTCAGCGGGCTAACGCAAGCGCTAAAAGAAAATACCATCACATTCGACTACAGCCTGGCGGACGGATTTCTTATGCGCTACGAGTGGCGACGCGATTTCTCCAATAAGCCGTCGTTCTTAACCGACGTCCAAAATGTTCTTAGAAAGGATCAAACCACCGCTACCGTGGGCCTTATTTGGTGGTGGGGCCGGAAGGAAGGTTCATGGTGAACCAGAATTCAATTACTTGCGAAATTCACAATTTTTGTTTCGATACTTGTGTTCTCGCATCAGCGGGCATGTTCCACCGCTCATGCCGAAGTACTGCACACTGTAGTGCGGGATTCCTCGATTTCGTCGGAACTTGTAGACACAGCCGATTCGGAGACTGTTACAACGAAACTCTTAACTCCAAATCCCAGATGATGGCCTGAGTCCTGACAATCGGAGTCCTGACATTCCGCTTCCCGATGGTTCGCGCAGCAGCCTAATCAATCGGCCTCTGCCGCAACAGTTGTTGATCGCATAGCCTCGCGCAGCCACAGGTGACGCGGATCGCTGTTGAGTCTCGGATGCCAAGCCATCAGGAAATGAAACGGATGCAATTCGCGTGGTGCTTTCACAACTCGCAACTCGCGATTTCCTCTAACGACTGAGTGCATACCACTGGTTACGGTAAGCACGAGCTCTGTGCCGGAGAGGCATTGCAGAGCCACGCCGAAGTAAGGCACTCGAATGCATGAGGTGCGTTTGGCGCCGACAGCCGCCAACTGCTTGTCCGGGATCGTCTGCACACCCGCATACGTAGCTACAACGATGTGGCTCGCCGCCAGGTACTGCCTAAGCGACAGCCGGTCGCCAAAGCGGCTGCCACGCGCGACGGCGCAAATCCAATCCTCCCGATAAAGTCTTTCTGAGTGAAAGTGTGACGGCAGGAGTCCGTCATCTATGTGCAGAACAAGATCGACTTGTCCGTGCTCCACTAATTCCGCGATGCCACTCTGCCAGGGAAGGAATTCAAACTGCACTTGGTAGCGTCCGTTTGCATACTGCCGGCACAAGCCGGGGACCACAACCGTGCAGACGTTGTCAGGGCCTGAAATGCGGAAGTGGCTCTCCTCCCGCGTTGGATCGAACAGGTTCGGCGTAACGAGATTCTCCATCCTGGGTAGTAATCCCTCAAGCTCTTGGAGAATCTTGCGTCCCCGCAACGTGAGTTCGAAGCCATGCGGCGACCGGAGCAGAAGGTCATCTTGAAACATGGCCCGGGCGCGCTGCAACGCACGACTCACCGCAGGCTGGCTCAGCAGCAGCCGGGATGCTGCCGCCGTGACGCTCTTCTCCTCCGCGATGGCAGCAAATGTAATCAGGAGGTTCAAGTCGACTTGTCGTAATTTCTCTAAACGCATGGGAGCCATGACTATTATGCATGAACCGCATGTCGTTGTCTGGTCATCTGTAACTGTGTAGTCAGAAGAGTGCACAAGGAGAATTCAATGCAACGCGGAAACGATTTGCAACAGAAGCGGGTGCTCGTGGTGGGTGGATCGTCGGGGATTGGTTTGGCAGTGGCGCAACAGGCGGCCTCGCAAGGAGCCAAGGTCGTTATCGTCTCCAGCAATGCGGAACGAGTTCAGAAGGCCGTTGAGTGTATTAGTGGCGAAGCACAGGGGCAGGCAGTCGATGTCTCGGACGAAGGAGCCGTTGCAACCTTCTTTGCGAAACTCGGCAGTTTCGATCATTTGGTATTCACCGCCGGCGATAGCCTGCATTTGCGCGACCTTGCTACGACGGATCTCCAACAGGCCCGACGCGCCTTTGAGTTGCGCTATTGGGCCGCACTCGCCGCAGTCAAGCACGGAAGCCCACATATCCGCAAGGAGGGTTCTATCGTGCTCACAACCGGAATCGCCGGCCAGCGCCCGCAAAAAGGATGGGTAATGGCGGCAAGTGTCTGCGGAACTATCGAAGCACTAACACGTGCTCTAGCGGTCGAGTTGGCACCAATACGGGTTAACGCAGTATCTCCCGGTGTCGTTCGAACGAACCTCTGGCAGACCATGAGTGCATCGGAGCGGGAACGTCTATACGAGAGCGTGGGCAACAGTCTCCCTGTTGGCCGAGTCGGCGAAGCTTCCGAGATCGCGCAAGCCTATTTGTTCTTGATGCAGGAAGGATTCGCTACTGGGCAGACCGTTGTGGTTGATGGCGGTACGGTCCTGGTGTAGCACCACGACGATAAGCCGCGATTCTTCTAGCATCGAAAGTATCAGCGCTTCCTAACACAGTGGGGCCAGCATCGCAGGGGCCGCACGTAGTGTTTTCACCACGATGCTACAGAAACGAGGAGGAAAGAGAATGGGCGTTTTAGACGGTAAGGTTGCACTCGTCACGGGAGCTTCAAAGGGCATAGGCGCAGGGATAGCAAAGGGATTGGCGGCAGCAGGCGCCTCCGTCGTATTGAACTACGCCTCCAGCAGGGAGGCGCAGACCGGGTTGTGTCGGACATTGCAGAACGGGGCGGCACGGCGTTTGCGGCGCAGGGTGACGTCTCGAAGAGCAACGATGTGAAGCAACTCTTCGAAGGGCTCGATCGACATTATCACGCAGGTGGGGCCAACGAGCTTGGGCCAAAGAAGATCCACGTAAACTCGATCAATCCAGGCGGCAGGAGACCGAGGGCGCTGATGCGCTCGGCGTGATGGGCAGCGAGTTTGAGAAGCACCTCATCTCGCAGACACCACTAGGTCGATTCGGGCGGCCTGAAGATATAGCGCCGGTTGCAGTTTTGCTTGTCGTCTGAAGCATCGTCCTGGGTCACGGGCGAGATCCTCCTCGCTTCAGGCGGCATGCGCTAGAAATTCAAACGGTCTTCCTTCTGGAGGACGGAAATCACAAATTCGGATGGTTGCAGGGTTCGCGGAAGTGATTGAAAGAGAAGAGACTTTGGTTGCGGAGGCCTGCAACCATCCGAATTTGCTAGTCCTGCCCTTCAGTTTTGACTTGATCCGCAGGGCTGCGCAACCGGGAACGGACGAAACGGTCACTCTGAGTCTAACGCCGTTCCTCGAAAGCGATCGTAAACAAGCGTAGCAGGTCGTCCCGAGGTATCGCGTTCAATTGTGACCTCTTCCCAGTAGGATCGGTCGATGAAGTAATCGCGGCCCAATGGGATCAGGGCCGAAAAATCACCCGAGGGCCAGCGCATGGATAACTCCTGGCCACGCGCAATCAAATCCACCTTCGCGTTAGCCTGGTAAAAGTCAGAACCAAACTGAAACGTGCCCATGTACGTCTTCAATTCCTTTGAATCAAGAGCTTGGATATGCAATGGTTTATAGGGCAGCCCGAGTGAGAGGGCAGCGATGTCGTAACCTATTTTCGCAGTTGACGAGGAATAGATGTTGCTCAGCACTATAACCATCATTTGACTGTCCGGCAGATAGAGAACAAACGACGCAAAGCCCGGGGCTCTGCCGTTCATGTAATAAGCGGTTCCACGAAACCGCTTGTCCTCAGCCTTGAACCATCCGAAGCCTACTCTCATCGAGGTGTCCAGCACCGCGTTGCGCGAGGTTGCGCTCAATATATGGCCGTTAAATAACGCGTCCACCCATCGTGCCTCGTCGCCTGCCGTCGTATACACCGAGGCATTTCCCGTCTTTGCAGACCAGTGGATAGCACGGGCTCGCTTCAAACCATACGTTCCTTCGGGCTCATATCCTTTGGCCATTCCCATGCGATTCATAGCGGAATCATCGTCCACACCCGAGGCAGCTAGATTCGCAGATCGGAAGACCAGACGGTCGACGGCAGCGGCAAATGGAAGGCCAGTTGTTTTCTCCACGATAAGAGCTAGAAGGTTGTAGGCGGAATGCTCTTCATGCAGGAATTTCGAGCCCGGCTCAAAGAGAAGCGGCTTGCCTTTGATCTCCGCGACCAGGCTCGCAGGGGTCTGATGACGTTGAAGCACGTCGTCGTAGTTGGGAGAAGCATTGATGTCCGGCAGCCCAGAACGCTCAGTGAGAAGATCCCGGACAGTGATTTTATCTCCTCCTTCAATTCCGGGCACGAAATCAATTACGTGGTCAGTTAGCTTGATTTTTCCGGCATCCACGAGCCGCATGACGGCGGCGGCTGTGAACTGCATCGACATGGAAGCAATGTGGAAGCGCGTTGCGGTGGTGTTTCGAATACGACGTTCACGGTCCGCAAAACCGTAGGCTCTCTCGAAAATGACCTTCCCTCGCTTCTGGACGAGAACATCCCCCGAGAAGTTTCCGCTTTGAACGTAGGATTGCAGGTACGCATCAACCGCTGCTGCAGGGGAATTGGTTTCCGCGATGCTTTCCTTGGCGCTGAAAAAGATGATGATGACAATTGCAAATGACGCAACTCGCATCGGTTTTAGGTCGAACCCCATTCAATTTCAAGATGGTATCAAAGAGACCACCTCGAGAACCTGTGCCTAACCCTTCTCTTAATACGAGAACATTGGTGATCTTGTTCGAGCTTTTTTGCTTCTCTGTTGTTCCATTTACGCCCGGATGATGGGGAGAACGGGAAACCAGCGACCACTCGGCGTGCGACTCGTGCGATCGGTCAGGAAGCAGGCTAGAACGCGATCCTTCCGGATGCCCGCGGCGGAACTGCAAATTCGGATGGTTGCAGGGTTTTGCGGAAATTGCTGAAAGGAAAGAAATTGTGGTTGCGCGGGCCTGCAACCATCCGAATTGTTCAGTCCTGCCTTTTAGTTTTAATCTGATTCGGTCCGCAGCCTAGCCTAACGACTTCCTTCCGAGTTGCAGACGATTCGGGCTAAGCAGCTACGAGATAACATCCGCAAGCCCGCGGACCTAATCTGCCGCCCGTGATACGAGGGCATCAAGTCGTGGGCATCGTGCCACCGTCGATAATGTAATCAGCCCCGCTGATAAACGCGCCTCGGTCTGAGGCCAGGAAGGCTACCAGTTCCGCCACTTCCTCGGGTCGGCCTGTCCGGCCCATGGGAATGCCTCCAAGCATGTCCATAATCCGTTGCCGTGCAGCGTCCTCGCTGGTGCCGCTGCCTCTGGAAATGTCGGCGATCATGCCCTTTGCGCCTGAAGTCTCGATGAAACCGGGCGAAATCATCGTCACTCGCACACCTTTCGGAGCGACACCCTTGGCCAGCCCCTTGCTGTAAGTAGCCAAGGCTCCCTTGGCCGTCGCGTAGGCGAGAGTCGAATTGGGGAACGGTAGACGATGAGCGATCGAAGAGATATGAATGACGACTCCTGACTTGCGTTCGATCATGCCGGGAAGGAAAGCGCGGTCCAGGCGGACGGCGGCGAGCAGATTGACGTCCAGTATCCTTTGCCAGTCCTCGTCGGAGAGCACCTCGAATCCGCCTGCTTTTGTTTCTGTTCCGCCGACATTGTTCACCAAGATGTCGAGTCCACTCCACTCTCGCTGAATGCAATCGACGACGTTTTGGACACCACGGGCCGTTCCAAGATCCGCCTTTATAAAGAGAGTAGAATCCTGGCCGTGAGCTGCCTCAGATCGCGCGGTGGTGGCCACCGAGGCACCGCTCAATGCAAAGCGGCGTACAATCGCTTCCCCTATACCCTTCGTGCCACCGGTCACTAGAACACGCTTGCCTTTGAACTCATCGCCAAAAACGGTAAATGGATAGCTGTTTGTCATGTTCCCTCCAAGAGAAATCATGATTCGAAAGATGTTTGAACCTAGGTGGCCAGGTCGGTTACATGCCTAGTTTTAAATCCGGGCGTTCGACCAGCCGCCGCAGCATTGGCCCGAGGTCTGGTGCCTTGATGGCTCGTACCTTTTATTTGTAGAGCCAAGGCTTATAGGCAATCTCGATGTTGTATCCGTCCGGGTCGCCGATGTTTGCCGCGAAGTAGTCGGCATGCCATTCGGGCCGAAGGCTCGGTTCCTTGTTTGAAGTAGCTCCCGCGTCTATCGCCGCCTTGTAGCTGGCCCTGACAGCGTCCCCGCTCTTGGCGGTGAATGCGACGTAAAGGTCTTTGGCGACTTCGCCATTCTTCAGCCAGAAACCCGGAATGTTATTGATGGCGAAACCGCGCATGGGAGGTTGATCGCCCTTGTAGGGCATGTCGATGCCAAGCGGCTCAAGCACCTTCTTGTAAAATTCGCTCGACCGTTTCAGGTCAGAGACGGGGAGATAAATATGGTCAATCATGGCTTTCCTCTTTTCGTTTGACTGTGACAGCCCCGCGGATCCCAGCGGGTCTGGTCGATGCGGCGGTTGAGGTCCTCGAGGTCCGCGTGCGGGACGGCGAGGGTGAAGGGGGTGATGGCGTCATTGGGAGCATGGATTTCTTCTCCGTTTCGGTACAGTTGAACCTTTTCCTGGGCGTGCCTGTCGAACGACTCACGACGCTACAAAAGCACGCAGCGAAACGCGACTTCCGAAGCCTGATCCGTAGGCAAGCTG
>Ga0193729_1001774_pt1 | contig 10913 bp, 9 predicted proteins | sample U1c2metaG_FD_143036 | JGI IMG/M metagenome (GOLD analysis project Ga0193729, IMG submission 143036) | Soil microbial communities from a riparian zone of the East river system, Colorado, United States - U1c2 | ecosystem: Environmental > Terrestrial > Soil > Riparian zone | place: USA: East River... | reverse complement strand
GTTCCGTTGGCCCTCGATTTATGCTCGGACCCAAAGAACGCGACCGCCTCCCGCTCGCAGAGGCCCAGTTCATTCTTGCTCATCGGAAAATGTTGGCGCGAAAACTCAGCGGCGGTAAACACCACGCAGACGAGGGCGACCTGGCTCTTTATGAGATGGCTGATGGCTCCTACGATCACCATTTCCGGACACGGTAAAACCGTCGCGAACTTGGCGCACCAGGGTCGCTAAGAGTCAACATCCCGCCAGTGCCCGCCACAAGGGGCAAAGCCGTCCAATTAGCGTCGGCGAGTGAGTCTTTGTACTCCAGCGCGTAGACTCGCCCGCTGCTGCTCGGCAGAGAAACCGCGAAACCGCCGGGGCCAAACCGCGGTTGCACGAGGTACGCACCCTGCACCGGCGGCCCGTCACCGAGCAAGCCGAGCGTGCGGCTGATTGCCGCAACATAGCTCAGATCGGTTGCCACACTGTCTGGAGGCCACGTGACGACCGTTCCATCCGCTCTCAGTGCGACCTGGGGAGCAATCGCCACGATGTGGTCCAGGGCCACTGGTTGAGGCGCCGCCCAGCCCCACTCCGTCACCGTCCCGTCCGCCATTAGGGCAAAACCGCTGCGGCCGCCCGCGGCGATCGCAGTTATGTTGCTCGAAGGCGCAGGATAGCTCGACCACCTGCCCCACAGTCTGATTTCACCATCGCTCAACAGAGCGATCTGGTTATCTCCGTCCGAATTGCCGCCGTCCGCAATCGCCACCACATTGCTTAAATCCGCCGGTGGTGGAGTCAGCCACGTGTTAGTGGGCCATTGCACGACCGTGCCATCGCCCCTTAGCGCCACGGTTGTGATGTCCCCAGCAGAAATCGCGACGACATTGCTGAGTCCGACCGGCACACTAGTCTGTCCCTCCAGATTGTCTCCCCAGGCAACCACGGTTCCATCCTGTTTCAGCGCCACGCTGTGGTAACCACCAGCGGCAATCGCGACAACATGGTCCAACCCCGCCGGGACATTAGTCTCGCCAGACACGTTGTAGCCCCAGGCAACCACCGTTCCATCCGCGAGCAACGCCAGATTGTGGTACTCCCCACTGACGACTTCGATAACGTTCGAGAGGCCGGGCGGCACGTTTGTTTGGCCAAGTGAATTGTCCCCCCAGGCGACAATTTGCCCTTTTTTGCCAGGCGTCCCGAGCGGGTGCACCGTGAGCGCCGCATTCGAGCTGGTCACAGATCCAAACGAATTGGAAACCGCAACCGCGTAGGCGCCTCCATCGGAGAATTGCGCGCTGGAGAAGAACAGCCTTGTGGTTGTCGCGCCCAGCACGTTTGAGCCATTGTGCGACCATTGATAACTCAGGGGTGGCTGTCCTGTAGCAGCCACGATGAAAAGAGCATCCGAGCCGACCTGGACCGTTTGATCCTGGGGCTGCATCGTGATGGCAGGCGGCGCACATTTGCCGGCACTGCCTGCATCATAGATAGCCTGAATTTCACTCGCAGTTAACGCGCGGTTGTAAACGGCGATTTCATCGATCCTCCCTGCAAACTCGGCGCTGGATTGGCCCGGAAAACCTCCTCCCACAGTAGCGCCGATCGCGACTGCATCATTTCCCGGGAAGATGCCCAGATTATATGCCGCCTGCGCTTGTAACTGTCCGTTGATGTACATTTTGACCGAGGATCCGTCATAGGTATCCACAAAGTGCGTCCATTGGTTTGCGGGGATTGGTGTGGGACTTTGGATCGCAATGGTCGTGGAGCCTCCCGTTCCATCAGGACATAATCCAAACCCAAGAGTCCCGTCGGGATTAATCCCGGTTCCATAGCTTCTTTGGTCGATGTGCGCGACAATATCCCATTTGGTGAAAATATTATGAGTGGCTCCGCCCACCGCCGTGGGATAAATCCACCCCTCAATCGTCATGGCGCTGGTGAAACGCAGGCTTGCGCTGTCGGGGACCAGCACATGAGCACCGATGCCATCGAGATCAAAGCTTTCGCCCACCATGCCCGGCGGGAAAGCTACTGCGTTCATGATGGCCCCACTATTGGTGCCGAGGGCATCCGCGCCGGTGCCTTCAGCTCGCCACCAACTTACCAGCCCGGGAAGGGGGGTAACGCATTGGCCGAACCCCGAAAAAACGATGTTGGCCGCGAGGATGCAGAGAAACAATTTAAGCAGGATCGAAGAAGCAGTTTTCATCAGTTTTCGGTCGCAATCGGCGTGCTAATCGATTGAGTACAATCAAGTCAAACGCCGGGTTCTGGTTTGCTGTCTTGGGCTTGATTTTTTCACAACAGCAAGGGACGGCCTCAATGGGGTGTTTACCGTATTATGAATTCTCCACCCGCAACACAGTGCGGCGAAAAGAAGCGGCTCAAATCGCAATTGTACCGGATACTCAGTTTGATAATCAAGCAGTGACAGCGGCAGCGGAGCCGGGCGGAAGGAGCTCGCACCGCGCCAATGATGGGCCGCATGAAACAGCGACGTCATCGCGGGGTTCGGTGCAGGCCGCTTGTTGGCTAGAAAATGTGGGTCATGCAATCGGTCCATAAAAACAGCCGGCAATTCGGTACAAGACCGGCAATCGGCCCCCAAAGAAACCTCCGATGCTCCTTACGTGCGTCGATGATGAGCACGTAACCGGCGAGAATGGCACTCGCGAGAAAGGCATAATGCCTCGTTAGGACGATGTTCGTGTACGGCATTCCGTACGGCCATGCACGGGCCACGAAGCACAGTGCAAGGGAGACCGAAGGTGCCACAAAGCTCAGCATGAAGCAACTGCGGGCAAACGGGATTGCGAGGTGTTCATACCAGCCAACAAATCCTGTTCAGGCAGATTAACCCGTCTTTTTCCTAAGAGCATTCCTCAAAAACTCCACTCCGGAACGATACGAACTTGCTTTCCACTCAACATACTTCTGATCGTTGATCTCGGCTTTTCTAAGCAGCCCAAGCATCTTCTGGCCTTCTTCAAGCGGTGTGAGCCAAAGGCATGTCCAGTTCCTGAATTTAGAGACTATGCCACCGACCTCGCCATCTGGGTCCACTGGATCTGGTTGGCCATTACTCGCCTCAAAAACAATCACCTCGTCGCACACGCGGCAAAAGACTAAACCAGGTTCGGTAGCGGATCGGACCCAGCGCGCCCGTTTCAGCCGCGTAAGCTTTTCCAAATAGACAAGGAACTCCGTCTGCGATTTCTGGGCTCGGAGGACCGCGGGATCGTTTCGCTGCTCGCTCACGTTTTAAGCTAACATTGGTGATTGGACGCGGTGGGCCAAGCGTTCAGCATGCCGCAGCCGCGGGATCGCGTCGCCGCCTCCAGAACGCTTGTTCGGCAATCTCATGAGGTTGGCGTGCTAAAGGGGTAACAGAAGCTGCGCGAGCGCGACAGCTAGAGAAACCAGCGTGCCGCAAAGCAGAAGCCGATCTCGCCGTCCCCCGCGCCGGCGTCCGGGATACAAACCGAAAACAATCCCGACCATCGCGAGGCTGAAAGCCGCGAGGCCCACGCCATCCAAATGATGCTGAACGAATCTCTCAAAGGAATGCGGGAACAGGAGACCCGACCTTTGCAACCCATAGACCACCGATACCGCGATAGCGCAACCGCCAAAACCAAGCGGCAGGCAGGCCGTCCTTCGCGATAAGCATTGTTTGGGCTGGGTACTCATCGTCCGTGGCACGTCTTAGTTTAATGCGAGGGTGTATTCTGGTCAATTTGAGAACCTCGTCTCCATGACCGCAGAGACGGATGAGCGAGCAAACGGCCTCCTCTCCCCTTCCCTCTCCTCCAAAAAGGGAGGAGAGGGGGAATAAATTTTGGGCGTCTGTCCCGGGGTGGCGCTCTGTCCGAGCCGGACTGGCCCCTCGCTTACCCCGGGCTATTTTCAGGTCATCCCTATGGGATTTCAGTTTGGCTCGCGACCGTTCTGATGCCGGTCACTGGTCTTGCGGGTCGAGGTGGTCGGCGTCGAGCGGGGGTGGGCCATGCTTCCAGGCGGGTGCGCCTGCCTGGCCGAGTGGTTGGCCGGCCATATAGAGACGCTTCATGACGACGGGATCAAACATAGGATGGAACAGGCCGGGACCCGGGCCGGTGTCGAGTTCGTCGGGTTCGCTTAGCCAGCGGAATTGGAAGGGTGGATTATGGGTTGCGGCGACATGGGCGGCGTCGCGCAGGCTGAGGATCACGACTGTTTCATTGTAGATCTCCAGGCTTCGGGGGCCGAGGCTCAGGAGGTTATTGCCAACCGGCTCAGGCGGAGAGCGGAGTTTGCCGTTGAGGATCGCCCACACCGTGGGCGGCGAATTGCCGGTCGCCGGTTTATCGGTTGTGTTTTGGCCGGTGGAAGGTTTGCCGGAAGCAACGTCGGCGGCGCGGTCGAGGCCGAGCATAAACAGGCGGAGGGAGATGGCTTCGCGCAGGCCGGCGTCGGAATGGAGGCCGCCGTCGATTTCCACGGGCGGAAAGAAAAAGGGGATGGCGGCGGCACCGAGGAGGATTTTCCGGAAGCGTTCAAGGCCGGCGGGATCGATTTCCCCGGCTTCGCCGGGATCGGCGGCGGGGTCGGCGGTTGAGATGGACGTGGAAGATGGGTGGACGGAGTCAAAGGCGATTTTGCTGAGGGGCCAGATGCAGACGGCCCCGGATTCGAGCTCGACGGTGGTGACGTATAGGCGGCGGCCTTCGCGATGGGCGGCGGCGACGCGGCGGAAGACGCGGGGCGTCACATGTTTGGCGATCAGACGCTTGAGCGGAGCGGTGCCGAAGACGGAGTTGGGGGGTTCGAAGTTGAGGAGGTCGAAGACATCTTTGTCTCGAATCGTGGTGTAAACTTCGCGCAGGGTGGCATCATCCTGTTCTTCGCCGAGGAAGGCGAAGGCGGCGATGAGAGCGCCGGTGCTGACGCCGGTGACGACATCGAACTTGGGGCGGCCGCCGGGGGCGTTGCGCCAGCCGCTGAGGATGCCGCAGCCGAAGGCGCCATGGGCATCCCCGCCGGAGAGAATGAGGATGCTTTGGGGCGGGTGGCTGGCAAAGGCGGACCGGAGGTCGGCCTGGAGTTCCTGATCGCGCCGGAGGGCAAGCTGCTGAACGAGAGCGCGGGATTGTTGGGGGGAGAGGCCGATGAAGGGGGAGCTGCGGCGCGTGCGGCAACCGACGAGGAGCAGGACGGCGAAGAGAACGGACGAGGCCCGGCATAGCGAGGCTCTTGTTTGATTCGATTGTTTCACGGTCGAGGGCGTCCATCACGCCGCGGAACGGCATCCACTTCGGTACGATAGTTATGCACCCTGCTCATGCGTAGAACGAGAGCGCAAGAACTGCTGGCTCGCCCTTTTCAATCCTGCGCCAATTCACGAATGCGGAGCACTCGACCAACGCGTCATAAATCTCGGGGCACCTCTCCTTGAGTTGGGCGGTACCCGAAATGCAGAGAACAACAACATCTCCCGCAGGGACGTGAACAGAAGTCATGCCCTCCTCGGGCACAGCCAAATATGTCATACAGTCGTTCCAAGCGTCCATGTTGCGGCCGTAAAAGCCCGGGAAGCCGAACACCTCCGAAAAGAGGTCATGGAAGGAGTTCCAGTCGGCAATTTTGTTCGCGTCGATCTGAACGTTCTTGGTCATGCGAAGTTGCTAAGGTGAACATTGCAGATCAGGCACGGCGCGGCAACAGCGACCGAAGTGGAACAGACGCGCAATCGCACCATCGGATGGGGAGAGGGGTATGAAATTGTTTGCCGTGTGACCCCGGGTGGCGGACGCTCCAATCCAAAAAAGAGAAGCGTCCTTACCCGGGGCTATTTTCAGGTCATCCCTATGGGATTTCAGTTTGGCTCTACGCTCATGACTTCGTTTTGAGCGAACGGTGCAGGAAATATCCGAGCAGTGTGCCGATTCCCGATGCAATGCATCCGAGTATGAAAAGGTATCCAAACGCAAGCCAGAGCATTGAGCGTTCCCCGTGCGCAGCAAGCAAATTCCGCGGACCGAGAGCCAGAAACCCTACTACACCTGGAATCAGCCACCACGCCATGAATCGCCCAACGGCCCAACGCGACACGACGCTGGCAAAGAATCCGAGAAGCAAATCGAAAAATATAGAGGGGTCAAGTCCATAGGGGCGGTCCCGCCGAATGTTACTGCTCAGGCTGACGTGCAAGCGTAATCGCGCCGTTGCCTGCAGCAGCCATATTGTTCGTTCCTATCTTATTGGAATTTTATTTGTGTCCACACCTGCCGATGCCAGCGTAGCCATAAATGCGGCGCGTGGCACTGCATAGTAGCCATTAGCGCAGACAAACTCGTAGCTCGCATTCGTGTGACCGGGAAGGATGGCCACGCGGTTGCTGTCGCCGCCGGGAAACTGGAAAGAAAGCGTGCCTTGAAAACTGCACATGTGATTGCGGACGTGTTTCCCGCCCCGTAGCAGCGACATCAGCGAGTCGGTGTTCGTTAGCGTGGCAATATGCTCAAGTCGAATAGCCAGATCAATGGTCGCAGGACTGCGACTGTCGAGAGTTGGCTTTCGATCGGCGTCAAACCGGGGCCGCATCAAGATTGGAAGAAACCAGATCACGGCGATCGCTACAATGGGAAGCAATGCGATGAGCAGTTTGAGGCGCATGGGTTCCGAGCTAGACACGGCTCAGGCACAGCCCGGGAAGCCGCGCCTCAATGAAGCCAGGGAGCAGCGAATCTCCCACCCGTCGAAACCCGAAGTGGCAGCGGCTGTTGCCTGAAGCAATCGGGTTCGTCGGTGGCATGTTTTAGCTTAATGCCAGGGTGTGTTCTGGTCAATTTGAGAAGGACCTCTACATGAACCGCAAAGAGACGGCCCCTCACCCCGCCCCTCTCCCCATCGGATGGGGAGAGGGGGGATAAAATTTTTGGGCGTCTATCCCCGGGGTGGCGCTCTCGGAATCGCTTACCCCGGGCTATTTTCAGGTCATCCCTATGGGATTTCAGTTTGGCTCGCTGCGCTCGCACGGAGACGAACTATATGATTAGCTGGAAGGAATCCCTGCTAAGTAAAAATTGGCGGACTTCGGCGGGCCGCCTTTGAGCCGCCAGCCCAGTTCTTTGGAGGGCTTCCAGTTCCTCCCTCCAATCTTATTGCACTCCGCTCGGATTATGTAAAAAGTAAGCCTCATGTTTTCACTTCAAAAATTATTGGGCAAAGAAGACAAATTTTTCAGCCTGCTCGAAGCGAGCGCGCAGGAGGCGCGCAACAGCGTCCAGGCCCTGGTGAAGCTCAGCAAAGATTTCGATAAACCGGTCGTGATTGATGAATTCGTTCACTCGCGGCGCAAGGACAAGCAGATCACCAAAGAGATCAGCGACGCGGTCTATACCACTTTCATCACGGCGCTCGAGCGCGAGGACATCGAGGATCTTTCCAACGCCCTTTATAAGGTGCCGAAAACGGTGGAAAAATTCGGCGAGCGGGTGCTGCTGGCCCCGCAACACGTTCGCGGGATTGATTTCTCGACCCAGATTAGCCTGCTCGAACGCGCCACGGACATCGTGCTCGAAATGGTCAAGTGCCTGCGCGACGGCATGGACCTCGAAAAAATCAAGGACCTTAACGACAAGCTCCAGTACCTGGAAGGCGAAGCGGACAAACACATGATGACCCTCTACAAGGATTTGTTCGGCGGCAAACATGAGCCCGTCCAGGTGATCGTGTTGAAGGATCTGTATGAGCTGCTGGAAAAAGTGATCGACCGCTGCCGCGACGCGGGGAACGTGATTGCCCATATCGCCCTCAAGAACTCGTAAGCGCCATGACGCTTCTGTTCACGGTTATCGCGGTCGCGCTGGTTTTCGAGTACATCAATGGCTTTCACGACACCGCCAACTCGATTGCGACGGTCGTCTCCACGAAGGTCCTGACCCCGCGCCAGGCGGTTCTCCTGGCCGCGACGACCAACCTGCTCGGCGCGATGTGGGGCACGGCGGTGGCGAAGACCATCTCGTCGGGCCTGATCGACTCCAAACTGGTCGCCATGACCTCCGACATCATCATCTGCGCCCTGCTCGGCGCGATTATTTGGAACCTGCTGACCTGGTGGTTCGGGCTGCCTTCGAGCTCCAGTCACGCGTTGATTGGCGGGCTGTGCGGCTCGGCGCTGGCCGCTTCCAATGATAATTGGCGGGTGCTCATTTGGTCGCAGCCAAATGCCCAGCATTGGTATCTCGGCAAGGGGTTGTTGTGGAAGGTCATTGTGCCGATGGTCACCTCGCCGATTACCGGTTTGCTGCTCGGTTTCGTCGTCATGGCCCTGCTTTATGTCCTCTTGCAGAACGCGCGACCGCTGCGGGTGAATCGTTTCTTTGGGCGCGCGCAAATGTTCAGCGCGGCCGCCATGGGGTTCATGCATGGCACCAATGACGCGCAAAAAACCATGGGCATCATTGCCCTGACGCTCCTGGCGGCCACCAAAGCCGGACATTTGGCGGGCCTCCCCGGGTGGCTCTCCTTCCTGCGCAGCCCGGAACCTCTGCCTGGCAAGGACATGGAGATCGCGCTCTGGATTAAGGTGACCTGCGCCATGGTGATGGCGGCCGGCACCGCCGTCGGCGGCTGGCGCATCATCAAGACGCTCGGCCATAAAATGGTGAAGCTGCATCCGATCAACGGGTTTGCGGCTGAAACCAGTTCGGCGACGGTCATCCTGGTGGCTACTCATTTGGGGATCCCCGTCTCGACCACCCACAACATCTCCGCCGCCATCATGGGCGTCGGGGCGGCCCGACGGCTTAATGCGATCAAATGGCCGGTGGTCGAAAGCATGGTCTGGGCGTGGATACTCACGCTTCCGGTCACCGCCTTGCTGGCGTATGCGTTTGTCCGTTTGCTGCACGCGGTGAGATGACTCGTGGGTTCTTTCAAATTTCAGATTGCGTTTTCATTTGGTTTTGGCTGTCCTTGAAGCATGCCCTATCCCAAATCGGTCTGCCTTCCGGCGAAGCTGTGGTTGTGTCTTCAATTGGCCGCGTCTTCGGCACTGGCCCATACCCCGGCGCAGGAAATGGCCGAGGCCGGGGAAAATTTTCTGGCGGCGCTCACGCCTGAGCAGAAGGCGAAGGCGACTTTCGAGTTCAAGAATGAACAAAGGTTCGATTGGCATTTCATTCCCAAGCCGCGCAAAGGGCTGCCGTTCCGGGAAATGACCACTCCGCAACGCCTGCTGGCGCATGCTCTCTTGAGCAGCGGCCTGAGCCAGCGCGGTTATATGAAGGCGACCACGATCATGAGCCTCGAACAAATCCTTTACGACATCGAGGGCAAGGCCCGGGGCCGGGACGCCGATCTTTATTACGTCACGATCTTCGGTGAGCCGGGAAAATCGCCCTGGGGCTGGCGGGTCGAAGGACATCATCTCTCCCTGAATTTCACAATCGACGGCGAGCAGATCCTGTCGGTGACGCCATCCTTCCTGGGAGCGAATCCGGCGCAGATTCAAAGCGGCCCGCGCAAAGGCCTGCGGGTTCTGGCCAGCGAGGAAGACCTCGCGCGCCAATTGGCGAAATCCATGAACCCCGAGCAGAGCAAGGTGGCGATCATCACAACCGATGCGCCGCGCGACATCATCACCGGCGCCGACCGAAAAGCGAAGGTCCTGGAACCTCTGGGGATTGCCGTGGCGGACCTCACGAAATCCCAACAGGAATTGCTGCTCAACCTGCTCAAGGAATATGTCTTCCGCTACCGTTCGGAAATTGCCGAAGCGGATCTAAAAGCAATTCAGCAGGCGGGTTTGGAGAAAATCCATTTCGCCTGGGCGGGCGGCCTCGAACCCGGCCAGGGTCACTATTACCGAATCCAGGGTCCGACCTTCCTGATGGAATACGACAACACCCAGGACAACGCCAACCACATTCACACTGTCTGGCGGAATTTGCCGGACGATTTTGGCGAAGACCTGCTGCGGCAGCACTACGACCAGGTGCCGCATCCGAAGTAGGGATGCCCCGCTCGCGACGCAGTTACTTCCTATTGCAAAGCACGCTGGACCGCAAGCACGAGAGTGTCCAGCGATTCTGTTTTGCTCAGGCAAGCAGCGGCCCCTTTGGTCCGCGCCTCCTTCACCACCTCGACATCGAAACCTAAGGAGGTGAACATTATTACAGGACGCTGTGGATAGGTGGCCCTGAAAGTTTCGAGCAGATGCATGCCGTTTTCCCCTCCCAAATCCAGGTCCAAAATCACGAGGTCGAAGGGAACCTTTTTGGCCAGTTCGAGGGCTTCCTTGCTGGTCTCGGCGGTGGTGACCGCAATCCCTTTCATCTTGAAGTACAAGCAAAGGGTTTCGCGAATCGGAACATCATCATCTACAAATAAGATATGGTGTGCCAAACTGTGACTGTTGGCCTTTCTCGACGACCACTCAAGCGAAAATCGACGGAATTTTGAAGCATCGGAGCGCATCTCGACACCACCAACGGAACGCCGGATTTATCCGGCCGCGGCCGTGCGACTCGTGGCGCTGCCGGATAAATCCGGCGTTCCGGCTAACGAGCCTTTCCCCGTGTGTCAGGATGCGCACTTGAAGCATCGGAGACCCTCGCCCTTTGCTCTCTTTACATGAACCGAGGAAGGCCATTCAAATTCATCCCAGGTTCGTGGGCCTGATGGATCTCGCAGGTTTGGCAGATTAGAAATCTTCGCTACGCTGAAGGGGAGAGGGAGGCTTACGTTTGGGAGGCTGGTTGGCTATAAACATGGCGCTCCTACAGAGCTTGCGTCACGGGACGATTTGCGCGGCGGGGGGTTGGCTCGCAGGGAAGAGGCAGGACTTTGAAGGCTTGTCATGAGCGGCGGTTCGGCTTACAAACGGAAGATGAACCGCCGAAAATTTCTTCAAGCCTCCGCCGCCACCCTGGCCC
>Ga0193729_1001772_pt1 | contig 10914 bp, 8 predicted proteins | sample U1c2metaG_FD_143036 | JGI IMG/M metagenome (GOLD analysis project Ga0193729, IMG submission 143036) | Soil microbial communities from a riparian zone of the East river system, Colorado, United States - U1c2 | ecosystem: Environmental > Terrestrial > Soil > Riparian zone | place: USA: East River... | reverse complement strand
TCGTAAGGCGAAAGCTCGACCGACACTTTGTCGCCCGGGACGATGCGGATGAAATGCTTGCGCATTTTGCCGGAAATATGCGCGAGCACGTTTCGCTGACCCGCGAGATCGACCCGGAACATCGTCCCCGGCAAAACCTGGGTCACCGTGCCCTCCATCACGATCTGTTCTTCCTTTGGCATCGCCGCGAAATATATTCGCGAAGGCCGCCCCCTCAACCGCGGAAGAATTACAGCCACTCCGGCTCGGAGCGAGCTTAGCGGACGTCTTCGAGTGAGACGCTGGGCAAGTATTCGCCCAGCTCCTGACGTTTCCACCACGCTCCAGTTTGTCGATGTTCCTGCACCGTTGTGAACCGGTAGCGATAAAATGTTGCGCGAACGTAGCGCGGCGGACTTTGCGGAAACGGATTCCGCTCAAACAAGGCCGCGACTTCCGGTTTGCCGTGCAATAACGAAATCAATGTTTGGACGAACCAGGGATTCTGTTGGTATGAGCCGAGCGCGGCAAACCACATTTGCCAATCGAGCCGCGGCTGATGCGGCGCGCACCAGCCCGGCGCCCGCATCACGTCGCCCGGTTTCCATTTAAATTCGTACGGCTTCCAATCGATTCCGTCGGCGCTGCCTTCAATGACAATCTCGCGCCGATCTTTCGTCATCACGCGGAAAAGACCGTAGCCGTTTACGATTCGAGACGCCTCCACTCGCGCATAAAACCGGCCGAGCATTGGCGACCATTCCGCTTCCGGCTTGAACGCGCCGTAAATCAGCCGCGCATTGAGCGGTAAAGTGAGAACAATGACAATCGCCGCAGCGTAGATCGACAATCGGTCTGGTATCGAGAGTTTGTAGCCATGGCGCTCTGTCGCCGTGTGCTTGACGCGATCAACACGGGCGCCTCGACAGAGTGAGGCGGCTACCGCGTCATCGATCAACAACAAACAGAGCGCGATCGTGAGCAAATTGAAAAAACAATAATTCCCAGTCGCTGCGATCATGATCTGCAGAAACACGAGGAGCCCGCAGGCAAGCAACCGCCACCGCCGCGGCGCCCAAATGAAAAATGGGACGATGATTTCGACGACGAGACAGAACGCGACCGAAAATCTCTTGAACCACTCAGGACTTTGATCGGCCCACCAGCCGATCACGGTCGGCAACGGCTGCGACCAGTAATGATAATCGAGCGCGGTCAGGTCCCACCACGAATCGTCGCCGCTGGTCAGCTTCACCACCCCTGACATGATCGTGAGTTTGAAGAGCAGCAGCTTGAGCAGGAAAAGCGCGGCCCGGGAAATCGGCGGATCAGTTCCTCGTTTCGGCCAAAGCCGCCAAGGCGCGAGAAAGATCGACAAGAAGCCGGTCTCGAGGAGGAGAATGTCCCACTGAAAGCTGAGAAATGTTTGGCCAGCGATTGCGAGCGAAAGATAGAAAACAACAAGCCCGACCAACGACAGTGCGGGCGCGATGCCAAAAATCAGAAGCAGCGACAACACAACTCCGCCGCCACAGAGAAAATGGAGAAAGGCATCGCTCGAGTTGAACCAGCAAAGGGTCGGCAGGATCGACGACGCCCGGTCGCCAAGTTGGGCGCGGGCGGCGGGAAGAAATTCGCCGACCGGTATAATTCCGTTGGACCCAATAAGTCCGTCGATCTGCACCCAGAGCGAGACGAACGCGATCAAAAAAATCAAACCGAGGGCGCGCAAAAACCATCGCCGCGCGACAAAATAAGCCGGCGGGCGAACGTCGTCGCCCCAAAGAAGTCGCGTGATCGCGGAAGCGAACCGGCGATTAGAAGCGATGATTCTGTAAAAGCTTTCTGAAACGGCCGCAAAACCCGGAACGTGTTCGTAACTCCAGGCCAGCCACTTTTTCGAAGATCGACATCGTAACGATCGAAAGACGGCTTCAGCTCCGAAAAAGACACTCCCGTCGGTCTCGATATAAATCACCGAACGCTCAAATTGTTCGCGCGGAATTTCTGGAAACCGTTCGGCGCTTTCCTGGGATGTCGCGTAATCAACCGCATCGCGCGTGATCTCACGCCAGCGCTCGATCCAGCGCCGGCAGAAATGGCATTCGCCGTCCCAGATAATGAGCGGCTTTGATGGCGGATTGGGAACGCGCAGTGGAATTTTCATTGTGAAATCACGACGCAATCACAATTTAAACTCTGCCCAAATCGGCGCGTGATCGGAAGGATCTTTGCCTTGGCGCATCTCGCGATCGACTCCGGAGGCCGTGCATTTCTTTGCCAGTGACTCATTAACCAGGACAGCATCGATCCGCAGCCCGCGATTTTTTGGAAACGCAAGCATTCGATAATCCCACCAGGTAAAAACGCCGGACTCCTGCGGATGCAGTCGCAGCGTGTCACGCAGACCCATTTCACAAAGTCGCTGAAAAGCGGCGCGCTCGCCGTCCGAGCACATGATCGCGCCGCGCCAAAGCTGTGGATCGTGAACATCGACATCTTCCGGCGCGACATTGAAATCGCCGCAGACGACCAGATCGACCTCTTTCTCTTTGATCAGGCAATCGCGCAATCGCACGTACCATTCCAATTTATATTTGTAGGCCGGCGAGGCAACGGCCTGGCCGTTCGGCGCGTAAACAGAGTAGACGCGCAGATTTCCAATCGTCGCCGAAATTACGCGAGCCTGCGGATCGACAACTTCATCGCAAAGCGACGCGCGAACTTCGGTCAATTTGCTTTTTGAAAGGATCGCGACGCCGTTGTAAGACTTTTCTCCGTGGTGGGCGGAAGCGTAACCGGCTGCTTGTAGCGCCAGCGCCGGAAATTGTTCGTCGGTGCATTTGGTCTCCTGCAAACAGACAATGTCCGGTCTCGTATTTTCCAGCCACGCAAACAATCGGTCCTGGCGTTTGCGCAGTGAATTGATGTTCCAGGAAACGACTCTCATGCTGTCATTCTGAGCGGAGCGAAGAATGGAGCGAGTGGGTGATCGATCACACTAATTAATGAGCGTGACGAACGACAAAATGAGAGATCCCTCGCGTTCGCTCGGGATGACATGTGGGAGAGTATTGCGAAAAGGTTGCGTCACAATTCCAATTCCATTCCCGGGGTTGGCACGATGATTTCTGAATTGGGCAAATCGAGAGTGAGACGCGCCCGCACCCACTCGACCGCAAGCGGATCGCCGTGAACAAGCACAACTTTTTTCGGCGCGAGCCGCTCCGCGAATCCAATGAGCGACTCGCGCGAAGCGTGCGCGCTGAACTGGAACTGTTCGATGTGACAGCGCACATGCTGAGTCGCGTCACCGGGATCAAGCGTGACCTGTTCGTTGGGCAGCGCGTTTCGCAAAATTCCGGCGGGTGATTCCGGATCGGCGTAACCGACGAAGAAAACGGAATGTCGTGGCTGGTCGACTATTCGCCGCGCAAAAGTGTTGGACAAGGTTTTGGGGGTCATCATTCCGCTGGAGAGCGCATAAACGCGTCCGGCGCGGGCTTGCGCCTCATGAATGGTCTCGGCGTTCAAAACGAACGGCCGCAATTCACTGAGCAATTGCAAACGTGGCAGCTGGCGCCGGCCGATCCGCGCACGCCGATCGTAAATGTCGCTGATTTTTGAGCTGAGTCCGCCGATGTAGATCGGGAAATCGAGAATTTTTTCGCGGCGCAATTTGTAAAGCATCGCCAGCACTTCCTGCGTTTTTCCGAGCGCGAACACGGGAATCAGCACACAGCCGCCCTGCGCGAACGCGTTCTCAATTGCGTGGCCGAGCCGTTGTTCTTCGCCTGCGCGCGACCACGTTGCCGGCACCGGCGTGTCGCCGCGGGTGCATTCCATAATGAGGATGTCGATCTTTTCCCCGGGAAAAACCGCCGCCTGCGCGATCGTTTGATCATCAAAATTAACGTCGCCGGTATAAAACAAAGTGCGTCCTTCAGCGCGAAGGAGAATTCCAGTTGAACCAAGAACGTGTCCGGCGTCGAAAAATTCGAATGTAACTGCGTCAGCGTCCGCGTTCGGTGCTCGTTCACCCGAAAGCGTGTAGGACTGCCGGAGCGCGCACGATTGCCAACGGCCAGCGGCGCGATCAGTTTCACGATGAGTGAAGAGCGGATACTGAGCGGTCCCAAGCTCTTCACGCTGCCGCGTCATCACGTTCACTGAGTTATGCAGCAACACGCTGCCAATTTCAGCCGTCGGCTCGGTCATGAATACCCGCGCCTGTGGTTGTCGCCGCATCAAAACCGGCAGTGTTCCGATGTGGTCTTGGTGTGAGTGCGAAACAATAATCGCGTCGAGCCGGCGGTCGCCGAGCGCTTTCCAATTCGGGAGCGCTTCTTCTCCCTCGAACTTCGGGTGCATTCCGGAGTCGAGCACGAGCTGACGACCGTCGGCCTCTAAATAGTATGAATTGGCGCCAATCTCGATTCGGCGTGTCAGATTAATGAATTTCAAAGCGTCAGAGCAATTCCTTGAAGACGCGCAGCCAGTTTCCGCGCAGAAGTTTTTCGATGTCGTCGTCACTAAAACCGCGCTCAATCAATTTCCGGGTGAGGTTTCGGGCGTGAGAATGATTCGTCAGATCCGGAATGAAATGGGGCGTCGTTAATTTTTCGGCCATCCATTTCTTCTTTGATTCGGGCCATTGCCGGTAAATGAACTCGAAAAAATCGAAGCCGATCCCGACGCAATCGACGCCGGCAAGATCGACAATGTGCTGAATATGATCGACGTAACAATCGAGCGTCGATGTCTCTTGCTCCGGGCTGACCAAGACTGAGTTAACGCCGATAACGCCGCGGCGTTCGCCGATCATTTTGATCTGCTCATCGCTGATGTTCCGCTCGACATCGTAGAATTTTCTGGCGTTCGTGTGCGAGACGATGAGCGGCTTGGTCGTAAGATCGACAATCTCTTTGAAGCCGGCCGGATTGATGTGGGCAAGATCGACAATCACGCCAAGCTTTTCGCATTCGCGGACAAGATCGCGACCAAATGGTGTTAGTCCTTCCGGCGATGAGCCGCCCGCAGCGAAGATGCCGCCATGACCAGCGGCGTTCGTGCGCGCGTGCGTCAATCCAATTGCGCGAACGCCGAGTTCATAAAACGCGCGCAATAAATCCAAATCGTCCCCGAGCGGCTCGACGCCTTCCATGGTGATGACAAAGCCGATCTTTTTGGATTCGAGTGCGCGCGAAATTTCCTCATGCGTACGACAAACCACGCAGCGCTTTGATTGGTCAGCCTCGGTGTAAAGCCGGGCGATTTGATCGAGCCCTATCTGCAATCCACCGTCAGGCAAATATCGATCTTCAATGTAGATGGCGGCGCCGATGATCCCCATCCCGCCGACTTCGAACTCTGGTAGAAATTCTGCGGCCAGGACATTCGGTTGAGCCCGCCTTTCGTACAAATCCATCGGCAAATCGAAATGCATGTCGATGATGCCGCCGGCATGCAGACGGTCGATCCGCTCTTCGATTTTATTCGCGGCCATTGTCACAGAGATTTCTGCCCACTAAATACGCGAAAAACGCGAAAGGGTTTGAAGCAGAACATCCGCGCTTGATTCGACCATCTGCACTTTTCATTCGTGTCATTCGCGTGTTTCGTGGGCTAAAATTCTAAGATGCTGTTGAGGTTCGCCTAGGGCGCGGGAGGCGGCGCGGCTATCGCGACTGTGCGGGCGGAATCCTTTGGTTTTGGAAGAAGGATTGCAAACAATACCGAAATCCACGCCGCCCCGAGTGGCAGCCAGGCCGGGATCCAGATTGAAAAACGCGAAATGATCCCGAGCGCAATCAAACAATACGCGGCCGAAAACGCGATCGCCCCGATAATCAGATCGATGCGCGAGAACCTTCGAAGCGCCCCGCTCAACGCCGCGGCAAGAATGACTATGGCGCAATCGAAAATCCAACTGACGCGGCGGACGAATGAATTCGTTTGGATTGCGCCAACTGCGGCCGCGAAAACATCGGGCGCATTCGTCGCCATCCGCGCCAACACCAGGTGCGTCCGAATATCTTCAAGCCGAATCGCGGTCGCCGCGCCACTCTCGTGTTGTTGGGCGGCGAGCAACAATTCGTTGAGGGTGATGCGACGCGCGCGCTGGACCATACGCGGATTGACTAACAGTGTGCCGTCGGATCGAATGGGAATTTTGGTTCCGTTCGGAAGCGTAATCGCCGTGCCGATGTCGATCATTACTTCGTCCGGTGTGAGACGCATCCAAAGAAGCGCGGCCTGAAGCGCAAACGACGGAATGACTTCCCCGCGATATTGAAACAATAACGGGACATGGAGATCATCCGCGCTTTCTTCCGGCAGATTGATGAAGCCGAGGGTGGATAGAATCCGAACGTCCTCGCCGGGTTGATGCTCGATCCCCGAAAACTCAGGAAGATCACCGCGGCGGCCGGTTACGCGGGGAAAACCGGTAATGTCAGCGACCGGCGCATCCGGATCCGGTGTGGCAGTCAATTCCGCACCGAGCACCAGCCTGGGAACACGCATCGCCTGGTCGATGAAAATCTGTTCCTGATCTTTGTTGCGCTCGCCCCATTGCAAAATCGGTTCAACCGCAATCACCGTCGGCTTGAATTCGAGGATTCCCTGCAAAAGCAAAGCGGCTTCGAGTGGGGCGGGCGGATTTTCCCGCCCGGTTTCAACGATCGTGATCGGCACTGTCTTGGCCGCCGGTTGTGAATGTCGAACCAACCAGCGCAAAAAAATTTCCTCGGAACGCTGGAAACGCGGCTCGCGCAAGAACAAGACCGCGAGCAACAACACGACAATGATGACCCAGATCGACGGCCGTTCCATCGACAGAAAGTGAAGAGTGATGAGTGATTGGTGACAAGATTAATTCGGTTCCGCCTCGTCACTCGTCACCTATCACTCGTCACTGCAGCGTCAGCGGCTGAGCTCGAGCATCCGCAAAATCGGCAATTCCGCGCGCTTGCGGATCGATTCCGGCAAGGTGATCTCCGGTTCCATGTTGAGAAGCGCGCGGTGCGCTTTCTCGAGCGTGTTCATTTTCATGAACCGGCATTCTCCGCAAAAACAATTGTCGGTCGGCCCCGGAATGAATGTTTTGTCGGGAATTTCTTTCTTCAATCGGTGCAGCATGCCCGTCTCAGTTACAATGATGATCTCGCGCGCGGGCGAATTTTTGCAGAACGCGATCATCTTCTCGGTCGAACAAACTTCGTCCGCCAACATTCGGACGGCATAAGTGCATTCCGGATGCGCTACCACCGGAGCGTCGGGATATTCGTCGCGAATCCGATTGATGCTGCGCGCGGTGAACTCGACGTGCACGTAACAGGTCCCCTGCCATAAATCCATTTTGCGCCCGGTCCGCTCCATTACCCATGCGCCGAGGTTCTGATCGGGCACGAACAGAATATTTCGGTCTGGCGGCGCCGCGCGCACGATCTTGTCGGCGTTGCCGCTGGTACAAATGATATCGGACTGCGCTTTCACGCCGGCGCTGCAATTGATATAAGCGATGACGTAGTAATTTTTGTCGGCGTGTTTTTTCAAAAACTCGGCCAGTTTTTCGGGCGGACACGATTCCGAAAGCGAACAGCCGGCATCGAGGTCGGGTAAAATCACCCGCTTGGCAGGGTTGATGATTTTCGCCGTCTCGGCCATGAAATGGACGCCGCAGAAAAGAATCACATCGGCGTCCGTCTTGGCGGCTTGATAACTCAGGCCCAGCGAATCACCGACGAAATCGGCCACTTCCTGCAGCTCCGGCACCTGATAGTTGTGCGCGAGAATGATCGCCTTGCGCTCAGTGGCCAGCTCGCGCAGCTCTTTCGACAGGTCAAGGCTAGTCCGGCTCGGACTGCCACTCCGCCTCGGAGGGGAATTTACAGCCGTAGCTATCATAAATTACTATCACGGAAACCGACGACTTCTCAAATGCCACACATTGTCATCCCGAGCGGAGCGCGTGCCGCGCCGAAGCTTTAGCGAAGGCGGGAGGGATCTCACATTCGAAGCGCACGTCACACGATCTACTTTGCGTGATCAATCACCTTGTGTGAGGTCCTTCACTTCGTTCAGGATGACAGCGCATGAGTAGCTACCGGCTCGGTTTCATCGGCGCGGGGAAACTGGCCGGCTCAGTCATTCGCGGTTTGATGCGCGCCAAATTTTGCCCACCGGGCAAGATCATCGCGAGCGAGCCAAACGATCAAACACGCACTCTGTTACAGAAAGAAACAGGCATTTGCCTGACCGCGGAGAACGCAGAGGTCGCGGAGAAATCGGAAGTTGCTTTTCTCGGAGTGAAGCCAGCCATGGTTTTGCCGGTTCTGCGTGAACTGAGTGCGCACCTTCAAAACAAAGTTGTCATTTCGCTCGCGGGAGGCGTTCGGATTTCGAGCATGGAGAAAATCGCGAACGCCCGATTCATGCGCGCGCTTGCGAATACGCCATCGGCAATTTGCCAGGCGGCAACTGGGATCGCGCGCGGAAGTCGCACGACAAACGAAGATGTCGATCTTGCGAAGAGAATTTTTGGCGCAATCGGAGTGGTCCTGGAAGTCGAAGAAAAACAGATCGACGCGGTCACGGCGTTGAGCGGCAGCGGACCGGCTTTCGTTTACACCATGATCGAAGCTCTCGCCAAAGGCGGAACAAAAATGGGTTTGTCGGACGAGGTCGCGCTAAAACTGGCGGCCCAAACAGTTCTCGGCGCGGCTGCGCTCATGCAGGAAAGCAAAATGTCGCCCGAAGAGTTAGTGAAAATGGTCGTCACGCCCGGCGGAACGACCGCCGCGGGACTTGCCGTGATGGAGAAACTCGGAACGAGCGAGACCTTGATCGCTGCGGTCGAGGCCGCGACCAAACGCGGACAAGAAATGGCGAAAGAAAATCTGTAGCGGCGCTCTATGAGCGCCGAACCAAATGTTAACGGCGGTCACAGACCGCCGCTACAGCACGAGCGCTTTGCGCATTATCTCGATCGGCGCTTCACGCTGAAACCAAATCTCAAACGCGAGCGCGCCCTGATGGAGCAGCATCGATAATCCATTTGCCGCGCGCGCGCCGGCTTCGATTGCGGCCGCTACAAACGGTGTGCGCTCGACCGAATAAATCGTGTCGTAAACCATCACGTGCGGTGCGAGCAGTCGCGCTGCTATTGGCGACGGATCACCGCGATTCAAACCAACCGGCGTGGCATTCACGACAAGATCGACGTTGGCGATTTGAAATCGGATCGCGGCTTCTTCCAACGGAACCGCCTGTAGACGCGGCACCGGTCCGAGAACTTTGGGACCCGCAAAAAAATCGCGCAGTTGATCAGCAAGCATCTGGGCTTTTTCGACCGAGCGATTACTAATGACCAGCCGCTCGGAATTTTCTTTTGCGCATTGGAGCGCGATCGCACGAGCCGCGCCGCCTGCTCCAAGAATCATCACGCGAAGATCGCGCAGGTCGACCGAAAACACTTCGCGGATCGCGCGCGCGAATCCGCGGCCGTCAGTATTGAAGCCGTGCAACTTGCGAGCTTCGACTTTGATCACATTGACCGCGCCGATACGCTTTACGTTTTCGTCGGCAACATCAAGGAGCTGGAGGGCCGCAATTTTATGCGGGATAGTGAGGTTAACGCCCACGAATTCTAATTTGCGAATGAGATCAATTGCTTCGCGGAGTTCGTCAGGCGAAATCCGCAAGCGCGCATACTGCATGCCGACCTTGTAATGCTTGAGCGCGGCGTTTTGCATTTGGGGCGAGAGCGAGTGCTCCACCGGATCACCGAAGACGCCGAGTCGAATCGGCGGGTCGGCATCGTGCCAATCTTTTAAATCCGCGAGGGTATAAACCTCTTTGGAGACCGCGCGTTTCTTTTTCATGTGGAGGGGCAGGCTCCGTCCTGCCCGAAAAACTGGACGCGACGGAGCGCGTCCCTCCAATAATTCGGACTCATTTGGCGCCGAGCTGCGCTATCATTCGGTCGAAGCGCTTGAGCACTCGTTCTTTCCCCATCACTTCGAGCATGTGATACAAACTTGGCCCAACCGAACGCCCGCTCAGCGCCACGCGCGCGGGATGAACCAGATCGCCGGTCTTGCAGCCGAGCTTTTGGGCAAGCGACTTGAGAGTGGACTCGAGTGTCTCGAGGTCCCACTTGTCGATCTTCGCGAATTCTTCACGCAAAGCTTTCAATCGCGAGAGCGCTTCGGAGTTGCCAAAAACTTTTTTTACCGCCTCGGAATCAAATTCGTAATTTTCAGTGAAGAAGTACGAGGTCCATTCCGGAACATCTTTGAAGAGCTTGATCTTCTCTTTCACGATCGCGAGCACTTCGCGCAGGTATTTTTCATTTGAGATGTCGATCTTCGCTTTCTCCAAAAACGGACGCGCCAGCTCGATGAAACGCTCGAGCGACATTTGGGCAACGTATTGGCCGTTCAGCCAAAAACATTTGTCGAGATCGAACGCGGCGTTGCGGCGATTGATCTTCTCGAGCTCGAACAGTTTCACCACCTCGTCGATGTCGATCTTTTCCCGGTTGTCCTTCGGCGACCAGCCAAGCAGGCAAAGATAATTGCGGACTGCTTCGGGCGCGTAACCCTGTTCAATGTAAGTCGCGACGGCGGCGCCTTCGTCACGCTTGCTCATTTTCGAGCCGTCCCGATTTAAAATGAGCGGAATGTGCGCGTAGTTCGGTGGCTCGACGCCGAGTGCGCGGAAAATTTCAATATGTTTGGGCGTGTTGGAAAGATGGTCTTCGCCGCGGATGACGTGGGAGATTTTCATCTCGAGGTCGTCGATGACGTTTACGAAATGAAAAATCCACGAGCCGTCCGGCCGCCGGATCGTCATATCCGGATGCGTGCCCGGATTGGTGAGATCGAAATCGATTTTACCGCAGACGAGATCGTTCACGACGACGTGCTCCCG
>Ga0193729_1001771_pt1 | contig 10915 bp, 9 predicted proteins | sample U1c2metaG_FD_143036 | JGI IMG/M metagenome (GOLD analysis project Ga0193729, IMG submission 143036) | Soil microbial communities from a riparian zone of the East river system, Colorado, United States - U1c2 | ecosystem: Environmental > Terrestrial > Soil > Riparian zone | place: USA: East River... | reverse complement strand
ATCGCTTCAAACCCACACTTCAGGCTCTCGCGGGTAGAAATAGATCGCCAGGGGCCATCCTACCTAGTCGATACACTGCGTATCCTGTATGATCAATGGGGACCAGACACGGAACTCTTTTTTGTGATCGGCTGGGATAGCCTGGAAGAATTTCATACCTGGTACAAAGCTGCAGATATTCTAGCCCAATTGACAGGCCTTGTTGCCGTCAGGCGTCCAGGATATGAGGAAGACATAGGATATAATAAAGAATTGGAAACACGCTTACCGGGAATCACGCAACGCCTCGTGGTGGTACCTGCGCCGCAACTGGCAATCTCTTCCACCGATCTCCGCCGCCGCGTCGCTGAAGGCCGACCTATCAAGTATCAGACCCCGGAAGCAGTTGAACGCTATATCATCGAGCATGGTCTCTATCGAGAAACAGGCCAAGCTCGTAAAGGATAAAAGGCCAAATATCTATGCCGCCAATGCAATTCGAATTAGGAGACCGCTTACGCCTACGCAAACAGCATCCCTGCGGAAATTTCGACTGGGAAGTTGTTCGATTGGGAGCCGATATCGGTCTCCGTTGTGAAAAGTGTGGACGCCGAGTACTATTGCCACGCTCGGAAGTCGAACGTAGGATTAAGCAAGTACTTCCGCGCATTCAGAAAGTAGAGGATGACCCGTTCGAGGAGGAATAGCCGCAGGCATGGTTGCCAATGAATAATAGCTAAAACACTCGGAAATCCGTATCTATAGTAAGTACGGTTTTGTTTCCGTAAGGAGAAAAAATAACATGGTGAAAAAGGAAATCTTCCCATGGCTCTAGCGCGTCAGAGCGAAGGCTTTCTGACACTGCTCAAAAAGAGGAACTTTTTGCGCCTCTGGCTTGCCCAACTGATCTCTATGACGATTCTTAATGCCTCGAACTATGCCCTATTGATCCTGATAGAAAACACAACGCACTCAACAACCCTGATCGGTCTTGCTATTATCAGCTTTAGCCTACCAGCAGTTTTACTTGGGGGACCAGCTGGGGTCTTTGTCGATCGTCTGAACAAACGGCGTGTACTGTGGGTCAGCAACTGCCTAAGAGCTATCGCAACATTTCTTTTTGTGCTAGCGCTGCTCATAGACCGCAACGCCCTACTACCCATCTACCTGCTCACCTTTATTATCGCATCGATTGGACAATTTTTTACACCGGCTGAAGGGTCCACCATTCCCATGCTGGTCAGCGAAGAGGAGTTAATGCCAGCTCTCTCCCTCTTCAATATCACCTTCATGCTTTCACAGGCACTTGGCTTCGTCATCTTCGCACCTATCCTGCTCAGTGTCTTACCAACGATTACGATTTTCCACATCACTATCGACACCATTTTGCAATTATATATCATTGTTGGAGTTCTCTATCTGGTCTGCGCCTCGCTGATTATCAGCATTCCCCAAAAGAACTTTAAGTCACCTATGTCAGCCCCCAGTGCTGAAGCTCCAATCACTACTCAGACGCTTGGGATCATCAATAACGTATGGGATGAAATGCAGCAGGGTTGGAGGTTTGTACGCGGCAACAAGCCACTTTTCCAGGCAGTTGTCCAGCTCTCTTTTGCAGGTGTCCTAATCCTTGTCATCAGTCTGCTAGCAACACCCATCGTCACACAGTTGCTATACCTGCCCGCAAATGCGTTGGCCCTGGTTTTTGCACCAGCCGGTATCGGTCTGATTCTCGGCTCCCTGATCACACCGCAGATCACCAGCAAGCTAGGAAATTTGCGTACGGTACTCATAGGCATCCTCACCATCACGGTCGGAACAGTGCTCATTCCATCCATTGTTCTGCTAGCGAGATTCTTGCAGCCCCACGGCTGGAACAGCAATCCACTATTGACCATTGCAGTTGGCTTCTTCATGTTCATGGCAGGTATAGGTCTAGATTTCGTTAATATTCCGGCCAGTACAGCCATGCAAGAACTCAGTCCTGACTGGATCAAGGGGCGCGTATTGGCTTTACAGATCGTGCTCTACAGCGCCTGCTCTATCCCAATCATTTTGTTCGTGGGCCTGCTGTCCGACCTCATCGGCATTGATCGCGTGCTCTATGTTCTGGCTGCATGCGAGCTGGCTTTCGGCATATGGAACATCTACTATAAACGCAAGCATCCAGACCAGCCTCCGTCCGAAGAAGATAGTGAGCCTGAACTTGAGTTGCTGAAGTCGGGCAAGCTAGGACCGTAGTACACGAAGACTCAAATAGATCCATGACGACTCCCCGTATGATAAAAACGGCACCTCTTCTAGAATTCACAAGCCCCGGTTGAGCTTGGCTCAGACATTAGTGGAGAAATGTCTGAGCCTTCTCCCCGAAATCAGACTTGTAGGAGGGAGTTCTGAGTCTGGTCGACTAAAGCGCTAAGTTGGTCACGGAGTTGTACACCGTTGGGCGAACCCCAACCTGTGCAGGCATTCCATCCAGAAGTAGCCTGATACCCACCATTATCGCCCTGAGTAATATCGTTGAAGGCCTGATTTTGGTCAATCTTTGTATAGATCACCGGATTGAGGTAACCCAGGTTTGTGCCGAAGCTTTGGTTCAGTAAAGCTACCAAGCCAGCCCATAGTGGTGCTGCTGCACTGGTACCGCCCTCTACAATATACCGTCCATCTACATAGACCCAGTAACCAGTATTAGGATCAGCATCAGCGGCCACATCAGGCAAACCACGATTAGCTAGCGGCACGTTCTCACCAGAGATGCTAAGTGCACTTAGATCCCGCTGCCAGTCGCGAACAGGGAAAATTATGCTGATACCGCCTCCCGTGGCTGAGACCGGACCGTCATTCCAGACAGTTTCATCTCCATTCAGACTTGTCCCACCACAGGCCAGCACATATGGGCTGGACGCTGGGAAATCAACGTTGTTACCCTGAAGACCATCGCTTGCACCCTTGTCACCAGCAGCCACACAAACGGTAATCCCCAGAAGTGCTGCAGCTTGGAAAGCTTGGTTCATCTCCAGCATCCAAGGCTCAATACTAAGGTCCTCTGGTTTTCCCCAACTAATCGATATCACAGAGGGATTATGGGTACTATCATGAATAGCCCTAGTAACGGCATTCAAGAAACTAGCTAAAGTATTGAGGGCAAAGTAGACAACGATATTTGCACCAGGAGCTACAGCTCCTGCCACCTCGATATCGAGTTCGACTTCTTCATCACCTGGGGAGTCTGGCATGTTAATACTGCCATCCACCGAGATGTCAGTGACGAGGGGGATAGGAGAAATGTCAAGATCGCTGAAATAGGTTTCCAAATCAGCCTGATGGTATCCCCCACCCAACTCTATAATAGCAATAGTCTGGCCGCTACCATCCACATTATTTGGAAAGCTATAACGCTGTGCAAGTTCAAGGGGAGTATGGGCATTGCTCGGCACAGTGCGAGGGTGACTAATGTGAGGCTCGGCTGCTGGCCGCTCGTTAAGCCCAAAGACACGAATCTTCTCCTGCATATCTTCAGGGATAGAGATGTCTTCAGAGCTGCCTCGATATCTTAGCTTACCATACTTAGGGTGATCGGCCTCATAAGTGTGCAGTGTGGTTTGAAAGGCCTGATTGACCTTCTCCACAGTGCCCCGGAAGATCAATACACGCCGATCCTGACTCTCCTTTACTAGATTTAAGCCTTTTTGCTCATAATACTTCTTGATACGCTCCATTTCCTTCACGTCTGCTCCATAAACCTCACGAAGCTCCTCGCGTGTCATTGGGCCTTTCTGACCAACAACATGCTCTTTAATAGCCCTTCTAAGATCACTTTCAGAGCTTTTTGGTTGCACATAAATGCTCACTCTGATGGATTCATCTACTTTAGCTGGCCCCAACGAACGTTCGTTGGGTCTCACAATATGTTTACTCTTCCTGAGCCGAACAAGATTTTCTGCCATGTGACTTCCTCCTAATATAAACCTCTGATCTCCTAAACACTTACAAAACCCTATCTTTCTTAATCGGAGAGGCGATCATTTTTCATGAGGGGTAATATTACCGTACTGTCAGGTATTGCACCTATCTTTGTGGAACGACTATGTTCATCCTGCTCTATTGGGCTGCCACTGGCTACTATCTCTGGAATTTTCCTCTGCACACCCAGCTCAATCTCTGTTTTCAGCAGCAACCACGAATTTCACACCAAGAGATAGCCGCAGCATCGAATTCTTGGTAAGTGGTTTTCATTGTTTTGTCTCCTTTAGCTCACGAGCCATGTTTTTCGCACGGGAAATATCTTTCGCCTGTGATGATTTATTGCCACCAGCCAGCAAGACATAAATGGTTGATCCTGTGCGTACATAATAGATCTGAATCCTCATTGACTAAAGAGGCTGCTGAGTTCTACAATAATAGCAAGGCAAGCACCAAGATCTATGGACAAATGCGAAAGTTCCTATATCCTGATATTAGGAACAGAGGGAGATAATAGAAAAGCTATGCAACCAGACACACAATTTATGCAGCAATTAGCACCATATGAGCCCTGGCTGATCGGCGCGGGAGTGATTGTTCTCTTTGTGATATTACATTTCACGCGCAAAACACTGCGCCGACGCGTGGACGAGATAGGCTACCGACTAATGGGAGAGAAAGGACTGTATATCTGGTTCTGGATCAATGCCCCCGGTGTGATGGTGCATGAACTAAGCCATGCAGCGGTCATTTTCATGTTTTCTGGTTGGGGTTTTCGTATCACCAGTATCACACTTTTTGGCATCAAACCAAAGTCACAGGACAAGTCGAATGATCAGGTTGTGCGCAAAGGAGGAGCAACATCGCTCCAGTTAGGCGAAGTACAATACGTACGCCCCAAGGGACGCTTTATGAGCGAGGTCGGCGACGGTCTCAGCGGTATTGCTCCTATCTTTGGTGGAACTGCTATGTTCATCCTTCTCTATTGGGCTGCCACTGGCTACTACCTCTGGAATTTTCCTCTTGACACGTATCAGCATCTACAACTCCTGCGTCCCGGCTGGCCATGGTGGACACTCATCTTTGCGCCTTACCTGATTCTCACCATTACCTCCGAACTATGGCCCAGCCGACAGGACTGGAAGGGTGCACACTGGTTCGTGATAGATGCATCAATATTCCTAGCTTTGGCCCTGATCGCCCTCTGGTACACCGGACACCTGCTGCCAATGCTCCCGGTCGTCCAACTGATAGCCTCGCGCATAGACTTTGCCCTGCTTATTCTGCTCGCCCTCGACCTGTTCTTCATTTTGATTGCAGAAGCAGTGGTACGGATAGTAAGGCACCGATTATGATTCGTTTCTCGCAAATTGACCTGAATTTCTTGCACTCCGAAACATTATCATGAAAAATAGAATGGATAGAACCACATAGAACAGATTCAAGAAAAAGGCTACCCCAATAGCATACCAATCTCTATTCCCAGTGCTTAAGCTATAGCGAGCAGCTTCAAATATATATGTACATGGAAAGAGATAAGCAAATGCTTGTAATGGAGTTGGTAATACTTTGACAGGGAAAAGATCAGCAGTTAACGGTTGTAAGATAGGAATAAGCCCCCAAGCAAACGCTTGTATTCTCATGCCATAGCGAAAAATTAAGCCCAGAATAACGATACCTGTTACAAAAGCAAAAATAGATAGGTTAACGAAAAAAATCAATAGATTGAGAAGTCCCACTTGATAAATATTAAAATGAAATATTGCTATTGCTATTACAGAATCTAACGCAAATACTAAAATTGCCTTACCGATGCCTGATAAGGTATGTGCCAAAAGATACTCGCTAACATGGAGAGGCGCAATAAACATATTGCAGAGATTTCTTGCCCAGAGATTCCAAAGACTCCCGATAGATATAGAGTACTGTATGATGCGTATAATGTCCCACAAAAGCATACCCAGTAAAAGAAATTTAGCCGCAAAAATGTTTCGCGTTCCTACAAGATAGAGAGATAAAAAACCGAAAAGAAAAAGCGAAATTAATGAAAAAACGAATACATCAAAGATTATCTCCACCGATCTATAGGTAATAAAAAATTCTTGCAGCAAAACTGATCGTATCCTACGAAATGACATGATTACCGCCCCTTGCGATCTGTAAAAAAACATCCTCAAGTGTTGGTTTGCTAATTTCAATATCTGTTATGTTAACTTCCGCTTTGCTGATACCTAATAGTAGCTTCGGGATAAGATCCGCTTCTACATCAATAGCAACTATATGTTCACTAAGAAAACTATAACGGTATTTACATGATTTGAGATATTGATTCATTGCATACTTATTATCATTAAATGTAAGACGTAGTTGAGCCCCTGATATAGTTCTCGTCAAATTTAATGGTGTATCCTGAGCAACAATTTTGCCACGATCTAAAAATATCACTTCATCACAGATTCTCGTAATTTCTTCCATGTTATGGCTAGTGTATAAGATAGCCAGATTTCTTGACTTTTTCAAGTCCTCAATGAGAGACAGCGTTTTATCAGCAATATCAGGATCAAGAGAAGCAGTTGGCTCATCCATCAACAATAATTCTGGATCATTTAGGAGAGATTTTACAAAGTTCACTCTGGTTTTTTGTCCAGCAGAGAGATTTTGATAGGGCTCAGACAATAAGTCGCTAATCTCAAGATACTTGGCCAACTCCATTATTTTTTTCCTGGGCTTTGCAATTCCATATAATCCTGCGAACACTACAAGATTTTCCCAAACCGAAACTCTACTCAGCAACGTGTGAAATGCTGATGTAAAGTTGATTCTTTGTAGACAATATTGGCGATGTCGATAGAAATCCTTACCAAAATATTTTATGGTTCCGCCATTTTTCAGAGTTATGCCTAGAAGTATCTGGATCGTGGTTGTTTTACCTGCTCCATTCGGTCCAAGCAAACCTACAGCTTTTCCTCTAGGTACAGAAAAAGAAATACCATCGACTGCGCAAAAAGATCCATAATTTTTCACAAGGTTTTGAACTTGTAGAATAACTTCAGACATCATTCCCCGGTTTGTCCTGCTTCACCTACGCTTTATTTTTTTACCTGAATTGCTGAGCCTATGGTAGATATAGTATCGCATTAAAAAGGATATCACAAATACAAAACAGTTCAGGGCTTGTGAATTCTCGAAGAGATGCCGTTTTGCTCATCCAATGCATCATGTATGAGCAGCAGAAGAGGTTTTTCTACAGACCCTGCCCTAGCATTCACAAGCCCTGAAACAGTCAACGAACTTGACAAAATTAAGACAGAGGTAGATAATACTACTAACATAAGCACTACATCAATAGTAATGAGAACAAATAAAACAAAATGTAGAGGATGCAGGGATGGCTTTCGAGGGATCGGGGAAACATGAAGCAAGCAAACACACGGCAAATAGTAGAGGACATGATGATCCTAGCAGCCTTGGTAAACTTGCAGGGAAAGAATTTTTTATTACTGAGGAAAACATACGAAAAATAGAGGCTCATCTGCAACGTTTCTCAGAGGAGGATGGTTCAATGGCTCCACAGAATGCGATGATGATAGACAGGCTGAAAACTGCTCTTGCAGCGGGCTGTCCCATTTCTGGTGCTGATGCAAGTTTTTACTTCCATGAGCTATATGAAGCCTCTTTAATGGACGTCGGCATAGATTATCCAGAAGCACACAGCTTAGCCTTTGCTGAATACGGAGTTTCGCCTTTTAGTGTCTATGCCCCAGAGGTGGTTCAAAGTTTTCCAGAACTTTTCAACTCACACTGGTTTAAATTTTGGGATCTTGGAGGTCAATAATGAGAACACTTAGTTGGGGATTTCGTAAAGCCCAGATCTGGCTAGATGAACTGCCAACATGGGATTTTCACACCTTAGAAGTTGTCGAGCAAAGCAGGGATGCTTCAAATTCAAGGAATTATAAGGAAAAAAAATGTGCAATAGAGCTTTATGCTCCTATAGGAGCAATAGCATATTATGGAGCGTTAGGAGTAACGTTTACGCCCCAAGGCAGAGGTAGGATCACAGTTCAAGTGCCCATCTCCGAAGATAATGGACCGTTACTAGATGCGTCCTTGGCAGGGAAAACAGATGAGGTCCATATTGGACTCCCACAGGAATACGCGGAAAACATTCTAGATGTTTTTTTGAATGCTGACTCCGTTCAGCAGCTTGGAGCTGGCACACTTCGCATTTGCAGTGGAGCACATGGCACTATTGGGTCCTCTCCATGGTTCTTTGGGGCACTAAGTCGCATTCTTACCAAGCTGCTTTTATTAGAGGATACATCTGCGTCAGACGAGTCTCTTATTGACTTCATTCGAAAAGAACTGATCCAGAAGGGACCATCCACAAATGATGTGATCACCAATCTTGGGGTGCAAATGAACCAGATTCGTTGACGGTGCCAGCATACCTCTAAGTTGTGTTGCATTGATGATTTACTCACCACGCAACATTCAAACTAAGCTCGTTACCAATCGAACTTATCGATCAAAAATGTCCGACTATAGTGCAACAAAATCGGACTCCCATGGGGACAAACAGCCGGGGCCGCTGTACTTGCCAGTGCTTTGAGTAAGGTCTTTTGCTCACCTTCACCTAGCACACGGCCACGCCGCAATGCTGAACGACAGGCCAGACCAATCAAGAGTTGATCTTGCCAATTAGTGCTATCCTCTGCAGCCATCTCGGCCAACTCTTGCAAATGGGCAGCTAATTGCTCTGATCCTTCGCCAACTGGCACCGACCGGATTAGGAAGCTACGCCCACCAAAGCGTTCACACTCTATACCCAATCCTCGCAACATGGGCAAGCGTTGCTCCAACAGTTCGGCCTGATAGCGCTTCATCTCGATAATCACAGGTTCTAGCAACAAATGTGCGTCTGCAACTTGACTATCCTGCACTCCAGCATAGGTACGACGCAAGTGCTCATAAATCACGCGCTCATGTGCTCGGTGCTGGTCAACAAGGTAGAGACTACCATCGGGGGCCTCAGCAAGAATTACCGCCTGCTGCAACTGGGCCAGAGGTCGCAAACTGGCAATTACTTCTGCCGTACCAGGTTCTGACGCTCCCGCACGATAGCCCCCTGCAGACTCAGAGATGTGCAAACCTCGACGCCGTGGGCCCGGAAGACGCCGTTGGCTTGCCAGGGCGGGACCTGGAAACTGTACGGCCTCCGGCACAGCTGGACTCTGCTCCATGACCGTCTTGACAGCCTGGGTCAAAGCTGAGACTATGACTTGCTCCTGCAATAAATGAACCTCTAGCTTACCTGGATGCACGTTGACATCCACCTCATGCGGCGGAACTTCTAGGAATAGCACAAGCAATGGATGTTTTCCCTTTGGTAACAAACCGCGATAGCCCTGCTCTAGAGCCTCCTGCAATCGACGTGATTGCACCCAGCGTCCGTTCACAAAGAGCGTTACATACTGCCGACTACTCTGAGCCAGCACCCGATTGCCAATAAAACCATGGATGCGGTAGTGCTCCCCATCACCGGCCTTGATCTCTTGGAGTAGTTCGCTGAGCGAGAGGTGATACAACTCGGTCAATACCATAGCAAGGTCACCACTCCCACTCGTTTGTAAAAGTTCACGATCATCAACCACCAGATTGAAACGCACCCCTGGATAGCCAACCGCGTAGCGCTGCAATAATTGCACGACATGCCCATTTTCGGTTCGCATAGCACGAGTATAATTCAGCCGCACCGGAACGTTATAGAAAAGATTGCGTACGGCCACTGTCGTGCCATGTACACGTGCACGACGTCCACATTCCACTATCTCACCTCCCTGCAATGTGATCCATACACCAGCATGCTCCTCACCCAGTTCCTCCGTCTCAATCGCGCGACTCAGGATAGTCACTTCCGAAACTGTAGAGATACTAGCAAGCGCCTCGCCACGGAAGCCCAGCGTATGCAAGCGGCTCAAATCTTCGAAGACGCATATTTTACTCGTTGTATGTCGCAGGCATACCTGTTCGAGATCTCCTTCGGCAATACCATACCCATCATCAGTGACACGGATCAAGCGCAGTCCACCACCACGGACTTCAACGCGAATATCACACGCCCCTGCATCCAGCGCATTCTCGATCAGTTCTTTGACGACCGAGACCGGGCGCTCAATGACCTCACCAGCTGCAATACGTTCTGCAACCTCTGGCGACAACTCACGTAATGGAGCGCGTTCTATCGTGGATACGTGTTGTGTTTGGGAATTGTCGATATGCATTTTTTTCGTGTCCTTGGTCTATTGCTCTCGTGACTACAGAAAAGTATACTATATCTACGAACAAATTTATAGGTGGGTAGAGCAAGTATCCCTTGGTGTGGTATAATAATACAGCCTCTGATAGAGTGAGCGATTGCCCATTGAAGGGAGTCAGGAACCCGCAGGCTTTTCACAATAGGCACAATGCCAAATAAGTGATCAGAAGATGCAGAAGGCCATAGTAACACAGCAAATACAAAGAAATGAGGGGGAATATGCAAAATAGCGAGGGAATCTCTGAAACACCTGCAAACAATGGCAGAACCATTCCTTTCAGGTCAAGGATATTCCAGGATCTCTGGGATGAGTTGGCGACTTTCCCAAAATTAGCGGATGTTGCAGAAATCCAGAGAGGAATAGAATATCCATTCATCAGGAATAATGAAGAGATCTTTTCAGAAGAACCTGACGATGACTTTGCGCTCGGGTTAAGCCGCGTTGGCAGCGAAATAGAACCCTATATTGCAAGGCCATCGCGGTATCTGAATATGAGTCCAAAGGTGCTGCAAGGGAATTTCCAACAAGGCGTCATGTCTCAGTGGGTCAGAGACGGGGATGAAAATGGGGTAGGCATCATGTGCCAGTGGGTCAGGGACGGGGATGAAGATGCGGTAGAATGGAAGAGACCAGCCAGTGAGGTCGTGAAG
>Ga0193729_1001770_pt1 | contig 10920 bp, 6 predicted proteins | sample U1c2metaG_FD_143036 | JGI IMG/M metagenome (GOLD analysis project Ga0193729, IMG submission 143036) | Soil microbial communities from a riparian zone of the East river system, Colorado, United States - U1c2 | ecosystem: Environmental > Terrestrial > Soil > Riparian zone | place: USA: East River... | reverse complement strand
CGAAGTAGTCGCCGCGCTTCTGCAGGTTCATGATCGAACCGCGGCTGAGCTGCGCCATGTCCCATTCGACGTTGCCGGTCTCGACCATGGCCTTGACCTTGGTCGGATCGGAGCCCGGGAAGGCCCGCACCTTGATGCCTGAAAGCTTCTCGAACGGCTCGAAATAGGCGCGCTGCTGCGCCTCCTGCATGGTGCCGCCGAAGGTGGCGATGCGGACCTCGCCGGTGCCTTTCAGCGCATCCGGGATCGAGGTGACCTCGGGCCACGCGGCTTGCGCGCTCGCGGGACGGATGAACGGCGCGGCCAGGCCGGTGCCCAGAAGCCCCAAGGCGGTGCGGCGGCCGAACGGGGTATTCAAACGATGTTTGCGCATGATTGCCTGCCTTCGTGCTCGGAGTGGATCAGTACGCCAGAAGATTGTCGCGGAACTGCGCGTGCTCGTAGGCCTTGCGCATGAGGCCGCGGTCCTGCAGCGCGGGGATCAGCCCATCCTCGATCTCCGCCAGGGTGCGGCGGTTGACGTTGGGCATGGAGAACAGGAAACCGTCGCCGCCCACCTCCTGCATGACCTCGCCCATGCGGGCGGCAACGGCGTCGGGCGTGCCCACGAGCTCCACCGACAGGTCGACGGCATTGAAGCTCGCCATGGTCTCGCGGATGGAGCGGCCTTTGGCCATCGCGCGGAACTGCTCGAGGTTCAGCCGATGGCCGTTGGTCGTCACGTGATCGGGCAGGGGCTTGTCGAGATCGAACTTGGCGAAGTCGATGTTGGTCACCTTGCCGAAATGCGCCAGCCGTTCTTCGATGTGCTCCATGGCGAGGCAGGCCCGCTTGCGCTTGCGCTCCTGCGCTTCTTCCATTGACTCGCCCAGGATCGGATTGATGAGATACAGCACCTTGCAGTCGGAAGGCTTGCGGCCCTGCGCGACCATGTGCTTGTGCACATCGTCGCGATAGGCGCGCATGGCCTCGATGCCCTTGGCATTGACGACGATGGTGTCGGCATGGGCGGCGGCGAACTTGCGGCCGCGCGGCGAGCCGCCGGCCTGGGCGATGACCGGCTGGCCCTGCGGCGCCGGGCCCGAGTTGAGGGGGCCACGTGTGCTGAAATACTTGCCGTTGTAATTGACGGGGTGGACCTTGCTGTGATCGACCAGCACGCCGCTCTTGCGGTCGGCGATGATCGCGCCTGGTTCCCACGAGCCCCACAGGCCGCGGCAGACCTCCATGTATTCGTCCGCCATGTCGTAGCGCAGATCATGGTCGGGCATGCCCTGCATGCCGAAGTTCATCGCTGCGAAATCGGAGCTGCCGGTCACGGCATTCCAGCCGATGCGGCCGCCGGACACCTGGTCGAGCGTCGCCACCAGGCGCGCCAGCAGGTAGGGGTGATAGGCATAGGTGCCGAACGTCGGAACGATGCCGATGCGCGACGTCACCTGCGTCATCAGCGCCGCCACCACCGAGGGGTCCTGGCGCGGCACGGCGATGCCGTTCTTGAGGTAGATCTCGGTCGAGCCGCCGAAACTCTCCCCGACATAGGAGGAATCCTCGAGCAGGATGTAGTCGAAGCAGGCGCGTTCCAGGGTGCGCGCCATGTTCAGGAACAGCTCGGGCATCATCCAGGTCTGGCCGATATGTCCGGTCCACGGCTCGCCCCAGGCCTGCACGCTCGATCCTTGCAAGAACCACGCGAGATGAAACGGTTTGGTGGTCACTGCTGCGCTCTCCACGATTGTGCTGCCCCGGCCCGGATGGGCGAGGGAGACGCAAATACTGTGCCGAGGGCGTGGCTTGATCAACGGGCCCTTGGCAATCGGAACCGGGGAGACGTTATAGTTGTCCGATTACCAAGCCTGAGAGCCTCCGCGATGCCGATTTCCTATACCGAGCTGCCGAACTCGACATTTCTCGATTACGAAAGCTACCGCAGCGGCTCCGCGCCCCTGACGGGCGGCTCGGTGGCCCACAACTTCACGATCAACGTCGCATTGGTGTTCGACCGGGCCAACGACCCGACGGCCTTGCTGAATGCCAATTGGGCGTCACGCCAGCAGCAGCTCGATGCCCTGAACGACAGCGGCACGCTGTGGACGACCTACGGCGCCAATCCAAACAACTACAACGCGGCGCTCGCCTACCTCGGGCCGGGAGCAGGCAACCTGAATCTCCCGACACTCGATGCGTCCAACAGCGGCTACGTATCCTCGGCCGCATCGCGCACGATCTGGGTGCAGCTCGACGAGTCGAACTTCACGACGCTGTTCGGGTCAGGCGCTACTCTCATGTCGACATCGACGCCTTCGAGCGGTTCGACTTGGTTCTGGAACGGCAGCCTGTCCTTGCCGAGCACGCTTACCGCCTTGGGCGTCAGCGGCCTCTGGTTCGATACGAGTGGGTTCTCGCCGGTACTCCCCGATCCGGGGAACGGCGTGGCGGCGTCGCTGCCGCAGGGATGGCAGAGCCTCGGCAATGGCGCCGCAGGTTCGGCGGCGCATCTCTATCCGAACCTCATCGCGAACAACTACTACAATTTCCCCCTGTCGGACGCCTTGTGGGGCACCGTGCCCACCAACGCGATCGGCCTGATCGAACCGGGGGTCGGCACCGCCCTGCCGAGCACCGCGACCCAGAGCTTTGCGGCGCTGGTCGATGCCTATCGTGCCGGTGCCGGCATCACGACTCCGGTCTCGGTTACGTCGGTCGCCAATGGCGGCCAGGAATTTCCGCCCGGGAGCGGCTTCACGTCGGCGAGCGAACGCTCGCTCGATGTCGGCGTCGTCACGACGATCAACCCGCTGAGCCCACTTATCCTTTATGCGGGGGCGAGCTCCCACACCGATTCTTTCACGACCTACCAGTCGGCCATCTGGGACACCGCGAACAATCCGCAGGTCCTGACCTCGTCGTTCTCCTTTCCGGCAACGACCGCACCGGGTTCGCCCTTCTATATCGCCACCCAGCAATTGTTCATCGATGCGGCGTTGCGCAATATCTCGGTCTTCTCCGACAACGGCGACCTGGGGTCGGGCGACAAGTACGGCAACGGCTTCACCAACGTCACCCGCGAGAGCCCTTTCAGCGTGATGGTCGGCGGCACTTCGCTCAGCACGCTGCTGGCGTCGATCGGCGATCCGACCCTGAACAACATCGTGGCGCTGGCGCTGGCGGCCGATCCGGCGACGATCTGGCAACTCGTTGCCGGCGGGCTGACGAGCATGCCCAATCCGGCCAACGAGAACGCGAGCCTAGTCGAGACCGTCTGGAACCAGTACTACCTCTCCGGCACGACGATCGCGACGCCGGGTGGCCTGCAGACCGGCTTTTTCGCCAATCACACAGGCGCGGGCGGGGTCGATGCCAATACGCCCGTGCCGCCGTACCAGAGCGCCTTCGGGCTTACGCCGACGACGTCGGACCCCAACCACCTGGTCGGCCGTGGCATTCCGGATGTCTCCGCGAATGCCGGCGGCAACATGTTTTACCATATTCCATCCTCGGATTTGACAAGCACCCAGAACGACGACGGCACGAGCGCTTCGACGCCGCTCTGGGCCTCGCTCGCCGTGCAATTCAATGCGGTCTTCCACGACCAGGGCCTGCCCAATCTCGGCTACATGAACGACCTTCTATACATCGCCGCGGCGATCGCGCCGGCGTCGTTCAACGATGTGACCCTGGGCAACAACACCTCGTCCTTCGTCTACGGCGGCGCGTTCACGAGCGATGGTGTCGCGATCACGCCGACGGGTTTTGGCTACCTGGCCGGCCCCGGTTACGACCTCGCGACCGGACTGGGCTCGCCCAATGGCTTGCTGCTGACGCGCGCGCTCACCGACATCGCCCATTCGCAGATGTGGTTCAGCTCGGTTCCCGAGCTGATCAACTCGGACAAGCACGGCGAATGGACCAGCGGCGCCGACCAGAGCCTGTTGTTCCAGACCATGTCCGCGGCCGCCACCGATGTCGGCGTGCATAGCGGCCCCGACGCCTTCGGCTTCTTCAGCAGCGCGTCGGGAAGCTTCGCCTGGACGAGCCAGTTGGCGCAGCAATCGTTGCAGCCCGACTTCGACCCCAACCTGGTCATCCTGTTCGATAAGCAGGCGCAGGGCGCCGTGGCGCAGGTGCATTTCTCGACGGGCGAGGCCCTGGCGGTATCGATCGGGACCTCGCCGGCCCAGGCGATCCAGGGCACCTTGAGCAGCCCGTTCGGCTTTGCCGACTTCTTATCTGGCGGCGGTGATGTGCGGGTGGCTCGCCCGGTGGCGGTGGCCGAGACGGCGGGCGCGCAGAACGACCAGCTGGCCATCGTGCGGCTGCGCCAGGACGGCCAGGACAATCTCTCGCTCACCTTCTACCGGGTGGACGATCTTTCGGGCGCGATCAACGGCCTGCATCCGGGCGATCCCGGCTACCAGGCGGCACTGCAGAGCCGCGCCTACCAGATGACCTCGGGCGGCACGTCGATCAACGGGCCGGGCTACGGCAACTACGAGCAGACGGGACTGCAACATGTGAATGCAGGCGACCTTGTCGCCATGCAGCTCACCGACAACACCCACGGCAACAGCTACTTGGGCTTCGCCCAGGCCAACGAGACGGTCAATGGCGCCCACGTCGCCCATCTGTGGAACTACGGCCTGAACACCTGGGGCTGGGAAGACACCTATGGCGGCGGCGACCACGACTACAACGACCTGATCGTGGGCATCGACTTCACCAGCACCTCCGGGCACGGCTGGCTGACTTAGCAGACCTCCCGCCTAACGTCCGCGAAACGTCCGGTCGACCTGTTCGAGCATCGGCTTCACGAGATACGACATCACGGTTCGCGGCGACGTCTCGATGAAGGCCTCGACGGGCATGCCCGCCACCGGGCGCAATCCTTCCATGCGTGCGAGCTCGCTGTCGGGGATTTGGATCCTGACCGAGTAGTAGCTCTCGTTTCGCTTGTCGTCCTGCGTGACGTCGGCGCCGATTTCGATCACCTCGCCGTTCAATTCGGGCGTCGTGCGCCGGTTGAAGGCGGAGAACCGCACGACCGCCTTCTGTCCCAGATGAATCTGGTCGACATCGGTGGGCTGCACCTTGGCTTCGATGATCAGGACGTCGCTGTCGGGCACGACCAGCATGACCACCTCGCCGGCCTGGATCACGCCGCCCACCGTGTGCACGGAACGCTGGAAGATCTTGCCGTCCTGGGGCGCGATGAGATCGATGCGCTTCAGCAGGTCCTCGGCCGCGACCCGCTTCTCGACCAGCTCGGATTTCTTGCCGCGGATCTCGGCGAGATCCTTGCCGACATCGGTGCGCAGGTCTTCGTCGATCTGGATGATCTTGAGCTGGGTCTCGGCGATGCGGCCGCGCGCCTGCGCTATCGAGGCGATCAGTGCGCCGCGTTCGCCTTCGAGGCGCGCGCCGTCGCGCTCGAGCGTGGTCACGCGGCTGAACGGCACCAGGTTCTGCTTCCACAGCCCGCGCACGCCCGCGAGCTCCTGCTGGATCCAGTCGATCTCCTTGGCCTTTGCCTGCTCCTGCTCGACATTGCCCTGGATCTGCTGGCGGAGCTGATCGACCTGCTCCAGGAGCTGGGCCTTTTGTCCGGCGCGGGCGGCCTGGCGGATCTCGAACAGCCTTTGTTCGCTCGCTACCACTTGGGCCACTTCCGGATCGTTGCGGCGCGACAGCAGCTCGGCGGGGAACGTGACCTTGTCCGCGCCGTCGCGTTCGGCCTCGTCGCGCGCCTGGCGCGCCGCCAGCTCGTCGAGTGCCTTGGTGACGATGGCGAGGTTGGTGCGCGCCTGCGTCTCGTCGAGGCGGGCCACGATATCGCCCTTCTTGACGTGGTCGCCATCCTTTACTCGGAGATCGCCGACCACCCCGCCGGTCGGGTGCTGGACCTTCTTCACATTGGAATCGACGACGAGCTTGCCCGGCGCGATCACGGCGCCGGAGATTTCGGTCAGCCTCGCCCATCCGAAGACGATGCCGCCCACGACGAGGACGGCGGCGAGACCCACGATAAGATGGCACCGGAGCGACTGATGAAAGGGATTCTTGCCGCTCAAGACGCACCTTCCTGTGAACGGGCAGCGCCGCGCAGCGGCACAGGTTCGCCCGGTCGTCCGCGTGGCGGTTCGCGCAGGACGGACTCCTTCGGTCCGACGGCCTGCGGCCGTCCGTTCAGCATGATGAGGACGTTGTCGACGCCGGCCAGCGCGCTCGGCCGATGGGCGACCACGACGACGACGCCGCCACGCGCCCGAACGCCGAGCATGGCGCCGGTCAAGGCATCGTCGCCGTCGCGATCGAGATTGGAGTTGGGCTCGTCGAGAACGACCAGGAACGGCTCGCCGTAGAGCGCCCGGGCGAGACCGATCCTCTGGCGCTGGCCCGAGGACAGGGCATCGCCGCTTTCGCCGACCTGGGTCTCGTAGCCATCGGGCAGGCCCAGGATCAAGTCATGCACCCCGGCCGCCTTGGCCGCGGCGATCACCGCGTCTGCCGGCGGGTCGCTATCGAAGCGTGAGATATTCTGCGCCACGGTGCCGCCGAACAGTTCCATGTCCTGAGGCAGATAGCCGATGTGCGGCCCCAGGGTTTCCGCCGACCACTGATCGAGGGCGGCGCCGTCGATTCGGATCTTGCCCTGGGCGGTCGGCCAAACGCCGACGATGGCCCGCGCCAGGGAAGACTTTCCCGACGCGCTCGGGCCGATCACGCCCAGCCCCTGGCCCGCCTTGAGCTGGAAGGTGACACCCTGGACGACGAGCCGCTGGGTGCCGGGCGGGCTCACGCTCACCGCTTCGAGGGTGAGCGAAGCGGCAGGTTTCGGCAGCTCCATGCGCGCCTGGTCGGCCGGCAGCATGCCGAGCAGGCCATTGAGGCGCCGCCAGCTCTGGCGCGCCGCGGCGAAGCCGCGCCAGTTGGCGATCGCCACCTCGACAGGGGCCAAAGCGCGCGACGTCAGGATCGAGCTCGCGATGATGATGCCGGCCGACGCCTGTTGATTGACCACGAGATAGGCGCCGATCCCGAGGACCGCCGACTGCAGCGCCATGCGCAGGACTCGCGAAAGCCCGCCCAACCCGCCGGTGATGTCGGCCACGCGCTGCTGCGCCCGGAGATGGCGCCGGTTGTAGTCGCTCCAGCGGAAGGCCAGCCGTCCGGACATGCCCATGGCCTGAACGACCTCGGCGTTGCGGCGGCTGGCTTCCGCCAGCGCCATCCGGCTGTCGGCCAGGCCGGAGGCTTCACGCGCCGGCTGACGGCTTAGAAACTCGGTCAACAGCGTGATGGTCACGAGGATCACTCCGCCCGCCGTCGCCGTTATCCCGATCAAGGGATGGAACAGGAAGCAGATCGCCAGATAGAGCGGCATCCACGGCAGATCGAACAGCGCCGCCGGGCCCACCGTCGACATGAACGAGCGGATGCGGTCGAGATCGTGCAGCGGCTGGTAGCCCGGCGGCGTCAGCGCCTTCAAGGGCAGTCTGGCGGCGACATCGTAGACGCGCTGGCTCAGCGTCTCGTCGATCGAACCCGCGATCCGCACCAGGACGCGGCCGCGGACGATGTCGAGGAGACCTTGGAAGCTGAACATGACCGCCGCCAGGATGCTGATGCCTACCAGGGTCGGGATGCTGCGGCTCGGTATGACCCGGTCGTAGACTTCGAGCATGAAGATCGGCCCGGTCAGTTGCAGCATGTTGAGCACCGCGCTGAACAGGCCGACGCCGACCAAAGCGTGGCGGCAATCGGCTAGCGCCGTCGACAAGGGCGACCGCGGTCCGTGGCGCAGCCAGCGATGGCCGGCAGCGGGCCGTGCGGCGGCCGGATTCGCTGTTGAAGGGCTTGCTACTGCCATCGAGCTCCCGAGAGTTCCTTTCAGCAATGTCATCTTGCACGCTAAGACTGCAGCATAAGGCTCAATTATGCATCGGGAATCGCAAACGGCCGGGCTCGAAAATTTCTTCCGATAAGGCGTCTGGCCCTGCCGGCAAGCCCCGCAGACGCCCGTGTCCGGACAGCGTCGACAGCGTCGCCGAGCACGATGTCGAGGGTGTCGCTGGCCTCGCGGGCGGCGATGCCGGCGCGGGCGGAGAGTTCCTCCAGGCGGCCGAGCGCCGCCAGCACGGCACAGGCCACGCCGTCGCTCGTATAGTCGGCGATCTCGACGCCCCATCCGCCCTCGAAGGCCGGCTGGGCGAAGGCGCATCCCTCGGTGGCGATGACGGGGATGCCGAGGCGCTGGGCCTCGGTGAACACGCCGGACCCGCGCGTCTTGTAGACATGCCGGTCATAGGGCAGCAGCACCAGGTCCGCCCGGGCGAGCCATGCCGCGTATTCCTCTTCGGCGAGCACATCCTGGCGAACCACGACCCGTTTGCCCAAGGCTGACAGCCGGTCGAATGTCGATTGCTCGTCCTCGGCATCCGATCCGTCCACGATGCCGTGCACCAGGAACGTGACGTGGCGATGACGTTGAAGCACATGCTCGATCGCGCCCGGCAGCAGCCGGTAGCCCTTGGGCCGATTGGCAAATCCGGTACAGACGACGGTCGCCGCAGAGCCCTGATTTTCGGGCCGGACGGTTTGGCCGGCCAGCACGAGGCCTGGGCCGGGCGTGATCTCGATATCGAGATCGAGAAGCGCGCGGTAGAACGCGGCCATCGCCGGAGTCTCGCAATGCGCCTGCAGGCGTCGTTCGCTTCCGGCGCCTGTGTTCAGGCTGGCCCTGAGGTTGGCGAAGGCCTCGCCGCATTCGATATTCGCCGCGGCGGCGGACGGATCGTCCGTCGCCGTCCTGTGGTGCGGTCCGTACAGCAGCCACAGCAACAAGACGTGCGGTGCGGACCCCAGTCTGCGCCGCTTCAGATACTGCGCGACGGCCATGGCCAGGACCTGGTCGCAACAGGGAAGAATGAGAAGGTCGGCCGCAGGGGCCCAGCGCAGCGCCCGCGACAGTTGCCGGCCTGTCTCCGCGACGTTACGGGCGAACTCGCCGGCATCGGCGTAATCCCGGCCGTACACCGACTTGGTGAAGGCCGGCTTGCAATTGAGATCGCGCACGACCTCCCGGTCGGCATAAGCCGATCCCAGGCACGAGAAGCCGATGCCGAGCTTCGACAACTCGCGCTGCAGCCGTAGGACCGCGTTGTAGTGGTGCCCTCCCTTGGAACGGAGCGCCGGGTCGATGATCAGGGCTCTCATGACGGCGGGAAAAATCTCCGCCACGGCGGCCGCAGCGTTTCGGCGGCGCGCCGCGCCAGCATGGCGAGGCGCCAGCGCCGGCTGAACTCCGAGGACCGAAAGAGATGCTGCTCGGGCGCACGCACCTGGAGGGGTGGAAAAATGCACAGCTCGCCGCCCGATCGCGCGATCGCCTCGTTGAAGGCGACATGTTCCGAGACTTCGCGGCCGGCGCCGTCGAGGCCGCAATAACGGGCGCCGAGCGCGGCGGACAGTCGGTAGATGCCGAGGCCGCCGAACGCCGATCGCACGGCGATCGGCGGCAATATCGTGGGAATCTCGATCTGCCGGGCGAAGACTTCGCGGAACTTGGCGGCTTCGAAGCTCTCTTCGGCGGCCCGCCCCCAAATCGGATGCCAGCAGTCCTGCGGGCACCAGCGATCGTGACGCAGCGCCCAGACGTCGTAGTAACGCGGCGCCGCGTTGGCCAGGACGGCAGCCCGCGCCGGACTGCCGTCGAGCCAGCGGACGGCTTCTGCAAAGCTGTCGGCGCGAGCGGGAAACGCCAGGACGTCGTCGAGGTCGGCCATCACCAGGTGATCGTAGACCGCCCAGTCGGAGCGGCGGATTTCGTCGAGGCAGGCGTTCCGCGCATAGGCAATGCGCTCAGTGCGCTTGGGCAGGCGGTCCGCCAGGACGCCGAGATCGATCACCTTGCCGCGACGCCCCCCATGGCGGGCATCGCTTAGCCAACGCTGCAGGATCGAGAGCGAATCGTCGGCGCTGTCGCTGACCGCGAAGACGAAGGCCGTCTCGGCATAGGACTCGGCAAAGCGGCCGAGGGTTGCCAGCACGCCGGGGAGGTGGATCGCGCAGTCTCGCGCCACGCCCGCGAAAACTGCGCGCGACGGGGCGGGCGAACTCACCGGGAGGGCGGGCCGTTCGGCGACGGGTCTGTCTTGCCGAACAACCTCCCCAGCACGCCGCTTCGGGTGGGCTTCGGCGGTTCGGCCGCCGGCGGTGGTTGTGGCTCGCCGATCGCGCCTGTGATCAGCGCCATGGCCTCGCCGTGACGTCCCTCGCCAAAGGCCATGCGGAAAGCCTCGGCGTGGCTTTCCAGGACGGTGCGGATCAACTGCAGGGTGGGAGTGCGGATGGACTCCCAGGACCGCGTCGAGGAATTGTATTTGCCGCCCATGACGGTCGCGTTCGAGTGCTTGTTCCGGCCGTGCATGCGATAGGCATAGAGCGCGTCGTGGATCGCGATGACGCCGGTGAGGAGAGCGGCGAAGGTCGACAGGTAGAAATCGACGTAGAGCCTCAGATCCTCGTTCGGCGGCACGAGCACGAGATCGACGAAGCTGCGGCGGAACATCATGCTCGCGGTGCTGTTCGTGGCCCCGCCCGGCGTCCAGTGCGGGTGGAACGTGATTTCGCCGTTGATTGGCCAGGCAAGCTCGCCGGTTTGCGGATCGAGCGTCGGGACCAGCGCGGCATCGATCCGTCGCGGCGATGTTTCGGTGGGAATGGCGTCGAACCACCACGCGGTTCCAGCGAGCATCCGGTCATCGGCATCGATGATGTGGGAATCGCAGTAGGTGAGCGCGACCGGAATGTCGGCATTCATGTGTGCGGCGACATGTCGGGCGATGAAGTCGGCGTACCACAGGTCGTCCGAATCGAGGAAGCAGACGAACGGCGTGTCCAGCTCGGCCAGGCCGCGCCGGA
>Ga0193729_1001769_pt1 | contig 10926 bp, 11 predicted proteins | sample U1c2metaG_FD_143036 | JGI IMG/M metagenome (GOLD analysis project Ga0193729, IMG submission 143036) | Soil microbial communities from a riparian zone of the East river system, Colorado, United States - U1c2 | ecosystem: Environmental > Terrestrial > Soil > Riparian zone | place: USA: East River... | reverse complement strand
TACTCCGGAGCCGAAACCAATCTCGGTCGGCATCGCCGGAACAAAAGGCCGACTCAACCCAGCCGCGGAAAAATTCTGGCAGTGCGCCAAAGAAGCTGCGTCACCTGCAGCGCGAATTCGGAAGTGTGCGAAGGAAGCGATCGGGACACGGGCCTGAACCGGCCCTAAAATAAAGATCGCCGCGGGGCAACTTTATGTTGAGCCGCCCGACAGCGGATTAATCCAATTCTGCCACGACCATTAGAAGCCCGCGCCGTTCTTAACCAAACGATGCGAGGAACGCGCGGATGATAAGTTCAGTTCGAAGAAGCCGCGGCTTTCTCAGATCGACGGTTGCATTCTCTTCGCACCGAGCCGATTGGGCGTAACGGAAAATGTTCGAACCAGCAGAATATTGTGCTCTCTACATGTCGGACTTCTTTGTCCGCGCAAGACATACGCTCAACACGCTGTGCCTTTTTTACGACCGCCTGTTTCTACACGATTACTTCGGCATTTTCATCTCCTTGGACAGCTACCCCTACTTGCAGGGATCAACCGACGATGAACTCGACGTTGTCTGGGCTTTCGCTGGTGGCCTGGATTCGCAGACAAAGGCGTATTTGCGACAAGCGTCCGAAACGCAGTTCGATGGAATCGTCTTGAAAGGTGTCGCGCAAGGGCTGGGCTGTAGCACGGGGCCATTTAGCCCGACATTTCTCATAAAATTCGCGCGCGAGTACACGGCGTTCCTTCGACACGCTCAGCCGTTCTTCGCCGAAGGTGTAATGGCAATGTGCCAAAGCCGTGAGAATCCCTTCCATCCTATCCATAGCTTACAAGGCGCGGTAAAGTTGCGCGAAGACTGTGCTGATGAACAGAATGCCGAAAGTCTCCGCAGATCGGTGCAAAATAACAAGCGAGCATGCCTGTTTGAACAACAGCATCATAAGTTGCCTCTTATTTCGGATGCAGAGGAGGATCAGGTGCGCTGGGATCGTGCGGAGGACCTCTTAGCGACGGCGTTGTTACTTGCAACGGTACCGGTACGCGTGCCCACGATCTCAGAAGCACCGGCGGAGCAAGTGCTAAGTGCCCGCGAGCAGTTGAAAGATCTTCTGCCGGCGTTCCGCTCCGCAATCCTGAAAGCTACGTGGGAGATTGGTCAGGCATGCCGCGAATCATCAATGGAAGAGGCAATGAGTCTTGCGCGCCTGTATGCGGACACACAGATTGAGCCAGTCGCGCGAGATATCGAAAAGAAGTTAAAAGCAGAAGATACGAAGTTGCGTCACAAGCTGCTTAGGAGCAGCATCGATAATACGATTCTGTTCGCGAAGGCGATTGACCCGACGGAGCCACTTTCAAAATGGGACCTCGTCGGGTCAGGTCTAAAATCGCTTCTCGATGTCGACGAGTTGCGGCAAATCAAACACGAGCTAAACAGTCCGTACGAGTTTCTCGTTCGTCTTCCTGCCGCCCTACGTTAGAGCTTTCATACAAAAAGGGTCGCTGCCCGATGAGCCCCGCTCATGGCGGCAGCGTTCGACGCCCTCCGTTAGTTTATGGCAATAGCGGAATCGATGGAGAACAATCTTACACTCGCCAATACGCGGGCGATCGTTGCCTTTGACGTTGGGATTACTCACTTGAGTAATTATCATGGTTCGATTGGCGGCGGCCCATCATCCTGAATATCTAGCACCTCTATCTGTAGCCATGTAACAAAGGTAACCGCACCTTGAAAGATCTTCATTGAAGCGTCGACTAGGGAAAGTCCATCAAGCCCAGCCCGCGCAAGCGCCACGGCATAATTCGATCCTTTTCCGTGCGCGGCCCCTGCCGAACGGAGTTGCTGGATTGTTCTTAGAAATTCAATTTGTTGCTTGGCTTCTACAAAACCCGCATTTGTAAAGAAGCACTCTAGACGATTCAACGAGCCATCAGGGGGGTCTGTTTTAAGTTCCTTGGTGATCGCAGCCACGTTTAAAAAGTCGATTATTAGTTTTGCAAGTAAGCCAGTCTGCTGGTCGAACTCAGCTTGGTTCTCGTCTAAACAAACGTGCACCTGTTGGAAAACATACTTGTCTTCTAATTCAGGCTCGCGCCATAGCGGCCAGCCATACCGCTCAAGCCACCATTTGTTCACGCGGGGATATAATTGCTTTAATCTTAGATCAGGCATCTCCGGATCAGCAAACCACGCTCGAATGTTGCGAGTGTAAAACGTCTTACTCGGCACGCCATCAGGCGGAATATTGTATTGCCGCCAGTGCTCACGTTCGCCTCTAGGCAGTCCTTGTCCAAGGTCCTTAAGCCACGCGACAACGTACCGAGGATGATCATTGTCCATCCGCAGACTCCAGAAGCCAGAGCATCGCAGGTCGCCATCAGTGACTTCGTACCGATCCGGTTCTGCAAAATATCGCCGCAGGACAGCGCGGTGAAAGAATACAGGCGTCAATGCGTTATCATTCCCTTTGGCCTCTTCATCCCACGAGTCCATAATCGGCTGACCCGTGTCGTCTTGCCCAACGATGAACTCTGGGTAGGAACCATCGTCATCCGAATACGGATCGCGGTATTCGATTTTGCCCGGACATGGGATTATGACTTTGCCCGATAAGAGCGAGATGCTCTGGTAATCCTCTGCTGAAATCTTGTTAGAGATATTGAACCACCAATGGAACAAATCGCCGGCCTTCTCTCGTTCACCAGCCGAAAGTCCTAACGTTTCCAATGGGTGGCGGCTCCAGTAGCTGCCCTCTAATTGCATTGCGAGGTGCATCTGTTTCGCTCGAAGATAATCAACTAGGAACCGAAGTTGTATTTCAACGCGAGATCCATTAATCCGAACGACTTCGTGCTCTGTACCGTCCTTATCACAATGAAGTAGAACGTTCCGACTCTTGTCCTGAATATGATACAGGTTCCAAAATAACCGAAACTCCTCTGCAATGTCGATCTGAGCAGGATAGTTCTTCCAATAGTACCGCGTCCGTACAAGTGCCTCCGCTCCAGATTCGTTACCATGTTGCAGGTAATAGATTTTCCGCTCACGTCTTCCATCAACAAGTCCTTCCTCACATTGCACAAATGGTTGGAAATCATCGTTCCGCTTGTCCCACGATCGATAAGAAAGAAAGTTCTCCTTCTGGTCGAACGGTAAAAGGAATGAAAACCGGTGAAAGCCATCGCGTAAGTCTTCGAAGGAGTGCACGCAGACAAAAGACGAGCGAGTTGGATGTTCAATAAATACAATCCGCTGCGTCTGCATCAAACGCTCAACCTCTTGAAGTGTCTGCGTGTCATCTATCATGGTGACAGGCGCGAGAGTGGTTTGTTCGCCGCCTCCATCTGACGACGGCGAATCGCTAAGTGACTTGGGAATATAGAGAGAGCTACCGATTTCCCTCGACTTCAAGCCCTGTCCCTGTGCCTCATATTCATTAAAGAAGGCATCGATTATTGTGAGGGGTAGGCGAACGGATTTCCGGAGCTCAATGCCATTGAGCGGTTCTTTAGCAGACTCGATTAGTTCCTCTAATTTCGCGAGGGTGTTCGGATCTTCATTGAGCCGCGCAAGCTCAACAAGAAAGGCAGACTTAAGCCTCAGCCCTGCGCTGAACTCTCCGTCGGCGCCAAGTGTATGTGAGCCTGTTATTGCCCCGGCAGCCTCATGTCGTCGCAGTTCCTTGATGAACGGTTTTAGAGACGGAGCAAAATCAATATGGGTGGTGGGATGATCTTGTGGCTGCGCTTTGATCAACGAGTACAAGAGCTTTTCCAGTTCCTTGCGTTCGGATGAAGACTGCCTAATCGGGCGATCAGGAGCCTCTTTGCCGCGGCTACCACTTTGGCCGCCTTCATTCTCTCTCGCAGTCGACAAACTTTTTCGGAGAGCCGTGATTTCACAGTCCAATAGCTTTTCCTCCCATTTCGAAACCTCGGCGATCTCACCAATGACGCGGAGCTGAGCTCCTTCGTTCATGAAGGCGAGTTCGGGACAGTCTTCGGGACTTGCGTCACACCAAATCATCCCTTCATGATCAAGAAACGTTAGCGCTACCGAAAGAGAACCATCGTCCCGCTTTCGGGCATTCTGCAGTTTCCCGGTTCGTTCTACGCGAATTCCCCTGTAGTGCTTGATAATATCCTCGCGCTGCAAAGGCGGGACTCGCTCGATATTCTCGACAATCTGTTCATGGGTTAGATCTGTGATCTGCTTTCGTTTTTTCGCCGTGCCAATCGCTTCGTCGGATGGAGACTTGCCCGGTTGCGGTAACGATCTCGTAATTGGTTCAACCGGGCTTGACGGATCCGAAGAATTCTTAACCTCCTTTTTTCGCAGCAGCCAGGCAACAACTGCTGCTAATATTGTGCCAATTGCACCGATCGTTGCGCCAATGATACCAGAATCAGTCATACAAGAATCGGCCAATAAAAAAGGGACGGCCACTCATCGTGATCGTCCCCGTGCCCGGAACTTCACCTCGTTCCGTTACCAGTCAAGGCAAAATTGTTTGTGCTAGACGTCGCGGATTCACGATCGCCACGGACTGAGCCACCGTCCGCGTTAAACTCCTTTGAACTGGAATTTGTTAATTCTTAGAGAGCGAATTCGGGATTCGAGAGTTGAAGATGGCATGCCCAGCTTGGCCGCGGCGCCATGTGCTCCGGAGACTTTTCCATTACTTTGCGCAAGCGCTGCTTCGATACGCTGCCGCTCGTTTGCCTTCTGATCGGTTGGCGCGGAGCCCGGCTGTTGCGGTTCATTCGCTACCCAGCTCTTGTCGATCGAAAATTCGGTCGTGTCCCCGATGATGAGCGAGCGTTCAATGACGTTTTGTAGTTCGCGGACATTGCCGGGCCATGAATAGTCTTGCAGCGCTTCGAGAGCCTTCTTTTGAATGTGCTTGATCGTCTTTCCCGCTCTCTTCGCATAGCGATCGACAAAATAATTTACGAGCAGTGGAACGTCCTCTTTGCGTACGCGCAAAGGCGGCAGTTTGATTGGAAAAACGTTGAGCCGGTAGTAAAGATCACTGCGAAAGCCGCCGTCCGCGATAGCCGTCTGCAGATCACGATTCGTCGCTGAGATAACGCGGACATCAGCGCGTAGAACTTCCGTGCCGCCCACGCGTTCAAACTCGCGTTCCTGCAAAACGCGCAGCAATGCGATTTGTGTCTCCATTGGCAGATCTCCTACTTCATCGAGAAAAATCGTGCCGCCTTCGGCCAATTCGAATCGACCGAGCCGCCTCTGAACCGCCCCAGTGAATGCTCCTTTTTCGTGGCCAAACAACTCCGACGTGATCAGCGAAGAAGGAACTGCAGCGCAATTCACACTGATGAACGGCCGCTCCGAGCGCTTTGACCGTTTGTGAATGGCGCGGGCGATCAGTTCCTTCCCGGTTCCCGTTTCGCCCATGATCAAAACGGTTGAGTCTGTCGGGGCGACCTTGGCCGCGCGTGCCAGGACCATTTGCAAGGCCGACGAAGTGCCGATCACTTCTTCAAACATCGAAGTCTTACCGAGCTCCTCGCGCAGCACGATGTTCTCTTTGTAAAGTTCGTCCCGAAGCGTTTTAATTTCTTCAAACGCCTTCTTTCTCGCCGTCACGTCCAGCACCGTTCCAACAAGTTCGACCTCGTTGGTCGAGTCGCTCGTCAGCGGATGTCCAATCACATGGACATGCTTAACCGAGCCATCGGGCAATAAAAGCCGATGCTCAAAATCCAAGCTCTCGCCTGCCTTTGCGTTCTCGATCACTCGTTGTACCAAAGAAAGATCTTCCGGGTGAACTCGCTTAAATACGAAGTCCAGTGTTGGTTTGGCCGTACGCTCGTAACCAAGGATTCGAAAAGTTTCGTCCGACCAGATCAATTCTCCGGTCGCTAAATTCCAACCAAAGCTGCCGGTGTGACCGAGCGCCTCTCCTTGGTCCATATAAGCCTTGCGCCGCCTCAGTTCTTGGACCGCATTTTCCTGCTCAGTGATGTCCAGCGTATTGCCGATCAATCGCGTGACTTTGCCATTCTCGAACACCGGCTCGCCGGTGCTATGCATCGTTCGTTGGCCATATTTAGGATGGCGGACGCGATACTGGACATCGCCGTTCACGCCTTCTGAGAACATTCTTTGGATCAGGTCAGCCAACACTCTCCGGTCGTCTGGGTAAAGAACGTCGAGCCATTCGCTAAGGTTGGGGATGCCTTCTTTCGGATCGAAACCGAAAATCGAAAACGTTTCGGGAGACCAATAATCAAAAATTCCATCTGGCCTGAGCGACCAACTTCCCATATGAGCGAGCCGTTCTCCCTCTCGCAGATAAAACTCGTTCCGCTCCAACTCCGCCGTCTTCTCTGCAATCCTTCGCTCGGCACACCTGCGGTCTTCGATATCGATGCTCGATCCGAACCATTTCACGATGTTCCCGTGTTCATCACGAAGCGGCAACTTCCGATGTAGAAGCGCTCGATAAGATCCGTCGGCACGCCGAACGCGCGATTCTATTTCGAACGGTTCACCACTAGCCAAAGCGGCGTGCCATTTTTGAACTATCGCTGATACGTCTTCCGGATGAACCGTTTCGGTCCAGCGCCACCCACAGACGTCTTCGAGTGACTTACCAAAAAAATCCAACCATCCCCGATTAAAGTAATCAATGTACCCGTCGGGCCGAGCAGTGTGAATAAACGCGGGAGTTGTATCAACGGCACGGCGAAGTGCGTTTTCGGTCGCAGTCGATTGATCGTTTCGAAGGGACTCACTCCCATTCATGCGTTGTTGCTAATGCGTGCCTAACTTGATATCAAAGCTACATCAACGCCCGGTTCGCTGCCATTGCATTTGCACGACGCGTGCAGGTGTGGTCGCGCACAATTGCACGGCTGAAAAAACGCTGGGTGAGTAGCTCGCCTTTTTCTTCAATGGCAGGATCAATCCTGCCCAGTAGCCTCGCCCACATCGAGCTGAAACAGGCAAATCACAAGTCCGCACGCGATTGAGATTGCGATCATGGTTATTGCTCCTACAGGTTCAAGTTAGTAATTGCTTGTGGCTCAGAAGGTGCGAACTCCAAACGCAACTTGCAGAGGCCGTAGCCAGGCCTCACTTCCAGTCTGGTCTGCCACCGTGCAACGAGGCCCGTTGTATCACCGCAAGTTTCCTCACGCAGCGATTCGTGAGTGCGCATGTTGAATGGTTTGAAATTTTTTGCTTTCATAACCTCTCCATCTTTGCACCGCTTGGGCGATTGGACGGCCGTTCAGTCGGGACCATAACCTGCGGTCCACGAAGTGCCCGCGCGGCTTGCTCGAGAAGCTCGGCCTTTGCGTCAAATTTAATCTGATCGAAGATGAGGACCTCGGTGGCGATAAGCCAGACTGTGAAACAGACCATAAGCGTGCGGAGCGGGAACGCCCGCCGCGCGGACATCGCCGCTCCAGGGTCGCTCAGCGAATTGCCAGTTGCTAGTATGCGGCTGCTCATTACGCGATCCACCCCCCATTTCTTGTCGTCCCCGCCCGGTCGCATGGGTCGATCTGACTTGTAGAAGCTGCGCACCTCAGGTGCGCGTCGAAGGTCATTCGATTTCATGCTCACACCTTCGCGCGCGAGATAGAGCACGGCTATTTCGCCTTTGGCGAGATTTTCCGCTGCCACTCTGGAGGTTGTCTGTAATCCCTCCTTTGGGATAAGCCCACAGAACTACACGCATTTTACGCCGCACCTCCCGGTTCCAATTCAACGAAAGCTTGCCTTCATGCGGCGCCTCGTGTTCCTGGGCGAGAATAGTCATGCAGCGGCACAGCATGGCAGGCTTTCGTCCACTATTCTCAGCAGATCGGATCTACGCGCCGGCTTTGCCACAATGCGATGGCCGTTGATGCGCCGACCATCGCGCGCTTCCTCTGGCGTAATCAGCGTCGTCACGAAAACGATCGGCACGCCATGCAGCGCCCAATCCGCTTCGAGTTGCGCCGCGACTTCGATGCCGTCCTCTTGCGACATGATTAGTTCGACAACTACGAGGTCGGGCTTGAAACTGCGCGCCGTTTCCAATGCGCGGCGCGGATCGATCACCGTGCATGCGACATATTTTCCGCTTTGGTCGAGAAGCAGCCGCGCATTGCGCGCGAACTGCGAGTTGTTGTCCACAATTAGGATCCGTGGCTTCTCGTTAGGTTCGTTAACAAATTGTTCATTCATACATTTGTCCTTCTCTTGGTGACGATCCCTACGGTCGTATGCGTTTGTGAAAGACCGTGCTTCTTCGCTCAAGCTGCTTTTTTATTCTCACCAGAGCGCGATTGGATCAGTTGCTCGAGGGCGTGCATCGCCTCTGTAGCATCGGGTCCTTCAGCCCGAATCTGCACCGTTGACCCTTCCGCCGGGGCGAGTGTCATTAGGTCCAAAACGCTTTTGCCGTCCACTTCCGTGCCATTGTAGGCGACACGTACGTCACTGCGAAACGGAGCCATCGTTCGCACGAATTGCGCTTCCGGCCACGTGTACCGCCAGCCCTTCTTCACAGTGACTTCCTTTTCCAGCTTCTCTGTTCCATTCCGTTGGTTGTTCGCGTGACTCGACGGCGCCGTCATGTGTCGCATGATTGCTTCAATTGTTCTGCTCATACATTTGTCCTCCGTTAGTTAAACTTTTCATGCAGACACGATCGGCCTCACCGGTGGCATTTGTGAAAGACCATGTTTCTTGTCTCAGTATGCCGCTGCGGCATACTGCACCTCGGAGTGGAACTGCGTCGCTCGCGCCGCGACTAAAGGTGTTAGGCGAGCGTAAATAACTGTTGCTTGGCCGGCACTCAGTTAGTGTTATCAAGCCAAATGACCAAAACCGGTTGTAAGATCCGTTTCAAAGCGAAACTCTTGCGGCCGGCGGAGAGTGAGAAGGCCAACTCCTGGACCTTTCTCGTTCTGCCAAAGAACGCCAGTGCGAAGCTCCCCTCGCGCGGCATGACGGCGATCGAAGGCACCATCAATGGCTTCCCGTTCCAAGCTCTGCTCGAGCCGGACGGTCAGAAAGGCCACTGGCTCAAAGTGGACCGGAAACTGCGGGAGGCTGCGGGCGCAGAGTCAGGCGACATTGTCACGCTCGCAATCGCGCCCGCGGCAAACGACACGGAACCAGAAGTCCCGACAGATCTCAGAAAAGCTCTCGTGGCCACCGCTCCGAAGGCGCGAGCGTTATGGTCGGAGATCACGCCGAACGCGCGCCGAGATTGGATCCACTGGATCACCTCCGCCAAACAAGAAGAAACGCGCACACGCCGCATCAAAAATGCCTGCTCGATGCTAGCTTCGGGGAAGCGACGCGTTTGCTGTTTCGACCGCTCTGGCTTTTACAGTAAAAGGTTGAGCGCTCCTAAAGCGGTTAGGTGAATACCGGTTTGCCGCGATAAACTGCCAAGATTCCCGGATTTTCTTCTTAATGTGCGCAAGCCAAGAATTGATTCGTCCATTCGGTGATTTTGTCGGAGTCAACGTAGAGCCGTGGTTTTGGGATTGGTCTTTGAAACCATTTCACGAAATGATTGGGATGAAGCTCCTCGTTGACGTTGTCCATCGACCAGCCGTTTGGGAGGACATCACCGCAGGGTTCGCCGAGGAACTTTATACCGTCCACTTGCCGAATCTAAGCCGGAGTTTTCTTCCCAGTTCGGGCAGCGAGTTTTAGAAGCCCGTTGGGGCGGTCCGCCGTGTCAGTGTTTCTTCGTCGATCCATTCGCTGCGAGCGCGAATGTTCTCCGAGCTGACCCAAACCAGAGATTGCGCTTCCGCGCCTGCTTTTCATCTCCTATGGACGATTGGCTCCAGCAGCGAATCTAGCGAAAAGTAATAGGCTCACTCAGCCGCAGCTTCCCCTCCCGATCAACATCCTTTCCTAGCGCAATTCCGTTTTTTCTAGCGCTTCTCGCGTTGTCGATAAAGTCACGAACAGCGCGTGGTAAGCTTCGGAATAACACTTCCATAGACGCGCGCCGCGGATGGGTGACTTCTCAGCTTGTCCGATGCGTTGCCCCGGGGCAAAGTTTACTCCCCAAATCATGAACGCCGACGGCAAAGATTTTCTCAAACGACTCGTCGAGACGCCGAGCCCATCCGGTTACGAGCACAATGTACAGAAGCTCGTTCGCGAGCGGATTCGGCCGTGGTGCGACAGTGTGCGGACCGATGTCATGGGCAACGTGTTTGGTGTTCGCAATCCTGAAGGCAAACCGCGCGTCATGCTCGCTGGCCACTGCGATCAGATCGGGTTTATTGTGCAATACATCACGGACGAAGGATTCGTGTACCTCGAGCCGATCGGCGGCGTCGATCCGGTCGTGGCGACATCGCAGCGTGTCTCGATAATGACGCGGCGCGGTCTCGTACCCGGCGTCATCGGCCGCAAAGCGATCCATCTGATGGACGACGAGGACAAAAAGAAAGTCCCCAAGATTCACGACCTTTACATCGACATCGGCGCTAAGAGCAAAGAGGACGCGCTCAAGGTTATTTCAATTGGTGACGCTGGAATTTTCGTACAGCCGTACCTCGAGCTGGCAAACCAACGCGCCGTCTCCATGGCGTTCGACAACAAAATGGGCACCTGGATTGTTACCGAAACGCTGCGACTGCTTCACCGTCGCCAGTTCGGCGCGTGCGTTGTTGGTGTCTCGACCGTGCAGGAAGAAATCGGTTTGCGCGGCGCGACGGCGAGCGCATTCTCGAGCGAAGCGGACGTCGGCATTGCCCTCGATGTCGCGCATGGCACGGATACGCCTGGCGTCGAGAAAAAGCGAGCCGGGGATTTCCACATTGGCAAAGGGCCGATGATCTTTCGCGGTGCGAACATAAACCCACGGGTATTTGATTTGCTCCTCGCAGCGGCCAACGAGAAAAAGATTCCGTACCAAGTTGCTTCGGCCGCGCGCGGCACCG
>Ga0193729_1001768_pt1 | contig 10926 bp, 6 predicted proteins | sample U1c2metaG_FD_143036 | JGI IMG/M metagenome (GOLD analysis project Ga0193729, IMG submission 143036) | Soil microbial communities from a riparian zone of the East river system, Colorado, United States - U1c2 | ecosystem: Environmental > Terrestrial > Soil > Riparian zone | place: USA: East River... | reverse complement strand
ACACAGTTCTTCGGCACGCTCAGCCAAGCTCACAAAGTGTGTGCGCGACTCATGCCGACGGTAGAGAATTACACGCCGGGATTGGCTGAAGGCACGGATCTGGCATGCATAGACGAACTCTAGATGCTCGAGGATAGGCACGAAGACCAGAGGATCGCCCACACCAAGATCAATGAGAGGCAGATCAACCCCCGCGATGGGCACGCGTCGCCAGCGTTCTTCTAGAAACTGTACATCGGCTTGGAACATTGCTGCACTGATCTGCCTGACATTGGGCAAGGGAGCAAGTGTTGTACTCATCATTTTTTTCTTTCTCCTGCTCTTAAATGGTCGATGAGCAACAGGTGATACATTGTAGCAATTAAAATCTTGACCAACGAAAATCACAGTCACTCCGCTACTAGCATAGTATAATATGTCGAGACAGAGTATCAAGAGAGAACGTGTAGAGAGATCTGAACTGATAACAGAGGAAGCAGAAACCTAGGAAGGAAAAACATTTGCAAATGAATAGTAATGACAGCGGACCAGAGGAATCTCCTTCCAGTCGAGAGGAACTTGCCGCACTGGTGAATAGCTGGATTACAGCCTTTAATGCCCATGACGTAGAGCAAATTGTTGCGCTCTACGCGGAAGATGCCGAACTGTTCGACACGGGAATGAGGCATGCTCGCAACAGGCGCAACGAGATTACATCCTGGTTTACGCAACGTTTCCGACAAATGCCGACAATCCAGTATATCCCTACACAGCGTTTCTTCAATGAGAGAGAGGCGGCAATCTGCTGGCTCGCCCAGGGGCATACCCCGCCTGTACTGCGACAACGCTGGCTCTCACGCCCGTTCCAGGTCGACGGTGTCAGCATCTTTCTCGTGCGTTCCGGCCTCATCCACTGGCAGCATGGCTACTATGACCACCTCAAGATAGTGGAACAAGTGCTTCCTCCATTGAAGTATCTACCGTTGAAACTCTAAGACCTGAACCCTCAAAGGGGGCACGGCGGGCAAAAGCCTGTGTAGACGAGACTCGGCCCTCTCTCCCATGAAGGCAGAAATCATCCCATGCCGATTACAGTTAACGGCCCAGAAAGCCCCCGTCATGGATGTGGGGATGAATAGGCCTCCCTTTTTTGGAGACTTGGGCACAGGAGTCCTATTTCCATGAAAATTTATTCATTTGTCTCTATTGTTTAATGAATATTTTTATATTGACAGATATAGTATGATTTATGTATATTCTTGAAAGGTGCAAGGTTCATGCTGGTCTACGAGTACAAGTTGGATGGCAATCAGAAGCAATTTCAAGCCATCGAAGAAGCGATACGCGTTGTCCAATTCATCAGGAACAAATGTTTGCGTCTGTGGATGGATGGCTCTGGCATCTCTCAAAAAGCATTTCCCTTTGCCTCTCGACTCAACTCCCAGGCCCGTCAAGCTAGTGCTGACCGTGCATGGTTTGCCATCTCGAGGTTCTACGAGAACTGCCGAGAGCACAAGCCTGGAAAGAAAGGCTATCCTCAGTTTCAGCACAACAACCGCTCGGTTGAATATAAGCAAACCGGATGGAAGCTGGCGCCTGACGGAAAGCATATCACCTTCACTGACGGCTGTGGAATTGGCCGTCTGTGTCTGGTTGGAAACAAGAAACAGCACATCGAGACATTTCCCGTGAAAGATATCAAGCGAGTGCGCATCGTACACCGGGCTGATGGCTACTACTGCCAGTTGTGTGTTAAGACCGAACACAAAGTCGAACATGTTCCTTCTGGCATGCAGTTGGGTATTGATGTGGGGCTCAAAGCCTTCCTGACTGACTCCCAAGGCAATACGGTAGACAACCCGAGGCACTACCGCAAAGCTGAGAAGAAACTCAAGAGGTTGGGACGCCGTCTCTCTCGCAAACAAAAGAAATCTGCCAACAGAAAGAAGGCGAGGCAAGCCCTTGCCAAGCAGCATCTGAAAGTGCAAAGGCAGCGCGAAGATTTTGCCCGCAAGCAGGCAAACGCGCTCGTCTCATCTAGCGACTTGATTGCCTATGAACACCTTCAGATCTGCAACATGGTCCGCAATCGCAAACTAGCAAAGAGCATTCATGACGCTGGCTGGGGAAACTTCCTACAATGGCTTAACCGCTACGGCTCCCTGCATGACATCCCCGTGATTGCAGTGCCACCGCACTATACCAGTCAGAAATGTAGCGCATGTAGCACCATCGTTCAAAAATCCCTGAGCATTCGTACGCACATCTGCCATGGCTGTGGTGTGGTTCTGGATCGCGATCATAATGCCGCCTTGAACATTTTGGAAAAAGCTCTCTCGTCCAATCGAGGCTGTACCGAGGGGCACTCGGAAACAGACAGGCTTGCCCTGTGAAACGCTTCTGGACAGGGGACCTCTACTGCTGGACCAGTAATGGGCAGTGGCAAGCCCCCTAGATGAAGGAAGAACCTCCTGGATTTATTCAGGGGAGTGTCAGTACATACCATTTGCTGGCTATTCCCTGCCCATTTGTCTGCCCAGGTGCTGAGTCACCACCATAGGTGTACAGGTAATGACAATTATAGACTACTGAGCAGTACTGGCCGGAGGAATGGTCGGTATGTTCTGAGCAGTACTAGGGGCATTAGCCCCACTTGCACAACCACTGATGATGATCATCAGCATAAGAGCAATTACAGACAGAAAAGCACGTTTACAAAATGTCATGACTTGCATTCTCTTGACCTTCTTTACTATAGAAATCTTTACCCTTCACTATGAGGGGATCTGCCATTTCACATTGAGTGTGCTAACAATGAGACAGCTTCCTTGAAGCAACACACGCTGGGCAATCGTGAATCCTAAGAGGTTGGCTCCTGTATACTCTTAATCTTATATAGAAGCTGATTACAAACCCGATCAATGCAAAGTTGAAGCTCCTTGGCAAGGACCTGCACATGCGGTTCTTCAACCATGGTCTGGTGATCGCCAGAAACCAGATGGACCTGCAGACCACCTTGTGCCAGTTCACGCCAGAGCTCCATATGATCCCGCCGTACAGGATTTTCTGCTGCATCTTCTCTTTCACCTAAAGATCCTGTCAGTTCCATGGAATGACTGGAGGCGAAATAGTCAATCTGGTACGGATAGCTCTGAGGATCATACAAATGGACGATATGCTTATTCAATAAACCGATACGAGTATAGCGACGAACCAACTCGAGACTAGTATCAATAGGGATAGCATGCATCTTCTTCGCTTGGTCCGTAGCATAGCTAAGCTGTTCGTCAAGCTCACGTCGATCAAAATCATCAGGCACGGCTATCTTGAAATGGCGGATCAGCCATTTGATCACTCCAGTATCTCCAAGATCGACTTCCTCTTCCATCGTTTCTGCTCTCACTTGAGCATCAGACATCCAGCTATCGAGAATCGCAAGCAGACCCACTTCCTCTCCTTGCCTCTGCAATTGTTGAGCCATTTCAAAAGCGATCACTCCCCCTGAAGACCATCCACCTAAAAGATAGGGTCCCTGCGGTTGGACAGTCTGCAGAGCAGCCAGATAATGCAAAGCCATCTCCTCCACGGTTGCCCATGCGTCCTCGATATTCCTCCAATCAGGAGTATGAAGCCCGTAAAAAGGTTGATCTGGTCCTAAACGGCGTGCGAGGTTGACATAACAAAAAGCCGTGCCACCCCCTGGAGGCACGCAGAAAAACGGTGGGCGGGTTCCCTGAGGCTGGATCGCCACTAATGGAGAGCGATCTTCAGGTGGGATCTGTTGACGCAAGATCGCTGCTAATTCAGCAACCGTTGGATGCTCAAAAAGGGTTGCCAAGTTCAGATTCTGCCCAAAGTGCTTCGCGATGTGCGACATGAGACGTACAGCTAAGAGAGAATGTCCCCCCAAATCGAAAAAGTTGTCAATGACACTCAGAGGCTGCATTTGTAAAACGTCTTCCCAAATCTGCAAGAGCCGCCACTCAATGGCATCACGCGGTTGCACGATCATCCTAGACTGACTGCCCACATCAACAAGAGAAGAGAGAGAGTGGTTTTCCCCTCTTTTGGCGACTAACTGCTGTCGGTCTACTTTCCCATTGGCAGACAATGGCAAAAACTTCAGATACACAAAGGCAGAGGGCACCATATATTCAGGCAAACGTTCCCGCAGGAACACATCGATATTCATGCCAGCAGGCAGAGGGAGCTTTCGAGGGACAATATAGCCAACCAGATGTAGTCCTGTTGATGGATCTTCTCGCACTACCACAGCACTATCACGTATATTAGGATGTTGCCTGAGCGTGGTTTCGACTTCTGCTAGCTCGATGCGATACCCTCGCAGCTTTACCTGATTATCACACCTGCCCACAAACTCAATCTTGCCCTCCTCACTATAGCGTGCCAGATCTCCCGTTCGGTAGAGCCGTGCTCCTGCCTGTTGACTCCAAGGATGTGGCACAAATCGCTCCGCCGTTTGCTCTGGTTGTTGCACATATCCCATCGCGAGACCTGCTCCCCCAATGTAGAGTTCCCCTGTGACTCCCACTGGCACTACCTGCATCCGCTGATTCAGCACATACACTTGGGTATTGGTGATTGGTCTGCCCAGTGGTATCGTTGCGCCTGTCTCCTCTTTTACTCCACCCATCCTACTTAGTGGGTTGACCAGCACCCCAATCGTCGCTTCTGTCGGCCCATAGTGGTTGTAGACTTCACACGTGCCGCCTAACTGCCTCAGGTGCTCGAGCAGGCTTAGTGGAAGGATTTCTCCTCCTAAGACCAATGCGCGGCGTGGCAACACCTCCTTGCTGTGTTCTCCTGCCAACAAAGCCGACAGATGCGAAGGCACGATTTTCAGGACATCAATGGGGTGCTGCTCCATCCACCTTGCCATTGCCTCTGCAGACGTTACCGTCTCATAATCGAGGACCTGCACGCAGCCTCCTGAGGCCAATGCGCAGAAGATCGCGGTGTTGCCCAGATCTGCTGCCAGAGTCGATACCGTAGCATACTGCCATCCTGGCTCTGTCCTCAGCACGTCACACAATGCCAACGCATAGTTCACGACACTACCCTGCTGGATCATCACTCCTTTGGGCATCCCCGTTGAGCCTGATGTATAGATAATATAGGCCAAGTCCCCCATTTCACTGCCTCCTGCCAGATCACTAGCAGGAGCCTCAGACATCTCTTGCTCGAGGTCTTCTAACCACAGTGTCCTTTCTCCCCATTCCGGCAGGTGAGTGCCCACTTCCTGCTGTGCTAAGAGAAGCCGGAACTGACTCTCTTGCACTTGGTAGCTCAGCCGTGCGGAGGGACTCTCTGGGTCTAATGGCACATAAGCTCCTCCTGCTTTCAGAATGCCCAGGAGTCCTACTAGCATGTGAGCACTGCGCGTCATACAGAGACCTACCAGCACATTCGGTCCAACTCCACGTCTGCGTAACACCCGGGCTAACCGGTTAGCTCGTTCGTTCACCTGCTGATATGTCAACTGCTCTCCAGCACTGATCACTGCAAGCTGGCTTGGCAGACGCTTCACATGCGCTTCGAAGAGGCGATGCCATCCCCACGTAGGGAGGGAGCGGACAGGAGCACGAAACGTCGTGAGCAGATGGCTTTGCTCATCGGCTGTGAGAAGTGTCAAAGCGCCCACTGGAGCTTGAGGTTGCTCCACAACACTCTGTAGAAGGACTTGTAACATGGAGGCGAGACGAGTCACACGCCCTGTTATGACGCTCTGTGGATCGTAGTGCAACTCCAACTGCAAACGTTCTCCTACCTGCAAAATACTCAATTTGAGCATGAAGGGCTCAGTACAACACCACCGTTGATCAAGTGAGAGGATCAATTCCTCGGCAGGAAATGAGGCTGGCCACTTCTCATGTTCAAACGTCACGGGAAAAAAGCTTGGATTGGGAGAAGCAGGGGTTGCATTGGACACTCCTGACCAGCTGAAAGAGGATTGATACTTCCTTGCTACCTCTAACAAGGGTTCAATGAAGGTCACGACCTGCTCAAACGTCCAATCATCCTCCAGATAAGCACTCAAGGGAACAAAACGGGTGTAGAGTCCCAGTGCTTCTGCTAATTCTTCGTAGTTTCGTCCGTCGCACGCTACTCCAATCACGAATGGTGACTCATCCGTTAATCGCCACAGGACGATGAACCAGCAAGCCAACAGGACCGCCGTCACCGAAACGTGATAGTCAGACGCCAATGCATGTATGCGTCTGGATACGGCCTCTTCCACTCCCAAAGGAAGGGTCAGTGGCTCAAAGATGGTCTTATGCATTGCTTGCAGACTGCCATGTTTTACCAGTCCCGCTTGTTCAAGCAGTTGTTGTACCTGAGCTACCCGAGACACGTCCCATTTTTTCCAGAACTCATGCGCCGTCTTTGCTCCTTCACTCTCTTCCAGGAGTACTTGCTTTTGCCAAGCTGAGACAGCAGTATATTGCAGTGGTTCCTCGCTAAGTTCCTGACCAGAGAGACAGGCCGTGTACCTTTTTGCCAGATCAGCGAGAAGCAGGGGCAGTGTGAGTGCATCTGCACACAATGCAGGCAAACTGATGAGCAGGAGAGTAGTCTCTGCAGAAAGATGGAACATCACCGGACAAAAAAGAGGTCCATGCTTCAGATCAAAAGCTTGTTCCTGCAACGACGTTACCAGCGCATGAAGTACAATAGGTTGTCGAGAGCCAGCTATCTCTTCCAAATTGATCATCGGAAAGGAAAACGCAATTCGATGGCCCATCACCTGGATAGGAACATCCATCCCAGCAGGAAAATAAAACACGGTTTGAAAAATAGTATGCTGCTCAACGAGCTGTTGGAGTGCTTGCTGAAATACTCGGCGATTCAGCGTACCTTTCATGAAAACGGTGCACTGTGAGCGATAGGTTCTACTCCCTTGTTGGAAGAACCACAGACGATCCTGTTGGAGCGAAAGATGCGCTCCCTTCAAAGTGGTCGCTGGCATTGATTACCGTCCTCCTCATCTTTTTTGTTGAATCCTTCTCTCAGAGCGGCCTCTACATCGGCCTCTTCCTACCACATCATGAACCCAGCCACTTGGCCTTCTGTCCAACTCCACGTGGGTCATTCACTGGAGCTACGTTTCGCGAAATCCATCTCAGAGAGATCAAACCACCCATCATTACCAATACGCAGTTCATGCCGCAGCTCTTGTTCTTCTCGGTCCTGTTGTGCACGATCTATATCTGAAGTCATTTCTAGCAGGTCGATAGGTGTATCTGGCTGCTTGACAATGCTTTGAAGTAAGGTCTCAAAGCGTGCCGTCATCGTTGCTATAGTGCTTGCTTTGAATACATCCAAGCGATAGTTCAAAGCTCCAGAGAGCCTTCCTGCCCGTTCCTGCATGAACAAGGCTAAATCAAACTTCACCATCCTTTCCTCACCCATCAGAGGACGGAGAGATGACTGGTCAAGAGCTTTTGGTTCTCGGCGTGGTCCTGCATCTGCAAGCTCTACAGGGATATTTTGCAGTACAAACAGCACTTGGACGAGAGGTGTCCGATCTAGATAATGATCGGGTGCTAGTTTCTCAACAAGTAGCTCAAATGGCGTATCCTGGTGAGTATAAGCTCAACACTATCTCTCGAACCTGCTTGAGGACTTCTCGGAAAGATGGCCTTCCACTCAGGTCGGCACGCAGCGGCAACACGTTGATAAAGAAGCCGATAATCCCTTCTGTCTCTACCCGATTGCGGTTTGCGCTATCGGTCCCTATTACGATATCCGACTGCCCAGTAGAGCGATAGAACAGGACCTGGAACGCTGCTAGCAGCGTCATAAACAAGGTCATACCTTCCTGGCGACTGAGCGCTCCTAGAGCTTGCGACAGATCTACCGAGAGGGCAAAGCTATGAGTTGCTCCACGAGGGCTTGCTACAGATGGGCGGGGATAATCAGCAGGGAGTTCGATGGGAGGGACTCCTCCTAACCGTTGTGTCCAATAGTCTAGCTGAGTTTCCAGCACCTCACCTTGCAACCACTGGCGTTGCCAGAGGGCATAGTCGGCGTACTGGATCGGTAACGACGCTAATGGTGACGGCCGTCCAGCCACAAACGCTCGATACAAAGTAACAAGTTCTCGCATCAACACCCTATCTGACCAGCCATCAGTGACAATGTGGTGTAATGTCAGCAGCAATATATGCTCTTCGCCGTCAAGGTGTAACAGAGAGGTTCGCAACAACGGCCCTCGCTCTAGGTCACAGGGATGCTGTCCCTCCTGCTTGGCCAATTTCTGTGCTTCGCGCTTTCTTTTCTCTTGTCCTAGCCCACGCAGATCAACCAGAGGTAGGCAATAATGGCCAGTCGGGTGGATCACCTGCATCGGCTGGCCTGCATCGGCTGCAAATGTTGTGCGCAAGGTCTCGTGCCGCTGTACCATTTCTTCCAGACTTCTCTCTAAAGCAACTGTATTCAGAGGACCACGTAAATGGTGAGCATGTGGTACGAGATATGCCGTACAGCCAGGCTGCAACTGGTCCAAGAACCAGAGCCGCTGTTGGGCAAAGGAGAGTGGGATTTCGTCTGGACGCTCCCTGGCCACCAGAGGCGGCCCTTCCATCCCTTCACCTTTGCGCAAAGCCTGCTCTACTCGTTGTGCTAATCCTGCTACTGTAGGGGCCTCAAACACTGCCCGCAACGGTACTTCCACTCTCAATGTTGCCCTTACCCGTGCTATCAGCTGCGTTGCCAGCAACGAGTGCCCACCCAACTCAAAGAAATGCTCATGAATCCCTACTTGGGTGCGCCTCAGGACCTCGCTCCACAATCCCACCAGGAGTTCTTCGATCGGTGTCCTAGCATCCTCTAGCGCTTCGTACTCTGCATCCTGGACCTCCTCTGGCGCTGGTAACGCCCGCCGATCCACCTTGCCATTTGGGGTCAGCGGCAAAGTATCCAAAGTCACAAAAGCGGAAGGGATCATATATGCGGGAAGGCGATCTTGCAGATATTGCTTCAATTCCTTGTTCGCGTAGCCTTCTTTATCATGAGTAACCACGTAAGCAACCAACCTTTTGTTTTTTGTCTGATCTTCATGTACCACGACTACACTCTCACGTACTCCGGGGTATTGCGCTAACACCGTCTCCACCTCTCCCAATTCGATACGATATCCGCGCAGTTTCACCTGATAATCTATGCGTCCCAGAAACTCAATAGCTCCATCAGCCCGATAGCGGGCTAGATCACCAGTTTTATAGAGACGCTGCCCTGGTTCTGTACTAAAAGGATTAGCAATGAAACATGTAGCTGTGAGATCTGGTCGGTTGAGGTATCCTCGTGCTAGACCACTTCCTCCTATATAGAGCTCACCAGTAACCCCTATGGGAACTGGCTGCATATAAGCATCGAGTACATAGAGTTGAGTATTGGCAATCGGACGACCTATGGGAATATTTCCTGAAACCGTTTCCTCTCCTGAGACCTCATAGATACAACACCCCACCACCGTTTCGGTTGGGCCATATTCGTTAATCAATCGCGTCTTTGGTGCATGGGTACACCAAGGCGTCAAGCTAGCTCCAGATAATGCCTCTCCACCAATCACAAGACATCTCGCATTTGCCAGTTCATTTCCATGCAGTGACGCAGTAAGCCATTCCAGATGGGCTGGGGTGATCTTTACCAAGCTAAAATCTCCCCACTGACGCAAAGTTTGGCCAAGTTCTTCTCTCCCATACAGCCCCCCCACTAGCACGACTTGACTCCCCACTATCAATGGTGCAAACAAGCTCGTCACCGTGAGATCAAAGGCGATGGACGAATGGACCACAGCCCCACGACTTGCAGCCACCTCGTAATACTGGCTAGACCAGTACAGATAATTGATCAGGCCTTGATGGGTGATGATGGTTCCCTTAGGTGTTCCTGTTGAGCCAGAGGTGTAGATCACGTAGGCACCAATGGTGGCTACCAAATGCTGCTCTATATTGTTACTACACTCACGAACAATGCGAGGCCATTCACGGTCTAGAGCAATTACCTGAGCTGCGTAGGGAAAACGATCAACCAAATGCTGCATGGTCAATACTGCCAGTACCTGGGTATCGGTCAGGATGAAAGCCAAGTGCTCTTGTGGATAGATCGGATCGAGAGGAACATAGGCACCTCCAGCTTTAAGAATACCGAGCAGTCCAACAATCATCTCCAATGAACGTTCTATACAGATGCCGACCAGTCTCTCTGGACCAATACCTAGCCCCCGTAGATGATGCGCCAATTGATTAGCTCGTCGATTCAGCTCGGCGTACGTGAGGGCCTCGTCCTCAAAGACCACTGCCACGGAGTCCGGTGTCCGTTCTACCTGCTGCTCAAAGTGCTGATGGACACACACACCCTCTGGATAGTCTCTCTGGGTCGTGTTCCATTCCACCAGCAATAGCTGCCGCTCTGCTTCTGTGAGCAAGGGCACTTCAGCTATCCGAGCCTGCGGATGGTGCACCATTCCTTCCAGTAAGGTCTGCCAGTAGCCCAGCATGCGGGTGATGGTCTCGGCTTCGAACAGATCGGTCCTATACTCCAGGGAGCAGTGGAGAACTTGCTGGTGGTGCCCTCCCCTGCCAGTGGCCTGATACTCACCCCTGCCAGATCTGCCTGCTCTCGCGGAACGTTCTGCAACACCAACATGACTTGGAAGAGGGGGGAGCGGCTCAAGTCCCGCTCCGGTTCCAGTTCCTCGACCACTTTCTCGAACGGAATATCTTGGTGAGCGTAGGCCTCCAAGCAGACCTCCCGCACTCTTTGCAGCACCTGCACACATGTAGGATTGCCTGAGAGATCCATACGGACTACCAGCGTGTTCACAAAAAAGCCGATCACTGCCTCCAGCTCTGCTTGCCTCCGATTAGCTATCGGGGTGCCTACACAGATATCGCTCTGACCTGTGTAACGCATCAGCAACAC
>Ga0193729_1001767_pt1 | contig 10935 bp, 9 predicted proteins | sample U1c2metaG_FD_143036 | JGI IMG/M metagenome (GOLD analysis project Ga0193729, IMG submission 143036) | Soil microbial communities from a riparian zone of the East river system, Colorado, United States - U1c2 | ecosystem: Environmental > Terrestrial > Soil > Riparian zone | place: USA: East River... | reverse complement strand
CCGGGCGCGAGTGCCATCGCGCGCAGCGTGTTGATCAGCGAGACGGCGTCGGCACCGCCCTCCTGCGCCGCGAGCGCACAGGCGGGCACGTCGGCGGTGTTCGGCGTGAGCTTCACGATCAGCGGCTTGGCGGTGCTCGCGCGGCAGGCGCTGACGACCGCCCGCAGCTGGTCGGGGTCGGCGCCGATGTCAAGGCCGGTCTCGACGTTCGGACAGGAGACGTTCAGCTCGAGCGCCGCGATCTCGGCTCGTTGCTCGCAGGCGCTGACGAGCGCCGTGAACTCCTCGGCGCTCGAGCCCATCACGTTGGTGATGAGCGGGACAGGCAGGCGCTCTCCCGCTTCGGCGGGCACGCGGGTGCTGAGACCGACGAGCCTCGGCAGATCCTCGGCGAGATAATCGTGCAGGCCCTTGTTGGGCAGCCCGATCGAGTTGATCAGGCCACCCGCGGCCTCCCATAGGCGCGGCGGCGGGTTGCCGTTGCGCGGGCGCAGCGTGATCGTCTTGGAGACGTATGCGGCAAACGGGAAGTCGATCTCCAGCGCCCGACCGAACGCGGTGCGCGCGGCGATCGCGTCGAACGTGCCCGAGCCGTTGATCACGCGGTGGGCGAGCCGCAGCCCGCAGAACTCCACGCTCTCGGCAACCGTCGCGCCGGTCGCGTCGCCCGCCCCGGCGCCATCGGCCGCCTCGGCGCCGCCACTCACGCCGGCGCCCCTGCGTGCTCTGAGACGTGCTCGAGCTCGGCGGCGTCGATCACCGGGCCGTCGACGCACACGCGCAGGTAGCCGCCGCCGCGCACGGGCACGGCGCAGCCGTAGCAGGCGCCGAAGCCGCATGCCATGCCGGCCTCGAGCGCCAGCTGCGCGGACACGTCGGCGTCCGCGCACAGTGCGCGCACCGCCTCGAGCATCGCCGCCGGGCCGCACGCGTAGACGTCGGCACGTGGGTCTTGCTGCAGCTCCTGCGCGAGCAGCTCGGTGAGCAGGCCGTGGTGCCCGACCGACCCGTCGTCGGTCGCCACGCGCGCGCCGTGCAGCAGCGCGGCGCCCGTCGCGCGTGCGCGGTCGCGGAAGCCGAGCAGGACGGTCACCGGGGTCGCGGCTTCGGCCTCGAGCGCGTCCTGCAGGATCGCCAGCGGCGCGATGCCGACGCCGCCGCCGACGAGGATCGCGCGGTGGCGCGGCTTGGGCGGCTCAAAGCCGTTGCCGAGCGGGCCGAGCGCCCACAGGCCGTCGCCCTCGCGCAGCTCGCACAGCCTTCGCGTGCCGGGGCCGACGTCCTCGAGCAGGAAGTGCGTCTCGCCGACGCGGCGGCGGGCGATCGAGAAGGCCCTGGGCAGGTAGGGACGCTCGTCCTCTCCCCCGCCCCACCGCTCGGCCGCGGCGATCATCGCGAACTGGCCGGGCCTAGGCTCGGGCGTCTCGACGTCGGCGACGCGCAGCACGCGGTAGGCGCCGAGCTCGTCGCTGCCGAGGACGGTCAGCAGCCGGCGCTGGAAGGGCGCCGGCGCGGCGCTCCAGTCGTTCACGCCGTTTGGACCCCGTCGGCGGGGACGTCGGTGCGAATGTCGGCCCGCACGCGATCGGTGCGCACGCCGTGGAGCTCCTGCAGGCACAGCACTTGCGGCTCGCCGTCGCGGCGGGCACCGGCGATCGCGCGCGCGGCCGAGCCCCCCGCGGACAGGGTGGTCAGGCAGGGGATGCCGTGCATCACGGCGGCGCGGCGGATCTCGTAGCCGTCGGTGCGCGCCCCGACGCCGGTCGGCGTGTTGACGACCAGGTCGACGTCGCCGCGCTCGATCCAGTCGAGCACGTGCGGCGAGCCCTCGCCGATCTTGTTCAGGCGCTCGGCGGGCACGCCCATCCGCTCGATCGCTTCGGCGGTGCCGCGCGTGGCGACGATCCTGAAGCCGTTGTCGTGCAGCAGCTGCGCGACGCCGAACGCGCCGGGCTTGTCCGAGTCGGTGACGGTGATGAACGCCGTGCCGTGCGTGGGCAGCGGCACGCCGGCCGCAGCCTGCGCCTTGGCGAACGCCGTGGGGAAGTCGCGCGCGATGCCCATCACCTCGCCGGTCGAGCGCATCTCGGGCCCGAGCAGCGCGTCGGAGCCCTCGAAGCGGTCAAACGGCAGGACGGCCTCCTTGACCGACACGTGGTCGCCGAAGCCGAGGCCTTCGCGCTCGCGCGGCAGCTCGAGCTCGGCGATCGACTCGCCGAGCATGATGCGGCAGGCGAGCTTGGCCAAGGGCACGCCTACGGCCTTGGAGACGAACGGCACGGTGCGCGAGGCGCGCGGGTTGGCCTCGATCACATAGAGCTCCCCGGCGTGCACCGCGTACTGCACGTTGATCAGCCCGACGACGCCGATCGCCGTGGCGATCTCGCGCGTGGCGGCGCGAATCTGCTCGAGCATCTGCTCGCCGAGCGAGTGCGGAGGCAGCACGCAGGCGCTGTCGCCGGAGTGCACGCCGGCCTCCTCGACGTGCTGCATGATGCCGCCGATCCACACCTCGCGCCCGTCGCACAGGGCGTCGACGTCGACCTCTGTGGCGTTCTCGAGGAAGCGGTCGAGGAAGATCGTGCCCTGAGCCATCGAGGAGTCGGGGTTTTTTGATGGGGAGCCCTCCGGGCTCCTGCTCGGGGTCGCGTCGTGATCCTCGTGCGCGCCGGCCTCGCGCCGCAGGTAGTCGGCCAGGCCATCGCGCGAGTAGACGATCTCCATCGCCCGTCCGCCGAGCACGTAGGAGGGCCGCACCAGCAGCGGGAAGCCGACTTCGTCGGCGCGGTCGAGCGCCTGCTCGACGGAGCGCGCCATCGCGTACGGCGGCGCTTTGTAGCCGAGGCGCTCCAGCAGCGCGCCGAAGCGCCCGCGATCCTCGGCCAGGTCGATCGCCTGCACGCTCGTGCCGAGCAGCGGCACGCCGGCCGCGGCCAGCCCGGCGGCCAGCTTCAGCGGCGTTTGCCCGCCGAACTGCAGGATCAGCCCGCGCGGCTTCTCGACCTCGACGACCGCCAGCACGTCCTCGAGCGTGAGCGGCTCGAAGTACAGCCGGTCTGAGGTGTCGTAGTCCGTCGAGACGGTCTCCGGGTTGCAGTTGATCATCACCGCGTCGCATCCCGAGGCTCGCACGGTCATCGCGGCGTGCACGCAGCAGTAGTCGAACTCGATCCCCTGACCGATGCGGTTGGGACCCGAGCCGAGTATCACGACCGAGGCGCGCTCTGAGGAGTCGCCGCGTGCGTCGGTCGCGCGGCGGACCTCATGGCGCGCCTCGCGCTCCCAGCCGGAGTAGTAGTAGGGCGTGCGCGCGGGGAACTCCGCCGCGCAGGTGTCGACCGCCTTGAACGAGCGCTCGCCCGCGAAGGGGGCCTGCGGGTCGAGCGCGAGCGCGCGCAGCTCGGCCAGGAACCACGGGTCGATCCGCGTGGGCGCGTGGACGGCCTCGAGGCTCGCGCCGCGCCGCAGCAGCTCGAGCACGACCTCGTAGCGATCGGCGGCAGGCACGTGCAGGCCCTCGAGCAGCGCCTCGTCGCTCAGCGCGCCCACGTCGGGTGGCTTGTCGAGCTCGCGCGAGCGCAGCGCCTTGGCGAAGGCCTGCTGGAAGGTGCGCCCGATCGCCATCGTCTCGCCTACGGACTTCATGTGCGTGGAGAGCGTGGGGTCAGAGCCGGGGAACTTCTCGAAGGCGAAGCGCGGCCACTTGACGACCACGTAGTCGATCGTCGGCTCGAAGCATGCGGGCGTGACGCCGGTGATGTCGTTGTCGATCTCCTCGAGCAGGTAGCCGACGGCCAGGCGCGCGGCGATCTTGGCGATCGGGAAGCCGGTCGCCTTCGACGCGAGCGCCGAGGAGCGCGAGACACGCGGGTTCATCTCGATCACGAGGATCTCCTCGGTCTCGGGATTGACGGCGAACTGCACGTTCGATCCGCCGGTCTCGACGCCCACGGCGCGGATCACGGCGAGCGCCTGGTCGCGCAGCTGCTGGTAGACGTGGTCGGTGAGCGTCTGCTGGGGGGCGACGGTCACCGAATCGCCCGTATGCACGCCCATCGGGTCGACGTTCTCGATCGAGCAGACGATCACGACGTTGTCGGCGCTGTCGCGCATCACCTCGAGCTCGAACTCGCCCCAGCCGATGACCGACTCGTCGAGCAGCACCTGGCCGATCGGCGAGGCCTCGACGCCGGCCGCGACGATCAGCTCGAACTGCTCGGCGGTGCGGGCGATGCCGCCCCCGCGCCCGCCGAGCGTGAAGGCCGGGCGCACGACGCACGGCAGGCCGACGTCGGCGAGCGCCGCGTGCGCCTGCTCGAGGCTCGTGGCGATCGCGCTCTTGGGCATCCTCAGCCCGGCGCGCGCCATCGCCTGGCCGAACAGCTCGCGGTCCTCGGCGCAGGCGATCGCCTCGTAGTTGGCGCCGATCAGCTCGACGCCGAAGCGCTCCAGCGTGCCGTCGTCGTGCAGCGCCTTGGCGAGGTTCAGGGCGGTCTGCCCGCCGAGCGTGCCGAGCAGCGCGTCGGGTCGCTCGCGTTCGATCACCTGCCGGACCGGCCCTGGCAGCAGAGGCTCGATGTACGTGGCCTCGGCGAACTCGGGGTCGGTCATGATCGTGGCCGGGTTGGAGTTGACGAGCACGACCTCATAGCCCTCCTCGCGCAGCACCTTGCAGGCCTGCACGCCGGAGTAGTCGAACTCCGCCGCCTGCCCGATCACGATCGGCCCGGAGCCGAGGATCAGGATCTTGTGGATGTCATCGCGCCTGGGCAAACCGATCAGCCCCGCCGGCCCGCTGCCTGCTCGATGCGAGCCAGGAAGCGGTCAAACAGGTACAGGCTGTCGTGCGGCCCCGGTCCGGCCTCGGGGTGGTACTGCACGGTCCCGCCGGGCACGTCGAGCAGCTCGAGGCCCTCGACGGTGCGGTCATACAGGTTCACGTGCGATAGCGCGGCGGCACCGAAGTCGGTCTCCCAGCGCACCGGCTCGTCGACGTCGATCGTGCGCGCGCCGCCGGGGCCGACGGCGGCGAAGCCGTGGTTCTGCGAGGTGATCTCGACCTTGCCCGTCTGCAGGTCCTTGACGGGGTGGTTGGCGCCGCGGTGGCCGAAAGGCAGCTTGAACGTCTCCAGGCCGACCGCCCGGCACAGCAGCTGGTGGCCGAGACAGATGCCCCACACGGGCTTCTTGCCGACCAGCGCCCTGACCGTCTCGACGACATAGCCGAGCGCCGCCGGGTCGCCGGGCCCGTTGGCGAGGAACACGGCGTCGGGGTCCTCGGCGAGGAGCTCCTCGGGCGTGCTCGTGCAGGGGTGCAGCGAGACGCGCGCGCCGCGCGCGACGAGCTCGCGCACCATCGAGGCCTTGACTCCGGTGTCGATCACGGCGATCCGCGGCCCCTCGCCCTCGCCGTGGCGGCTGACGGCGACAGGCGTGACGGTCGCGGCGAGGTCCTGACCGGCCATCGGCGGCTCGGCGTCGATCAGCTCGCGCGCCTCGGGCTCTGCGATCGAGCCGGGGAAGACACCCCCGCGCATCGCACCGGCGTCGCGGATGTGGCGCACGAGCGCGCGCGTGTCGACGCCGGAGATCGCGCTCACGCCGCAGTCGGTCAGCCAGTCCAGCCAGCCGCGCTCGGCGCTCGGGGCGTCCTCGCGGTTGCCCGCCTCGCGCATGATCGCGGCGCGTGCCCACGGCCGCTCGGACTCCATCGCGGCGGCGCTGACGCCGTAGTTGCCGATGTGCGGGTAGGTGAAGGCGATCAGCTGCCCGGCGAAGGAGGGGTCTGACATCGACTCCTGATATCCGGACATGCCGGTCGTGAAGACGACCTCGCCGACGGCCGCCGCGGGCGCGCCGCAGCAGTCGCCGTCGAAGCGCGTGCCGTCCTCCAGCAGCACGTATCCGGCCTGGCGCTCGCTCACGGGCGCCTTCCCCGCGATCCGCTCACAGGATCAGCTTCTGGACGGCCTTGAACTCCGGCGTGCCGGCGCGGCCGAGCAGCTCGAACAGCGAGCTCTCGACCGTGCTCACGACCGCGCCGGCGCGCTCCAGGCGCTCGAGGCCGCGCTCGTAGTCGATCGCGTGGCGCGAGCCGACGGCATCCGCCGGGACGTGGACCTCGACGCCCTGCTCGAGCAGGTCGTGGACCGTCTGTGAGACGCACACGTGGGTCTCGATCCCGCAGACGACCGCCTGATCGCGCCCGCCGAGCTCGAAGCCATCGGCGCGCGCGGCCGAGAAGACGGTCTTCTCGATGCACGGCTCGTCCTCGATACCCAGCTCGGGCGCCGAATGACCGAGCCCCTTGGGGTACTGCTCGCTGACGAGCGCCGGGACGTCGAGGATGCGCGCGCCCGCCAGCAGCTTCGCGCACGAGGCGGCCACGCCGGCGAACGAGTCGTAGGCGCGAAAGCCCTCCTGCACGTCGACGACGACGAGCGCCGCGCGATCGCGGGCGAGCAGGGCCATCAGGCGGCCACCACCGAGAAGGCACGCTCGCGGTAGACGACTGCGCCGCCGGACAGCGTCATCAGCACGCGTCCGCGCAGCCGCCGCCCGACGAAGCAGCAGTTCTCCGAGCGGCTCTCCCAGCCGCGCTCCCCGGCGATGAACTCCGCGTCGAGGTCGACGAGCGTCACGTTGGCCGGCTCGCCCGGGGCGATCAGCGGCGTGGGAAGCTCGAACAGCTCGGCCGCGGCGCTCATCCGCCGCACGAGCAGCTCCAGCTCGAGGACGCCCGGCAGCACCAGCTCGGTGTACAGCGCGGCGAAGGCCGTCTCCAGGCCGGTCGTGCCCATCGGCGCCTGCTCGAAAGGGACCTCCTTCTCATCGCGCGCATGCGGGGCGTGATCGGTCGCCACGCAGTCGATCGTGCCGCTGCGCAGACCCTCGATCAGCGCCCGGCGGTCGGCCTCGGTCGCGAGCGGTGGGTGCATCTTCATGCGCGTGTCCATCCCGCGCACGTCCTCCTCGGTCAGCAGCAGGTGGTGCGGCGAGGCCTCGGCGCTGATGCGCCAGCCGCGCGCCTTGGCGTCGGCGACCGCCTCCACCGAGGCGCTGCAGCTGAGGTGCTGGAAGTGCACGCGCGCGTCCTCGTAGCCGGCGAGCGCGGCGTCGCGCGCGAGCATCGTCGACTCGGCGATCGTCGGGATGCCGCCGAGCCCCAGCGCGGCGCTGACGGTCCCCTCGTGCATGCTGCCGCCGCGCGAGAGCGTCGGGTCCTCCTCGTGCAAAGCGATCACGCCGCCGCACAGCCGCTGGTACTGCAGCGCCTTGCGCAGCATGCCCGCGCTCTGCACGGGCCGCCCGTCGTCAGTGAAGCCGACGGCGCCCTCCTCGCGCAGCTCGGCCATCTCGCTCAGCTGCTCGCCCTGCAGGCCGCGCGTGATCGCGGGCAGGAAGCCAACCGAGATGCGCGCTTCGCGCGCCGCTGCGTCGCGCAGCGAGCGCAGCAGCGGAGCGGAGTCGAGCACGGGATCGGTGTTGGGCATCGCCAGCACCGCCGCGTAGCCCCCGGCGGCCGCGGCGCGCGTGCCGGTCTCGAGATCCTCCTTGTGCTCCTGGCCGGGCGTGCGCAGGTGCACGTGCGGGTCGACGAAGGCCGGCAGCAGGTGGCGGCCATGGCCCTCGACGAGCTCCTCGGCGGGATCGTAGGAGAGCTCCCCGGGTCCGGCGAGCTCGGCGACCTCTCCCGCGCGTACGCGCACATCGTGGCGCGCGTGAAGGCCGGCACGCGGATCGAGCACGTGGACGTCGCGCAACAGCAGGTCGACCGGCGCGAGCGGTCCGTGTACGAGTCGTCGTTGGGCCATCACGCGGGCTGGCGCTCGCCGCGGGCGGCGCCCGCGCCCTCGGAGGCGGCGCGGGCGGGCGAGGGCGGCCTGGTTCCGGAGAGCAGCTCGTAGAGGACGGCCATGCGCACGACGACCCCGGCCTCGACCTGCGCCGTGATGACGGCCTGCGGCGAGTCCACGACCTCGCCCGAGAGCTCCACGCCGCGGTTGACCGGTCCCGGGTGCATCAGCACCTGGCGCGGCGAGAGCCGCCGTCCGTTGATCTGATACCAGGAGGCGTACTCGCGCAGCGAGGGCACCCACGTCTCGCTCATCCGCTCGCGCTGCATGCGCAGGGCGTACACGACGTCCGCCGAGCCGAGCTCCGCAAGCGTGTAGCGCACGTCGCAGCCCAGAGCCTCGATGCCGCGCGGGATGAGCGTCGGCGGGCCGGCGACGGTGACCTTCGCGCCCATCCGCTGGAAGGCGATGATGTTCGAACGCGCGACGCGCGAGTGCGCCACGTCTCCGACGATCCAGATCGACGCTCCGTCGATCCCGCCGAGCCGGCCGTGCAGCGTGTAGACGTCGAGCAGCGCCTGCGTGGGGTGCTCGTGCTTGCCGTCGCCGGCGTTGACGATCGCGGCGCTCACCCAGTTGGAGACGAGCTCGGCGGCGCCCGCCCACGGCGTGCGCAGCACGATCGCGTCGGGCTTGTGCGCACTAAGCGTCAGCACGGTGTCCTTCAGCGACTCGCCCTTCTCCACGCTCGAGCCGCTCGCGGCGAAGTTCACGACGTCGGCCGACAGCCGCTTGGCGGCCAGCTCGAAGGAGCTGCGCGTACGCGTGGAAGCCTCGTAGAAGAGGTTCAGCACCATCCGCCCGCGCAGCGCCGGCACCTTCTTGATCTCGCGGTCGGAGACCTCGGCGAAGCGTGCCGCCTGCTCGACGATCCGCTCGATGCCCGCGCGGTCGAGGTCCTCGATCGACAGAAGGTGGTTCATGCTCCGGCCTCCCTCCGGTCGGCCATCTGATGGGAACGTGCGCCCTCCGTGGCGCCCGTAACCGGGCCATAGGCCCTCTGGGCCTCCATCCAGTCGGCCCTCCTGATGGCAACGACGGCCCGCCCGGCCGTCGTGCGCGGGCCTTCGGCCCTCATGCCATGCCCTTCCTCATGCGACCTCCAGGGCGGCGGGGGCGATCGCGACCTCGTCGACGCCGTCGAGCTCGCGTACGCGCACGTGGACGTGCTCGGCGCGCGAGGTGGGCAGGTTCTTGCCGACGTAGTCGGGGCGGATCGGCAGCTCGCGGTGGCCGCGGTCGGCAAGGACCGCCAGCTGCACCCGCTCGGGGCGGCCGTAGTCGAACAGCGCCTCGATCGCCGCGCGCACGGTGCGCCCGGTGAAGAGGACGTCGTCGACGATCACCACCGTACGTCCGGTGACGTCGAAGTCGATGTGCGAGGCGTGCAGGACCGGTGCGTCGGGGCGGCTGGCAACATCGTCGCGGTAGAAGCCGATATCCAGGTCCCCAAGCGGGATCTCGGCATCGAGCAGCGCTTCGAGCGAGTCCCTGAGACGCTGTGCGAGAAACGCCCCGCGCCGGTGGATGCCGACGATGGCCAGCACCTGCTGCTGAGGATTGCGCTCCGCGATCTCGTGCGAGATGCGCGTCAGCGCTCGTTGGATGTCCTCCCCGCGGAGGACGACCTTCTCGCTGCTGGAGTCCATCTTTCCTTCCTGGCCTCACTGGACCGGGTTAAAGGATCATCGGAAATGTATCAGGGCGCGGCGATGCGCTCCGAGGCCTCGCTGTCGGCCTCGGCGGACTGCGCGGGCCCCTCGCCACCTGCCCGCTCGCGCGCCTGGCGCTCGGACCAGCGCAGCAGCGTGGCCGCTCCGCGCTCCGGGAACGGCACCTCGATCGTGTCGAAGTCGCGCGGCGCCTCGGTCGCAGGGAAGACCGCACGCGCCTCGTCGCGCAGCTCGCCGCCGGCGTAGCGGGTCGAGATGTGGGTGAGCGCGAGCAGACGCGCCTCGGCGTCACGCGCCACTTCGCCTGCCTGCCGGGCCGTGCTGTGCGCGGTCTGGCGCGCGCGCTCGGACTCCTCCTCGGCGAACGTCGCCTCGTGCACGAGAACGTCGGCCTGATGGGCGGCGAGCGCGAGCGCCTCGCACGGCTCGGTGTCGCCGGAGAGCACGATCTTGCGGCCCTCCCTGGTCGGCCCCATGACCTGCTCGGGAGCAACGCGGCCGACCGTCTCTCCGCGCTGCAGGCGGCCGAAGTCCGGCCCCGGGCGCACACCTAGCTGCTCGGCGAGCTGCGCGTCGAGGTGCCCCGGGCGCGGCTCCTCCACGAGCGCGTAGCCGAACGACGACTGCGCGCGATGGCTTACGGGGATGGCTGCGATCAGATAGCCCTCGCGCGCGACCGTCTGCGCCGGCTCGAGCTCGACGATCTCCAGCCGGTAGGGCAGCCGCCCGTAGACGCCCCGCATCAGACCCATCAGCTCCGTCAGGCCGCGCGGGCCATACACGGTGAGGGGCTGCTCGCGCTCGCGCAGCGCGAAGGACTTCAGCATCCCCGGCAGCCCGAGCCAGTGATCGGCGTGGAAGTGTGTGAGGAACACGACGTCCATGTCCACGAGCCCCACCGAGCGCACGAGCTGGCGCTGCGTACCTTCGCCGCAGTCGAACAGCAGCCGGTCGCCGCCGCGGCGCACGAGGATCGCCGGCAGGCCGCGCCGCGCGGCGGGCACCGATCCGCCGGTGCCGGCGAAGAAGAGGGACAGGTCCATGGTCGCTACGGTAGCGACGCGCGGGTCGGCGCGATGCCGGCGGGACAGGTTGCCGTGCGCTCAACAAGACCCAGCCGAGCAGGTCGTGGGTCCTGGACTCCTCGGACGTCGCCTGACCGGTATCCCGGCCCCCTGTGCACCTTGACGTCTGCCGACAGATGGCGGTGTGCTGCCGGTTTCGCGCTATCTGCCTCCTACCCCGACCGATGCCTCGTAATGGGAGACCAGCTCGGGCAACTGCATCTCGGGCGGGTTGTTGAGGTCAAGGCCTGTCGCGCTCGCCAGCTGCTCCTTGAACCAAAGATCGAATGGGTCACGCGATCCCGAGAACTGTCCCAGCGCGCTCGCGAAGTCGCCGGCCTC
>Ga0193729_1001766_pt1 | contig 10938 bp, 9 predicted proteins | sample U1c2metaG_FD_143036 | JGI IMG/M metagenome (GOLD analysis project Ga0193729, IMG submission 143036) | Soil microbial communities from a riparian zone of the East river system, Colorado, United States - U1c2 | ecosystem: Environmental > Terrestrial > Soil > Riparian zone | place: USA: East River... | reverse complement strand
GGAACTATTTACGTACCAAACCGTGACTGCAACGGTACGCAATCCATCGTCGTGTCGGAGGACAATGGCGTTACCTGGGCGATTCGACCAGTGAATACCTGTACTTACGCCGCCAAACCCTCTCTCGTGGGCCAGGGCGATGATCCGGCCGTTACAATCGACGCTGCTGGGCGAATCTATTTCGCTTTTTCGAATTTCGGCACCAGTGCCGGCGTGGCGGTGTCTGAGGACAAGGGGAAGACGTGGAAAAACATGTACGACGTCGGCGCCGCATTCGGAGTCCACAATGTTGCGTTCCCGACGGCGACGGCGGGAGATGCTGGCCGCGCGGCGGTTGCCTTCTACGGCTCCCCCACCGCTAACGGAACGACAGCAGGTAACTCCAACGATACGACTTTTACCGGTGTATGGCATCTCTACGTCGCGCACACGTTTAATGGCGGCAATACTTGGACGACTTCAGATGCGACTCCCAAGATGCCGATGCAACGCGGCGGCCTCCTCCGCGGCGGTGTTGTGCGCAATCTCGCTGATTTTTTCGACGTTACCATCGATCGGCAGGGTCGTGTGCTCGTTGGCTATGCCAATGGCTGTGCCGGCGGTCCTTGTTCGCAGGCCGCCCCAGGAGCGCATGGCAATGCTTATACCGTCACCGCCACAATTGCACGGCAATCGAGCGGCCGAAGAATGCTCGTCTCCTTCGATCCCACTACTCCTACGTCTGTCCCCGGTATGCCGTTTGTGACCGCGCGACGGGTAAACGGCGTTGTGCATTTAGGGTGGAACGAAGCTGATACAGGTAATCTGCCAATCACGAAATACAGCGTCCTGCGCGGCACGTCGAGCGGGGCTGAAACCACGCTGGCCAACCTTGGTGGCTCGCAGACCACCTACAACGACACCACCGCCACAGATCGGACGAAAACCTACTACTATAAGGTAATAGCATTCAATAACGCTGGGCAATCGCTTCCAAGCAAGGAAGTCGCCGCGCCGTACGTCGGTACGACGTGCGATGGCTTGATTATTCACCGGAATCGATCAGACCATCCTGAAGCAACCGGCGGATACGTTTTGTCGGTCGCCCCGGAGGGCCCAATCCCAAGTCCCGTCCCGACGCCGCCTCCGGGGAGCGCTGTTCCGCAGCTGCTCATCGACTATATCTCTGTGGCCGAGCCCCCCTCAAAGCCTGGCTACTTCGCCTTTACGATGAAGGTGGGCAACTTATCAACGCTTCCCCCGAATAGCCGATGGAGAATCGCCTGGGATTATTCGCCGCGAACGGCGCCTGATACTGAGATATATTATGCGGGTATGACCACCCAGAATCCAGGGACTCCGCCAGTGTTTGAATATGGCACCCTGGCCGATGCTGGAGTGCCCGCCGTACTATTGCTCAGTGAAACACCAATCAGCACGACGGCACAAGGCAGCTATTTACCTAACGGTACGATCACCATCTACGTGCCGAAGTCTGCCGTGGGTAACCCACGGGTTGGCGATCTATTGGGCGCAATCGGCGGTAAAACCATCACAGGCGACACGCCTGCTACCAACACTTTGGAGCGGTCGACGACCTTCGTGGACCACACGTTTGTAAAGGGGAATTCCGACAATAGTTACCCGGCTGCCACTTATACGGTTGCGGGCAACAACGCGTGTACACAGTAGTCTGCTACGTGCGGCATGGCGACATAGCTGACAAATCGATAATTAATCCCGCAGCGCGAGTGTCGATGGCCAGCTCCGATTAAGACTGTCGGCAGCGACTGTCTCCGCCCTGAGAAGTCCGATTTTTCTTGCTCATGCGGACCTTTCCGATAGGATGGCCGCCACTTAGCTCCTCAGCCCCGCATCTATGCTTTCCAAGGTCATTATCGCGATCGCGGTTGGGTTGTGTCTCTGCGCGCCGCATTTCGGTTATGCACAAACTTCCGTAATGACGGATCCAGTTGGCTTCACAACCACATCGTGCCTGTCGAACTCGGACACTTACGTTTCCATTCCATTCACACGCCCGCCGGAGTTTACCGGCATGATTCAGCTCATCTCATCGAATCCAGCCAATACCTTGACCGTAAATGGAACTCCGGGATGGGGACAAAACCAATTTGTTTACGCCGCCGGCACGCAATCAAAGCATTATTACCTCTTGTTAGGAACCGGGGGCAGTGTCAATCCAAAGGAGGGTCATATCTTTCCCGTGACAGGAAATGCTGCGAACACTCTTACAGTCGATACCACGACGGAGGATTTGAGCGGCCTCACTGCTAACACACAAATCATGCTAATACCTTATTGGACGCCGGCGACGGCTTTCCCTCCTTCCGACGCCGGAGTTTCTTTCACCCCGACGAGTTCTCCGCCTACTTACCAGACCCTTCTTCGTGTTCCCAACTACTCCGCCCCAGGCATCAACCAACCGTACGCGGCAGAATACTATTTTAACAACGACTCCTGGCAACGTATCACTCCTGCCGGTATCGGCGACGATGACCCCCTCCTGCCGGATGGTTACGTTGTAGTCCGAAACGCCAACGGCGCGCCGACTCGCTCGCTGACCGCCCTTGGGTCGGTGTTGATGAAGAAGTCGGCGGTGCCGTTGCTCACCTCGCGTACGCAACAACAGGATAATCCGGTCGCGCTCATCCGCCCGGTAAATGTGCGTCTGGTTTCAACTGGGCTCGCCCCGATAGATGAGTCCTTCACCGAAAATGACCAACTTTTGTTGTTCGATAACACCCAGACCGGCTTCGACAAAAGCCCGAGCGCAATCTACGTCTTTAGCAATGGTTGGAGATTGTCGAACGATTTGAATACCGATCGTGGTAACGATGTAATCGCGCCTGGTACAGCTTGCTCATCCGCAAAGGTTCCACCACCGATGGCACGATTTTTTCCAGCAATTCACCTACCTACGTTGCTCCTCAGCCCCTCACACTCTTGCAGGTGGCTTCGCGCAAGATGCACGGATCAGGCGGACCCATCTTTAACGTGAATTTGCCCACGATTCTTAATCCAGGTGTCGAATGCCGCAGCGCGGGAGCTAACAATAGTTATACACTTATTTATACATTCGATCGAGCCGTCTCTGACGCAGACGGTGCGACGCTCGGCCAGGGAACCGGTAACCCGCCGACCGTCAGTCCCGGACCGGGTCCAAAACAGCTAACAGTGAATCTGACGGGCATAACAAACATACAACATCTTATTGTTGCGTTAAACGGAATTCACGATACGCAAGGCGGGACTTTACCGAGTGTATCAAGTCGTATGGATGTGCTGATTGGTGACGCGAACGCGAGCCGGAACGTTGACTCCGCTGATGTAACGCTTGTGCAACGGCAGAACAACAGGGCAGTGAGCGCTTCGAACTTCCCCATGGATATCAATGCTAGCGGTAATATTGACTCTGCTGACGTGACACTTGTGCAGCGGCAGAATCAGAAGAGACTTCCCTAAACGTCGTTCGCGGCGGGTATGAGTGGCCGAATGTTACCTTGGCAGCACTGTCGGCCCGATGCGGTACTCGACCACCGAATACCGCGAGTCAGTGGACTGAATGAGGCATCGGATTCCTGCTTAGCGTTCGCAGCCAGGCGATTCATCGGGTAAAGACATTCAACCAATGAAGCGTTATCTTCCTTTTGTAATTATTACCCTGGTCGGATTGATTGCGTTGGGCGGCGGAGCGACGCTTTACCGGGCGAAGCGCCCTCAGACGACGACCATTCCGAAAGCAATGGGTGCTTCCAAAGAGCGTGGCGAAGAAGTGCACGTCCGCGGCGCGGCTAATGCCGCGGTCACGCTGGAAGAATACGGAGATTTTCAATGCCCGCCCTGCGGTCGTTTGGCTGGTCCTCTTGAGCAAATTGAACACGACTATGGGCCGCGTTTGCGTGTCATCTTCCGTAACTTTCCTTTTACTATCCATGAGCACGCTCACGAGGCGGCTTATGCCGCCGAAGCCGCCGGTTTGCAGGGCCATTTTTGGGAGATGCACGACCTCCTTTATCGAGAACAAGCCACCTGGGCTAATACCAATGATGTTCAATCCTTGTTTGAATCCTACGCCGGGACGATCGGCCTGAACCTCGAGCGATTCAAAAAGGACGTTGGCGGCGAACAGGTGAAAGCCAGAGTTGAGTCCGACCGAAAACGAGGCGAGGAGCTTGGAGTTAAGAATACTCCGACGATCTTCATCAATAACCAGTCGGTCCCTCCCACCTCACTGAATCCAATCGCCTTACGCGCTGCGATCGATGCCGCGGTAAAGGACAAAGACAACGGCTCTTGAAATGAAAAACAAACGCGCGACTTCAAAGCCAGCAGCCGATACCATCGCCATACCGCGTTCTCAAATTGTAATTTACTCGGTAGTTGCGCTAATCTCGTTAGCCGGTCTCGCCGATGCAACCTATCTCACAGTCCAGGCCTTGACCGGGGAGACCATGGTCTGCGGTGGATCTCCCGATTGTTTTAAGGTGCTGGGTAGCCCGTATGCCCGCATCGGCGGAGTTCCGCTCGCCCTAGTCGGGGCCGTCGCCTATTTTAGTGTTTTCAGTTTCGCGATTCTCGCCGCCTTTGGTTACGCCCGAGTCCGCCGTTTCCTACTTTCTACGGTGTGGTCGATGTTCGCAGTTACTCTTTGGCTACTCTACACCCAGGCATTCATTCTTCACGCGTTCTGCCGCTACTGTCTGTTTTCCGCGGCAATGGTCTTTCTCCTTGCCGGGTTGATCGTGGCCAGCCGTTCCCCGTAAACAGGAAAAGAAGCGACCCCCAACGAATCGGAACCTCTCTTGGTGTTTCGCGTTGTTACGCGATTAAGCCGCAAATGCGTGATAAAAAGAGCGGCTACTTGCAACGCGGCCGAGTAACGCTCTTGCCGAAATCGCGCAGATTTGCGCTCGCTTCCGCGAGCTAGTGCGCGACAGCTTCCGGTAGATAAAAAAACAAAATGCCGAGGATGACGTAAACGGAGAGAAGCTGGACGCCTTCGATCCAGTTGGTTTCGCCGTCGCCGCTGATTTGAAACAGGATGTAAACCGAAGCGACTACGGCGAAGACTTCCGGCCGCGAAAATTCGAGGTTCATCGGCTTGCCAAACAAATAGGAGACGAATAGCAGCAGCGGCGCGACAAAGAGTGCAATCTGCAAGCTTGATCCAATCGCAATTCCAACACTGAGATCCATTTTGTTTTTCAATGCCATGAGAATGGCGGTCGAGTGCTCGGCGGCGTTGCCGATGATCGCGACGACGATGATGCCGACGAAAGTCTCGCTGATGCCGAATGTCGCACGTATGCTCTCGATTGTGCCAACCAAAAATTCCGAAAGCAACGCCACGAATCCTGTGGCAACAAGCAGGACCAAAATCGCTTTGCCGCGCGACCAAGACGCGTCTTTTTCTTCCAGCTCGCTTTCAGTGCCTTGAAAGAAATGCCGGTGTGTCTTGAGCGAAAAACCGAGCACACAAAAGTAGGTGATAAAAAGCACCAGGGCGATGGCCAGGGAAAGCCGCTGCTCCATTATGGGACTCCAACCACTTGGGCTGCGCTCTGCAGTCACGTGAAATACCGTCGGTATGATCAGCGCGATCGCCGCCAGGGAGAGGGAGATCACCGAGGTGCGCGCGCCAGTCCGATTAAACCGCTGCTCGCTGTACTTTGTCCCGCCGCACAAGATCGACAGTCCGAGCACAAGCAGAATGTTGCCGATGATCGAGCCGGCAATCGACGCTTTGACCACGCCGCTCAGGCCTTTCGAGAGCGCAATCACAGCAATGATGAGTTCCGCCGCGTTCCCGAACGTGGCATTCAATAACCCCCCGGCTCCTTCGCCCATTCGCGCGGCCAACGCCTCGGTCGCGCGCCCCATCAATCCCGCCAGCGGAATAATGCCGATGGCCGAGCAAATGAAAAGCGCCGTGGAATTCTCCGCACCCGGCCAGAACCGCAATACGATTGCGATCGGCACGATCAAAAGGAGCCAGGAGAGTGATGGTTTTAAGTTCACGATAAATTCTGGCTGGATAGCTGATACGAAATTCGGATTGGGAGCACCACCTGCGGGTGCTGTTTAACGTAAACCTCTCGCTTGCCTCTTGTATGATTCAGAAGTGTCGCAATCGCGTTAATGTGAAGGAAGTGCCCGAACGCCGCTCGTGCCCAGCGATTGATTGCATATGAGTAAACGCGCTCGTTCACGAGGGAAGCGACCCTAACGGGATTCGGATCCACTTCGCGCATTTCGCGGCATTGCCCGATTCGTGCGGAAGCTGCCGTTATCAACGTGTTAACTGCTCTGATGGAGAGTTGAGGGTTTGCATGAATTGCCAGAATAATGCAGTTCTCGTGTCCGAATTTGTCCGAAAATTGCCCACTGCCCCGCGTGCGCGCAAGCGCGCCTACCGCCTCGCGTTCATCAAGGCAGCAAGGGCTTAATTCGCGGTTAAAAGTGCATCACAACATGTCTCATCTTTAGGCCAATTGGATCATAAATAGTCCATGAAACGCAAAGGCTCTTTTCTGCGGGGCTGATATAAGGTTTCTACTGTGATTTGTATTTTGCTTACCTCGAGCGGCTTGCGTTGCAGGATAAAAAATCGGGTTGTAGAATTCCGGATTTATGAAAGTTGGCGCGCAATGTGTTCATACGAGGCCAGAACGTAATAACCAACAATTAACCAAATAGAATCCCATGTGTATCCTGATCTTCTACATTTGCTCCCGCTTTTCCGATCTGTGGGCGGGCCGGCTCCACCGACTCATTATTTGAAGCCGTTCTCATCCTTCGAGAGTAGCTGTCGCCGGCGCTTTATAAAAGCGATCCTTGAGCACGCGATAGTTGTGACGAATGCAAGCGGTGACCAGCGGTAGTTGGAATCGTCGCAGCTCGCGGGTCTCAGCGCATCGAATCTACGGTCATGGACCGTCGCTACAATGAAGCGGTTGAGAGTGTGTCAGGTCCGCCCACCGGTGTCCAGCCTTATTTGCTGAAAACGCGGAATTATCTTTGTCCTACGGATTCCGCAGCAAAGGACTCGATCACAGCAGCGTCGTTTCCAATTCCAAGAACGCGCGCAGTGGCTTCTCAGATTCAACAATACCTTGCAGGATCCAACGGCAGTTCCGGGCGCGATATAGGAGAAAGGGGAGAGCAAAGTTCCAAAAAACGGTCTTCTCCGCCAATCATGAGGCTAACGATTGCGATTTTCGTCTTTTTAGTACTGAGTGGGACAAGTTGCATCTATGCGGAAAGGTCCAAGTCGACGACTGGGACATCAAACCCAGCCACGCGTAAACTGTTTATTGACCCCAGCTCCACTTCAGTCCGCTTGGGGAAAGCTACCTTGATCGTTAGCCCGCTTACCCGTCGGGGTGGTAATTATATCGGTGATTATCAACTCAAGGTAAGGCCCTATTTCTTTAAGAGCGAGACCGGCAGTCTGGTTTTGGGCGCATCCGAGGATTTCGTTCGGAGGCTCCAGTCTGGGCGAGCGATTGATTTTACCGGTAAGGCCCTCACGCGCGAAGACGGTACAACTCATGTGGTGCTTGGAAGAGCAACTCCCTTATCGGGTGACCGCGGAGCTGTCACCTTTTCAATTGTGACGGAGAAAAACGCAAAGATCATTTTCAAGACTTCGTATCATTTCGAGACCTAGACCGCACAGATCGAACACACTTCAGCCTAATCTGCGGGGCTCCTACCGCCCGATTGTCACCCGCTCCAGCTCCAGGAAGGCGCTTAGCGGTTCGTCAGAATGGACAATGTAGCGGCGACCTTCGCGATGGGCGTCAAGGATCCCGCCAGCCATCTCGGGTAACGGCGCTGCAATAACCACTGGGGTTTTCTTGCGGAATAAAAAGTAATCTTCGACTCGAAGTGGCCGAGGTTAATGAAATATTCCGGCTCGTCGGCTTTGTTTTTAGGTATCTCCGCCATCACCTTGGCCTTTGCCAAGTTTTGTCTTTTCGCCGGAAATCGATTGCCTTCCCATCTGCGGGCCGGGAATTGAATTGACGGTAAAGGCCAACTAAATCACATGCGTTTCGAACGTGATGTCGATTTCGACATAACGCGTTCGCTATTTTGCACGGCTATTTAAACCAAAGCTTTACGGATCTCGCCTATTTATAACTGTCGAAAATCCATAGCGAAGAAAGTCCTCTGCATACAGATGGTAAACGCGCTGCTCCAGGTCACGGTTATAGAAGCTACGGTAGTCTGGAACCGAAGCCTGGCCACGATCGGAAAACTCGAAGAGTTGATCGCCAATAAATTGCGCGGGAGCGCCTGGGGAGCGAGTAGCGTGATGAGATGATATCCGGTATTGTTGTGCATCTGTCTGCGGTAAGCCTAGATAGCTTTCGAGCTTCGGTAACGACTCCATTGAATGGTCCAGATTTAATAAAAACACGGATCCCGGTGACAACTCACGCTCCAGTTGATGTGTTTGAGTTCGATAGTGAACGTCGCTATTTCTCAAATCAATAGTGCCGAGATAGCCAACGAACTGATCGAATGAAAATGTGAACTTCTGCTCGGCTCCAACGAGAGTTTCGACCAAATCCGAGTTCCTTTCAGCATTTTGTAAGACATGTACGTACGAACTTACAGCGCGCTTAAATGGCGATCGCACAAACTTGATAACGCGATACGACAATGGTGACTGAAAGAAGTCTTCTACCGCCGCTTTATATCGATCACTGACACAGAAAACTTTCATCCGGTAACAGTGAATCCATGGGTGAAAGGCCAGGGCTTCTTCAAGCAGTCCCATATGCTTAAACATCCATTTGATCGCGAAAACGGAACCTGCTTTTGCACTCCATAGAAGAACGATCTTGTTCCTCAGATCTACAATCGGCTGTGGCCCATAAGTCACCGAGTGCAAATTGGTGGCGATTGGACGGATTGATTTGTTGCGCTTGCGGCGCCTCGTGACGAAAGTTCTAAGCGTCACAGCGTCAAAGATTTTGTAAGTCGCCATTATCGTGACGCTTACTTTGTGACATGTCCGTCACTATGTGTGTCACAACAGTCACGTCTGTCCGGGGATTTCTACCACGCTTGGCCGCCTTTCTCTGACAGTTCGTGTGCCGCTTACGGTGTGAATGTGTCACAGTCTAAATATATACTTCTACTTCGGCCTCAACGGCTTGTGACGCTTGGCCGCTTGTCTGCTACCTTGTATCCGCGATGCCGGTTGTTCACATCATCCCGAAAACGTCCCGGCCCAATCTAGGTCTTAATTAAGGCCGCCTTTTGACACGATCGCGTGCCATTGTCGAGCGAAATCCTACGCTTCGATGGAAAAAACACTACAGCAACGTCGCTTCCAACTCCAGAAACGCACTCAGCGGTTCGTCAGAATGAACGATGTAGCGTTTGCCGTGACCGTGTGCGTCGACAATCCACCGCCATTCATTTTTGATAACAGCGCTGCAATAACCCCAGGACCAACCGGCAGCGCTAAACACGATCACGTATCTTCGGAATGTTTCTGAACATACACGCACACAGGCGAACGTAGGCAGCGATGTTATGCGAAACTGTTATGCTAATCGCATATGCCGCAGCTTCTACGAGGGAAGCGACCCTAACGGGATTCGAACCCGTGTTACCGCCGTGAAAGGGCGGTGTCCTAGGCCACTGGACGATAGGGTCAGCGAGCGCCAAATATCGAGGCGAGGCCAGGGCTTGCAAGCTGCGTTTGTCGTGGTCAATCCTATTACCCACAGAACCTCAGCGTGGCTGGCTCGAAGAAAGTTTTTCGATGAATACTGCCGTTCGGGCAGCCGCTTCTCTATGCGGTTGAATTACGCGAAGAGCGTTGTTTGCCAGCTTTTCTCGCTCCGCGGGGCGACTCAGTAAACGACGCGAGTTCTCGAGTAACTCCTCTGAATTTTGGACACTGATGGCGCCGCCTCCCGCGATGAGCTGCTTTGCCAGGCTTGCGAAATTTTCCATGTGCGGTCCAAAAATTACCGGCTTTCGCGCACTGATCGCTTCGACCGGGTTTTGACCGCCACGCGCTGTCAGACTTTTCCCGATAAAAACAATCGTCGCAATGTTGTACCAGCCCGGTAGCTCGCCAGTTGTATCGATAAGCAGGCAGTCAAGTTCCTGCGTCCGGCTTCCGGCAGCAGTTGGCCGGATCGATCGCAGATCGCGTTTACGCAATTCAGCTTCGATTTCGTTTGCCCGCTCAACATGACGCGGCGCCAGAATCAAAAACAAATCGGGAAATTCCGGTCGGAGCCCGCAAAAAACGTCAATCAGAATCTGTTCCTCGCCCCGATGGGTGCTACCCCCAAAGAGAATTGGCCGAGCCGCATCAATTCCCGTTTCCCGAAATCGTTGCGCCACATCGGACAGAATGGGCTGATTGAAAACATCGTACTTAATATTACCAACGGCATGAATTTGGGAGGTCTTAGCGCCGAGATTTTTCCAGCGCTCGGCGTCTTCCGGTGTTGGCACGCAAATAAGATTAAGCCGTCGAAAAATGGGGCCGACAAAAACCTTGAAGCGCCGAAACCTTCGTTCTGAACGTGGAGATAAGCGTGCATTCGCCAATACGACTGGAATTTTCCGGCGCGTCGCTTCTGCCACCAGGTTTGGCCACGCTTCGGCTTCGATCAGAATGATACGTTGCGGGGCAATTGCGAGAAACGCCCGACGCATGACTGGCCAAAAATCAAGCGGCGCGTAGAGAACATCCATCCAACTGGGGGCGGACTTCCGCGCCAGAGCATGGCCGGTTGTTGTCGTGGTGGTGAGAACGCACTTCAGATCCGGTCGAAGCGCGCGCAATTGTTCCGCCAGTTTTAACGCGATTACGACTTCACCGACGCTAACGGCATGAATCCACGTCGGGCTTTTTCCGTGCAATCGCCGGCGCCATTCGCTTGAGTAAAAACCGAGTCG
>Ga0193729_1001765_pt1 | contig 10940 bp, 11 predicted proteins | sample U1c2metaG_FD_143036 | JGI IMG/M metagenome (GOLD analysis project Ga0193729, IMG submission 143036) | Soil microbial communities from a riparian zone of the East river system, Colorado, United States - U1c2 | ecosystem: Environmental > Terrestrial > Soil > Riparian zone | place: USA: East River... | reverse complement strand
GCTGAACTCGTTTGCCAACGCTTGTTCATGAGAAAATCGATCGAAGGAGATGTCGTCGCCGAGTATCTCCTGAATCCGTCCGTTGTCGTCGCGGATGTACAGCGATTGTCAGAATAACCCTAGGGGCGTTCTGCTTATGGAACACCCGGAATCTCGAAATGTTCTCGTTTTGAAAGAACGGTCCAGCGCGGGGGGGTCACTTCCCCTTTGCCTTCAGCCTCTACTACCGTCTCCACAACGAAGCCGTGAGGGCAGGTACTCTATTGCTCGCGGCATAGCTATCATCTTATCGGAGCGCCCGCCGGTTCGTTCACGCCGGCGGGTTTTTCTTTGGTGATTGCTGTGGGCACCGAGCCGTTGATGGTGTGGCTTTCGTTCCAACATTCTTTGGGGCGCTTGCCGCCGCCGGTCGAGTAAAACGAGAAGCCCATCGCTGCTCGATGCGTCTTTTAATGTGAAGAGGAATAGCGGTCATCGCTAGAGATCCCGTTCCGGATCGCCCCCAAGGTCCACAGCAACGCGTTCCCGTGGCTTAAGGTCCGCGGTTCACGCCGATGTGCTCATCCGGATCAAGAGATTGAGGGCTTCCCGAACCCCGCTCTCGGCTCGTCCCCGGGGCCTATTGAACGCGACGACAAGGCTGCGGTCGGGACTATCAAGATCATTCTTGTACCGGTTAACCGGCGTGGCCGGTCTTGCGCGTCGCTACCAGATGGAACGGTCCTTGTTGGTTCGAGCAGACAGCCTTTCTTGGATGCGGCGAGGGTTTTGATCGCAGCAGGTTACGACTCCGACAGCTGGCTTGAGGGCTGGCGACCGGGAGCAACAGCCTTCGCGTTGAGGGCACGCCTCGGGATCGCCGCCGGGCTCACGGTCGATGAAACCAAAACGGTGTTTGCGAAATGGAAGCCCTTTTCCTCGTCGGCGGTCGCCTCCAGCATCGATCATTCTGAGATACCAGCCACCACCCTAGCTGCCGCCCCTTCGGCGCTCCTGCAGCCGCAGCACGAACAGCAATCAAAAATGACATCGGAGACTGAGCCGGGTGCCGCTCGACCAGCCCCATCGTCAACTGACGAGTGCACGGAACAATCGAGATCAAGTTCAACTTTTGACAACGGCAGTTCCAGTTCTTCACGCGCATAGCCGGCTCGCGTGCTGCGGCGCGCGAGACATAGGTCGCCATCACATCACGGTGGTTGATCAGTCCGCACTTAAGGACCGAACCCGGGGTGAGACCTGAGGGGGGTTAACCCGACGCGAGCCGGCCGATAAAGCAAAGGGCCCACCGTGTAGGTCCCCGCAGGAGCGGCGATCACGGCGAGCTCAGGAGAGGGAATAGACCCTCATGACAGGTGCGAAGCGGGCGGAGCCGCGACGCACTTCCACCGCTGCGATGAGAACGCACGTAAAGCCGACAGCGTAGCCCCGGCTGACCAATGAAATGGTTGTGTTGATCCGCCTATGTCTGCGCTGTCCTAACGCCGGTTGCATGACATGGTTTTCCCCATAAGGGGAGAACTATGCCCACACCGGAGCCTTCACCGGAAGCATGAGGGCAACAGAAATGGAGGTAGAACACGATGACACAGAGCCGACGCGACAAACTGGACGACAACCTCGCCCGCAAGTGGCTAGAGAAAAACGCGCCGAAGCCGAAACCGCAGCCGCTCGAACGCTGGCAGACACGCGTGCGAGAGCAGAAACAGGATCGGCGGGCGCTGGCGAAGCCGCTGTTGAAGGGTGTCGAGTAATATGTGGATCAACAGCGGTCACAATGGAGGGGGAGAGGAGGACGGTAGCGAGAGAGAAAGCGAAGTAGGACGGGATCGAACGAAATTTGCGTGAGACTTGCCGGGCCACTTGAAAACAGGCCGATAACAGAGAGGATGAAATGAAATTTCGCAAAGGAGAGCCAAGGTATAGAAGCATTCACATGGGATTAGAATTCGTCCGTGACAATGAGCGACTGGTCTGTGGCAGCTTAGATTGGTGGGAAAGCTGCGAGCTCGCGATCTCCTTCGGTTGGAAACCGAGTTTCGCTAGCGCAAAGTCGCGTTCATACATGTTGACCAAATACCCGCTGGATGTGCCTGCTGAAGACGCACTATCCTTTTCACAGGCGATCGCACGATGTCTGATGATGCTATTGAACAAGCAGAAGCTCGGTCGCAAACAGATGGCAGCGATATTGTTGTCGAGCAAGGAGCCTGCCCGCTCGCTCGGCGCCACGGAAACCGCCGGAATGTTGTTCCTGATCCTTGGCACGGCCTCCGACATGGCGGCGCTGGTCATGCCCTCGGTCGCCGCCCGGGCATGGCAAGCGCGCCACCGCGCCACCGCGCTCGCCGGGTGGATGGTCTGGCTCGCGACCTTCGTCTTCGCCACCATGGCCGGCATCGGCTTCGCGAGCACGAACATCGCGGACGTCACCATGGTCCGCGCGTCACGGTCGACGCCGGCCGTGACGGCGGCTCAAGGCGCGCTTGCCGATGCCATGCGAAGCCGGGATGCGGAATGCAAAGGCGGCGTCGGCCGCTACTGCAGGGAACGCGAGGCCTCGGTTGTCGACCGGCGGCAGGCATTGGACGCCGCCATGCGGCAGGTGGAGCAGACGGCGGACCCGCAGACCACGGCGGCCACCAAGCTCGTCTCATGGGTCACCGCTGGCGCGATCTCGCCGAACGAGAACGATTTCGGCATGCTCCGGCTCGCCTTGCTCTGCCTGCTGCCGCAACTCGCTGGCGTCTTGCTCATGGTCGGGAGGGGAAGCAAATGAACCTCGTTAAAAAGGCCGCGCAAGATGCGCTTATGGAGGCGATGCGACGCGGGATAAGCGCCATTTGCGATGAAACCCGGGATGACGCAAAGTTCAGAGACGAAGCCGAAGCGCAATTCCGGCGGGTCGAAAAGCTTTTCCGGTATGAGCCTGGTAGCTGGCCATTCAAATAGGATGGGGGCGGTATTCCCTTGAGGAATCCAGCGGAACGATGAGCAGGGCGTAGCGGCGCAGTTACCAGCTCGTCTCCATGGTGATGCTGACGCTCGGCCGGCGTGCCGCACCTGATCAGACGCGCCACCCCGAGACCGAGGAGACCGTGATCCTATGCCGTTCCGCCGATCGGCGCAGCAAAGAGCGGGCCATGCACGACAAGTTCAGCCAGCGGATCGAAGAAGCGCTGCAGCGCCTGGCTGCGCGCTTGGCTCGTGCGAAGAAGCATGTCGATCCGGCAGTTGTGAACCGGGCAGATCGGCCGCATCCTGCAGCAAAACCAGCGATCCGCCGCCCGTTTCGCAATCACGCTAGAGCCGGATGGCTGTCCCTCGGGTTTCCGCCTTGGCGTCATTTACAACGACGCCTTCGACGATTGTCGAGGCGCGGCTCGCCACCTCAGCTATGTTGCGGCGGCAAACGAACTCGACGTGACGTCCGCGGCGGTGGGAAATCTCGTCCGCGGGCTCGAAGCTGCACAGCGCCGCCTCGACCAAAATCCGCAGGCGATGCGCGTTCGCCGCGAGACGCTCGAGCACCCTTTCGGCACGATGAAAGCGCGCATGGGCGCGACCCACTTTCTGACGAAAACGCTGCCGAAGGTCGTCACCGAAATGGCGCTCAGTGTGCTCGCCTACAATCTCACGGGCGTCATGAATATCGTTGGCACAAGAGCCCTGATCGCGGCAATCGAAGCGTAAGCCACGGGCGCGCGCTTTCGTCCATCTCTGCGGCGCCGATGCGCCCTGGGGGACTGATCTTGAATGCATGAGCGTGTCGCGACCGTCCGACAATTGGAAAATATGTTCAAAACCTCCGTCCCGGAGATGCGCAGGCCTGATGGCGACCCGTTCAATACCCCCATAGAGCGTTATCGCACGACCAAGACTACCCATTCATCGCTCGTGCCGATCGTCAGTCGGTTTGCACTCACTAAGTCAATGGCTTGCTGCGTCGCAGCGGCGAAAGTAAAACTGCAACTGCGAGCCAAAGCTATTCATATTATCAAAATGGGTTTAGTCTTAGATGTCATGCATTCCGCTGGTCCTTGGTCCGTCCCTACGCGGGGGGACCTTTATCGTAAAGGCTTTGTCTGCGCGTAGCCGGGCATCGAGCTGCATAGTGAGGAGGTTGAGCGATGACTAGTCTCCATAGAATACTCTCTAAGGTCGCAATTGTCGGATGTGCAATCTTGGGCGTCGCATGGCAAGCCTGTGCGGCTTCGCCGGAAGGAATGAAGCTCTACATCTTCTCGTCGCAGCCGCTGGACATTGCCAAGTCGGCTTTGTCGAGTGCGGCAACCGGAGATGAGAAAATCTTGATCCCGGTCGCTTTCTTTCTGATCAAGCATCCCAAGGGGAACATCTTGTTCGATACGGGCGATAACGACAGGATTATTACCGACCAGACCTATTGGGGGCCTATGGCGGCCATGCTTGACAAGGGCGTGAGTGCTGACCTCGCCATCGACACCCAGCTCGGCAAGATCGGAATCAAACCCACGGACATCAACTTTGTGATCCTCGGACACATGCATCTCGACCACGCTGGCAACGTCGGCAAGTTCCCCAACGCGACGATCGTCGTCCAGCGCGACGAGATCGCCAATGCGTTCTGGCCGCCGAAGGCCTATGCCGGCCCCTATATCAGTGGCGACTTCGAGATGTTGCGCGCTCCGACGGGTTCGGGATCGACCGGCCGACAACCGACGATCGAGCTCAACGGCGATCTCGATTTGTTCGGAGACGGCAGCGTCTTCGTTCATCGCGCGGCTGGCCACACTCCCGGAAGTCAACTGGCGGTTGTCCGTCTGCCCAAGACCGGCACCGTGATACTGACCAGCGACGCCTGCTACCTGCCGGAGAACCTGGCGAAGGACATTCTGCCGAGTATCGGGCTGACCTATAACCCGACTGCGATGCTTAACGGGTATGCCTACATCAAGCGGATCCGGGATACGGAGAAGGGCGACGTGCTGATGGCCCATGATGCCGAAGGCTTCAAGGCGCACAAGCATTCGCCGGAGTTTTACGAGTAACTCGATGCGACTCGCATCGAGTCTGCGAACGGGTGGCAGAAGCTCCGTCACCCGTTTTTATTTTTATAATCACGCGCATAGTTTGCGCTTGCGGACTCACGCTCCCAAGACCGTCCGCTCGAGAAACCAATAGCAGCCTAGATATGCGATGATACCGGAGATGGCGTAGACAAGCGCCGCCGTGCGATCCTGCGGCACGCCGCGCATCCTGGCAATCAGCCAATCAACGCCGATCAAGAGCGGGATGACAAGACTGACGATCGCCACCTGGCCCACCTCGACCCCGATATTGAACGCCGCCAGCGCCGGCACCACCGCGCCCCGCGGTAAGCCGAACTCTTGCAGGGCGGAAGCAAAGCCGAAACCGTGAACGAGACCGAACGCGAAGGTGTCGCGCCAGCGTCCGTCAACATTGCAGGAGAAGAAGTTCTCGATCGCGACATAGACGATCGACGCGGCGATCGCCGGCTCCACAATAGAGCTGGGAATGACCACAATCTGCAGGGCGGCCAGCGACAGCGTTATTGAATGCGCCACCGTGAAGGCGGTGACGATCTTGATGACCGGCCATAGGCGGCGCGCCCACAGGACAATCGCGATCAGGAACGCGACATGGTCGTAGCCGAGGAAGATATGCTCGATGCCCGCGTCGACATAACGAAGGATCACGTGGAGCAGTGGCGGAGGCGGCGTCGAGATTTTGACTTCGGTTTGCGACGCGTCCAACAGAGCCTGCGTTGCATTCGGCTCTGGCCCGATGAGCACGACCTGCTTGGCGCTTGGATCGACATCGATCAGTACCATCGAGCGATAGATCAGGTCGCCCTCGACTTCATTACACGACCAGGTCAGGCGGGCCGTGACGCCGTCCTGGTCGGGAGCAATTTCTGCATTGCTGGCCTTGCAGGGTGTGCCGTCGGCGCCGTGAACGACGGCGTGGGTGGTCACATACGCGGCGATTGCCGCGGTCGAGGCGGCAAGCCGCGCGGCGTCGACAAGTCCTGATTGCGCGCCGAACACCTTGGTTCCGGCCACGCGATCCACGTCGCTTCCCCTGAGCGCGATCTCGAGACGCACCGTGCGATCGGGCTTGAGCTCGATGCGGGCGTTGGACAGGTTGATTTGATGCGCTGCCAGCCTGATTGGGCAGAGGCTGACTGCTGCCATTATTGCCCAGGCGAGCGCGGCAGTGCCTGCCTGTTTGATCACGAGGCGGCCCCGACCGCTTTCAAAAGCTGGACCATGTTGGTCGCCGTGTAGGCCGCGATGGTCACGACGTCGCCCCCCGAAAGCCGTGCGTAACGGCTGAAACCATCGCCGCTCACATTGCCGATCGCAAGGCGGACCAGCGGTGACGAGCTATCGCGCGCATACATCAGCGCGATCACCGCCGGTCGGCTCAAGCCGTACCGTCCGAGGTCCGCCTCGCTCGGATGTTTCGCGACGACCGTTTCGGTCTGGGTCTGGTCGAGCGCCGCCAGCGCTGTCGCGATGATGCGAGCCTTATCGGGATCAGCGATGTGCGCGTCGGAGTTGCCGGCGTGCGCATGCTGGCCGGTATGGAGGAGCCAGTTGCCGGCGCCGTCTCGCTCCAGGCGATGCAGTTTCCCTTGGATCACGATCTCAATCGCCCAGATCCGGTCGATCGACGCGGGTAGCAGCAGCGCCGTCAGGCCCTTCGCATTCTCATCGCCGCTGCCGGCTTCGGGCGGCAGGATCCGCCTCGCCATGTCAGCCGTGACCTCCCACTCCGTTCCGACATGGCGTGGCATCAGGTGGACCGTGGGCAGACCTACCAGTCTCAAATACTGCGACGTACCCGCCGGATTCAGCGTGCCGAAATCCGCAACGATCACGGATCGGTCGGGCTGCTCCAGTGAGACAAGGTAAGCGGGCGGATCGAGCCCGAATTCGGCGAAGTTTGCGCCCTCGTAGTCGCTCGGATCGAGACTTCGCGTAGGCTGCGAGACGTGTATGAAATGCAGCGCCAAATCGAGATGCGATGCGAGCTCCGCGGGGACGGGTGCGTTCGACCGCTCGAAACTCCAAGCGCCGCCTATGGTGCGGCGGAAGCCTATTCGCTCCTGGCCGCTCCTGATCTCGGCGGCGGTGATGTCCGAGGGAAGGGCGGCTACAATACCGTGCGGCTCGAAACTGAGCTCGGGCAGGCCTGGCGAACGACCCGACAACGCCAGGGCCGTCAACAGCGCCACCATCAAGGCGCTGGCGGCCAGCGCTGCGATATTCCGTGTCCGCGCAATCAACGTCGTTTCCACCAGACCACGCCCCCTAGCAGTATGACGCTAAGAGGCAATAGCACCTCGACGGAGATGAACACGGTGCGCATCTGGTCTCTGGTCAGCGTGATCTGTTGCGCGGGGCTGAAGGATTGCGGTTTGGCTGCTGGCCTCGTTTCGTCCTCGGCCAACCACCTCACCATCTCGACAGCGAGATCGCCGTTTGAGACGTACGGGAAATAGGAATTGGCGGCGAAGTTGCTGTTGCCGACCAAGACCAGCCGGAATGGTTTTGTCTGGTCGGCGGCACCGTCGGGCCAGCGCCCTTCGACCGCGACCGCCAGCACCGCCGCCCCGCGCGGTGCATCTGACCCGGTCGGTTCGGCTCCGGCTGTTGCCTGCGACACGGGGCGCAAATAGCTGTCCTTGCTGCTGCTCGCGAGAATGGTCATATTGACGCCGGGCGGAGCCGCTCCGACACGGATTGGTCGCGCGTTCGGAAAGATGGTCAAGGCAATCCGTCTCGTGATCTGGTGTGGCGGATAGTAGGGTACCGCGACCTTGTCATGATCCGATCCATAGTGATTGAGCGGATCAATCACGGTGGCCGGGTCCGACGCGAGTCCAAGTGTACCAAAAAGATCGCCAAGGCCGCCTTGCAGAGGAAATTCGGGGTCAATCATGGCCAGCAGCCGACCGCCGCGCGCCAGATAATCGGACAGCAGGGCCGCTTCTGCTGGCGCATACGCGTGCCGAGGACCGATCTCAGCGACCACGCTGCAGTCAGGCGGAACGGCCGAAAGGCTCGTTAGCGCAATCGCGCGGACCGTATAGCCGAGCGTCGTCAGCGCAAGCTGCAGCCTGTCGAGACCGTCGGTGTCGCCTTGCAGAAGGTCTCCCGCGCCCGGCGTCTCATGGCCCCGCAGTGTTTCAACATGACTATAGTGGAAATGTGGCGGGCCCTCGGGAACGCTCTCGCCATGGCCGGTGACCAAACAGACGACATCGACCTTCCTTTTCAGAACCCGCAGGGTCGCAAATGCCATCTGGGCGAGATCCGCGGTATTCTCGACGACAACGCGCCGGCCGTCTGCCTCCACTACCGCGGTGTTATAGGCGCGAGCCCCGAATGCCCGCGCCTTCGCGGGCTCCTTGTCGATGTCGACGGCGGAGAAATGGAAGTGCGGATTCTGGCGCGCGGCGACCGTCAGCAGGTCCTTGGCGTCGATCGCGTTCCGGTCTGAATGGTTGTAGAAATAAGTCAGCGAGACGTCGCTGCTCAGACCGTCCAGTACCGAACCAAACTGCGGAGGCGGTGTATTTGTGGCCTTGCGGGTCGCGTCCAGATAGACATCGTGGCGGAACATCGCGACGTTCGCCAGGCAGACCACAACGATGGCGCCAATTGCGAGCGCGGCGTTGTACAGCATCGCTCTGGCCCGCGAACCCGCGATCCGCAGGGGGAGTTGAAGCCCAAGCGCAAACAGCATGAGCATGGCGGCACACCAGCTGCCGAAGAACAGGAGGTTGGAGCCGCGCTCGCCCCAATGATGCGAGGCGCCGAGCGCGCCGAAGACGAGCGCGGTGGCTGCCAGCACCAGGATGAAAAACCATGAAAAGCCGCGTGACATGTTGGTCCCCTCAGCAGCGTCAGCGCCAGGCCAGCGCGCGGACGCTGAGGAACAGGCTGAGCATGGTCGCGCTCAGATAGTAGGCGACATCGGTCAAATACATCGATCCGGTCGCGAACGGCTTGAAATGCACCGAGAGCGACATGTTGACGAGCAGCGAGTCGAAGGGGTCGGGAAGCAGATAGCCATATTCGTCGATGATCCACAACAGCAGGAAGACGCTGAGCGACAGGAGAGCGGCGATGATCTGATTGTCGGTCAGCGCCGACGTGAGCAGGCCGACCCCGACGAGCGCCGCAGCGAGCAGCACGAGGCCGAGATAACCGCTGAAGATTGGCCCCCAATCCGGGTCTCCATAGATCGCGAGCACGATTCCATAGGCGCTAGACAATATCAGCATCAGTACGATGAGGCTCATGCTTGCCGCGAACTTTGCGAATACGATCTGCGTTTCGGTTGCCGGCGAGGTGAGCAGGACCTCCATCGTGCGCAACTTCCGTTCCTCCGCGATGAGCCGCATGGTGATGATCGGCACCGTGAGCAGGAACAGGACGAAGATCTGGAAGAACAAATGAACCAGCGTCATCGAATGACTGATAAAGAGAGCGAGGGTGAAGCTGTAACCCATGATCAACAGGAACACGGCGATCAGCACATAGGCGATCGGAGAGGTAAAGAGGGCCTTTTCTTCCTTGACCAGCAGCGCCAGAAATCGCCTCATGCGGCTGCCTCGCTCGGTCGCCGGGTCAGTTGCAAAAAAATGCGCTCGAGATCAGGCCGCACGGTTGTGAGCTCGGACAGCGCCAGGCCGCGCCCCACCAGTGCCGCTGCCAATTGCTGCGCTACTTCCGGACGCTGGTCGGCTTCCACCAGATAGCGGAGATCAGGGCCGCCGGATTCAGGTTCGACGACAATCGAGCGTACCCCCGGTACGGCCGCGATGGCTTCGCGCACCATGGGCTCCGGTCCCGCGACTTGCAACCGCAGCCGCTGAGCATCGACCGCGAGGGCGAGCGCGTCAGTTGTGAGAAGCCTGCCGTTGAGAAGGATCATCACCCGGCTCGCGATCTGCTCTATCTCGGGTAGCACGTGGGAGGCCATCAGAACGGTCCGCCTGCCAGCCAGCTCTCGTATCAGATCACGGATGGCGATGACCTGGCTGGGATCGAGCCCGCTGGTCGGCTCGTCGAAAATGAGTAGCTTCGGATCGTTGAGCAGCGCCTGGCCGATGGCGACGCGCTGCCGATAACCCCTCGATAGCTTCCCGATCGGGACCGCCGCCACGGCTTGGAGCTGCAGACGCTCCGCAACGGTCCCAATGGCGCGAGTGGCGGAGCGCCCGAACAGCCCCTTGAGATGCGCCATGAACCGCAGGTACTCATTGACCCGCATGTAATCGTAGAGCGGCGCATCCTCCGGCACATACCCGACCTCGTGTCGCAAGGCGAGGGATTGGGTCGTCGCATCGTGGCCGGCCACTGCTGCAGAGCCGGTCGTCGGCACGAGATAACCGGTCAAAATTCTAAAAATGGTGCTCTTGCCCGAACCGTTCGGGCCGAGCAGCCCAATGACTTCACCTTCGGCAACGGAAAACGATACGTCCCGTACCGCGAGACGCGGACCGTACCACTTGACTAGGTTTTGCACGTCAACGACCGGCGCCCTCATTGAGGGCCTTTCAGGTGTTCGGCACCGATCATCCTCCCACACCTCGGCGATGGCATGTTGCGCGCCGGCACACCCGCTCCTCCCATTGCCGCCGCCTTTCAGGGCTCTAGGTTGGCCTTTATGCGGCTAACTACAGGCTACGCCGCGGAAATCACGAATTCAAGATCGAACGCTTCCACACCGCTTCTACTGTCCGCGCGGCCCAGGCCTTCACAAAACCTGGCGACCTCATGCTCGATCCCACGCCGGTGGTGGCACCACACTCGGCGAAGCCCTCGCCTCCGGCCCGTAAGGCCGTCGGCGTCGATATCAGTACCCCGCCGAGTTCGTTGACGGTGTGAAAAATCCACCGTCGTCTCGGACGCCGAATTGGA
>Ga0193729_1001764_pt1 | contig 10941 bp, 11 predicted proteins | sample U1c2metaG_FD_143036 | JGI IMG/M metagenome (GOLD analysis project Ga0193729, IMG submission 143036) | Soil microbial communities from a riparian zone of the East river system, Colorado, United States - U1c2 | ecosystem: Environmental > Terrestrial > Soil > Riparian zone | place: USA: East River... | reverse complement strand
GGTGGTTATTATTTAATCGGCTTAAAACAGCTGCACCGAGAAGTCTTCGAGGAAATCGACTGGAGTACCGAGCGGGTGTTCGAGCAGACGAGACAGCGCGCGACGCAAATTGGTGTCGCTGTTCACGAGTTGCCTCGCGGATTTGATGTCGATGATCACAAAACCCTGCATCGACTTTGTGACGAACTGTTCGGCAAAAATGCCCGCGATAATGTCGCGCCTCAGACCCAAGAGTTTCTGCGCGAACTAATCGCACACGACGGTCGCGGGCGTGTTTGGTCGCTGTAGGACGGCCGCGTTGCGTACCAGATCTCAGGGCAACTGAGGCGGTTGCCGTACCACAGCTACATGACTAGCCTCATGTTCGCATGGCAAAACGCGCATTAGTTACCGGCGGCGCGGGCTTAATCGGCTCACATGTGGTCGATCTTCTCGTAAACGAAGGCTGGCAGGTTCGGGCATTCGATAATCTGGAACCGCAAACCCACCGTCGCGGAAAGCCGGCTTGGATCAACAAGAAGGCGGAGTTCATTCACGGCGATTTGCGTGATCGCGAGACGATTATCGCCGCGCTAGACAAGAGAGACGTCGTTTTTCACCAGGCTGCCTACGGCGGTTACATGCCAGAGATTACGAAATTTGTGCATGTAAATTCGCTCGGCACTGCCCAAATGCTCGAAGTCATCCGCGAGAAAAACCTGCCGGTTAAGAAAGTCGTGGTCGCCAGCTCGCAGGCTGTCTACAGCGAAGGCGCCGGCGATTGTCCTAAACATGGATTGGTTTTTCCGATGTTGCGTCCGGTGGAGCAATTGCGCAACGGCGATTGGCAGGTGCATTGCCCACTCTGCGGCGCAACCACAACGAGCGTTCCAACTCCGGAAAATGCGCCGGTCGCTGGCGAAACCGTTTACGGCCTGACGAAAGTTGATCAGGAGCGGCTGGTCCTCCTATGGGGGAAACAGCTCGGTATTCCCACGGTCGCGCTGCGTTATTCCTGCACATACGGACCGCGCCAATCGATCTTTAATCCCTACACCGGTGTTATCGCGATTTTTTGCACGCGTTTGCTGAACAATTTGCCACCTGTGCTGTACGAAGACGGGCAGCAAACGCGCGACTTTTCGTTCGTGGAAGATATCGCCCGAGCGAATTTACTCGCCGCGGAAACGGACGAGCTCGACGGATTGCCAGTGAACATTGGCAGTGGCCGCGGCACGCCGATTCGCGAAATCGCCGAACAACTCTCCGATGCTCTGAACATCGACATCGCGCCCGAGATCAACGGCGAATTTCGTCCCGGCGAAATGCGTCATCTCATCAGCGATACCACGCTCGCTCGATCGGCTGGTTACAAACCAGTTGTCGATCTCAGCGAAGGCATTGGTCGTTACATTGATTGGATTCGCGCGCAATCAGACATTCGCGATTACTTCAGCGAAGCCAGCGAAATTTTGAAGAACAAAGGCATCGTTCATCGAGTGAAGCGATGAACATCGCCGCCACCATTCCCGATTTTAATGCGCCGGTCGTCGATCACGCGCGCAAGGATTTTCCGTTGCTGCGCGCGGGCATGACCGTAGGTGAAGCGCTGGAGCGCATCCGGCATGAAGGCGTGGGTGAACGCGTCATTTATTTTTATGCGATCGACGAACAGGAACGGCTGGTTGGCGTCGTTCCTACGCGGCGTTTGTTGACAGCATCGCTGGGAACGCCGCTGCGCCAGATCATGGTTCCACGCGTTGTGGCTGTTCCTGCCAGCGCGACGATTCTCGACGCCTGCGAATTTTTTGTGCTCTACAAATTTCTCGCATTCCCGCTCGTGGACGAGCAACGCCGCGTGGTGGGCATTATCGACGCGAACCTTTTCGCCGAAGAAATTTTGGAGGCAGGCGACGGTACAGCCCGAGAAGCGGGGAGTCCTATCACGCAGGTGAGTCCGGATTTCTTTGAGGCTCTCGGCTTTCACATCGAACAAATCCGCGGCGCGTCGCCGTGGCGGATTTTCCGGTTCCGTTTTCCGTGGTTGCTGGTCACGGTCGCGGGCGGCACGCTCTCAGCAATCCTGGCCGGCTTTTTTGAAGCGACACTCGCACACAGTTTGGTGCTGGCGTTCTTTCTGACAATGGTGCTGGGACTAAATGAAAGCGTAAGCATGCAATCGATGAGCGTAACAATTCACGCGTTACGTTCTGTTCAGGTCACGTGGCGCTGGCTGGCTGCAGCATTTCGTCGAGAGTTGATGACCGCGCTCCTGCTCGGCGCCGCATGCGGCCTTGTGGTCGGCCTGGTTGTTTGGCTGTGGCGAAATAATGGCGCCGCGGCGTTCGTCATCGGCGGCAGCATCGCGCTTTCGCTCGTCACGGCGTGCGGGTTTGGCCTGGGCGTGGCGTCGCTTCTTCACCGATTCAAGCTGGACCCAAAAATTGCGGCGGGACCGATCACGCTGGCGCTGGCGGATTTTTTCGCGCTGGTGATTTATTTCACCAGTGCGTGGCTGGTTTTGCAATGAGGAGCGTCTCGGTCATTATTCCCGCGCTTGATGAAGAGGAACCGATCGCCGGCGTCGTGCGGGAATGTTTTGCGACAGGTTTGCCCAACGAAGTCATTGTCGTTGATAACGGCAGTACTGATCGCACGGCCGAACGCGCCCGTGGAGCCGGTGCGCGCGTGGTGACCGCGCCGCGCGGATATGGACGCGCGTGTGCCGCCGGCGTTCGTGCGCTTTCGCTCAAATGCGACATTGTGGTTTTTCTCGATGGCGACGGCAGCGACGTGCCCGCGTTCATGAATCAGCTTGTCGAACCCGTGGCACAGGGGACGCACGATTTCGTGATCGGCTCACGAACTCGCGGACAACGCGAACCGGGCAGCATGAATCTTCAGCAAATCTTTGCCGGACGAGTCGCCGGATTGATTTTGCGACTGCTCTACGGGGTTCGTTATACGGACATGTCTCCATTTCGTGCCATTCGTCGTGATGCGCTCGAACGGCTCGACATGCGCGAGCAGACTTACGGCTGGAATCTGGAGATGCAGATGAAAGCCGCGCGCGACAGCCTGCGCGTTCTCGAAATCCCTGTAAACCATCGCCTGCGTGCCGGTGGCGAATCCAAAGTGTCAGGCACGTTGCGTGGTACATTTGTCGCCGGTACGCACATTGCTGCGACCTTGGTGCGCGTCGCTCTCGGGTAGTCGATTCCATCTGGCAGTTCCTGAGTTTTTGTGTAGCGTCGCCCTATGGTTTCGATGCTTGATCTCAAGAGATTTCGCACCACGCCGCTCACCCGTGAACCGTTTGAGTTTTTGATTGTTCCAGAGTTCGTAAAGGCTGAGGCGCGCGCTGCAATCGATAAGGATTATCCCGAGGTTGCCCGTGCGGGTAGCTTTCCGCTTCGAGAGGTGACTTATGGCCCGGCGTTTGCGAAGCTGATCGAGGAGATGCGCAGCGAGGAGTTTCGCAACGCGTTCGAGGCGAAATTTGACGTCGATCTGACCAATCGCCCGGACATGATCACCGTGCGCGGACGTTGTAGCGAGAAAGATGGTAAGATACACACCGATTCTGAGACAAAGATCATCACTATTCTTGTTTACATGAATTCGGCTTGGGAATCTTCTGGCGGCCAGCTTCGCTTGCTGCGATCTGAGACGAATCTGGAAGACCTCATTCTCGAAGTCCCGCCAACCGAAGGCACGCTGCTGGCGTTTCGCCGCAGCAATAACTCATGGCACGGTCACAAGCCATTCTCCGGTCCGCGCCGCGTCATTCAATTCAACTGGGTTACGAGTGAGGCGGTAGTACGGCGTGAGCAAAACCGCCATCGGCTTTCCGCGTGGATGAAAAAAATGCGCGGTGCGCTGTCAGGGGAAAAACAGGCGGCCTAAGCGCCCGACCAGCGAGCTGTAGCTACGCTGCCCGGTTTGATTTACTTTTCAGCAATTGAACGGTCAGATTGAAACCCCAAGGAATTGCGACGCATTGGCACTGCGATCCGGCGAATTCTCGCGGATCTTGCTAATTAAGCCCTCGGCGCTGGGTGATGTTGTGCACACGATCCCAGTGCTGGTGAAGCTGCGCGCGCGTTATCCACGTGCGCGGATTGACTGGCTGATCACGCCGGAGAACGCGGAGATCGTGCGCTGCCACCCGGCGCTTTCGAATGTCGTTCTTTTTGCTCGGCGCGATTTCTCGAAAAGAGGTCGCAGGTGGCGAGCGATTCTGCAATTTCTCGATCTGCTCAAACAAATTCGCCGCGCGAAGTACGATCTGGTGATCGACATGCATGGCCAGGTGCGTTCGGCTTTTTTCGCGCTCATCAGTGGCTCACGCGTGCGCATCGGGTTTGATCGACCAGTCAAACGAACGCTTACAATTTCCACCGAGCACGATCTCAAGAACGTACCCAGCCATGGCTGGCGCGGCGCGCGAGAGGGTTCATGGATCGCATACACGCATCGTATTCCTATTCCGACGCTCGACGTGCATGCAATCGATCGTTACCTGTGGGTCGGAGAACTGCTTGGATTCGACGACAGCCCGCCAGATCTAACAATTCATCTTTCTTCGGAAACCGTACATAACGTTGAGCGATTGCTGAAAGAGAAAGGTGTGGACGCGTCCCAGCCATTGGTTGTTCTGGTGCCGGGAACCATTTGGGAGACGAAGCATTGGACGATTGAAGGATTTGCAGGAGTCGCCCGGCATTTTCTCCGCGAAGGATTTGCCGTTGCGTTGGCGGGCACCAAACGCGACCAACCGCGCTGCCGGCAAATCGCCGCCGCGGCGCCAGGTGCGTGCGACCTTTCAGGAAAGACAACCCCCGCGGATTTGGCGGCGCTTATACGACGTGCTGAGGTCGCCGTAACCAACGATTCCGGCTCGATGCACGTTGCCGCGTCGCTCGGCAAACCGATGGTCAGTGTCTTCGGCCCAACCAACCCGGTTCACATCGGCCCGTACGAGCGACCAGAATCGGTCGTGCGCGTGGATCTTCCGTGTTCGCCATGCAATTACCGTCGCTTGAGCCAATGCCCGTTTGGTCACGCCTGCATGAAGCAAGTTACGTCCGCGATGGTGGTAGAGCGCGTGCAGAAAATTCTTTCGACCACAAGATCCGCGACTGAATCGGCCGCTGTAGCGTGCGCTGTCCTCAGCGCGCCGTCCGGGGGCAACAAACACATCCGCTGAGGACAGCGGACACTACAGCACGGAAAGCTTTGCTGCGGACGCGCGCAATTTGATTCCCTTGCTGCGCTGACGCTCATAAAATGGCCTTGGGTTATGAGTAGGACAAAAGCAATCTCCCTTGGCCTGCTTGCCGGATTACTCGCCGGCATCGTGATGACAGCTGCGATGTTGGTGCTTGCTGTGCTGGGGGTGGCAACGCCGCTTGTGATCATCGGCGACCGCCTTTCGGTTTTCATCCCACCCGGTCCGTTTCTTTCGCTTATGGGCAAGGTCGGGGGTTACAATCATCTCAAGCAACTCGGCGTTGGATCAACGATAGCTGGTCAACTCGTTGTTGGCGCAATTGCCGGAGCGATCTTTGGATTGTTCTCGCGCCGCAATCCTGCGCAGGCTTCAGCGCTTTGGACCATGTCGATATTCGTTTTGTTGCCGATCGTTGTGTTTGCAGTCGCGCTTTGGCCAGTTTTGGGCACGAGTTACATTGGCCTGCCCATCGGCGCTGCGCGTCTGGTCACGCTAGTCGGTTTCGCACTGTGCGTTTTTGTCTTCGAACGAACACTGGTGGCTGGTTTTCGATTTGTTACACAAGGAAGAATCGGCGATCGGGACTACGAATTCAGCCCAGCGATCGGACGCCGTGCTTTTGTCCTTGGCGCGATCGGAGCCGCGGTTTCGGGTGGTGGGATCGCGTTGGCTCGCAAGCTTTATCGTGCGGCGACCTTCAGCTACGACGGCACGCAGTACAAAGGCCGAATTGTCCAGCCGATTACGCCTAACGAATTGTTTTATTGCGTGACGAAGAATGTGGTCGATCCGCGGGTGGATGTCGATCTTTGGCATCTTGAAGTATGCGGCCTCGTGAAGAACGCCGCCACGTGGCGCTTCGACGATCTGTTGGGATTCGAAATGAAGGAGCAGGAAACAACGCTGATGTGCATCAGCAACGGTTTGGATGCGGGACTGATCAGTAATGCTGTCTGGAAAGGTTTTCCGCTGCGTGACGTTCTGGATCGGGCCATCCCACTTTCCGGCGCCGCGCGGGTGCGCTTTCGTGGTGTCGACAATTACACCGATACGATTCCGGTCGAGAAAGCGCTGGAGCCAACCACGTTACTTGCTTATGAAATGAACGGCGCAGAGTTGCCTGATCGCCACGGCTATCCGTTGCGTCTCATCGTCCCGGGTTACTTCGGCGAAAAACATGTGAAATGGCTCACCCGAATTGAAGTGACCGACGCCACCGCGAAAGGATTTTACGAGACACAAGGCTGGGGCCCCGATTTTATCACGCCGACAAGATCGAGAATTGATGTGCCGGATCCCTGGTCGTCGTTTGCGTTAGGTAAATTGAACGGGCCGATTGAAGTGAAGGGAATCGCCTATGGTGGTGACCGGGGTATCTCGCGCGTGGAATTGAGCAGCGACGGCGGCACCGCGTGGCGCGACGCTGAGATCTATTATTCCGGCGGCAATCTGGCATGGTCGCTTTGGAAAACCGAATGGATGCCAGATGCTGCAGGTGACTACATGTTGGTCGTCCGGGCCGCCGACGGGGAAGGCGATTTGCAGGAATGGGACGAAGATAGAGGCCCATTTTCCGGCGTAGCGGGCTTACATGAGATTGGCGTGCGAGTGACGGCGTAGCGGGCCCTGTCTCCAGGCGCTGGATGTGAGGTGGCTTGTCACCGCGCGGCGAAGTCGCCCCCGCAACAACTTGCGCTGTGTGCTAGATTTTATCGATGGAAAGAGTGATCATTGTTGGAAGCGGCTGCGCTGGATTGACAGCGGCAATTTACGCGGCCCGCGCGAATCTGAGCCCGTTACTGCTGGAAGGTCGTCACCCCGGCGGACAACTCTCGACTACTACGCTCGTTGAAAACTATCCCGGTTTCCCAGAAGGAATCGATGGGCCTCAGCTCATCTTGAACATGCACAAGCAGGCCGAGAAATTTGGCGCCCGATTTTCGTACGCCGAGGCGACCGATTTCGATGCCAGCAACCGGCATATTCGGATCAAAGCCGATGATGAGTGGTTGGAGACGGAGGCGCTAATCATCGCTAGTGGAGCTTCAGCGCGATATTTGGGACTCGAAAATGAACAGAAATTGATCGGTCACGGACTGACCTCTTGCGCCACATGCGACGGCGCGTTTTACAAGAATGTTCCGGTTTGCGTCGTTGGTGGGGGCGATTCTGCTGCGGAGGAGTCATTGTTCCTCACCCGCTTCGCTTCAAAGGTCTATTTGATTCATCGACGTGATAAGATGCGGGCTTCCAAAATCATGCAGGATCGCGTGTTTGCGAATAAGAAGATCGAACCGATCTGGAACACCGTGGTTACTGAATACATTCCCGACGAAAAAGGCGAGATGCGCGGTGTTCGCCTGCGCAACGTGAAGACGAATGAAGAGCAGGAATTAGCCGTGGCCTGTGTTTTCGTGGCAATTGGTCACGATCCCAACAGCAGGGCGTATCGAGGCAAGCTCGACATGGATGGGGACGGTTACTTGATCACGAAGAACCTGGTCGAGAGCAGGCACCCCGGCGTGTTCGTTGCGGGCGACGTGGCCGATCGCGTCTACAAGCAGGCCGTGACGGCGGCCGGCTCCGGGTGCGCAGCCGCTATGGATGCGGAAAAATACCTGAGCGAATTGGAGGCCGATGCTTGATTGTCTCTTCTGTAGCCGCTTCGCTGCCTGCTACGCCGAAGTGCAGCGAAGGCCGGTGCGAAGCGCCGAGCTGGACTTTTCACCATCCGTGCATTGCGTCGTCCACAGGGCGACGGCTACAGTGCAAGCTTGAAAATCTGCGACCTCACCCAGTTTTACTCTCCGGTAAGTGGAGGCGTGAAACGGTACGTTCATGAAAAGATTGCGTACATCAGCAGCTGTTCGCCTGACGACACGCACGTGCTTATCATCCCCGGACCGAAAAATGAGGTAACAACAAATGGCCGGTCGCGAATCTATTCTATTCGCTCGCCATTAGTATCTAGAAGCTCACGTTATCGCGCACTGCTAAATCTCCGCGCGATTGAAGAAATTCTGGAACGTGAGCGTCCTGATCTTATCGAATCAAGCGATCCGTATCAGATCGGATGGAAAGCGATTGCCGCTGGTCGCGCGCTAAGAGTTCCAGTCGTTGGTTTTTATCATTCCCATTTTCCGGAAGCGTATCTGCGCGGCGGCACAAAATTTCTGGGCAAACGCGGCACGCAGCGAGCGATGAAATTGACCCGCGCTTATGTGCATAGACTTTACAATCGTTTTCAAGCCACGCTGGTACCATCTGAAAAGCTGGCCGAGCTCCTTTCCGAATGGGGCGTGCGAAATGTGCGGCCGGTACGACTCGGGGTTAACACCGCCGTTTTCAAACCCGTGCCCGATGATGAAGCCGCCACTCGCCACTCGTTGGGCATCGGCCGCGGGCAGACGCTGCTTCTCTACGCGGGGCGATTGGCCAGAGAAAAAAACACACAAACATTGTTTCGAGCTTTCGAGCTTCTACTGCAGCGGCGAGCGAATAAATTTCACCTGTTGGTTATCGGCGACGGACCGCAGCGGAACAAAGTGCAAAAGTTGCAGCGGCGCGCTGGAAACGTCTCTTGGATTTCATACTGCGCAGACTCCATTGATCTCGCCCGTTACTATCGCGCTGCCGATCTTTTCGTTCATCCAGGCGTGCAGGAAACATTTGGACTTGTGGCGCTGGAAAGTCAGGCATGCGGCACACCCGTAGTGGGAATTCGCGGGAGTTACATGGATCGGATTATTTGTCACGAGCAGAAATCGTGGGCGGAAGAGAACAATCCGGAAGCGCTGTCCTATGCGATTGAAGATTTTAGCGCTAAAAAATTGTCCGCTTTGGGAAAGGCCGCCGCGGGCGCAACGGAAAGGCTCTATGGCTGGCCGCGCGTATTTGAGGAACTGTTTTGCATTTATCGCGAGGTTCGCGCAAACTATCGCCGATTTTAAATGACGGACGACGACCATATGCCGTTCCTCATTCGTGGCTTTCGCAGATCGGACCGCGAAGCGGTAAGAAAGCTCTGCTGCGATACCGGATTTCTCGGTGACCCGATCGATCCCGTGTATGAAGATCGAGAATTGTTCGCTGATTTTCTCACCACCTATTACACCGATCACGAACCGGAGTCGTGTTTTCTGCTTGAAGTGGATGGCGAAATTCGCGGGTATCTTCTGGGGTCGCGCAAGCCTCTGCAAAACCAGATGTACGCGCTTTACCAAAACGTCTGGCTCTTTTTTCGCTCCTTGACGCGCTATTTCCGCTACCATGAACGCTCGCGCCGATTTATTCGGTGGCTGCTCGTGTATGGTTGGCGTGAGGTGCCGGCAGCGCCGAGACGGACGCCGCATTTTCATATCAATTTGCTGCCAGACGCGCGCAAGGTTTCGACGACACGCGCCTTGATGAGCGCGTATTTAAGTTATCTCTACCGCTCCGGTGAGAAACGTGTCTACGGTCAGATTATTACATTTGAAAGTCGACGCGGAGAGAAAATGTTCGAGCGCTACGGATTCAAAGTACTGAACCGGGCGGAGATCACGAAATACAGGGCAATTTATCCCAAATCGGTTTATCTCAGCACAGTGATCAAGAACCTGGAGACGGCCGAACCGCTCTCCGTCACGACGCGTTCACGCTTATAACCTTGGCAACTTGTTCCAATCGGCGGTGTGCGTTAATGTGCGCCGCATTTTTGCCGGCATAGCTCAGTTGGTTCAGAGCGGCTGATTTGTAATTCAAGCCTAACGAATTGCGCATCGTTTCACTGTGTTTCACAGCATTGCGCATCATAGGTAAGCCTAACGAATGGGATTTGCGGCGCGTTACATAGAATTGCGTGATTTTGCAGCCAAAAATGCTCAGACTGTAGAGGCGACCGTGAAAAGTTTAGTGCGCCTCCCTCGCGCGCGCGTGGAATTGTATCTCGGTTCGGTCGGCCTATTTTCGATGATATGATGGCAAACGAACAAACGTCCGTGAGTCGAGTCGCAGATCGTGAAAAGCTTCCATTGTTGCTCGACAAAGCGCGGCAGTTTGCCGGGCAGTACATCGACAGTCTTGAAGAACGTCCGGTTTTTCCCAGCGAAAAATCGCTACGAGCGATGCATGCCCTCGTCGAACCGCTCCCCGAAAATCCGAGCGACCCATTCCTGGTTCTCGATCAGCTCCAGGAGATCGGCGCGCCTGCTGTCGTCACTCAAACAGCCGGCCGATACTTCGGTTTCGTGAACGGCGGAATTCTTCCGGTCGGGCTCGCCGCCAGGTGGATGGCCGATGTCTGGGACCAAAACACTGCGCATTACGTCATGTCACCGATCAATTCGCGCCTCGAAGAAATCTGCGAACGTTGGATCGTCTCGTTGCTTGGTTTTTCCGAAGAAACTGCAGCCGGTTTTGTGTCCGGAACAACGATTGCCAATTTTTCAGGCCTGTGTGCCGGTCGCAACGAATTGCTTCGTCGACGCGGCTGGGACGTTGCGCGTAAGGGTCTTTACGGTGCGCCGGAGATTCGTGTCGTCGCCAGCGCCGATGCGCACGCAGCGGTCCACAAGTCGATTTCGATGCTCGGTCTCGGATCCGATAACGTCGAGCTTGTTCCGGTGGACGATCAGGGACGCATGCGAGCTGATCAAATGCCGAAACTGGACGAAGCGGCGTTAATCGTCACCCAAGCCGGGAACGTAAATTCCGGAGCGATCGATCCCATCGGCCCACTTTGCGAACAC
>Ga0193729_1001763_pt1 | contig 10944 bp, 10 predicted proteins | sample U1c2metaG_FD_143036 | JGI IMG/M metagenome (GOLD analysis project Ga0193729, IMG submission 143036) | Soil microbial communities from a riparian zone of the East river system, Colorado, United States - U1c2 | ecosystem: Environmental > Terrestrial > Soil > Riparian zone | place: USA: East River... | reverse complement strand
CTTGTCTCGTCTATCTCGTGGCGCAGAGTTAGCGCCGCTGGAAAAACGGTGAGCCGATCGAAATGCAGTTTGAGATCGTGGAAGTATCGAAAATCGCCGCCTTCGGCCAATTCCTGGTCGCGCGAGTACATGATCCGAAACTTCGCTTCGACCATGCTGTGATGGTTCTCGTTGCCGACGCGCACCATCAATGTCGGTTGGCCATTTAACGGCGCGATCACCATTGATCTGCTGAAGACAACGCGCGCGATCGGCCGCGAGAACCGGACGAAAATCAAACCGGTCATGACCGCGATCAAAAATATTCCGGTCATGATCTCGATCGTGCTGACGAGATGTCCATAAAGCGTTTGCGGGTACATGTGACCGTAGCCAACCGTGGCCAGCGTTTGGACACTGAAGAAGAAGCAATCGAGGAACCAGTCAGTGCTGGTTCTCCCGGCAACGCTGTTTGGGTCGATACTATAAAGAGCGGCAAAGAGAAGATTCAGGCCGACATAAACAGCGCCGACAAACAGAGCGAACTGTGGCCAACTCAAGCCCAGCAGCCAGCGGTAGATATCGCGCCATTGCCACGCGTCGGTATTGACCTTGACGAACTCGACCTGGCCGGATCGAACCGAAACTTCGTTGCGCCTGCTTCTCCTTTGGCGAACTTTTCTCCGTTGGGGAACTTCTTTGTGCACGAACCAATATAGCAATGTGGCCGTTCAAAAACAGACGGAATTTAGCGAGGCCCGAGGATTTCCCGGGCGTGATCGATGCACTCAGGGACAGGTTGAGAAGTCATGGCTTTACTGCGGAGGCGGATCGCCTCAAGGAAATTCTAGAAGGCGTTTGGACCACATCGAATGAGCTCTATGGGGAACTCTTCGTAGCGTTGACAAGAATTCAAAGAGAACGCCACGATCTCCCACCAGATCTCGCCGCGGAGGTCCGCCGTCTGATAAAGAGCATCGATCACATCTGCCGCTGGCGATGAGTAGGCTGTAGCCACGACGCTCTGTCGCCGTGTTTGAAGATCGCGGTTCCACCTCGACAGAGCGAGGCGGCTACAAGTTTTGATTGACCAGTCCGGGATTAAGGGGCTGCATGTCGATCGATGTTTAAGCGCATTTTGAAGTGGTTCTTTTCGATCGTTCTCCTCGCGGTCATCGCGCTCGCGATTTTTCTGATCAACCTGATTTGGTTTCGCCCCTGGAGCCTGAATCTTTTTTACGACAAGGTTTTTGCCGAAGTCATTTTCAGCGAACCAGAGCTGCTGTCTCAGCTCGGTTTGGTTGAGCAATTCGGGATCACCAGTCACAACGGAAAACTGAGCGACGAATCGCCGGCGCATCAGCAAATGGTGATCGACCGCTGGAAGAAAGATCTGACCCAGCTGCACGAGTATCCGTTGGATCGACAATCGCCGTCCCAAAAACTTTCTACTCATGTCCTCGATTGGTTTATCAAGGACCAGGTCGAAGGCGAGAAGTGGCAATGGCACGATTATCCGGTCAATCAGCTTTTTGGCATTCAGAACCGGTATCCCACCTTCATGGCCAACACCCATCGCCTGCTGAGCGCGAAGGATTGCGAATATTACATCATGCGGCTGGATGCGTTGCCGAAGAAATTCGATCAAACGCTCGAAGGCCTGAAGGTCCGTGAGCAGAAGCAAGTTCTGCCGCCCCGTTTCGTTGTCGAAGAAGTGATCAAGGAAATGACCGAGTTCATCGCCAAGCCGGTGGCGGAAAATGTTTTGGCCACGTCGTTCAAGGAACGCGCCGCGAAGATCGACAAGCTAACCGAACAGCAACGCGCGGATTTGCAAAAGCGCGTGGAAACGGAAATCACGGGACAGGTTTATCCGGCTTACCAAAAATTGATCGCTTATTTTCAGGAGCTGCTGCCGAAAACAACCACCGACGACGGCGTTTGGAAATTGCCCGATGGCGACGCGTTTTATGCCTACGCGCTTCGCTCAAACACCACCACGAACATGCCGCCGAACGACGTGCACGAGCTCGGTTTGCGCGAGATCGTGCGGATCGAGGGTGAGATGCGCGTTTTGCTCGACGCCAACGGTTTTGCCGGTCAGCCGATTGGCGCAACGATGGACAAGCTGAGCAAGGATCCGCGGTTCCTTTATTCAAACGATGACAAAGGTCGCACCGAAGCGCTCGCCGAGTTTAAGCGATTAATCGACAACGCGGTCGCGGAGTCGAAGAAGAACCTGTTTCTGACCGCACCCAAAGCGCAGATCGACATCCGTCGAGTCGAGCCGTTCAGGGAAGCGACTGCGCCAGGCGCGCATTATCAACCCGGCGCGCAAGACGGTACGCGTCCGGGAATTTTCTTCGCGAACCTGCGCGACATGAACGAAATGCCGAAGTGGAGCATGCCGACGCTCGCTTATCACGAAGGCGTGCCGGGACATCACTGGCAGATTTCAATCGCGCAGGAACTCAAAGGCGTGCCGCAATTTCGCAAAGTGGTTCCGTTTACCGCTTACGCCGAAGGCTGGGCGCTGTATTGCGAATGGCTGGCGAAACAAGCCGGTTGGTACGACAAAGATCCATTCGGAGATCTCGGCCGTTTACGCGACGAACTTTTCCGCGCAGTGCGATTAGTGGTCGATACCGGAATTCACGCCAAGCATTGGACGCGCGATCAAGCAATCGCTTACATGCGCGACAAAACTGGGATGGGCGAAAAAGAAGTGAAATCGGAGATCGAACGTTACATCGTTAATCCCGGCCAGGCCTGTGCTTACAAAGTTGGGATGTTGAAAATCCAGGAGCTGCGTTCGCGCGCGCAACAGGAACTCGGCGACAAATTCGACCAGCGCGAATTTCACGAAACCGTTTTGAAGAACGGCGCCCTCCCGCTCGAGATTCTCGAGGAACAGGTCAACGATTACATTCAGAAGAAGAAGGCGTAGATATTTCGCCACAGATTTACACGGATGAAACACAGAACAGAAATCTGTGATGATCTGTGTTTATCTGTGGCTTATTAATCTGTGATTATGCGAAGGCTCGTCTTCGTATTCCTGATCGTCATCGTGACGATGTCGATCTTATGGCTTTGGCGCGGCCGCGATCTTTCGATGTTGATCGATCGGTTCGAGCTGATTGAAACGAACTCGCGCCCGATCAAAACCATAACTTACGAAGGAAACGGAACCGGAGGGATTCTTCATGCGGAAAATCTCGATCTTAGCTTGAACGACGTGGAATTAGGCGCAGCGCAACCCAGCATCGGCACCACGAAAGACGACCAACTGGCGTTGTCGTTTGGCGGAAAGGTCTTTCCGTTCGGGCCAACACAGTCAGGAACTGGAAGTCTCGTCGCGGCAACGCCATCGGGCGATGTTGCGACTATCTCCATGCAACATAGTCCGATCAGTTGGCCCAACTTTTTCGAAATCAATTTCATGACGGGCAAGTCGCCGCGGTGGAAGCGACATATTTATCAAAAGGTCGTTTGGAAAAAGCCGACTGGCGCCAAACTCGAAATGCTCTGGCGTTATGAGCAATACTTTTATCCCGAGGATCGCTGGACGGAAGCTTTCATGACGCGCCCCGGTTCGACCGGTTTGATTCGGATTGATATCTCCAACGCCTCTCGATAAATCGGAGCATGAAAAAGATCGGAATGATACTGCTCGCGCTTTATCTCATCGTCGACAGTCTGCTCGGATTCGGGCTAAACATCGGCCCATTTATTTTCCTGCTCTACCTTGTTGGATTAGCGGCCGGTGTTCTCATTCTCATCGGCGCAGTGAAATCCGGCTGAGACTTCGGCCCGCGCAAATTTCGAAATTGCCGTCTTGAGTTCCGCCCGCTAAACGATGCGGGATGCGGCCCGACCTAACCGCCCTGACCTGCGCGTTGTCGATCTTGCTGAGTAGTTGTGCGTCGCATTCAATCTCGCGCGCCGAAAAACGCGCGGACGAAACAGAGGCGCGAGCGGCCGCGCTTCGTTGGCTCCAGCTCCTCGACGAAGGCGATTATGAAGAAGCGTTCGAATTCGAAGCACAGGACTTCCGAATGTTTCGGACGCAAAGCCAATTCGTGCGGCTCATGCAAGCGCGACGGGCGCCGTTCGGAAATGCTCTGTCGCGAAATTTTATTGGCGCAGCGCACGTGGAAAAATTCGTGGGCGCGCCGGAAGGCAATTACGAAAGTGTTCTTTTCAAAACCGCTTTTGAACGTAAGAACCCAACCGCCGAGCGCGTCATCCTGATCAAACAACCAGTTGGTTGGCGCGTGATCGATTACCGAATCTACTAATAAACGCGACTTTTTCTGCGCGTCAGTGGCGAAGAATGGCGATCAGCGTTTGAGCGCGCGAGTCAGCAGATAATCCTGCCGCAAAATGTTGTTCTCGAAATAGGGAGCAAGCAGCGCGTCGTACTCCCGTCGGAATTGGGTCAGCCGTGCGGGATCGCTCGCGCTTAACATTTCAACGAGTTTTAACATCGGACCGGCGGTCCGCTCGATGACTGCCCGGTAGCCCGGAAGACTCAGGGCCGGAAAGTTCATGCGGTCACGATCGAAAACGATCTCGGTAACAGCGCTGCCCAGGCGCTCACGCACGATATTCGGATCACCCCATTGAGGTGGCGGCGAGACTCCGGGCGGCGGCGGCGGCATGTAACTACCGACCAGAGTAAAGCTACGGCCGATGAGCAATTCCGGAGGCCAGGTGGAGAACGCGATCGTGCCGCCCGACTTGAGCACGCGCAGCATCTCACGAATCCCAACCTCCGGTCTCGGCGCGAACATGTGTCCGAACTGGCTGAGAACAACATCAAATGCGCCATCCTGAAACGGCAGCGCTTCAACGTCGCCTTCGCGCCAATCAACATCCACTTCGGCAACGCCGGAATTTTCCCGAGCCCGCTCCAGCAGTTCAGGAGTGAGATCGAGGCCGGTTACGTTTGCACCGATGCGGGCCGCAGTAATGGCAACGACTCCAGTTCCGCAAGCCACATCGAGCACACGTTGGCCGGATTGGACGCCGGCAAACTTCACCAGACGCGCCGCGGTAGGCGTGGTCATTGACTCGAGCGGTGCGAAGTGCGCCCAGCCCTGCTTTTGCGCTTCCTTGAACTTTGCGATCGAGTCGGCACTCATTGGAGAACTATTCCCGAAATCAAATCATTACCGCGAGTTGCGCAATTTGATTTTGCGGCGCATTACTCTGCGCAATGAAACCCGCTTTAACAACGATGTTGCTGTGGGTCTGCGGGATCGCCTGGACGCTCAGCGCTCAACCGGAGCCCGTCCGCGCCGTTCCTTTCCGGCAAGCGGCGCCGCCGCCGACTCCAAAGCCGACGCCGAAAGTCTTCGTTGCGTTGCCGAATTACGACGAGGAAACGGCAACGCGGCTCCAGATTTTTTTAGACAACAACAATTTTGCCCCGGGAAAGATCGACGGCAAAATGGGCGAGTTTTTTCGCAAAGCGCTCATCTCTTTCAAACACGCGCACGCCCAGCGTGAGACTGGCGTGGTCGATCAATCGATGCTCGATCAAGTCCCGCAAACTTTCACGACTTACACGATCAAAGCCGACGACCTCGCTTACGTCGGCAATTTGCCGACCGCGCACGAGGAACAGGCAAAGCTAAAGTTCCTGCCTTATACATCTCTCCTCGAATTCGTCGCGGAACGCTATCATTCCGCCGAGACCTATATTCAAAAGCTAAATCCCGGAATGGATTGGGAGCATCTCGAGCCTGGCGACGAGCTCAGAGTTCCAAACGTCCTCCCGTTTGAGATCGAAAAGATCACTGAGCAAAAAATTTCGCCGAAACCTGAATTCGCTGCGCGCAAAATTTATGTCGATACCAAAGAGCGGCTACTTGAAGTCTTCGACAATGATAAACTTGTTTGCGTTTTCCCGATCACGCCCGGCTCGACCGCATTGCCGGCGCCGGTTGGAACCTGGAAAATTCAAGGCGCGGCGACGTGGCCCTGGTTTCGCTATGACGAGGGCATGCTTAACTATGGCGTCCGGACGGAAAACTATTACAACCTGCCCCCCGGCCCGAATAATTTGGTTGGCGTGCTTTGGATGAGTTTGAACAAGACCGGCATCGGCGTTCACGGCACCAATAATCCGGAGACGATCGGCCGCGCTGCGAGTCACGGTTGCATCCGCCTCGCGAACTGGGACGCCATTCGGGTTAAAGACCTGGTCAGCATCGGCAACACCGTCATTATTTTCTGATCGGCCAAAGATTTTTCGCGCGGAATCGCGGTCCCAGGCGTCTAGGCTGTAGATCGACATGATGGAAGCCAGTGAGCGCGAAGTTTATCGAGCAGCCATTCACGGCGATCGAGAGGCATTCGAAATGATCATCCGTACCCAGAGCCGCGCACTTTTCGCAATCGCTTATGGGATTCTCCAAAACCGCGAAGAAGCCGAGGACGCGGTTCAAGACGCGCTCGTTAAAGCTTGGAAATCAGGATGGCGCGTGCGCGATCCGGAAAAATTTCCGGCCTGGCTTAGCATGATCGCGCGCCATCGCGCTCGTGATGTCTTCCGTAAACGCCGAACGGTCCCGCTTTCAGAAATGCGTGAAATCCCGGCAGCCGAAACACCCCAGACTACGACAATAGATCGACATTTGGATTCAGCACTAGCGTCACTACCCGAGCTTCATCGCGCTGCTATCTCGCTTCGCTACTTCGAAGAGATGGATTACGCGACGATTGAAAATCGACTCGGCCTGACGAACGGCTCGGTCCGGGGAATTCTCGGTCGCGCCTTGGCCTCGATGCGTAAACAACTCAAGCCTGCTCTCGCTTCTGAACAATCATGAAGATTCACGACGAAATCGACAATTACCTCGTCGCCGATTTGCACAGCGATCTTTCCAATGAGGAACAGAATGCGTTGCACGTCCATTTGGTCGAATGCGCGAGCTGCCGCCGGGCCCATCAGGAAAACAAAATCATGAACAAGGTCTTAGAAGAAAAATTCGCGAATGAAAAACCGGACGTCGCCTTCGAGCAACGCATGCTCGCCGGTTTTCGCAACCGCATTCCGCAGAAAACCGGAGGCGTCGCAAAGTTCATCGTCGATCTTATGCCCCTACGCGCGACGCAGGTCGCGGCGGTGGCAGCGCTGTTGGTCGCTCTGGTGCAGGTCGGACGAATGATTACTGGCGAGGGGGCGATTCGTCGCCATGAGGAGCTCGGAAATTCGGTCGACCTTTACCAACGGCCGGCCGCAACGCAGTCGTTAAATGGACGCGCGAAAGCGCCGAGCTCACCTTTGCCACCGGAAAGGCAGCTTTACAATTTCGCTGATCTTACGCCACAGGTCGGTACTGCTAGCCGCGGTTATAGCGCTAACGACGCCTCTGAACCAGCCGGTTCAACAGCATCAACTTCCGGCGAGTTCGACAAAAAGCAGACTGACACTTATCGCAAAGACGACATTACGAGACTGCCGGTGCGCGCACCGGCGTCGACGGACCTCGTCAAGAGACTGCCGGCAACGGAATCCAAGACCGCTGAACAAACCGAAAACGAACCGATGGAACTGGCGATAGCGGCAGCACCGTCTGAAGCAACGCCGTCTGTGCCGGCCGCGCTTGCTAATCGAAAACTGATCCGCAACGCGACGGTGGATCTCGAGATCGTCAGTTTCGATGACGCTCTTCAAAAGATCACCGCGTTTGCAAACGAAGATCGGGGTTACATCGCGACGACGAGTTCGGAGAAACAGGAGAATGGCAAACTAAAAGGCCAGATCGTTGTCAAAGTTCTGCCGGAAAATCTCGATCGGTTCCTGCAAAAGATTCGTGGACTCGGTGAATTAAAGAACCAGACGCTCGGGACGGAAGACATCACAAAAGCTTACTTCGACACGGATGCGCGATTGAAGAACGCGCGCGTGATGGAGCGGCGCTTGATCGACATGTTGAAAAAGAAAAGCGATGACATCAACGATCTGCTCCAGGTCGAAAAAGAACTCGGGCGCGTGCGCGAACAAATCGAGCAGATGCAAGGCGAACTGAAGTTTTGGGATTCGCAGGTGCAATTCGCCACCGTGACGATTTCGCTCGCGGAAAAGGACATGGAGGAACCGGCGAAGTTTCTGTTGAAGGAACGCGCGCAGCTCGCGCTCTACACGCCCGAGGTCGAGAAAGTTTACAACGACCTCAAAGCACTGGCGTCACCGAAAGTGCAGATTACCAATGCGCAGCTCGATCGTGACAACACCGGGCGTGTGTCCGCGCGCGTGAGCATGTTGATCGCGCCGGAAGAAAGCGATGGTGTTATCTCGAAAGCAAAAGCGATGGGCCGAGTCGAGAATTTCCAGGTGCAAACCGAGCGCGTCGCGCAAGGCGGCGAAGGGATGTCGGAAAATGCGAAAACAAAGCGCGACAAAGTGGCGTTGAACATTTCGATCTCGCGAGACGAGCAGGAGCAGGCGTTTCAGCAGACCACCTTGCGGATTCGGACATCGGCTGTGGATGAAAAGGCAAAGAAACTTCGCGATCTGGCAGGAAAACAAGGCGGTCGCGTTCGCGCCTCATCTTTCAGCCGCGATCCGGACGGTCGGGAATATGCGAACGTCACATTGCGCGTCCCAATGAAGAATTACAACGCGCTCATCCAATCGCTCGACTCCTTGGGCAAAGTTGAAAATGTCAGCGTGCAGCGCCAGGACCGCAGCGGCGGGCAAATCGACGAAGCCAATGCGCCGGCCGATTTGTCGATCCAAGTTTATAGTCAGGGCAACATTGTTTCGTCCGACACCGGTCTCATCGCTACCTTACGCCGAACCATTTCGCAGAGCGCGGGCGCAATCATGTGGAGTTTGCGCATGATCGGAGTGGCGATCGCGTTTCTGGCGCCGTGGGTCATCGCGCTGGTTGGAATAATCTGGCTCGCACGACGAATCCGTAGTCGACGGTCATAGACCGCCGCTACAGAACCCCCTTGCCCGCGCTTGAAACGAGTCATATTTTATCGATCAGGAGAATGTCGATGAAAGCCCAGAGCGGTATCAGCTTGAATAACGCGGCGGTGGCGGCGACGCCAAAACACCTTTTGCAATTTGCGGTCGATCAGCGTTACGACGATTACACGCCGGTCGATCACGCGGTCTGGCGCTTCATCATGCGGCAGAACGTTTTCTTTCTCCGCGAGTACGCACACAAAGTTTATTTCCAGGGCCTGCTCGACACCGGTATTTCCTTCGAGCGCATCCCGCGCATCCAGGAGATGAACGACATCCTGGGCAAAATCGAATGGGGCGCGGTCGCAGTGGACGGGTTCATTCCGCCGGCCGCGTTCATGGAATTCCAAGCTTACAAGGTGCTCGTGATCGCTTGCGACATGCGCCAGATCCATCACATCGAATACACTCCGGCGCCTGACATTGTGCACGAAGCCGCCGGGCACGCGCCGATCATTGTCGATCGCGAATACTCAAAATACCTCCAGCGCTTTGGCGAAGTCGGAGCGAAGGCGATGTCGTCGAAAAAAGATTTCGAGCTCTACCAAGCGATCCGGCATTTGTCGATCTTGAAGGAGCAACCGAACAGCGACCCGAAAGAAGTCGAGGAAGCGACGAAACTGGTGGAAACCCGTCAGAAAAATCTCGGCGAGCCGTCGGAGATGGCGCTGCTTTCGCGTTTACACTGGTGGACGGTCGAATACGGACTTATCGGCACGCTGGAGAATCCGAAAATTTACGGCGCCGGCTTGCTCTCATCGATCGGCGAATCGGTTTCGTGCCTGGAACCGGGCGTGAAGAAGATCCCCTACTCCATCGACGCGATGAATCAGCCGTTCGACATCACGACGAAGCAGCCGCAGCTGTTCGTCTGTCGTGATTTCGAGCATTTGAGGAACGTGCTGGAAGAATTTGCGAGTAAGATGGCCTATCAGGTCGGCGGACTCGAAGGCATCAACAAAGCGATCGAGTGCAAGAACACCGCGACCTGCGAATACTCATCCGGCTTGCAAGTGAGCGGAGTGTTTACGGAGGTTCTCACGGATAAGAAGAAGCAACCGATATATCTGCGAACAACCGGCAAGACGGCGCTGGCGTTCAAAGACAAAGAGCTGCCCGGTCACGGAGTCGATTATCACAAGGACGGTTTCGGATCGCCAATCGGCAATTGGAAGCAAACCGACCTCAAAGAAGGCCAAAAGACCAAGCTCGAATTTGAGAGCGGCGTCACGGTGGAAGGAGCGGTCGACAAGTTACTGCAGCGAGATGGCAAACTGCTTCTGATCACGTTTTCGAATTGCACCGCGAAATATGGGGATCGCGTTTTGTTCGATCCGAGCTGGGGAACTTACGACATGGCTGTCGGTGACCGAATTACGTCCGTGTTCAACGGCGCCGCCGACAAGGACGCTTACAATCAGGTCGCGCTCGTGCCGAAGGAGCGCACGATCAAAGTGCCCTCGGATGCGAAGCGGAAGAAGCTCGAGAGTCTTTATGCGCAGGTCCGCCAGATTCGCGAGAGCAAAAAAGGTTACGAGCGTCTCGGCGAAATCTGGGAAACACAGCAAGCCGAGCATCCCGGCGACTGGCTGTTATCAATGGAAATTTTCGAGATTCTCGATACGACCGACCAGCAAGCGGAACTGAAAGCGAGAATCGAAAAGTTCCTCAACGAGAAAAAAGCGCAGACCAAAGATTTAACGACGCTCATCGGGTGGGGATTTCGCCTGGTCGAATATCACAAGAAGCCGGAATACCAGGCCGCGCTCCAAGCGTCGCCGAAATAGGTCCGTTTGCTGTCCTATGGGAAGCTAACAGCTTCCCCTACAAATCTAGATACTCTCGTGTTTGAAGTGGCGCTTGCCTTTGAGCGCCTTGGCGTACTCGTCTTTGCTTAAAATATTTTCGTCGACCTGCATATCGACGCGCAGGAAGTTTTTAAACCACGCCTCGATTCGTTCGCGATCCCGCATTAC
>Ga0193729_1001762_pt1 | contig 10947 bp, 7 predicted proteins | sample U1c2metaG_FD_143036 | JGI IMG/M metagenome (GOLD analysis project Ga0193729, IMG submission 143036) | Soil microbial communities from a riparian zone of the East river system, Colorado, United States - U1c2 | ecosystem: Environmental > Terrestrial > Soil > Riparian zone | place: USA: East River... | reverse complement strand
AGCGCGAGAATTTCTGCCTGCAAGGTCGCGTCGAGTTTGCTGGTAGGTTCATCTGCGATTAAGAGAGCCGGCCGGCACGCCACCGCCTGCGCAATTGCGATCCGCTGACGCTGACCACCACTGAGCTGATGAGGATATGCGGAATAAACTTCCTCTGGATGATCGAAGCCGACCTCTCGAAACAGTTCGATGACTCGTTCCCGACGCTGTTGTGCGTTGAGTGGCAAATGCGCGCGCAACACTTCGGCGACCTGCGAACCAGCCGTCATGATGGGATTGAGCGAAAGCGCCGGATCCTGCGGGATTAGCGATATTTCCCGACCTCGGATCGTGCGCAATTCCCTCTCGGACAGATTCAGCAAGTTGCGGCCGCAGAACAGAATTGTCCCACCCCCGCATTTCGCGTGCGGCGCCAGCAACCGCAGCAGTGCGCTCGCCAGTGTGCTCTTGCCGCAGCCGGATTCTCCCAGTATCCCGACGATCTCCCCCGAGCGAACCTCGATGCTGACGCCATCCAAGGCGCGTATTGGCTCGCCTTCTTCGGGAGAGTACGTAACCGTCAGTTCCCGCACCTGCGCAAAATATTCTCTTGAGCTATCCACCAGGCAATAACCCCCTGGTCAGATCTTACCCATAACGCCTCGGCTAGCAATTGCCTATTAAGGAGCGGAGTGCAGCGCACCCTGCCGACTTGGCACTTCCTCGGATCGTGTTCCACAATCCCCCCGCACTCTTTCGTTCCCAGGTCGCTCGAACATTGTGGGCCAACTCCGATTCGTTCCCGCGACCGTATGTGATACATAAGAAGAATCGCGCGACCCAGATCACCCACGGAGCCGATGAGATGCACCAAAGTCGATGATCGCCACCATCAGAGCTACTGATCACGAGGATCTCCCGGCACTGTCGAAATTCCTCGTCCGCGCGTACAAGTTTGAGCCGTCAGATTTTCACTTCGACCCGCGGCTGCTGAAGCGGAAGTACCTCCATCCAAGGGCTGGTTGGCTAGGGAGCCGCAGCTACTTGTTTGAGAGAAGCGGGAAAATCGTTGCTCATGGTGGGATTTGCCCGGTGTCTTTTCGTCTACCGACGGGCCGGATCGTTAGCGGCCACGTAATTGTGGATTGGGCTGCGGACTCCAGGATGCCGGCCCTCGGAGTGATGATGTACCGCAAGTTGATGCAAACGGCTTCCGCTTCTTTTGCCATCGGGGGCGAGCCGGATACGCGCAAGATTCTCCCGCGCATTGGGTTTCGTCATGTCGGGGACGCTTCGATCTACGCCGCCTGGTTGCGTCCATGGCTGGAATTTCGGACACGCCCCAGTACCGGGCGATCCCTTCTGCGCCTGCTGCACGGACTGAAACATCCAGTGCCCAATCGCATTCGTCACAATTCGCAAGCCTCCGCCAGAGCGCTCTCACGAATTGCACCTTCCCCCATGACTGTGAGAGCGCTTTTAATCCTCGGTTTTTTCTGTATGATAACCATCCGGGACTCGCCGCGGGCCGAACTCTCGGCGAATCTTAAATACGGTTTTTTGAAACAGGCGCCATCAACCGGGATCGCCGTTCCATCCCAGATGGATTCCTAACACGACTGCTTGAGAAATGAGGACATGTACGCGTTACTACCGCTCTGTACTCTCGTCTCTTTTTCTTTTCTTCTTGTTTACCGCAACGCTATCGCTTCGGGGACAAAATGGTCCCGTGGGATCCACCACCGTTCAACTGAACCACCTCACATCTTTCTCCGCGCTACCCAACGGAATCGATCTGCGAGATGGCGATGCCCGCATGCAAATCGTCGCGTTGCGTGAAGACGTCGTGCGCATTCGCGTGTCGCGCTCCAATGAGCTTGCGGAAGACGCCTCTTGGGCGGTCCTCAAAGAGGCGCGAGAGAGTCGCGTCACGGTGGCGCCAACCAATACCGCGGACGCTGTCGGCTTCCAGACAGGAGTCCTCCGGGTCTCCCTGAACCGTCAAACCTTCGCGCTAACGATCTCCGACCGCGACGGCAACATTCTTCAGCAGGACATGCGGCCCATTGAATTTCATGGCGAGTCCTTTCAGGTCTACAAGGCGATGCCGCTCGATGAGCACTACTTCGGCCTGGGAGACAAGCCCGGCCCGCTGGATCGGCGCGAACAGTCTTTCTCACTGTGGAACACCGATGCCTATAGCTTCCAGGAGTCCACCGACCCCCTCTATAAGGCTATCCCTTATTTCATGACGTTCCGGGCTGGCCGCGCGCTCGGAGTCTTCGTCGACAATACCTGGCGCAGTAGCTTTGACTTTGGCAAGCAGCTACCTAATGTCTATTCTTTCGGCGCTGTGAGCGGACCGTTGGATTACTACGTCTTTTACGGACCTACTCCGAAGCACGTAGTCGAAACATACGCGTGGCTGACCGGAACCATGCCACTTCCTCCTATCTGGGCTCTCGGGTTTCAACAGTCGCGTTACAGTTACACCCCGCAGTCGCGAGTGATCGAAGTCGCAGACCGCTTGAGGGCGGATCATATCCCCGCCGACGTTATTTATCTGGATATCGACTACCAGAAACAGAACCGTCCCTTCACCGTAGATCGCGAACGTTTCCCTGACTTTCCCGGGATGATCTCGCAACTTAAATCGAAGAACTTCCATACCGTCGTCATTACGGATCTGCATATCGCCAACTTCCCTGGTTACGGCTACTCGCCCTACGACAGCGGCATTGCGGGCGACCACTTTCTAAAGAATCCCGATGGCAGCGTTTACTCCGGCGATGTGTGGCCAGGCCCCAGCGTCTTCCCGGACTTCACGCGCGCGCAGACGCGCGACTGGTGGGGCACGCTCTATCGGGACTTCTCAAAGATGGGCGTTGCCGGCTTCTGGAACGACATGAATGAACCTTCAGTCTTCAACACTCCGACGAAGACGATGCCCGAAGACGTGGTGCACCGCATCGACGAACCTGGATTTGTGAAGCGTACGGCGAGTCATTCGGAGATTCACAACGTGTACGGGATGGAAAACTCGCGAGCAACTTTCGATGGGCTGAAGCGGCTCAATCCGGACTTGCGACCGTTTGTACTGACGCGCGCCAGCTACGCCGGTGGACAACGTTATGCCGCGACCTGGACCGGCGATAACAGTGCCACGTGGAATCATCTTCGCCTGACAACGCCGATGCTCGAAAATCTTGGGCTGAGTGGCTTTGCGTTGACTGGAGCGGACGTCGGCGGATTCGCAGGAACACCGCAACAGGACTTGCTCACAAAATGGCTTGAGATTGCTTCGTTCCAGCCCATCGACCGGGATCATGCCGAGAAAGGGACTGGCGACCATGAACCGTGGATCGGCGGCGCGGAGCCCGAATCGATCCGCAGACGATTTATCGAAGAGCGCTACCGGCTGATGCTCTATCTCTACACGCTCGCAGAAGAAGCATCGCGCACGGGAATGCCGATCGAGCGTCCGCTCTTTCTTGAATTTCCCGACGCTGCGAGAGACCATCATCCGATCGATATCGATCCTAAGGCAGCTGGCGAGTTTCTTCTCGGCCCTGACATCCTCGTAGCAGCCCCGCCCTATCCGGACAAACTCGATAATTATGACGTCGAGTTTCCATCGGCAAGCTGGTACGACTACTGGACGGGGCAACTTGTTCCGAAGCCCGTGCCGGTGGCTCCGGCCCCCAACGCTCCCGCGAGTCCAGCCGATCTGGTGCCGCTCAGAGCCTCGATACACCCAGAACTCGCCTCCCTGCCGGTGTTTGTGCGCGGAGGAGCGATTCTGCCGATCGCACCTCTAACGCAAAGTACCGATGAGACGCCCCGGGGTCCGCTTACCCTGCGCGTCTACGCGGGCGATGCGTGCGCTGGACACCTCTATCTAGATGATGGAAAGACTTACGCGTACAAGACAGGCGCCAGCCTGCGCATGGATTTCCATTGTGAGGTAACCGCTGATGGCTTGCGGCTCCGCCTGGGAGAGCATGAGGGCTCCTACCCCGCATGGTGGCAGCAAATTAGCGTCGAGATCTACGGCTGGTCGCCGATCAAACACACAGCGCGCCTCGATGGCAGCACTGTCGAAACCGCGATGAACTCATCCTCGGGAAAGTTGGCTCTCACTATCAAAGACAACGGACGAGGGGCGGTGTTAGAGCTCGAGTAAGCTGAACGGACAATTAGCCGCGCTGGTCGGCTCGGCCCTGCTGCATGAGGGCAGTCCCGATAGGGTTCTATCGTTTCCCGGTACTAATCCTAGAGGCGAACTGGAAACAGTGCCCCCCTGGCCGCCGAGCACTGTGTTCTCTCCAGTCCACGTTGTCGAGTGAGGTAACCGTGAGGGTTCATTATCATTTGCTCGATTGCAGCACATGCAGGGCCGCGTGGCTCTGTGCAACCGGTGGCGGAACATCACCCTTCAACATCAGCCACAGAATGCGGTTATAGAGCTGATCGTCCACGCGATCGGGTGCGCTGAGATCCAGGCCCTCCGACAAGCGTGCAGCTGCAGTATTCTGCGGATTCTTTTCATTCAAGTCCTGCGTGGGGATGATTGAGTCGTAAGGCGTCAGGTCGGGCGCCGGCGCGAAGAGTTCCGCCAGGGATCGGCTGAAGTAGTCGAACTTGGAGAGCCGCCCCATGCCGAGGATGTCCTCGATCGCCGCGACCACATCCGTCGTGTTGATGAAGCGATGCACCGTGCCCGGCCGGCTGTAGGCCGAGATGGCGTAGAACGGCGCGCGATGCGAATCGGTGTGGTCGGGTCCCGCCTGCGCGTCGTCTTCTACGACGAAGATCACCGTGTCCTTCCAATACGGGCTGTGCGAGAGCGCCTGCACGATCCGTCCAAGAGCGAGGTCGTTGTCGGCCATGCACGCGCGCGGCGTGCACTTGCCCGGACGCCCGGCGGCCAGATGGTCCATCGGCAGCCACATGACTTCGAGTTGTGGCATGTTGCCGTGGCGCACATAGCGCTGGAGTTCGGTGATCCACACATCAGCGCGCTTCTGATCCTGCGTAACCAGATCCATCGGGACGTAGTCAGGGTTCACGTCGGCGCCCAAGTCGCGTTGCGTCACCGGCCAACCGGGACTCCCCTTGACCATTTCGCCGTAGTCGCGGAAAGTGATGCCCTCTCGGATCGCGAGCGTCCACAGGAAGCCGCGTTCCGGCTCATCGATTTCTTCGCCGTCCATGTCGGCCCGCTTGCCGGCGTAACCGGAGGGCACGATCTTCTCGGCGTAGTTCGTGACGTAGGCGGCGGTGGACCAGATGTGTCCTTGCGAGCTGACCTCGGCATTGACGAAGAAGCGATCGAACAGGCCGAAGCGCCGCGCCAGCGCGTGGTGGTTTGGGGTGATGGTGATGTCGGGGAAATAGACGAGGCTCGCGTCGCCATCGCCTTCTTTCATGTCTCCGAGTACCTGATCATAGGTGCGATTCTCTTTGATGATGTAGACGACGTGTCGGAACGGCGGATAGCGTCGCGCCGCTGGCCTGTGCTGCCAGTTATTGGCGGCGACGACACGCTCGGTGAAGCTAGCCAGTTGCGGCGGCGGCAGTGATGCGGAGAGCACGCGCAGTGTGCCATTCAACTGTCCGAGCGTGTACGCTGTCGGCTTCTCGTTCGGCCAGTTGGTGAGCGGTACGGGGCCGTCGGGGTTGGCATGAGTGCCGTGTCCTTTTCCCGAGAGCACGAGGAGTTGATCACCGACCTCGGCGATCGCGGTGGGATACCAGTCGGTCGGAACGCGCCCGAGCAACTTGCCGGTGGTTACGTCGAAGACGGCAATGGCATTGTTGTCGGCTTCTGCCACCAGCAGACGCTTGCCATCGGAGGTAAGTGCGACGGCGTTGGGTGTGCTGCCCTCGGGCGGGGCACCGGGTGCGGCATCGTGCAGATAGCGCGCGACCTTCCGCAGGTTCGTGTCGACGACGGCCACGCGGTCGCTACCCGCGAGCGTGACGTACAGCGTCGTTCCCTTCACCGCCAGCGCCGACGGATGCCGGCCGACCTCGATCCGGCCGAGATAGGCGAGCGTTCCGTCTGCCAAAACGCGGAACTGCGACACCGTGCCGCCGCCCCAAGCCGAGACGAACACTTGACCGTCCGCCGCGATCGCGACGCCATAGGGATAATGATCGGTAGAAAACCGTTGCGTGATCTCGCCGGTCGCGGCGTTCACCACCGCGAGCCGATCGCCGACATCCTCGACGACATAAAGGAATTTTCCGTTGGGCGAGAACGCCAGTCCCGCCGGATAGCTTGTGCCCGTGCCGTCCGCCGTTCTTGCCTTTGCCAGTTCGAACTTGTTCTCGAGGGTGGCCGCGCCGTCTTTCCATGCGTAGACGAAGAGTAGGTCAGTGTTGCCACCGGAGACGCAGAGGTGATGGCCGTCGGGCGAGAAGGCGGCGCCGTAGAACGCGCCATCCTGGAGCAGCGTCTGCGTGACCTTCCGCGTCTTCAGATCGACGACCTGAACGCCCTGCTCGCGCCAGCCGCTCAGCACGACCACGGCTCTGTCCTTTTCAGGCGTGAGTACGAGATCGATCGGCAAGCTGCCAAGGTCAGCCGCTTCGCCGGCGGGATCGAGTCGCACACCGGTCGGCAGCGGCGAAGTGAAGAGCGGCTTCCTTTGGGCGGACACCAACGTGCACAGCAGTGCAGAAAGCGAGAGAGCGAGTCGACAGATACGGAGCGAAAACATAACCGGCGTTCCTCACAGACTTGGCACAACACACAACATACTGCGGATGTTCCTGCGTCCATCAGGCTGGAGCTTACATATCGTACCGAATCGGCCCATTGCGCGATGCCAAGTTTCTCTCATAGGTAAAACTAGATGAAGATGGCTGCCGAGCCAATCATGGGCACAGAGCAACAGAACAACTACCGTGCACACCATGAGATTCGTTTCATGCTCCGACCGTATAGGGAAGCCTAACGCATCAGCGCAAGGTGGTGCGACGGTGTCTGGATCATGTTTTCGCGAATGGCAATTTAGCAGATGGGACCACACTCTGGTCGGAAAATGTTCTAGTGCCGGCAGGCTCACTCGGAATGCAACCAGTTTGTTCGACCAAGTTTGTGCTGGCACGCGCATCAGCGCTACACGGCGCGAAACTTTTCGCAGAGCTTTGGTGTTAGACACCTGCCGTGCCGCACCCAGCATTTTTCCGATCGCCGGCCTTAAAGCGTCGTCCGGGATCGACCTCGACACACACGTGCCCGCCCCAACAAACGTTTCGAAGTAGCCCTCCGCGTGTAGTTGTTCGTACGCACTTGACACCGGTATACGCGACACCTTAGTCGGACCACGATTTTCTCTTGTTTTTTGCCGTTCTGCAGCGAGTCGTATTCTGCAAGTGTCGGCTGCTCTGTGCGGCTCTCCTGCGCATTAAAGTGCTCGACGTTTACGCGACCTCCATACGAATCGGACGGCCAAGAGCAGCGCGAATCATCTCCTTCGCACAGCCCGCCCAACATTTATAAAAGCGAGGGTCCCGAATCAAGATTGCCAAATTGTCCCCACTCCGGTCATGTCCGAATTCCGCGCACGATGGACAACGCGTGACATAGTTGCGGCCAACCTTCCGCACCGGTGCAACGTACTCCAGTATCCGGAACTCTAAGCGCGCAGTTCTGGCTCGACGCCGCGATGCCGTGCTCCTCTCCTGCGGAGAATTGTCTGGCTTCGGCCTTTCCTTCCCGGCAATGAACACTTCGAGCTCCTGCTCAGTGAGCTTCCGAAAACCATTCAGGTACGCGATCTGCGCCTCGACCGTGGAGTCCGCGCCATGAAACCAGAACCGACGATTGGCGTCACGGTGAATGCCGAGCGGGCCGCGAATGGCACTGCCAAACCCGCTAGGTTCGATGGCGTCCTGCTTGGGAAACACCTCGATGCCATCTCTTGGACCCGAGCCCTTCACCGGCACTCCCAACCGCATCGCAATGTCGTGAATGTAGACACGGCAATCTTTCGCCAACAGCGGCCTCGCAAGAAAAATCCAGAGATGCCCCCCTCGCCTGCTCAACTCGAGCGCGGGTTCAACTCCGTCCTGGATTAACCGACACTGTAGCTTCAGCAGATCCTCCATCGCATTCTGGTAATCGGCATCAATGGCTAGCCATTTGCAGCGCTGGTTGTCGGGATTAATCGCATACAGGCCAATCGTGATCTCTCCGTCTAGGTGACGGCGGATTGTGGATTCCGTCAGTTCCACGGGTTCCCCTGTCCCCACCTTCTTAGGCGTGAAATAATAGTGGCGCCCAGTCTCGGGGTGAGGCCGAGCGGATTGCAATGTGTAAGCTGGGCGGTTAACGAACAACCGCCGATAGTCTTGAATGATTTGCGGTGATATCACTTCTTTTGTCTCCTTCCCGCGGGCGTATCGCTGGCCGTACCTCTTGTTTGCTTTAAGAATCTGAACCGCTTCTCGGGCATTCCATATTGTGTGTAGTAAATGTCCATGTTCAGTACACACTAAAAATATTCTCGCTGTCAACACAAAATGGAATATACTGTCCAGAAACGGAGGCTAAGGCCGCTAATGACTTCTCCCCTCATCGAACGCGTCGGCCAGCGGATCAAGGAGTTCAGGACCGCTTATGGAGAGCGCGGAATCTCTCAAGAGGCGCTAGCCACCAAGATGGGCGTCGCAACCAACACCATTTCTCGTTGGGAGACCGCAACTGTCAGGCCGACAATAGAAGACTTGGAGAAGCTTGCGCGTTTCTTTGGGAAATCGATTGAGGAATTCTTTCCCCGGAGGGAAGTCGGCACCCGGCAGGGCCAGAGGATGGAAGCTCTACTCAGAACGGCGGAAAACCTCGACGACAAGGAACTAGACGAAGTCCGGAAATTTGCTGAATACCGCCGCGCGCGGATGATTTACGAGGCAAAATCTCCAGGTCGCAGGAGATCGTGAAAAATGAACCGCAAGGCCTATTACCGTGACATGCAGGCGCTTGCTCTTGAAGTGCGCAAACGGCACGGCCTCACACGCGCGGACATCAGCATCAAGCAAATGTGGAAGGTGTACCGGGCCGAGGGAATCGAGCGTATCGACTTCTGGCCAAATCTCAAACGCATTCGGGCAGCATACTTCAATGATGAATGCGGCGTCTCAGTGATGCTTGCCAGGGGGCTGCCAGACGAACCCACCATCTTCAGCATGGCCCACGAGCTCAAGCACCATCTCGTTGATAAGGATCTGATGGTTACGCTCTGCGGACCGGCCGATACCCCACCCATCACCGACGATCGAAGAGCAGTGGAGATTGGGGCTGAGGTCTTCGCTGCCGAGTTCATTTATCCAGAAGCGGATTTCGTGCGGGACTTCGAGAAGATCGGTGGCCCATGCAATCCAAGAGCGCTCGTCAGACTGAAAGAGGCCACTTCGACCACTCTCAGTTATCAGGCGATGGTGAAACGGTCGCTTAGGCTTGGTTTACTCCACTGCACGGATGAGTTCCGCGTCGAAGTCGTGCATTGGGGATTGCTCGAAAAAAGGCTTTTCGGTCGCAGATTGAGTGATGCCCGAAGACAACAGCGTCTAGCCAAATGAGTCATCGGGCATGCTTCCGACTCGCAACAGGATAGAGTAGCCGCCTTTTCACCGAGAGCTCCTTCCCTAAGATTTCGGTTGACACTGCTCCGGATTATTTTATAATCATTCTCATCCGCTAATCATGCGCCTCACCCATGAGCAGTTCCGTGAACTAGCCGCGAAGCACGGTTTGGCGGTCACGCACCAGCGTCAGGTGGTCTATGAGGCCGTCATCGCTTCCCACGGACACTATTCCCCAGAAGACATTTACGCGGAGGTCCGGCGCCGCATTCCGTCTATTTCTTTGGCCACGGTCTACAACAATCTGCGGCTTTTCATCGAGTGTGGGTTGTTGCGAGAGGTCACCCCTCATGCGTCAACGATTCGCGTGGACGGCAATCTCGAACCGCATCACCACCTGATCTGCTCGCGCTGCAAATCGGTGCAGGACATCGAAGGAGGGTTCATCGATTTCAAGCGGCTGTCCCGGCAACTGCCGGACGGCTTTGATCTGACGCAGCCGTTGATTGAGGTCTTTGGCCTTTGCCGCCGGTGCAGCGTCAAAAAGTAGTTTTTTTCACGCAGTACCCAGTCGAGATTCGAGGAAAGAAAACATATGGAAAATACACTAGCGACTTCATCGGGGAGTGTTGTCCCCGAAGCTAAGGAAAAAAACACCGCAACCGAGTCGAAGTGCCCCGTAGCGCACGGCGCTCGCAAGTCCTACACGAGTGTTGATTGGTGGCCGAATCAGGTGAACTTGAAGGTCCTGCACCAGCATTCCCCGCTGTCAGATCCGATGGGCAAGGAGTTCAACTACGCGGAAGAGTTCAAGACGCTCGACCTGAATGCCGTGATCAAGGACCTGAATGCCTTGATGACGGACTCGCAGGAATGGTGGCCGGCCGACTTTGGCCACTATGGGCCACTCTTCATTCGCATGGCGTGGCATAGCGCGGGCACGTACCGCATCGGCGACGGCCGCGGCGGGGCCGGAGCCGGTCAGCAGCGCTTCGCGCCGCTCAATAGCTGGCCGGACAACGTGAACCTCGACAAGGCGCGCCGGCTGCTGTGGCCGATCAAGCAGAAGTATGGCCGGAAAATCTCCTGGGCCGACCTCATGATTCTCGCAGGCAACGTCGCCCTCGAGTCGATGGGCTTTAAGACGTTTGGTTTTGGCGGCGGGCGCGAGGATGTCTGGGAGCCCGAAGAGGACATTTTCTGGGGGCCTGAGGGTAAGTGGCTGGCGGACGAACGCTACTCCGGCGACCGTGATCTTCAGAATCCGCTCGCTGCCGTGCAAATGGGTCTGATCTATGTGAATCCGGAAGGGCCGAATGGAAAGCCTGATCCAATCGCTGCGGCGCGGGATATCCGAGAGACTTTCGCCCGTATGGC
>Ga0193729_1001759_pt1 | contig 10959 bp, 8 predicted proteins | sample U1c2metaG_FD_143036 | JGI IMG/M metagenome (GOLD analysis project Ga0193729, IMG submission 143036) | Soil microbial communities from a riparian zone of the East river system, Colorado, United States - U1c2 | ecosystem: Environmental > Terrestrial > Soil > Riparian zone | place: USA: East River... | reverse complement strand
CCAAAAATAGCAATACCCCTTGAGAAAATATCATGAATGATGCCTTTAAATAGTTATCACCTCACTTACTATAGTATAGCACAGAGTCGGGATCTTGCCAGTAAGGTCAAAGCGCAGAAAAACCAATTTATACGACAATCCTATCAATATTGGGGGTAACTCCCGATGGATTGGAGAACATGATGGTGATACATTTCTTTTAACTATTCCAGGTCGCTAGACTTTTTACCTTAGATTTCCAGTCTCCCATAGTTTGATAATATTCTATAGGAAAGCCCGAGAACAAACCTCTCTTTTCAAACAGATCGACCATGAAGCAGATGATAGCCTGAGATCGGGCCTTCGACTTCGCCACCAGGATCCGAAGGGGTCATGAGCCATGGAATTTTAAAACTTACAACATTTCATTATCAGGGAGTCAAGGAAAGCGGGAATCCCTGCTCATCTAAACCAAGATCTGAGCACGAATCTCATTTCAGATGGAATGGTTCACGGACTCCCTGATTATGTAAATCCTTATCTAAATCCTTGAAAAAGCTATGATGGCCTTCTACTCTTTGGTACAGCTCATCTTGAGTCACAGCTTCCATAAATCCATCGCTATCCTCTTGCGCCCTTTGAAGTTTTGCTGAGAACTCTTCCCTTGATAGCCCGTGCTTCTGCAGAACGTTATCATCAGAATCTCCAAGTTTATGCAATTGTAAATTATTCAAAATGTCTTTTGTCTTTTTTGCAAATTTGTACTTTTCAACACGCTCTCTTAGCTCTTTCACATATAGACTGTCTTCTTGTCGCTCAGCTTTGGTTACTAGAGGCTGTTTATTGTCTATCGCATAAAAATGCTCTTTTTCTGCTTTCCGAAGCACTGCATGGGCATCATCATACTGACCATCCGAACTTTCGATGATCACACTCCTTGGCTCAACTTTGTAGCCCTTCATGTTATAGACAATAAAGCCACGATTGAGATCGATTAGACCCTCATCGTGCATCATTAAAAGAGTTGCTTGCCCCTTAGGACTGCCTGGATTGAGCATTCGTTCATCAGTCGCTCTACCGAATGTCGTTTCCACTCTCTCTCTTAAGCTAGTCGCTAGAGTTTCTATCTTCTGCTCGCTCAAAACAGGCTTGGCCCCCCCCGGCACTGCGCGAAGATAGCAATCCAAATTTTTCCCACTGACTGAGCGAACTGATCGCCCATCAATCTCGCTAGGGAAACCTTTCTCAAGCAAGTGATTGAGCTGAGATACATCATTACGAATCTTTGCAAATCTAGTTTGCTCGTCTTCTCGGAGGCCATTTTTTCCTCTGAAGTACCTACTCATGAAGCTTGATCTTTCTTGAGCTTTTTCCGTCAGACGATCATTCTCTTGAATTTTTTTTATGAAATCTTTCTCTTCATCCGTCATTTCTTGTGGCCTATAATAGTTTTTGTGTAACAATGCCCAATAAAGTTTATCAGCCTGTTCACGGGTTTCTTGACCTCGCCTTTTCTCCTCCTGGCTACATTCTTGTCCAATTCGCTTTTTGGAAGGTTTTACTGGACGTACAGTAGTGCTATCGGTTGTCATCACTGCTTGATCAGGAAGCTGTTCTATCTTGCTTTTTACGATGTGCTCTATAGCTGCCATTGCACCATGGACCACGGGAGTATCCTCTGGTTTAGCAATTGTAGATTGTGTTGATATTAGCGGCTTTTCAGTTGTATTTGTAATTTCCTTCAATGGTTTACCTGAGTCAGGGCTTTGTGCCCCGTTTTTTTCATTAGAGTCCTTAGAGTCCTTAATTTTTGTTTCTTGTCCTTTAAAACCTTCCATGCTTTTAACACCTTCTTTAGAAATCGCTTGTATAAGAATATAATTCATCAAGAATTCGATTGTTGTTCACAAAGTGAATCGCCTCTCAATGAGTATATTGGTACAAGCTTTTGATTGCTTTGACGTTTAGTAGGAGATAGTTAATGGTCCTGCTCTGCAAGACTATTTCACAAAGATCACACCAATTGCCTTCGCTACAATAGCATGGTCCTGCTTCACAATCCAAAGAGCTTTTTTCAACTCACAATGGCGTTTCATAACCTCGATATGCTGAGCCTTTCTGAGCTGATTCTCCTCATTTTTATGTTCGTCAAAGATGATATACACAGTAGTAAGAATATCTGACACGAGAGGGTATTTCCAGGACAACTAGGGAACAACTTTATCGAAAAAGGGAACAACTTGGATTCTTATCGCAACTTTGCTGATCTCAATTGTGGTATGCTCAGAGTTTGTGCTGTTTTTCATCTTTATCTCATAGGAGTTCCGTCTTTTTTTCTGGAAATTCACCTGTGGTTTGTTAGATGGCTTGAAAATTCTATTTCTTTTAGAACATCTTTTCTTGCCATTCGTACAATCCAGGAGGAAAAAAAAGAGACAGTTTGAGCACAACTAGACATTCCCATACACCACATTCCCGCCCAGTATCGTAGCCTGTACACCGTTCTCAACGATTTTTTCCTGCGGTACGCTCAAAATATCTTCGCGCAAGACGACTGCATCACCTAATTTGCCAACCGTGAGCGATCCTCTGGAGGTCTCTTCAGCACCAGCATAGGCTGCACCCAATGTGTAGCCCCAGAGCGCGTCCGCAATAGAGAGGGCCTGATCGGGTAGCCACGGTGGGCGCTGCGTTGTCGGATCTCGTCGTACAGTAGCAGCATAGAGGATGTGTAGTGGATCAAAGGTTTCCACCGGGGTGTCAGACCCCATCGCGAGGGGAATACCCATCGTATGCATTGTGCCGTAGGCATAGGCACGCCGATGACGTTTGCCCCAATAACGTTCAGCAATGTCACGATCAGCTACCGCATGAAACGGTTGAATAGAGGCAATCACTTTCAGACGGCGCATACGCTCCAAGTCCTCAGGTGCAACAAGCTGAACATGCTCCAGACGATAGCGCTGCTTTGCCCCAGCTGTGTGACCAAGGCTGGCAAGTTGCTGCTGCGCCCTCTCAATAGAATTCAGAGCGACACGAGCTGCACGATCCCCAATAGCATGAATAGCGACCACCAGTCCCATCTCGCTGGTCGCTCTGATGGTATCCAGCATCTCCTGCTCTGATAGCGTCAGAATACCATAATTGTCAGAGTTCCCTTCAAAGCTTTCGAGCATTGCCGCTGTTTGTCCACCAAGGGCCCCATCAGCAAAGATTTTAATGCCACTCACACAGCAGATCATTCTCAGCGTTGTCTATATCAAGCGAAGAGAGCAACGGCAACATCAGGCGAGGCAGAATCATCTGTACACGTACACCCAGATTGCCCTCGTTGTATAACTGGCGGAAGATATTCAGGGAGAGTTCACCCTCTATATCATGAATAGTAGTGATACCACAGCGCTGTAATTCTTGCAGGGCTTGCTCCATAAGCAGGCGACTCGTCACAGGATCGGGCGGCTTAATGATAGTATAGACCAGACTCGTTGCACTGGCCTCCTGTAAAATTCCGGTTGGCTCACCACTGCCATCACGAAAGATTGCGCCAGTAGTTGGTTCGGGAGTCTGAGCCGTAATGCCTGCACTCTGTAGAGCCAGCGAGTTGCACCATAGGGTATGCCCATCCTTACTCCGCAGTGCAACGGGATGATCAGGGGCAGCAGCATCGAGCGAGGCTTTTGTGGGAAAGTTTGCTTTGGACCAGAGATTCTTATCCCAGTGGCTGCCCTGAATCCATTGTCCCGGAGGCGTATGAGCAGCACGCGCACGCACTAAAGCAGCAACTTTGTCCTCGCTTGTACAGCTGGAAGCATCGACATTGCGAGAGCGATAGGCTGTTCCCAGCAGATGAACGTGGGCATCAATAAAGCCTGGTACGACGGTTTGCCCACGCAGGTCCACTAGTTCTGTATATTTACTACCAACGCAGCGCACCTCGTCGTTTGAGCCAACCGCCAGAATGCGACCTGTGGACAGATCTATCGCCATTGCCTGAGCACGTGGCAGGGAGATATCCATTGTATAGATATTGCCGTTCAGATAGAGCACAGTAGACATAGATTATTCGCTGCTTTCTATTCGCCTCTAACGTAGCCCTGTAGCCTCTCCCCGCCCTCCATAGGCCTTCTAGGGAGCGCCCTGGCTGAGTCTGGTCAGGTGAAGTTTGTACCAGACGGGCAGATATCACCCTAAGTATAAGCCCATCCCCTTTCGGGAATCGAGTCCCTGACCTACAAGCATACTGAGACAAGAACAACTTGCCAATCGAGTATAGCATGAATCAGAACGTGCATCAAGAATAGCGAGGAGGCCGTTACACAATTTGAGCATGCTTGGTACAAGATAAAAAAATTGTAATCCTTTTAGTATTGTACTTCTCTTACAAGATGAATATCATTTCATGATACAAGTTTGTCAATTCACGACATCGTCATAACTTCATGTTACAGTATACATATCAACGGAAGAGGAATGCAGGCTTGTTGCTAAAGGGTGGGGGATTTCGCGAGTGAGCGATTGAAAAGAGCATGCGATTGCATAATTCTATCGGTGGCATGGTGGTACGTGAGGAATGGGGAGAACAGGTGATGCATAATTCTATTGGTGGCGTGGTGGTACGTGAGAGGATGCAGAGAATATGTGATTGCACAGCTCTAACGGTGGTGTGGTGGTACGTGAGAGGATGCAGAGAATATGTGATTGCACAGCTCTAACAGTGGTGTGGTGGTACGTGAGAGGATGCAGAGAATATGTGATTGCACAGTTCTAACGGTGGTGTGGTGGTACGTGAGAGGATGCAGAGAATATGTGATTGCACAGTTCTAACGGTGGTGTGGTGGTACGTGAGAGGATGCAGAGCATGTGTGATTGCACAGTTCTAACGGTGGTGTGATGGTACGTGGGGGGGAGAACTGATCACAGCAATGAGAAGTTAGCTTCTCATTGCTGTAGGGGACAAGCAGTCAATACCTGTGGAAAGTCTGTAGGACTTGAACGGGCGAAAGTCCGTAGAAGAAGCCGGACCAGCCCGTTCGAGATTGAAACGAAGCAGGAACCTTTTCCCGTGAAGGCAAGTATCCTTTATCCTTGAGATATAGAGAACAAGCCAAGCGAAGAACAGGCAGGTGGGGTTGTGGGATATTTTGTGGAGCGTGTTCTAGCATCTAAACCTTGAGGATGATTTACTGGTGGAAGGTAGTAGGGAAAAGAAAAGGGCCTGAGAGGAATTTCCTTTCAGGCCCTTTTCTTTTTGTCTCCTGCACCTACTCCTAGGCCCACAGCTACACAGCTGCCAAAGCCGACACCGACTCCACATGTACAAGCACCAGAATAGCGCTCGAGTGCCAAATAGGCCTAAATTAATCTAAATACCAAAGAAAGAAAGATAGTTTTCAGCAAAAAGCTTTTCTTTTTGCTGAACCGCATTAGAAGCACTCTCACTCTTAGCTTCTACGAAACATTGAACCAGCTTGCCATTCTTACTTTCCAACACGAGCTTTCCACAGAAATCGATGCTTGGATTCTTCATATAAAACCTTACCAATTGTAGAGCATCAATATACTCCACTTTTTCGTCTCGATACCGCTTATTGTGCGGATAAACAGCTACAAAAACCTGCTCTTTTGCTTCAGCTAATCCACTCTGTAACTTTTCGACAACTTTATTGAGAAGAGGAGCCTCTTTTAGATTATCGGCATTTATCCCAGCCTTCTCACTTACTGTAACCTCAGACTTCGCTTCTCTTACTGCTCCCACTTCGTAATATTCTCTAGAACTTTGTAGGCCTAAGATTTGGGGATCATTAATAATGTAGCCGAGATCCATTTGCACTTCTCCTTTGCAGCAGCTTTGGAAAATTGAATGTACAGTTCCGCATCGCTTTCCGAAAACTGGTAGTCTTCCTGTTATTACTGTTAATTGCACCAACTGTTCTGATCAGAGCATAAACCATACCAACGTACTTTAGGGAGACTACCGACAATCAAGACAGCCAGATTTGCACGCTGGTCGGTTATTTGATCTTTCTCCTTCTAGAATAACCAAGAGAAGTGATATTGACAACTGACAAAGTCCTGACAACTAACGGAAAACTTTGCAGCTTGTTTTGTCCTAATGTGTTGATACCACAGCCAGGATTCATGAGACAGATCATCAGCAGCGGCTTGAGCTATCAACACACTAGAGACAGACCACTCGTCTGATATAAAGATCATTGGTCCTGAAGAGACAGACCTATCTATCACCTTGCTTGGAAATGCTTATAGCTAGGAAGCTCAACCGTCCTAGCCGAGGTGCGAGCCAGTAGTCCAGTCCATAGTAGTATCCAGCAGAGACGCAGAACAATACGGCAAAGAGAATTGCATAGGGGAGAGCTGCCCCTACATCTGTACTATGGCCTGATCAGCATCATCAGAAAAGGTCTTATCAGAATACTTTCCATCAGGAGAATTTTTATCTCCTTGTTTTGTTTAAAAATATGAGCCTAATCCTATTTTAAGCATCTATTACTTTAGGTTCATCTAATTTCTTGATAGCTCCATTTATAATTTCTTTTGCATATTTTGCTTTTTCTGCAAATGGCCGTAGCTTGGTGCGACGATAGTCGTCTGCGGCTTCAGTGCTTTCTTCTTGTTTTTGCTTTAATGCTCTCAAATGCTCTTCTGCTTCTATTAGCTCATTTTGTTTATCAACATCTTTTTTATTTTCCTTCCTTGATTTTGCACGTGTAATATGACTAATAGCATCCTGTATTCTTTTTATTCTTTCAGTATCTATTACTTTAGGTTCATCTAATTTCTTGATAGCTCCATTTATAATTTCTTTTACATATTTTGCTTTTTCTGCAAATGGCCGTAGCTTGGTGCGACGATAGTCGTCTGCGGCTTCAGTGCTTTCTTCTTGTTTTTGCTTTAATGCTCTCAAATGCTCTTCTGCTTCTATTAGCTCTTGTTGTCTATTGACATCGTTTTTATTTTCCTTCTTTGTTTTTGCATGTGTAATATGACTAATAGCATTTTGTGTTCTTTCAGTGTCTATTGCTTTAGGTTTATCTATTTTCTTGATAGCTTTATCTATAATTTCTTTTGCGTGTTCTGCTTTTTCTGCAAATGGCAGTAGTTTGGTGCGACGATAGTCGTCTGCGGCTTCAGTGCTTTCTTCTTGTTTTTGCTTTAATGCTCTCAAATGCTCTTCTGCTTTTATTAGCTCTTGTTGTCTATTATTGCTTTTGTTTTCATTAGCTGATTTTGCAGCTATAATATGACTAATAGCATCCTGTATTCTTTTTATTCTTTCAGTATCTATTACTTTAGGTTTATCTAGTTTCTTGATAGCTCCATTTATAATTTCTTTTACATATTTTGCTTCTTCTGCAAATGACCGTAGGGTGGTGCTGCGATAGCGGTCTGCGGCTTCAGTGCTTTCTTCTTGTTTTTGCATTAATGCTCTCAAATGCTCTTTTGCTTTTATTAGCTCATTTTGTTTATCAACATTACTTTTATTTATCTGCTTTGATTTTGCATGTGTAATATGATCAATAGCATCCTGTATCTTTTTTATTCTTTCGATATCTATTACTTTAGATTCATCTAGTTTCTTGATAGCTCCATTTATAATTTCTTTTACATGTTCTGCTTTTTCTGCAAATGGCTGTAGGGTGGTGCGACGATAGTCGTCTGCGGCTTTAGTGCTTTCTTCTTGTTTTTGCTTTAATGCTCTCAAATGCTCTTCTGCTTCTATTAGCTCATTTTGTTTATCAACATCTTTTTTATTTCTCTTTTTTGCTTTTGCATTTAAAATATGCTGAATAGCATCCTGTATGTGCCTGTCTGCCTGTGGATCGTCTGGTTGTTGAGAACTGGAACGGTCTGGGGTAGATGGCTCACTTCTTCCCTCACTCTGTGGCAAAAGCGCATAAAAATGCTCTGCACGACGATGATAAAAGATCGAAATGGGACTTTTCGGCTGACCTCCCGGTGCGACCTCTGCTTCTCGATAGGTAAATCTGGTGATCTCTGGAGGGGCACCCATCTCTTTTCCAGGACGATACATCACAATTTCTATGGCTTGGTCTTTTGGTAGATGCCCTTGACTGTCTAAGTAGCGCATGGCACCGATTTCTGTGGGTCCATGGAGCAGATCGCTCCCCTCTACGAGCTTGTTTGCTTGTATATCGGCTCTGCCTTCCTGGCTGATCTCTTGAACCTGTTGGTCATTGTACTTGCCTGTGGCTATCAAGACTGACTCGAGAAAGCAATTATTGCCAATGCCTGGGGCACTCTGGACTATTTTATCCGCTATGATAGCTCCATTGTCTGGCTCTTCCGGTTCCCAAGCATTGCTGCTGTCGGGCCCACTATCTTCGATAGCAATCATGGCATGCAGATCGTGGTTCTTTTCCCAGTCACTCACCTGCTGATCGAGGCTATGGACTGCCTCAATGGCTTGCTTGAATGTGTCTGGGTTCCACTCTTGAGAAATCCCGGTCTCCAAGGCTCGGCCTGTAAGCGCCGCAGGAGCATCGAAAGTGAGGCACCTCTCAATGAGGTCCCGCGTAGCGTCCTGATGCATGTCAGATGCGATCTGAGCAATGGGAGAGGCATGGTTTTGGCAGGTATCCAGAGGGACCTTGGCAGATGATTGCTCCTGGAGAAGTGCTGTGAGCCAGTTCGTTTCCGGATCTTTCATCTTATGAGTAAAATCCTGAACTGCCTTTGTCAGCTTCGTTAAGAGGTCTTCATGCTTCGAAGAGTCGTACTTGAGAAAAGCATACCTGGCGTCGTCTGATGATAAACACTCATGCAGAGAAACAGCAAGGTTCAGGTAGCTATCTCTTGTGGTGAAGTAGTTCTTGACGTCCTCTTGCAATGCTAGAGGGCTGGCCTCCACTAATGCTTTACGAGCATAAGGAGTGATAGGATTTTGACAATCAAAGACATATGTTTCAAGGAGCGAAGGGTGACTATCGAAGACCTTCTCGATTTTCTCCTGCATGCTGTTAAAATGCTCCTGAAGCTTGTCTTTCCATGTATTTAATTGCACTTCATACTTGATTTTCGCCTCTTCGTGTTCCCTCAATGGTTTGAGGCTTTCTGCGACTTTGCGAAGTTCCTGGTTGAGATGGGCTTGTCCGAGCTGTAGCTCTTGGAGTCTCTCTAGATTGGTCTGAGTGGTCTGAGATAGAGGACTGTGAGAAAGCGCCTTTTCAAGCGTCTTTTCCTCTCGAGCACGATTGACCATCTCTTGACCATGTGCCAGTTCTTTTTTTGCTGAACGGAAAAGAGAGCTTGACAGAGGGTGTAGGCTGAGAGCAGAACGAGGAGGAACAAGCTGAGCAGTGGAGGGTAAGTGTAAAAGGAGCAGACAGATGAAAGGACGAACCGCACGTGTAGAAGCGACGCACGCGCTGACATTGACGCCATTGAAAGAGCGGTGTGAGCAATGCGGTCAGTTCCTGTGGGTGGGCTATCACGCTCATCGCACGGTGACCCGGTTAGATGGGCTCTGGAAATGAACGGTTGTGGTGCGTCGCTGTGTCCAGCCAGAGTGTCCACGCTACCACGTGGCCTATCGGCCAGAAGAAGAAGGCAGTTGGGCCTTGCCTCATGGCGAATGTGGGTTGGAGGTGATTGCCCTGATTGGCCGTTGGCGCTACTCTGAGCACCGGAGTGTCCCAGAGATGCATCGCCTGCTGCTTGCACGCGGGGTCAGCATCACGGAGCGCAGTGTGACGCATTTGATGCAACGCTATGAGGAATTAGTCACCTTGCGGATCACCGATCATGAGCGCATCAAGACCCGGTTACAAAAGCAAGGCCACGTGATCCTGGCCTTGGATGGACTGCAGCCAGATGTGGGCCACGAAGTGCTCTGGGTGGTACGCGACTGCCTCTCCGAGGAAATCCTGCTGGCTCGCCCGCTGCTCAGTAGTACGCAAGCAGACCTCACTGCCTTGCTCACCGAGGTCAAGGACCAACTCAAAGAGCTTGCGATCCCAGTCAAAGGAGTGATCTCGGATGGAGAAGACACCATTGGGAGTGCAGTGGCCTTGGTGTTTCCCAAGGTCCCTCATCAACTGTGCCAGTTTCACTACTTGAAGGATGCCACCAAGCCCCTCTACGATGCTGATCGGCATGCCAAAAAAGAACTCAAGAAGCACCTGCGAGGGGTGCGACCCATTGAGCGGGCCTTAGACCAGCAGAGCACACCCGAGAACCAAGCCATTCGTCGCTACTGTTTAGCCGTGCGTGCGTCCTTGACCGATGATGGTCGTTCCCCCTTGCAGCCGTCTGGACTCAAGCTCTTTGATCGCATGACGCAGATCCGCGATTCCATTGCCCGTGTCCAGGAAAAAAAAGCTTGTCTCCCGTCTTAAAACAGTTGCAGCACCTTCTCACCAAAGGGCTACAGATGACCGCATCGCTGTGGCCGCCGCTGCAGCGTGCCTATGGACTCGTGCACCAAGCCAGTGAGATCCTGACCAATGACGAGCAGCACTCAGGAGCACAGGTTCGTGAACGCTATCTGGCGCATGTCTCACAGATGCAGGAGAGATCAGCTGATGTGGGACCGCTTGCTCAAGCCATTGACCACTTTTCTCACATTACCACCAACTTTGCTCCTGGCCTCTTTCACTGCTATGATGTGCAAGGATTACCTCGCACCAACAATGAACTGGAACACTGCTTTGGGGTCGCCCGCGTCCACGAGCGACGAGCCACAGGTCGGCGGGGAGCCATTCCTGGCGTCGTGGTTCGTGGTTCCGTTCGTCTCATTGCCACTGTTGCCACCAAGCAGCACCTTTTCTCGGCTGAAGACCTGCGACCTAGCGATTATCAGCGCTGGCGGGAGCTGCGCACCCAGTTGCAGCAGAGTGAGGAGACTCGTCGGCTCCAGTTCCGCTTCCGTAAAGATCCGGCTGCTTATCTGGCTGCCCTCGAAGCCCAGCTTCTCGAGTGATGTTTTCCGTTCAGCTTTTTTTT
>Ga0193729_1001756_pt1 | contig 10963 bp, 11 predicted proteins | sample U1c2metaG_FD_143036 | JGI IMG/M metagenome (GOLD analysis project Ga0193729, IMG submission 143036) | Soil microbial communities from a riparian zone of the East river system, Colorado, United States - U1c2 | ecosystem: Environmental > Terrestrial > Soil > Riparian zone | place: USA: East River... | reverse complement strand
GCTGGTCCTTGGTCCGCCAGCCCGTCGCCGCGGGTGACCGCAAGCACGAAGCCGGCGCGATCGAGCACGTCGCCCGCGCGCTGCTGCGTCGTTACGGCGTCGTGTTCTGGCGCATGCTGGAGCGCGAATCCTCCGGCCTGCCGCCGTGGCGCGAGCTGCTGCGCGTCTATCGACGGTTGGAAAGCAGCGGCGAAATCCGCGGTGGTCGTTTTGTGGCCGGCTTCACGGGCGAGCAGTTCGCCTTGCCGGAGGCGATCGGCACGCTGCGCGAGGTCCGGCGGCGGCCGGCGACGGATGAATGGACGGCGGTCTCGGGCGTCGACCCCCTCAACCTCGCCGGTATCCTCACTCCCGGGCCAAGGCTTGCCGCCTTGGCCGGCAATCGGTTGCTCTATCGCGACGGCGTCCCGGCCGCGACCTTGTCCGGCGGCGAGATCCGCTTCGTCGACGCCCTCGACCCCGCGACCGAGTGGTTTGCCCGAAAAGCGCTGGTGCGGGGAACGCGGCGGGGACCGTCCAACGCCACCGGGACTGACGACCATGGCGGTACCGAGCAAGCTGACTTCGAATCCGCAAACTCATAACGCGTTGCGGTACGCAAGATATCGGTGCCGGCACCCATACCAGCGGAAAAAATTTTGGCGGCCGTGTATCCAGGCAAGGCCATGTGGCGTTGAGGAGGCGTAACCAGAGGAGTGTCTGATGACTTATCTGGAGCTTGCCCCGTTAATTACAGCCATTCGTTCCCGACCCGAGGAGTTCGAATTCTCGAACGACACCCTTCATCACGTGAGGAGCAGGCATAGGTTCCGCTTCGTGAGCGATGACGACATGGAGATCGACGCAGCCTGCGACTGCTCCCTCCTTCGGGCATCGAAGGAGCAGACCAGGGTCTTTCGCGCGGCGTATCGGGAATGGCACGCATCCTATTGGCGGCCTTTGGAAATAAATCGCGAATTCGCCTCGCATTTTGCGCCGCCACCACTGTGGCGGCGGCTGGCCATTTGGCTGCTCAGGCGTCTGCTGTCCTGGCCGGAGCCGGCCAAGACGTCATCCCTGCAAACGGCCCTGCCGCTGCAGCCGGTCTGAACGCGCGATCCGGCCCGACAGACTCAGTCGTCCTTCTCGTCCGGCTCGCAAAGGCTTTCGCGTCCGCTGCGATCGAGGCAGAGTCTTTGCTGCATTCAGCTGACGAAAGAGCGGCGGAAGCAGGGAGGACCGTTTCATGCATCGGCGATCGTTGATCCGGTCTGCCGCGGCAGCCGGCCTGTTGCCGGGCGCCGCCCGGGCGCAGTCGTTCCCGTCGAAGCAGCTCCGACTGCTGGTCGGCGCTGCGGCGGGCGGCGGCGCCGATATCGTGGCCCGGATCCTGGTGCAGGAGATGACCCGGAGCGGCGGACTGTCGGTCATGGTCGACAACAAGCCCGGCGCCGGCGGCACTCTGGCGACCCGCGAGATGCTGCGCGCGCCGGCCGACGGCCACACCCTCCTGGTGGCCAATGTCGGCGTCCTGGCGGTCATTCCCTATGCGACGAAGGACGCGGGCTACGACCCGCGCGCCGACATCGCGCCGGTGTGCCTGGCGGTCGATTTTTCCAATGTGCTGGTCGTGCATCCCGGCGTGCCGGCCAACACGCTCGCCGAGTATCTCGCGCTGGCCGGGCGACCGGACGGCATGGACTACGGCACGGCGGGCGTCGGCACCGCCGGCCATCTCGCCGGCGAACTCTTGAAAGCGCGCAGCGGTGTGCGGCTGAACCATGTGCCGTTTCGCGGCGGCGGGCCGGCGATGAACGATCTGATGGGCGGCCATGTGCCGTCCCTGATGGCGAGCGCACCGACCGCCACCGCCTTCATGCGCGAGGGTCGTATCCACGCGCTGGCCGTCACCGGCGCCAAGCGCTCGCCGTTCGATCCCGACATTCCGACCATCGCCGAGCAAGGTTTCCCCGGCTATGCCGCCACCAACTGGTATGCCGCCGTGGTGTCGTCGAAGGTACCAACCGAGATCGTCGCCACGCTGAACGCGATCCTGACCAGGGCGCTCAACGCGCCCGAGGTACGGGCGGCGTACGGCCAGCAGGGCATGGAAACCCTGGCCAGCACGCAGGCCGAGGCTGCTGCCCACATCGCTCGCGAAACCGAGATCTGGAAGAAGGTCATCGCCGACGCCGGTATCCGCCTCGAATGATACGGCCCCGCCGGCCTTTTAGACTCCGCCCGGCCGCTCGCCCGAATCGCCCACCGAGAAATGGGCGTGGATCACGCGCCACTGCCCATTCTCCTTGTGGAACACTATCGTCGAGCGGCTGACGAAGTCCTGGCCCTGGTAGTGGATGTCGCGTGGCGGCGCGGCCCCCGTCCCGACCCAGTTGCGCTGCGAATGGCGGTGGCACCAGATCACGGCCATGTCGCCCTTGATCTCGCCGCCGATGTCGAAGGGCGTCCAGTACGAGCCCTTCACGTTCTTGATGTAGAACGCCCACAGCCGGCTCCAATGCTCGGCGCCGTTGTAGGTGTGGCCGTTGAGGTTGAAGAAGGTCGCATGCGGCTCCTCGCTCCACAGGGGCTTGATGGCGGGCCAGTCGAACTTGCCGTTGGCGACCAGATACTCTTCGTGCAGCTCGAGCAGCTTGCTGCGGTCGGCCTCGCTGCCGCCGACGATCTTCGCGTCCGTCATTCAAAACCCTTCAATCCGCCTTGGCGCCGGATTTTAGCACCACCTCGCGCCACTTCACGGTCTCCTCTTTCACGAAGGCGCGCGCCTCGTCGACCGTGCCGCCCGCCGCCTCGGCGCCGGCCTCGGCCACCCGCGTGCGAAAGGCGGGGTCGGCGGTGAGCTTGCTGATGGTGCCGGCCAGGCGGTCGAGGATCGGACGCGGCGTGCCGCTGGGCGCCGCCACCATTTGCCAGGAGATGGCGGCATAACCGGGCAGGCCTGCCTCGGCGATGGTCGGCAGGTCGGGCAGCTGCGGCACGCGCTTATCGGTGCTGATGGCGAGCGCCCGCAACGCGCCGCTTTTGATGTGCGGCAGGATCGCCGGCAGGTTGTCGATGGTGAGCTGGACCTGGCCCGCTAAAAGGTCGACCAGCGACGGACCGGTGCCGCGATAGGGCACGTGCTGCCATTCGAGCCCAGCCATCGTCTTGAACAGCTCGCCGGCGACATGCGACGTCGAGCCGACGCCGCCCGAGGCGTAGTTCAGCTGATGCGGATGGGCCTTCGCATAGGCGATCAGTTCGGCCACGCTCTTCACCGGCAGCGCGGGATTTACCACCAGCACATTGGGCTGGAAGGCGTAGAGGCAGATCGGGTCGAGATCCTTGTAGGGGTCGAAGGCCATCTCGCGATAGAGGATCTTGTTGTAGGCGAGCACGCCCGGCGCCGAGACCAGGAAGGTATAGCCGTCGGCCGGCGCGGCGGCGACCGCGGCGCCGCCGAGATTGCCGCCGGCGCCGCCCTTGTTCTCGACCACGCAGGGCGTCTTGAGCTCGACGGTGAGCTGCTCGCACAAGAGACGCGTCAGCACGTCGGTGGAGCCGCCCGCCGCAAAAGGCACGACGAAGCGGAGGGGCTTGGTGGGCCATTCCTGCGCCGGCGCTTGGATAGGGTCGGCCACGAGGGCTGCCATCGCGACGAGGAGGAATTTCAATGCTTTCATGTCGCCGGCAGAAGCGAAAAGCGCGCCATGTCGCCCACGGGATCGGAGCCCACGAACGTCAGCACCAGGTCGGTGACCCCCGCCGCGCTGTACGCCGCGATCCGCGCGCGGCAGTCGTCGATCGTGCCGGCGACGGCGAAAGCGTCGACGAAACGCTCGTCGAGCGCCGTCGCGGACCCGGCGACGGCGGCGGCGAAGTCCGCCTCGGGGATGCCGCTATGGTCGACCAGGCTCGCCTTCGCCGCCGGAACTTTCTGCGCAAGCGTCCAGAACGTCTTCAGCAGGCCGGCCAGCACGGGCTTGATCGCCACCATCGCCGTCGGGCGGTCGGCCGCGACGACGCACGGCGCGTATTGGACGAGCCGCGCCGGCCGCGCGATCGAGGCCGCCCAGGTCGCAAAGCCGGGCGGGCACATGTTGGAGACCATCAGGCCGTCGGCGACCTCGGCGGCGAGTGCCAGCGCCTTGGGTCCGCGGGCCGCCAGAAGGATCGGCAGGTCCGGCCGGTAGGGCCTGTAGGAGAGCTTCACGTCCTCGACGGTGAAGACTCCGCCCTTGTAGGTGACGGTCTCGCCGGCCAGCAGGCCGCGCACGATGGCGAAGGTATCCTTCAGCGCCGCCAGCGTTTTCCTGTTGTCGATGCCCAATCGCCTGATCGGTGCGGCGAGGCCCGCGCCGATGCCGAGCGTAAGACGGCCTCCGGCCAACTCGTCGAGCGCGCTCGCATCCATGGCGATCTGCGCCGGATGGCGCAGGAAGGGGTTCCAGACGCCGAGGCCGAGTTCGATCCGACGGGTTGCCGTGGCGCAGGCGGCCAGTGCCGGCAAGGTGCCGCGTTCCAGCGGATTCTCGGCGAACCACACCGAGGCGAAGCCTTGGGCTTCGGCCGCGACGGCCAGCTCGACGCAGCGCTGCGGTGTCAGGCCGCCATGCAGCCGGATGCCCAGTCGTGGCCTGTCGCTTGGGGTCTCCATCAATGCTGTGCTGGCGGGGCGGCTGTCTCGACCTCGTCGATGCGCATGTGGCGGCCCTCGCGGTCGAAGAACAGGCCGCGATTGAGAACCAGCGGATCGGCCCGCAGTTCGGCCTCGACGTCCTTGAGCCTGGCCGATGCCGCCTTGTCCGGCAGCGGACCGCCCGCGCGATCGAGGCCGACATAAAAGGCAACACCATCCCAGGGAGTGCCGGCGTTATCGAGCAGCGTCCGCATGTCGTGCCACGCCATCTCGTCGCCGATCATGTGGGCATAGCTCGACCGGAGAGGGATGACGCTGTCGTCGGCGATGCGCACAAGCACGATGAATATCGTAAACGGCCCGGTCTCCGCGATCTGGGCGCCAAGCCACAGGTCGAAGTCGCTTTTCAAGGCCGGCCTAGAACTCGACCAGCGGCGTCGGCGGCACGTAACGCTCGAACGTCTGCAGGAACGGATGGCCCCGGTCGGTTTCGTACCAGGCCTCGAAGGCACGAAATTCCACCAACGGGTCCAGGGCGGGATCCGGCGCGGCATTGCCGCTGTCGGCAGCCGGCGGGTGGGCCTGGGCATGCAGCGCCTCGGCGATCGGTCGAAGGCGGTCGACCAGCGGCTGGGCGCTTTCACTGAGCTCGCCCAATCCATTCTCGATCCAGCCGATCTCGCGGAACAGCGCCACGAGTTGACGCTCGACGGCCACCTCGCGGTCGGTTTCCGCGGCGGCGATGCGCGCCATGTCCGACAGCATGTTCAGCCGACGCCAGGCGAAGGCGCGCGCCGTCTCGGCATTCTTGATCCGCGCCTCGATGTCGGCACGCACCGCCCGCTCCGCCGCCTCGGCGGCCGTGCAGTCGGCTTGCAGTCGCGCGATCAGGATGTCGGAAGCGAGCATGGTCCAACCAGAATGGCGCTTTCCGCCGGCCGCGGGCAAGAGGCGGGCGACGGACAAGCTTTCCTCATCGATCGGGCTCGAGCGGCAGCGCCGCGCGGCGCTCGGCTTCGACACGCTGCGACGGCTTGGCGAAGGCGCTGGCCTCTCGCAGGAAGCCGGCCGCCAGTTCGCCGGCGCCGTTTTCCCGCGCGCGCAGCAACCAGTGCAGCGCCTCGACCAGATCGCGCTCGACACCCTTGCCGGCGAGATAGGCCGCGCCCAGCATGGCTTGCGCTTCGGCATGGCCGCGGCGCGCCGCCCGGCCCCACCACTGGGCGGCCTGGGCAGGATCGCGTTCGACGCCGAGGGCGTTGTGGAAGATGTCGCCCAGTCGGGCCATCGCCGCGATGCTGCCCAGCGCCGCCGCCTTCTCGGCCCATCGCCGCGCCCCGGCGTAGTCCTGGTCGCAGCCGCCGCCCACGAGCTTCATCCACGACAGCATGTCCTGGGCGTCGCCGTCGCCCTGTTGCGCGGCTTTCTCATACCAGGCCGCCGCCAGGGCCTGGTCCTGCGGCACGCCCCAGCCCTCATAGTGGCAGAGCGCCAGATTGCGCTGTGCGCCGGCATCGCCCTGATCGGCGGCTCGCTGCAACCACGCGACAGCCTTGTCGGGATCGCGCTCCACCCCCTGTCCCTGCAGAAATGCTGCGCCCATGTTGCTTTGTGCCCGCGCTACGCCGGCCTGGGCCAGCGGCGCCCAGAGATCGAGGGCCACGCCATGGTCGCCGGCTTGCCAGGCGCCGAGCGCCTCGGCCATCCGCTGCTCCTCCGACTCGGCTGCGGTGTGCCCCAACAATTTACGGAACCACGACATCGGACGGGTCTACTGCTGCTCCAGGGTGCCCAGCACGAAGGGATTGGGCGTTCGCGCGAAGCCCTCTTCGCCCACCAGCACGTCGAGACCGAGCGAGGCGAGATCGTCGGCCAGCGGTTCGAGCGAGCGGACCTTGTCGATGTAGAAGACCTTCGAGTAGCCATGGCAGCTCTCGCAGCACTCGGCCCGCAGATAGGACGTGCCCGCGAGGTTGCGGAACGAGATCTTGTCGGTGCTGCCACAGTGGACACAGCGGACCCGCACATAGCGCCACGCGGTGGCGCACAGCGAGCAGTGCAGGTGCCGGTGACCGTACTTCGTGCCGCCCGGGGAGATCAGGCCGGCGACCGCGGGCGACCCGCAGGCCGGGCACTGCCCCGTCTCCGGCACCGCGCTGTCGAGATCGGCCTTGTCGAGCAGCGCTGCCATGCGCGTCCAGGCGACCTGCAGCGCCGCGGCGACGAACACCGCGCGCGCCGCCTCGCCAGCCGGCATGTCTCCCTCCAGGAAGCGATCGGCAAGCGCCTCGAGCTCGGCGACGCCCGTCGTTGCCAGCGCCGCGTGCGCACGGCGCGCCGGCTCGGGCAGCAGGCTCGCATCGACTTTTTCGAGGATGCGCGCCAGCGCCACCCGCCAGCTCTCGTCGCGCCGCCAGGTCGAAGGATCGAGCGGTGCGCGGTGCACCAGCTTTGCCTTGGCGATCTCCGCCGGCCCCGGCAGCGCGCCCGGCGGCAGGCCGCCGAGCGCCGCGTGCTGGGCTGCGACGAGAGTCGCGATCACGCGCAAAAAGCCCTCCAGCTCATGGCCCTCGGCCAGCACCCGCAGCCGTTCGGCGCGGCGCGCAAAGACCGTGGCGAGATCGGGCAGGCGGACAGGATCGCTCTCGGCGATCGTGCCAAGGGTGTTTTCGCCGTAACCGGAAGAGGGGTCGGCCGGGCCGGTACTCAGGGCTTGCCGACTTCCTGGCGGAACCATTTGCGGTGGTGCTTCCAGGCCCAGCCGCCGGTCACCGAGCCGCGGGTCATGGCGCGGAGCGTGCCCTTGACCCAGATAGCGGCATAGACGTGCACGATCCAGATCAGGATGGCGCCGACCGCACACAGCGCATGGACGACCGCCGCCAGCCGCTTCTGGTCGATCGTGGTGTAGTCGAAGAAATAGACATCCCACAGCACGATGCCGCTGCCGAACAGCGCCAGGATGAGGACCGACTGGCCCCAGAAGACGAGCTTCTGGCCGGCATTGTACTTGCCGAGCTCGGGCAGGGCCTCTTCCTTGTCGTTGATCACCGCGCCCAGGTTCTTCATCCACACCGTGTCGTCGCGGTTCCACAGGTTGAGCGTGAAGAAGCGGAAGAACAGCCCGAGGAAGCTTATAGCCAGCACCACGCCGATCCACGGATGGATGGCGCGCGTGAACTGGCCGCCGCCGAACAGGTAGGTGAGGAAGAACAGCGAGGGATGGAACAGCGAGAGGCCGCTCAGCGCCAGCAGGATGAGCGATACCGCCGTGATCCAGTGATTGATGCGGGCGGCCGTGGTATAGCGGCTGACCGGCTTGGCGTGGACGCTCATGCCCGGTCGCTCCCGTCCAGTTCGGCCGCCTTGCGCTCGTCGTTCTCCGACACGCGGTTGGGGCCTTTGGTGACGTAGTGCATCAGCCCGAAGGCGCCGGCGAAGGCGATGGCCGCCAGCGAAATCGGCTTCAGCACGCCCTTCCACAGGCCGACGATCGGGCTGATATGTGGATTGTCGGGCAGGCCGGCGTAGAGCGACGGCTTGTCGGCGTGGTGCAGCACGTACATGACGTGCGTGCCGTTGACGCCGGGCGGATTGTAGAGGCCCGCATTTTGGTAGCCGCGCGACTTCAGGTCGGCGATGCGCTTGTCGGCATGGCTGATCATGTCGGCCTTGGTGCCGAAGAAGATCGCCTGGGTCGGGCAGGCCTTGGCGCAGGCCGGCGCCTGGCCGACCACGACGCGGTCGGAGCACAGCGTGCACTTGTAGGCCTTGCTGTCGACCTTGGAGATGCGCGGGATGTTGAACGGGCAGCCCTTCACGCAATAGCCGCAGCCGATGCAGTTTTCCGACACGAAATCGACGATGCCGTTGGTGTACTGGACGATGGCGCCCGGCGCCGGGCAGGCCTTCAGGCAGCCCGGGTCGTCGCAATGCATGCAGCCATCCTTGCGGATCAGCCATTCGAGGTCGTCGCCGTGCTCGTATTCCGTGAAGCGCATCACGGTCCACGACGCGGGCGTGAGGTCGGTCGGATTGTTGTAGGTGCCGTCGGTGAAGCCGATCGGCTGCTCGAGCTGGTTCCATTCCAGGCAGGCGGCCTGGCAGGCCTTGCAGCCGATGCACTTGCTGACATCGATCAGCTTGGCGACTTCGACCGCGGCCGGCTTGTCGGCGGCCGGCGGGGCGACGCTGGAGGCGGAGCGGCGGCGAAGATCGAGGGTTTGCAGGACAGACATTTCACCCTCCCCGGTCAGGCCACCGCCGGCTGCGAAGCCGGTGGCGTTGTTTTCTTCACGTCGACCAGGAACGCCTTGTACTCCGGCGTGTTGACGCTGGCGTCGCCGACCGACGGCGTGAGCGTGTTCACCGGCTGCGACTTGCGGGCCAGCCCGATGAAGCCGAAGTGGATCGGCAGCCCGACCACGTCGCACGGCTTGCCGTCGACCATGATCGGGCGGATGCGCTTGGAGACCGAGGCCTTGGCCTTGATCGCGCCGCGCTGGCTCGAGATCTCGACCCAGTCGCCATTGGCGATGCCCTTGGCCTTGGCCAGCCGCTCGCCCATTTCGACGAACATCTCCGGCTGTAGCACGGCATTGTCGTGGACGTTCTTGGTCCAATAGTGGAAGTGTTCGGCCAGGCGGTAGCTGGTCGCCACGATCGGGAACTTGTCGGGCGTGCCGAACGACTTGGCGTCGGCGGCGAACACCCGCACCACCGGATTGCTGCTGACCTTGGGATGCAGCGGATTGGCGAGGAAGGCGTCCATCGGCTCGTAATGCTCGGGGAACGGACCGTCGGGCATGGCGGTGCGGGCAAACAGCCGCGCGGTGCCTTCCTGGTTCATGATGAACGGACCGACCGACTTGTCCGGCGCGATGGTCGGCGCGTAGTCCGGCACGTCGCCGCCGATCCAGCGCGTGCCGTTCCACGAGATGTACTTCTTGCGCTCGCTCCACGGCTTGCCCGCGGGGTCGGCCGAGGCGCGATTGTAGAGGATGCGGCGGTTGGCCGGCCAGGAGAAGCCCCAGTTGGGATGGATGCCGAGACCGGTCGGGTCGGCCGCGTCGCGGCGCATCGCCATGTTGCCCGCCTCGGTATAGACGCCGGTGTAGATCCAGCATCCGCCGGACGTCTTGCCGTCGTCGCGCATCAGCGCGAAGGCTGGCAGCAATTGCCCGGCCTTCAGCATCGTCTTGGTCGGATCAGCCGGATCCGGCAGATCCTCGACGGCGTAGCCGTTGAGCTCTTTCAAAAGCTCGGCCGGCTCGGGGAGGTCCGGATTGGCGTAGCTCCAGGCCGTGTTCAGGATGGGATCGGGGAAGGCGCCGCCCTCCTTGGCGTAGAGCGCGCGCAGGCGGCGCTGGAGATCGGCGATGATCTGGATGTCGCCGCGCGATTCGCCCGGCCCGTCGACCGCCTTCCAGTGCCACTGGATGACGCGGCTCGAGTTGGTGGCGCTGCCTTCCTCCTCGGCATAGGCCGTGGCCGGCAGCTGGATCACCTCGGTCTGGATCGCCTTGGGATCGACGTTGTTGTACTCGCCGTGGTTCTCCCAGAAATGCGCCGTCTCGGTCTCCAGCGGGTCGATGATGACCAGCCACTTGAGCTTGGCCAGGCCCGTCGCGACCTTCGCCTTGTTGGGCGCGGCCATCAGGATGTTGAGGCCCTGGCAGAACAGGCCGTTCATCTGGCCGCCCGCCATCATGTCGACCATCTTCAGCACGTCGTAGGAGACGTCGAACTTCGGCAGGTAGTCGTAGGCCCAGTCGTTGTCCTTGGTCGCGGCCGCACCGAACAGGCTCTTCTGCTGGCTGACGAAGAATTTGCCGTAGTTCTGCCAGAAGCTGGTCTGGCCCGGCCGGATCGGCTTGAAGCCGCGCGACTTCATGTAGTCGGCGTAGGTCGCCTCTTTCTCGGTCGGCAGCACCAGGTAGCCCGGCGTCGAGGTCGACAGCAGCGCCAGATCGGTGATGCCCTGCACGTTGGAATGGCCGCGCAGCGCGTTCACGCCGCCGCCCGGCACACCCATGTTGCCCAGCAGGAGCTGGATCATGGCCATGGCGCGGATGTTCTGCGAGCCCGTCGTGTGCTGCGTCCAGCCCAGCGCGTACATCGACGTCATCGAGCGCTCGCCGTTGGCCGTCGTGGCGATCAGCTCGCAGACCTTCAGGAACTTGTCCTTCGGCGTGCCGCAGATGCGCTCGACCATCTCGGGCGTGTAGCGCTCGACATGGGCCTTCAGCAGGTTGATGGCGCAGCGCGGGTGCTGCAGCGTGTCGTCGACCTTGGCCATGCCCTGTTCGTCGAACTCGTAGTCCCAGCTCGAGCGGTCGACGTAGT
>Ga0193729_1001755_pt1 | contig 10968 bp, 8 predicted proteins | sample U1c2metaG_FD_143036 | JGI IMG/M metagenome (GOLD analysis project Ga0193729, IMG submission 143036) | Soil microbial communities from a riparian zone of the East river system, Colorado, United States - U1c2 | ecosystem: Environmental > Terrestrial > Soil > Riparian zone | place: USA: East River... | reverse complement strand
GCACGCCGGCCTGCGTCTGATGCAGCTGGAAAAGGCGAAGATCCTCAGGCGCGGCCGTATCCGGCGCGCGGCCGAGAAAGGCTGTAAATGTCCTGACGTGCCGGATATAGTCGTTGTGCGTCTTCTCGACGAAGTTGCGCACCGTCATGTCTTCGATCATGCGCCGGCGCAGCGGGCTGATGGGCTTCTCGCTCATTGGGAGCTCCTGTCTTGAGGTTGGAGTGCTTGAACCCCTCGATCCTCAAGACGGAGCGTCCGCCCGTCACCTGCGCTCGTTCAAATAGTTACTGCGGCAGACGTAATCGCCCGACCGCGCCGCCAGCCCCTCCCGCGAGAGCGGGTTCGTTCTATGGCACCTTTGAGACATGCCGATCCGCTTGGAAAATGTCTGCTAATCGGGGTAGAGCGGAAGTGGGCGGCGCTCAGTCAGAATGACGCGATTGCCGAGTAGGCCCAGGGAATTTCACCCCGAGCGTCTCACAGATCCGGACTTGATACTCTCGCATCATCCGGCTCGTGGCACCGCGCGAAGGCTGCCGCCGCCTTTTAAAATCGGGTTCCTCCCAAGCTTTGGCCACCGTCGGCGGAGACCATTACTTTCTCTATCCGGCCGGTCGATGCCCGAAATCTCGTAGAGACCAGCACCCTTCAACGTCAGGCCGTGCAAAGGGCTGGTGATCGTCATTCGGCGTGCAAAAATTGAACGCCGATTGACAGACGATCGTGGTCGGGGCGCCGGCAACATCCTTGACGACGGTGAAATTGAACTTGATCCGCGCAAATGGTGAGTTGAGCCCGACCTTGCGAATTTCGCCGGCATCACTGTTCCACAGGTGGAATCAAATCGTCGCGCGTCCCGAAGGCGAAATCATCGTGCAGGTGCTTGTCGCCATCTGAGGCTCCGTCGTCTCTCGTCGGCATATCAGGTCGTTTCCAAGACCCCATTCGATGCCACACCAAGCACTGCCTGGATCTGTCGAATCTGCCCAAGGATGAAATCCAGCACGATACGCGTGCGCGGCGCCAGATGCCGTCGCGACGGATAAACCAAGCTCACCGGCGAGCCCGGAGCCGCAAAGTCGCTCAAGACGCGAACCAGCTCGCCACTGCGCAGATCATCGAATACCTCGACCAAAGAGAGAAAGGCGATGCCGTATCCGGTACGGGCGGCCAGGTGCACCGCACCGCTGTCATTGGCGAGAAATCCGCCGGACACCCGAAGGTCCTGGGGTCCTTCAGGTGTCAGGAAGGTCCATACGTCGGAATCCGGTCCGACGTGGTGCACGATGCAGGTGTGGTTCACGAGATCGGCCGGCGAGCAGGGTTTGCCGTGCCGCGCGATGTAGCTTGGCGAAACGACTGCAATGCGCGCAGCAGCCCTGCCGGCCCGGCGCACCACCAGCGATGCATCGGTGATCTCTCCCACGCGAATGGCAAGGTCGAGCCGATCCTCAATCATGTCGCCGGACTGATCGTTCACCACGAACTCGACCCTCAGTCCCGGGTGATCGGCGAGCAAGGTCGGCAGACGTTGTGCGAGGAAGCGGCTGGCCGTCGCTGTGACACCGACGCGCACCAGCCCGACCGGTGAGGCGCTGTGCCGCCCTAGCGCTGCTTCCATGCCCTCGACGCCGTCCAGCACCGGCCGGGCCAAGCCCAGCAACATCTGCCCATCATCGGTCAGGCTGAGCTTTCGCGTCGTCCGGTGCAACAAGCGGACCCGGAAGTGGTCTTCCAGCTGCGAGATCTGCCGAGCGACGGCAGCCTGGCTCAGCTCGCGCTCGCGGGCGACGGCCGAAAAGGAGCCGGTCTCCACCACTCGCGTCAGAACATCGAGTGCGCCCAGGAGGTCCATCGATTTCCTCGAAAAATGCAAAGATCATGCATTGAGATGTGAGATAATCCCGGCAAGGCAAGACGCGTATCCTATAATGCTTTTGCATACCGGCGTTGCGCTTCGCCACTCACCGCAACGGCCGGCGCCATTTGCGACGGAGCCGGACATGCAGCCGAGGACCTTGTCAAAGCTCCTCGCATTCGTGGCTGTCTGAAGAGCGCCCTGATTGCCGTCGGCATCGGTTTTGCACGTGGCGACCGCACCCCGCAATGTTCTCCGCGTTGCGGACGGCCGCTGCATGTTTTCGCACGACGGCCGAGAAGGAACCGGTCTCTACCCGCACCAGGACCTCGAGCGCCCAGGAGGTCCATCGATTTCCTCGAAAAGCGCAAAAGTATTGAAAAGAAAAGTTGGATTATCTCTCCGAACTATAAAACGCTTGTTGCAGCATGCTTAGCGTCGGTTATCTTGACATCCGACGCGTTTGCGCAGTGCGCGGAATGCGCAATGTATCCGGAGCGGGACCACTTGAACGGCAATGTGGAGACACCCGCCGCCAAGATGGGCCTTATGGGGCGGGGCGGCGCAGCCGTTCCCGCGAACAATGCAAATCCCGCGAACAATGCCAACAATGCACGTGCCGAAATTCGCGGCCGACATTTGCAGCGATCTGGCGCCACGGAACGGAAATGACTTCGTCAGCCACTCGCTCGAAGAAGTCCTTGCGGAGCCGGGACAGTGGCCCTCAGTGACCGGTCTAGCCTCAGGCGAGCATCGAGCCTTTTCGATGCTCGCCTATGTTGGGCGGAGGACGCGCGACGCAGAAACAAGCGCCTCGTGAGTGGAACGGCGGAGTGAAATGCTTTAACGAGCCAATGGCTTGGGTGAACTGGTGATAGAATGGACCAAGTATCATCGGTTTAGAGCTCGCCTAATTCCACACGGAACGTTTGATCTCAGTTTGACGCCAACGTCTGCTCGTGCATCTTCCCAATACGATTCATAACGTCTTGGTATTGATCCTTTTTTTAAGCAGATGAAGCTTGTCAAATAGATCGATTGTCTTCGATTCAACCGGAATGGTATGCCGTCGAAATTGGCGAACATCTTTCCAAGAATCGAGCTGGCGTGCTTTGGGCGCGCGGTGAAATCCGCTAGCTTCTGAGGAGATAAGGATTTTGCCGTCTTAATTTGAAAGAATTCTGCGCTTGTCGGCAATTCGCTCGGACTCAGAAAAACAGTGTCGTCGTGAAATTCAAAGGCGACGAGATAGTCTGCTTCAGCCATATGGCGCCGGAGCATCTCGCAGAACGCCCAATTCCTTTGATAGTCAAAACGGGACGATGAGTCTGATCCGGCTATCTCTCGCTGAGGCTTCTCAATCAACTCATCGAGCAAATTCTTGACCACCGAAACCCCCTAGCATTTTTTCACTCGCTTTAGAGCAGCTGGTCCAGTGCGGATCTAGAGCGTGCATGAGTTCCGAGACCATATCAGGCTTCGTTCAAGGCAAGACGAACCTGTCCGTCGGGGTTTGCTTTAGATGTCAATCGCTGAAGTTGCAACCTCTACGACATTTTCTCGTCGCTCGACCAGTTGCGAGCGCGTATGGGGCGTTAAAATGGGCTGGGTTTGTCCAACCAATGGAGAACCCAATTGCCGGTACTCACGACAATGCCCAAGACCGCCAGTGATCCTGTCTCATATCCGGAAGCCAAATTCATCGCCGAGTTGGAAGGCCCCTTGCTGGCGGCGTCTCCAAGCTTAATTGCGCGGCTTATTTCGCCGCAAGGATTTTAGCCTGCTTTCCCAATGGCATTCAGTCTTCTTGAGCTATGGCTTTTGCAGTATCTCGGCGATCAACCGATTCATACCGGAGCCATTCTTGAAGTAGTCCAACAAATAGTTCCGAGCTTGCCTGTTGAGCGCCAGCGAACCGGCTGCTGATGCCCACGCTAGCCAATCGGAGCGGCCCTCCCGCAAGAATCCCTCTCGCATCTCGGGTAAGCAGTCGAGCGACCGACCAGCATTGATCTCTCTAAAAAACTTGCCGACCGCAATGACATCCTGCGGCTCTTCAGGGCAGAGTGCCGCGAACCACGCATGAAGATCATGATGATAAATTCCATTGAAATACGCAGAGACATCAAAAGATATGAATTCTTCGGTCCTGAACGTGCAATCCCAGATCGCCGCTTTGAAGTCGGCATAACTTTTCGATGGTGCAATTGGGCGACCGTTTTCAAAGCGGTAACCAAAGTGTTGACGGCTTTTCCTATGCGGTTTTCTGAATCGGTTCCGGTGTTTATAGACAAAATGGTACAGATAGAATTCGGCGACCGCATCAAGTTTTACCGTCCGGCGAAGATGCAGCGCATCCTTTTTTGCATGGACACGGCGCTGCGGTAAAAACGAGCCGCCGCCATCCATCAACTTCTCTGCGAAGACAATTATCTCTGTCGCACCTTTCTCGACCAAAACTCTGTTCGTATTCAACGGAAACAAAGTACGCGGCAGATCTTCAAGGAAGAAGTCTTTTGCGGAGTAGGGCGAGCGCCTAGTCGACATCTTGGTCAATTTGTCCCGGCTCCAGTTTGTCTGTCCCAATTGGTCTTACAAAAGCACGCTCGGTGCCCCCCGTTCGGCGAAATCGATCAGGAGCGACTATCGTTTAGGAGTGATTTTCCGCCGTATATCGCCGCCTTGCTCAAAAGAGAGTTGCGCGGCCTACTAACGTAGGCGTGACCTGGTAGCCAGTTTCTGTTCGCTTGGTGGCGTAGTATGTGCCCTGCAAGCGAAAACCGTCCGGCAACGGCACAGTGGCATTTAGACTCGGCGCGAGTTGAAAGTCTGCCCCCATTTCGGCAGGACCATTGACTGCCTCTGCACGCGAACACAGAAGAGCGCTTGGCCAGGCGTAATCCTTCTGCTGAAACACACCTGTCGGGATCTTTTCGCCTTTTTCGTCTTGCTTCTTAGGAGCTTTTTGAATGAATCCTTGAAATTCAAAACCCGTCCCAACGATCTTCATGGAAGTTGGATCGACCTCGACGTTGGGCGGGCCTACGTTATATGCTGCCTGCAAGATGCGCGGCGGATCGCTATCCCTGTGGTCCCAAGGAATAGCCCACGGATTGATTGCATAGATCATAACGTCACTATCGGACACAGTGCCTTTCGACAGCCACTTTGAATATTGGTCGTTGTATTTCGTAGAGATAATGTTCAGGTAACGAAGGATGATTTTTTCTTCAGGCACTTGCCCATCGATTTTCGTCGGTACGGAATCATGCTTTTCTGGATCACCACAGTTAGGTGCTACCGCTTCGAACCAGATGCGCTGCCCTCTGTAGATGATGCCGACGTCGGGACCAGGCTTCGGGCACGCCACTTCAAATCCCGCTAGGATCAGGGACACCGTCAGATACATTTCCCAATAGCGCGCGTCGAAGGTTCGACGCAGTTCTGTCCGGAATTCCCGGTCAGCATGCCCTTCGAAAAATATCCAAAGATACTCGCAATGCGCCTTTGCACGTTTCAGACGCAGGTCGGAGCCATCCCGAACAGCGCTATAACCAGGATCAGAGGCATCGTCACTGGTGAAAAGTGGGGTTACCATCCCTTCCTCCTGGCCGTCCCAGACCTATCTTTCTAACGTTTTCGAGTTGAATGCAGTGCGCGCGCCGGCAATTGCAGTTCAAATGCGCTGAGTGATTGTCGCACTGCTGAGCTGGCACTCCCATGAGGAAACCCTGGCATAAGAATTGGAGACCCAAAGAAGCCTATTATGCTGGAGCCGCTCCATAGGTTGCAATGCTTCTGGTTGCATCGCCTCGAGATTTCCCCTAGTTTAGTCACGTGCATAGAGCTGCCCGTCAGCGCCGGAAGTCGTTGCGCCGTTGGCGACTGCGACGGTCGCCTCGTCAACATCCTCGATGGTGTTCCCTACATCAAATGCCGCGACGACAGCCGACTGAGGAGATATCGGGAAGTAGATATTTGTTCCGGTCATCGCGAGACCGGGGCATCAGGACCCGTTCGCAATGCGTGATCGCTCCACATGAGCCAAATGGCCCATCGGAAGTGATAGAGCCGCCCGATCCCTCTGGCGCGTGCAATAGGCGCCAGCCGCACTTCAGCAACAACGGCATGGTGTGATCGAGCATCTGCAGTTCCAAGCTGACAAGCGCATTGCTCTCTAGGACGAGTTTGAATCCGCAGACAGGCGCGGTGCCGTTTGAGCTCAACGAACTGATGGACGTGCTGGATGATAACCAGCTCATCGAGGCCGTGGACGGGGTAAAAAATGGACGATCGTTCGCCGCTCTGCGCCGCACGAAGGATGGCTCGGCTAGTCGATAGATGAGATGAGAAACTTACTGGTTCCGGAGGTGTCCCACCGAAGCCTCAAGCACCAACACCATTATTTCGATGGTCTCGGGTGAGGACGCCGCGTCCGAAGAGTCTTTCATCGCCTCCGCGCTTCGGTGCGCGCCTATCCACCCCATCCAAGGGCCAACTGATGATGTTAGTTCCTGTCGTGCGTGATCTCACGAGAATTTCGAGCGGGCTGTGTACAGTGTCATGCACGTGATTAGGGTGGCGAGGTTTCATCCAACAACGGAGAGCCTAAATGCCAGTCCTCAAGTCACTCTCGTTCACCGCGCTTCCCAAGACCGGGAACGATCCCGTCCAGACGCGCCGGGCCAAGTTCGTCACGAAGCTGGAGGAGCAGAAGCTTCTCTTGAAAGATCCGAACCACATCCGGACAGTCCAGCGATGGGTCAAGGTCGACGGCGAGAGGCAGGCCGTCAACAAGCAGCAGACGGTTCGGCCCTGGTGGAAGACCGACCCGTCCGGACAGGTCGTGATGTCGATCAAGTTCGGGGCCAAGCCCATCGAGTTCGAGAAGGGCAAGGCGGGCATCGCGGTCCCGTCCAAGGACAAGCTGCCGGCCGTGATCGACACCCTGATCTCAGCCGTCCGGGCCGGGGAGCTGGACGAGCTGTTCAGTCAGGCCGCGAAGACCGGCTCGATCGGCAAGGCGCGCAAGGCGGCATAATCGAATGGCCGGGCGATGAGCGATCGTCGCCCGGCCCATCCGGACGCTATTTGTCAAAGGCTCCGTAGACGATATTTTTCAGAGCCACCCGGATCCTTCCGCGCTGCGAGACAGTCTGCGCCATGAAGACTACGAACAGGTTTTCCTTTGGGTCGACCCAGAAGGTTGTGCCGCCGGCACCGGACCAGTTCATCTCGCCGACGGATCCCTCCGCGAAGCTCACGCCGGCTTCGGTACGAACGGCAAAGCCCAACCCAAATCCGAACCCGGGTCCGGGTAGGTAGTAGGGTCCCGGCACCACACCCGATCCCGGCCCGATGTGGTTCGAGCCCATATAAGCAATGGTCTTCGGACTCAGATATCTCCTTCCGTCCAACGTGCCCCCGTTGAGCACCATCTGCGCGAACCGGGCATAGTCGCCAATCGTGGACACCATGCCGCCGCCACCCGACTCCCATTTCTGCGCAACGCGGGGATCGTCCATCTCAGCGTCGTTGCCGATCTTCCTGTCATTCGGGAAGGGTTCGGCCACCAGTGACTTTTTGGCTTGATCAGTCACGTAGAAGCTCGTGTCCTTCATGCCGAGCGGATCCAGCAGCCTTTCCTTCTCAAACTCATAGAGCGATTTCCCGGAGACCACCTCGACGACCCGACCGAGAATATCGACCGAATGGCTGTAATCCCAGGTCGTGCCGGGCTGGTAGGCGAGCGGCAACTTGGCCAGCCGTTCCGCGAATTCGGCGTTGTCGACGTCACCAGAAAAAAGGTGAGCGTCAACATAGGTCTTTTTGACCAATCCCTCGCCGAAGAAGCCGTAGGTTAAGCCGGAGGTGTGGCGCATGAGATCTTGGATTGTGATCGGACGCTTGGCTGGGACCGTATCCAGCCCCATGGTCCCGTCCTCGCCCTTCCTCTCGACGCCTACCTTGACGTTCGCGAACGCCGGGATGTATTTCGATAGCGGCTCGTCCAGCTGCAGCTTGCCCTCTTCCACCAGCATCATGGCGGACACCGTGGTGATCGGCTTCGACATCGAATAGATGCGGAAGATTGTATCGGCCGTCATCGGCGCCTTGGTGCCGGGATCGCGCACGCCGAAGCTGCTGAAGTACGCCGTTTTCCCGTTGCGCTGGATCATCATGATGGCGCCCGGAATCTTGTTTCCGGCGATCTCGTTCTTGATGTAGGCGTCGATGCGAGCGAGCCCTGCGCTCGTGAAACCCGCCTCTTCAGGCTTGGCGGTGATGGGCCCTTCGGCGAACGCGCCGGGGATGGCCACGAGTAGCATTGCGGCGACAGCAACGCCGCGCAAGCGAATAGATGAGAGCATGTTACTCCTCCCTGAAGTCGGATCTTGGCGTCCGAACGTTCCGACTTAGATAATCGAACGCTTCCGATGGATTGTCGATCCACTTTATAACAAGTGCATGGTTGCAGCCCGACGCGTCGGCGAGCCGCCGGATGGTCCGTTCTATCTGAAGCCTGCCGGGCCGTTGGCAGGATCGGCTGACCTGATGGGCGCGTTCGAGCAGTGACCGAGTTAGGGGGTGCCACTTACAGGGCGTGGACGTATCCGGCCCGGTCAACACCGAATTGACTCCGAGCGCCCTTATGGCCTGTCCGACCATCGCGGTCGCGCCGACTCAACTCGGACATCGAACAAGGTCCGAAAAGTGCCAATGCGTCGCTATTCGATGACATCGTCGGTCCGAGCAATAAGCGTCGGCGGAATATCGGCGCCGAGCGTCTTGGCGGAAACAAGTCAGCAAGATTTGCCCCCTAGGCTATGAGACCCGCGGCGTCCACGTACTCTCTCAGTCCGTATATCGCAGGCAACCTGTTCAGCAGGCGAAGGCGGTCGGTAAGGACCCGCGATGAGCAACGGTTGCACGTTTGCGCCGCCGGCCATTCGGGGATTCGACGGCTCGACCTGCTCGCGCAGTTCTCGTTTCCGGACGAGCGCGCGAGCAACAAATGGGCGAAGCGGCGCAACTCGTTAAGTGTCTTGGATCGTATCGCCAGCGCTGGTATAATGATGCACGCTGAAGCGCATGGAAAGCCGAATAGTGTTCGGCAAGATCGTCGTTGGTTTCTGATGCAACGTCTGCTGCTTCGCGCCAAGGCCCGACTTCGCGACACGACCAAGCCGCGGTGGGTGCGTCGACGATCGGAATACTGCGTACCGCCCGCTATTTCGATCCGATCAAGACCGCCAACCTGTTCGGCCGGATCGCCCGCTCGATCGGGCCCTTGATGCGGGAGCAAAAGATCGGTCGCGCCAATCTGACCGCCGCATTTCCGGAGAAATCGCCTGCAGAGATCGAGGCCATTCTCGCAGGCGTCTGGGACAATCTCGGTCGCGTCGGCGCCGAATTCGCGCACCTCGATCATATCTGGGAGCACGATCCCGCGCGCTCCGAGGATAGCCGGATCGAAATCGGGACGCGCTCCTACGAATTATTTACGCAGCTGCGACTCGACGGCAAACCGGCGTTGATCTTTGCAAGCCATCTCGCCAACTGGGAACTTCCCGCTCTGGCTGCCGTCGCGCACGGGTTGGACACAGCGATTCTGTATCGCCGGCCCAACATCGCGGCGGCCGATCGCATCATCCAGGATATGCGCGCCGTAAAAATGGGCACGCTAATTCCGGCTGGCCGTGACGCGCCCCTAAAACTTGCGGAGGCCCTGAAAAACGGTCAGCACGTCGGGATGCTGGTCGACCAGTATCTGACCAACGGCGTCGAGGTTACTTTCTTTGGCCGCAAGACCATGGTCAATCCCATGCTGGCCCGGCTGCTGCGGCAGATCGAGTGCCCGGTTCATGGCGTACGCATCGTCCGCCTGCCCGGACACCGCTTTCGTGGCGAACTGTCCGAAGAAGTGAAGCCGCTCCGCGACGCCGCCGGGCAAATCGACATTCAGGGAACGATGCAGGTGGTCACGTCGGTGATCGAGGGCTGGATCCGCGAATATCCCGATCAGTGGCTGTGGCTACACCGCCGCTGGCGATGAGCGAAGCGATATCCGGGAACGAACGCGACGCCTGCCTTAACATTCACACAATGTCATCATCCGCGAAAGCGGACGATCCGGTATTCCGCGAAGCGATCGATCAGCGGCCTCTTTCAGCGTCACCAACTTGGAACCCCCCAGCCCCGGGAAAGCAGCAAGTCACCCCGGGAGATAGCGAAACATCGGAATGGGATATGAGACAGTGGGATAGCGGGTGCCACTCTCTCGGCGCTACTGACCAACGATCGTGTTTGTGCGTTCTTGCCAGTCGGGAGACCGCCTGAATCACCCGATAGAGCAGTGGAACAGTCCCATGGGACAGTGCGACATTCCCAAGGAGTCGATCCTTCCGCCCGCAGGTTATTCTGCCAGGCAGCTATCGGAGGCATAGCGGACCTTGCCGTCCATCCAACTGCATTTTTATGAGTTCACGGTCGAAACCTGCTCATTCTTCCGGTTATTATTGCCCGTAGCCTTTACCGGACGAGCACGAGCAGACGACCCCGGGGCCCTCACCGGATGCATACCGTCCAGCTCGGCAACGCGGCGGTCAATCTCACTGATCACGCGCTTCGAGAACGGCCCGAGGTGCATGTACAGCGCCATCAGCATCACGATGTAACGCAGCGCGCCTGGATTGGTCTTGGCGACCTCGACGAAGGTCTTCCAGAACGGCTCGCGAACCTCCGGCAAGGCCCGCATGATCTTGTGCACGCTGTCGATGCCGCCAAGCCTCTTGCGCATGTCGCCATCCGGCAGGTCGCGGCGGCGGTCGGAGCGGTCGAGCTTGACAGCGAGCCTTGACAGCCGTCCGGCATATGCCGTCGGGCTGAACACGTGCCGGAGCACGGCCTTGTAATCCACAAGGATGTCACGAAGCGGACGCTTGGTATCGAAATTGCAGCCGAGCGTGCATTGGTCGCCCGCCTGCTCGACCTTCATGAGGTCATGGCCTTTGTGCAGGCGGCCTTCCTTGGCCAGGCGCCGCGTCAGCTGTGTACCAGGCAGCGCATAGAGAAGTCCAACCATGCAGACCGGAATGTTCGTCTCCTCG
>Ga0193729_1001753_pt1 | contig 10980 bp, 5 predicted proteins | sample U1c2metaG_FD_143036 | JGI IMG/M metagenome (GOLD analysis project Ga0193729, IMG submission 143036) | Soil microbial communities from a riparian zone of the East river system, Colorado, United States - U1c2 | ecosystem: Environmental > Terrestrial > Soil > Riparian zone | place: USA: East River... | reverse complement strand
AAGGTAGTCAAAAGTAGGCTCAGCATAATAGGTACACCCATTATAGAGATAGAGATATATTTATTTATTATTATCAGTATATTGTTATTAATTTATTAGTTAGAATTATTAAGTTAATTATTTTTAATAATTATTTTGTATAAATTTAATTTAATAAAGAATTTCTGAAAGTTATGGTCTAGAAAACTTACCTTAATAAAAAGAATATTTGTATAAAATTTTATATAATAAAGAATTTCTGAAAGTTATGGTCTAGATACTTACCTTAATAAAAATAATATTTGTATAAATTTTATATAATAAAGAATTTCTGAAAGTTATGGTTTAGATACTTACCTTAATAAAAAGAATATTTGTATAAATTTTATATAATAAAGAATTTCTGAAAGTTATGGTCTAGATACTTACCTTAATAAAAAATATTTGTATTAATTTATATTTAATAAGTAATTTCTGTAAGTTATGGTCTAGATACTCCCCCCTTAAAAAGAATAATTGAATTAAAAAAGTATTTAACTAACTATTTCTAGATTGACTTCCAATAATAAATGAGTAAAATAATAATAATAATAATAATAATTTAAATAAATTTCTAAGCTCCGGAATAAAACTTATTTAATCAGAGGTAACTATTCTATCCGTTAAATTTAAACAAATTTCTTGCCTCTTCACTTCTAATTATATTCTAGCAGATTCACGGCTTCATCAGGATTATTAATTCACAGTTGGGGATCGACCATTTGTTTTTATCTTACCTCTATATTAAATACAGAAGGATTTAAAAAGAAAAGAGGAATACCTAGTAATATAGCTATAGCAGCTGCTACAGCAGCATATGCCAGAATGGAGTTAAATAAATATAGAAAAATAAGTAAAATAGTTTATACGGATACTGATTCTATAATAACTGAAGAACCTTTAGATTCTAAATATATTGGAAGTGAAATTGGTAAAATGAAATAATTTTTTTTAATATTAAAAATATTTTGAACAAATAAAAAAACAAACAGTATCTATTCAGAGGTAGATACTTATAATTTAATTAATTTCCTCTTCTTAATTAATAAATTCTTTTTTAAAATATGAACGATTATGTTAATTTAATAATCAATTCTATAGAATTAGAAATCTTTATTTTTTTAGTATTAATACAATACTTCTCTATTATAGTCTTAATAAATAAACAATATATTTATAATAAATATACTATAATAACAACCAATTATGCTAAAGCAATTAGTTTACCTGCGGGTTATAATCCTAAAAATAAATGAATATTAATATTAATATTATTAGGATGTACAACCACATTTTTGTTAAATTCTAAATTAATTTATAAGCTAGAATACTTACATAATTTTAGTATTTTTAATCTTATAATAATATTTAGTTTATTATATATGAGTTATTTACTTTTTAATTTAGTAATTAGAATAATAAATCTTATAAAAAGTATCTCCTTTTTTATGGAATCAAACAATAATAATATAAGTAAATATTATTATATTATAAATATTATTTATTTTATAATAACTTCCTGAGTAATTTATAATTTAAGTAATTCATTAATCTTAATTGATTATTTATTTTTAGATATTATTGTTTATTTAAATGTAATTTCATTATATATATCTATATTATATATCTTCACTATTTGAGATAATAAATTTGTAATAAATGAAAATATAAAATTTAATTATTTAACTGTATTTTTCTTAATAAATATTTTTATATGTTTTGTTGTATCATTTTGAGTTATATTACCAAAATTAATTAATTATATTATAGATAACACCTTAAATACTGTATATTGTCAACCTGATTTTAATGGTGAGGCACCTAAATTAGATAATAAGAATTTACAAATTAATCAAAATGAACAAATAAATAATACAAATGATAGAAATAATTCTAATCAACAAAATAATATTAATAGTCAAGATCATACAAAACCTAATAGTAATAATAATGAGAATAGTCAAAGAAATATAAATAACCAAAACCAAATGAATAACCAAATAAAAAAGAATCCGTAGCATCTACCTCGAATGATATCTCTATAAATAATTTCAATCTTTTTATAAATGATTCTTTAAAAGATTTTGATGGAAATGATTACAATTTACCTATTAATATTTATGAGAAAAGAATGATTGATTTTGATGTAGATGTTGATTTTTTACCTATTAATATTTCTAATAAGGTATTATATGACTATTTATATTTATCTAATAAAAAAGATATAAATTTAAAGATTGGATTGTATGATCCTAATTTATTTTCATTTTTAGAGGGTAATTGTTATAATGACTTTTTATCTCAATTTATTAAACCTATTATCTTAACTGATAATAAATCAATTTGGGATTCTGATTCAGAGTATACGATTAAACCTTTGAACATTTCTAATTATATTCTAGTTACTGATGATTTTAATTCACTTGAATTAAGAATTTATAATCAGATTAGAGATTTTAATTTTAAACAAAGTTTTTGAGATTTGTATGAATTTATTTTAAATGAACATTCTCAGGATAATATAAGTTTAGATAATTTTAATAAATTAATAAATATCTTAATATGAAATACTGTAGAACAAGATGAAAAAAATAGTTTATTATTAAATTATAAAGATTTAAGAAACTTGTTAGTTGAATTTAATAACAAAATTATTTATAGAAATAATACTTTCTCTTTTGTATTAAAATTTAGCGATAATTCATATAAAATTTATAATTTAACGGATAAAAATTATAGTAATTTGGATCAAATATTTGATGAATTTAAAAATAAGATCCTTAAAATAAAAAGTATAGATTCGATTGAAAATATAAAATTATTAGAAATTTATGATAATTTATATTATGATTTTCAAGAATATGGAATAACTGATACTTATACCGATTTACCTTTTAATCGAGTTAAAACATTAGTTAATGATTTAAATGAGAACAATAATCCCAATATTATAATTAAATCCTTTGAATATAATAAAATTATTAATCAAGCTTATAATAGATTATATTATTGAGAAGATTATGAATTATGTGTTCTAAAAACTAAAGATGAAATTGTTATTATTGATTGTGATAATAAAATTAAATTATTTCAAATTTTATGTAATAAAAAAGAGGATATTTATGAAAAAATAGCATTATTATGTGATAAATATAAAATACCAATAATACAGATTGAAGATAAAAAAACAGAGCAAAACTTGTATCCAATATTTGTAAATGAATTAAAAATTTATTTTAATGATAAAGTTATTAATGACAAGTATTATACTGAGATTTCTAAAACTAATTGTATGTCTGAATTAAATACTATTTTAAATAAAATAAAAATTTATAATTATTTATGTTTAAATTTAAAAAGTAATATAATTGATTTAAATGATAACTTACTAAAAAATAATTATTTTTTTAATCAAAAAAGTTATATTAAATTTCCTTTAAACAAAAATACGAAGAATTATAAAGATTTATTAAATATTATTAATACTAATGATTTAGATATTATTAATACTGAGGAAGAATTAGTAATAACAAAATTACTAAAAGATCAGTAATACTAACTAAAAGATCAGTAATACAAACTATAAAATTTTATATTTTATTTATCCCCAGACAGAAGGTAGTAATATCTAAATTTTAATAAAACAAAACTTATTAATTTAAAAACAAAAAAATATTATTTTCAGAGGAGTAATATTTTAATATTCTGTTTCCTCTTCTTTTTTTTTTTTTATAATATTTACAATGAGAAACTTAAGTACAAATACACAAACAAGTACAAACTTCTATTTAAAATGAATAGAATATAAAATTTTATTAGCTAATAAATTAATAACTAATTCAGTTATTAGAAATACATTTATTCAATTTTGAAATGAGAAAATTAAAGGTAACTTACAAACTAATCAATTTGTTATAATCCAATTAAAAGCTCAATTATCTGATGGTACCTATCGTACATTATCTAATGCTCAAATTGTTAAATTAACTGATTTTATTTCAGTTCTTGAATCTTTTTATATTTTTTGAGAAATTAAAGGTGAGGAATATTATTTAACTGAAATTGATTCAATAATTTTTAGTTATAAATTTATTCCTTTACAATCAAGTATAAATGAAAGTAAAATATCTTTACCTAAAGAAATAAAAACTAAAAATAAACCAACATTTAAATTTATTGGATATAATTTACCAAGTACAATGGATTTAACAGAATGAGGTACTTATCACTTTACTAATGATTATACTAAAGCCACAGTATATAAATCTAATTCTAAAGCTAGCTATCATATTTTTTTATATAAAAATTATCAAATAGTAGAATTAAAATATAAAGATGCTTTATTACTTAAATTTACAGATATTATGACAGATCATAATAATTTATCATCTTTTATTAGAAAGTTTGATACACAAGAATATATCTTTGAAAATAGTAAGATTATTGTTAAAAAAATAGAAAGAAAATCTGTATTTTTGAAAACGATATTACAACATCAATTTAAAAATAATAAATTTATTACTATGGATCTTGAAACTAGATGTCTAAATAATGTGATGATTCCTTATACAGTTTCAATATTCGATGGATCGGATAAATTCTCCTTTTATTTATCAGATTATAATAATTCTGATGAAATGTTACAAAAGGCTATTGAATATTTATTAAAAAGAAAGTATCACAATTATAAAGTTTATTTACATAATTTTAGTAATTTTGATAGTGTATTTATAATAAAAATCCTTTCTTCTTTAAGTAATAAAATTAAACCAATAATTAGGGAGGGTAAACTTATTGATTTAAAATTCTCATTTGGTTCTGATAATTATTCTCTTTTTTTCAGAGATTCTTATTTAATGTTACCCTCTGCTTTAAAGAAATTAGCTGAAAATTTTAATGTAGAAAATAAAGGAATATTTCCATATAAATTCGTGAATGAATCCGGAATAAGCTTAGATTATGATGGAAAGGTACCTGCATATAAATATTTTACAGATCTTTCAATTGAGGAATATATTAAATATTGTAACCAATTTAAGTATTCTAATTGAAATTTAAAAAAAGAAACAATTAAATATTGTGAACAAGATTGTATAAGTTTATATCAAGTTATAGATAAATTTGCTTTAAAAATATATGAATTATTTAGAATAGATCTATTTAAATATTCTACTTTACCTTCCTTAGCTTTTGCTATTTATAGATCAAATTATTTAAATAAAAATACAAAGATACCTTTAATTATGGGTGAAATTTATGATTTTATAAAAAAAGGTTATACAGGTGGAAGTGTGGATGTAATTAAATCTTATGGTAAAAATATTTATAGATATGATGTAAATTCATTATATCCTTATGTAATGAAAACTTTTCCAATGCCTGTTGGTAATCCTATATTTTTTGAAGGAGATATTTCTTTAGTAGAAAATAAACCATTTGGTATTTTTGAAGTGGAAGTAACAGCTCCTAAAAATTTAAATATTCCAATACTTCAAACTAAAGTTGATACTGGTAACGGTTTAAGAACTATCTCACCTCTAGGTACTTGAACAGGTGTTTATTTTTCAGAAGAATTAAATAATGCTTTAAATTATGGTTATAAATTTAAAATTATTAGAGGATATTTATTCAAAAAAGAGAATATTTTTACAGAATATGTTGATTTTTTATATAATTTGAAAGTTAATTCAGTGAAAGATTCTCCGGATTATTTAATTAGTAAATTATTATTAAATAGTTTATATGGAAGATTTGGTATGAATCCAACTAAAGAAGAACATATAATTGTAGAAATGGAACAAGCTTTAAATATTTATAAAAAATATGAAATAACTAATATTGTGGATTTAAATAATGGTAAAGAATTAATTACTTTTTTCGATGAGAATATTTATTTAGATAATAAAAGAGCAACTAATAATTCTATTCCAATAAGTATGGCTGTAACGGCATGAGCTAGAATTCATATGACTCAATTCAAAAATAATGCAGATTATGAACTATTTTATACAGATACAGATAGTATTGATATTAATAAACCTTTACCCACTTCGCATGTAGGGAAGAAATTAGGACAAATGAAACTGGAACATATCTTTGATAAAGCTATTTTTTTAGCTCCTAAAGTGTATGGAGGAATTACGCCTAATTATGAATATATCAGAATAAAAGGTCTAAAAAATCCTATTACCTATCAAGAATTAGAACCCTTATTATTTAAAAATAAATACTTTAAAATAAATCAAGAAAAATGATATAAAGATATCTCAAAAGGTAATATAACAATAAAAAATGAAGTTTATACTTTAATGATTACAGATAACAAAAGAAAATTAATCTTTGATAATAATAATAAATTCATTAATACTACACCTTTAATTTTAGACAAAGAAAAAAATTAGCTAAATAAAAATTAAAAATTAAAAATTAAAAAATAAAAAACAAGCAAACCCTAACCTTAAGTTTGTTCGTTTTTTAACTTTATTGATACCAACAATATCAGTAAAGTTTTTTTTGTTAAATTTCGATTAAAACGAAAAAAAACTAATAACAGTTTAGATATTTTAAATCATACTTTTATTAGTTAAAAAAATATAATAATAATATTAATATTATATTTTGTTTATTTTTGTGGGTTAAGCAGTGAAAGTAAGAATATATAATAGTTGGATATTTTTAAGATATCATATATTTAGAATCAATTATTTTTTGAAGATCTAATGAACCTAATTTAGGTAGATGAGGTATTTTTACATATTTATCCTGAAATATTACATATTTTTCTGAACCATCAATCCTTATTTCAAATTGATTATCTTCAATAGACTGTAAAATTCGATTATGAAATTTATCTAAAAAATTATCTTGAGTATACAGTAATATAAATTCTTTTTTAACTCTATAATCTAATTCACACATTTTATTAGGTAAAGTTCCAAAACAATCATGTACAGTTATAATAGGAGCAAAATTTTCTTCACTAGCTTTAATTATTAATTTAATTAAATGAGTGGCATCTAAAGAATGAATAATATTTGGGATAATAGCTTGTATTTGTTTACGTTTATCCACAATATCCGTTCACTCTCTTAAAACAACTTTTTTAACTTTACCCGCAAATTTAATAGCTACCGTAGTTTGCTTACTTTTTAAGTAAAGTTGGGAAATTTTAAGACCAGCTGGTGTAAATCAAGAAATAGGAATATTTAAAAGAAGCATAAGTTTAGTAATATCAATAAAATAATTATATATTCAATTCAAGGAAGGAAATAAAACGAAAATTTGATCATTAATAATATTAGCAATTTTAAATATATCTTCATTAGTTAAATAGACTTGACCCTTTATACCTGGTGCAATATAATAATTTGTTCTTTTTTTTAAATTATTTTGAAGTTCAGTTACTATTTTATCTGTATAGTTATTTGATTCTTTAATTTTAAAACTGGAAAGATTAGATTTCAATTGATCAGCAATACCAAAGGTAGTAACATTATACACTTTAGTCATAATAGATTGTTTAAGTATTTTTCTAGGTAATTTTACTAAAGCTAAATTACTAAAATTTGGATCTTCTTTTCCATATTGATTTAAAGCTTTGTTTATAGGCACAATAATTTCAGAATAAATATCTCCTGGTTTTTCTTCACTAGTATAAGGTATAAGATTCACATGAGTACCTAATTCTATATCTTGTAATAAAGCCGCTAAATGTTGAATACCACTACAAGTTGCATCTAAAAATATTGGTAATTTAATAATAGTATTAGGATTTTTATGTACTTCTCTCATATTTAAACAAAAGGCAGTAAAAACAAATTTATTTTCAGCAGCTAAAATCAGTGAAGGATCTAAATTAATAATTTTATAATAATTAGTCTTAACTCATTGTATTCTTTCCGAATATGAAGCTTTACCTATATTATTTTCATTATGATTATTAGCACCATAAATATATAAATAATATTTACCTTCATTAGATAATATTTCCCCCTCTCAAAAATTAATTAAAGCAGTAGATAAATCCCCACCTTGATAACTTATAAAAAAAGATTGTGTATAAATTCTACTTCTTCAATCAGAATGTACATTTAAATAAAAAGGAGTCTTAGAAAAAGTTTTTGCTATTTTTATTGTAATTTCTCTTTGAAGATTATCTATTTCTTTCTCCTCATTTAATAAATAGTTACCTTCATTTAATAAATAATTTAATAATAAATTATTAATACAAAATTTAATTGAATTTAAATAATTAATTGCTTTATATAAATTATCTTTATTTTCCATTTTATGATTATGATTAGATGACCCTGTAATAATACCAACACATTGAGTTTTATTTTCTAAAAAACCACCAAAACAAGAATCACTTCATTTATTCGGTTCACAGAGCATAGGTAAAGAAGAAGGATGTACAATTATATTTTCTCTAATTTCATCTAAATATTCAGAATTAATTTTTATATTAGCTGGTTCTTGATTATAATAACTAGATATTTTAAATTCTCTTTCAAATAAATCTGTGGGATACGTAGAAAGAATAGAAATAAAATAATCTCCTAATTTGAAAATATCACCTATCTTTAAATTTAATGATTTTTTAAAGTCTTGATAATTCATAAATAAAATTTCATTATTTTCTGTTGCTTTGTTTAATACAAATCTATTTTTATATATTAAATATAATATTAAATTACCTATAACCATAGCTAAGGCTGTATAACTTAATCTATTATAATATGTAATAACTAATGAAAAAGTTAATAATACAAAATCTATTTTATTTAAATCTTCATATAATAAAGGAAATTTTTTCTTTATATGTTTGTTTGCATAAAGATTATTCAAAGTTCTTGCTGCTTCCTTTATCACTGTACCTAATTTACTAGAATGTCTATCTATTATAAATTTGGGATCTTTTAATTTATCTTCTATTAGATTTATTCAATTATTTTCTATTGTATTTTGAGCTTCTATTGAAGAATATTTAGGATTATTAATTATTTCTTCTATAGAATCTAAATAAGAAAAAATATAATTTTTATTCTTTTTATTATTATTTTCACTTACTCTAACTGCAGAATGATATTCTCTTTTAGGTTGTAAATTTGTATTAGTCGACTTATTCGAATTATACGAGGTACTGTTTTTTTTGTTTTTCTCATTTACAGAAGATTCTACTTCAATTTTATTAATTTTATTATTATTATTATTATTATTATCATAAACTTCTTTAACTGCTATATCTGTCATATCTATACGTGCTCTTGTAACTAATTCTAATTTATCATAGTGAAAAGAATTAATTATTTCCGTACATTTACCTCTAAATACCGAAATAAAAAATTGAGATAATCTTATATCAATTGGAGATAAAATATGTCTTTTTGTAGTCGATCCTCCACTAACTATTATATTCTGTTTTCTAAAATATGCTAATATTTCAAATCAACTTGTTTCTTCAAATATAAATATTAAATGATTAGGCAATTTTTTATTATCAACTGTATCTTTTATGATTTTTTTAAGATAACTATATTCCATTCGTCTAAAAAAAGTTTCAAAATTGTCAAGCAAAACAACTATTTCCGGATTTACATTATACATTTTCATTTGTGGTTGATTACTATCTAATTCTTTTTTAGTTACTCAATTTATATGTAACTTATCTATACCCATTACTTTATAAAAATCACCTATACTATCTAATTTTGCAGAAATTAATTTCAAGGCATCATCATTAATAAACAAAACAGATGCGATTATATGATGAAATAAATCTGTTCTAACTGTTTTATCTTTAGAATTAGCAAAACAAACTATAACATTAACTTTATCATAGTTCACATTTTTGGTTAAATTTGTGTTTTCCATTTTGTTTTTTATTATTATTATTATTATTTTTAAGAAGAGGAAATTAATTAAATTATAAGTATCTACCTCTGAATAGATACTGTTTGTTTTTTTATTTGTTCAAAATATTTTTAATATTAAAAAAAATTATTTCATTTTACCAATTTCACTTCCAATATATTTAGAATCTAAAGGTTCTTCAGTTATTATAGAATCAGTATCCGTATAAACTATTTTACTTATTTTTCTATATTTATTTAACTCCATTCTGGCATATGCTGCTGTAGCAGCTGCTATAGCTATATTACTAGGTATTCCTCTTTTCTTTTTAAATCCTTCTGTATTTAATATAGAGGTAAGATAAAAACAAATGGTCGATCCCCAACTGTGAATTAATAATCCTGATGAAGCCGTGAATCTGCTAGAATATAATTAGAAGTGAAGAGGCAAGAAATTTGTTTAAATTTAACGGATAGAATAGTTACCTCTGATTAAATAAGTTTTATTCCGGAGCTTAGAAATTTATTTAAATTATTATTATTATTATTATTATTTTACTCATTTATTATTGGAAGTCAATCTAGAAATAGTTAGTTAAATACTTTTTTAATTCAATTATTCTTTTTAAGGGGGGAGTATCTAGACCATAACTTACAGAAATTACTTATTAAATATAAATTAATACAAATATTTTTTATTAAGGTAAGTATCTAGACCATAACTTTCAGAAATTCTTTATTATATAAAATTTATACAAATATTCTTTTTATTAAGGTAAGTATCTAAACCATAACTTTCAGAAATTCTTTATTATATAAAATTTATACAAATATTATTTTTATTAAGGTAAGTATCTAGACCATAACTTTCAGAAATTCTTTATTATATAAAATTTTATACAAATATTCTTTTTATTAAGGTAAGTTTTCTAGACCATAACTTTCAGAAATTCTTTATTAAATTAAATTTATACAAAATAATTATTAAAAATAATTAACTTAATAATTCTAACTAATAAATTAATAACAATATACTGATAATAATAAATAAATATATCTCTATCTCTATAATGGGTGTACCTATTATGCTGAGCCTACTTTTGACTACCTT
>Ga0193729_1001752_pt1 | contig 10986 bp, 2 predicted proteins | sample U1c2metaG_FD_143036 | JGI IMG/M metagenome (GOLD analysis project Ga0193729, IMG submission 143036) | Soil microbial communities from a riparian zone of the East river system, Colorado, United States - U1c2 | ecosystem: Environmental > Terrestrial > Soil > Riparian zone | place: USA: East River... | reverse complement strand
CATTTAGGCGAGAGGTGGATCAGTTGCGGATCCTCACCGTCCGCACCGACGGAGGTGATCAGGCGCCCATCAGAACTACCAGCGACCATCCGTTCTGGGTTGCGAACGGCGGCTGGACTTCGGCTGAACGACTGCTCACGGGCGATCGCCTTCTGGATGTATGGGGGAAGGAAAGCGTCTTGGTGGTTTCAAACACCATTGAGAACTTGCAGCAACGAGCTTTCGTTTATAATATCACTGTCGGCGCAGATCACACGTACTTTGTCGCCGATGACATTGGCGCCGGTCGGCTCGCTGCTTGGGTTCACAACGCGTGCAAAAACACCGTCAACCTGAACAACAACAAAGCAACATCCAAGTTTGGGGTATATGAGTTTAAAGTAATAAAGAACGGAGAGGTTACTTTGGAAAAAGTTGGCAAGGCGGATCTAAACCGCGTGACGAAATCTTCCGGTTTCCCGACGCGCATTCACCAGCAAGTGCGAAAGCTGGAATTGAAATATGGCAAAGCGAACGTATTGAAACCAACCTGGAGAGACCTAGGCCAGACAACCAGCAAGGCCGCGAAGGCAGCCGAGACGGCGAGGCTGGATCATATCTATAACACAAGGAACGGCTTCATACCGAAGGGGAACGAGAAAAGCTATTTCGGCCCGAAATGAGAATTCATATTTCCGAGCTTTACGTCGATTCCGGAGCGACGCATCCCTTTTCACACCTTCTTACGCAATGGATGGGCGAGCAGCTTACAAAGCGCGTTGAGCCCTCGGAAATGTTCATTCGAAAGTATTCAAAGGATTTCAACGTGGTCTTCCGACTGAGTGCCAAAGTAGGCATTGCACAACCCGAGATCGCGGGGCCGACCTTATTCAGGCGGACCAAGGATGTCGAGTATTCGATTTTCCTGCCGCACGAGGGCCGGCCGCCAAAGACGAAAAGCGCTTGCAAGGAACCATTGCGACTGTTTCTTGACAGCGTTGTCAAAGTTCTACAGGTCCTCAAAATAGACACGCAGTCGATAGAACAGGATGCTCCCGGAATGATCGAACATGTCATCTCCGACTCAGCGATGTTCGAGAAGTTCCAGTCCATGCGGATCTTCATCAAACAGTCTTATGAGGATCCACGGGTGAGCTACCCATTCAATGAACTGTTCGACCAACAGATCGGGTTGGAACTGACCGAGCAGGCCAAGCCGTCCGAGAAATTCATCCGAGACTATGCTGAAGATTTTGACATAGTTTTCAACGTGAATGCCAGACTGGGCATCACGAAGCCCGAGATCAAAGGGCCAACGGTGTTCAGACGCGACAAACGCATCGAGTTTTCAATCTGCTTGCCTCACGATGGCCGGGGGCCGAAGTCGCAAAAGGATTGTTTGGACGTATTTCCTCTCTTTCTCGCCAGCGTCGTGGCTGCTTTACAGAAGCTCGGGGTAGATGCTGATCAGATTGTGCAGAGTGCTGAGTACATGATGGCAACGGCCTCTGCTGCAGAGGGCTGGTTCAATGAAGAGTACGCAAGGTAAACAATGGCGCCTCATGAGTGAATAAGTTGCCATGCGAGCTCAGTCAACTTGCGGCATACGCCCTCCGACTCGACCCAAATTACGCATGTTGCCAGCTCCGTGTCACTTAAGTGCAGTTCACCAACCTCATCGGGAAACCGCTTCGCAAATTCGGTCTTAATGAATTCGCTCCAGCCATAGCCATCGGGTTCGTGCCCTAGCCTTTTGATCTGCTTCAGCGCTACGCGTGATTGGCAATCGGCAGGCTCAAACTCAATCTGCCAAGCCAACGGAATGTCCCGATCACCATAGACCGTGTCCCCCATGACCGTGAGACGGAGCGGGTGCCAGCGTTCATCAACCCATTCACCCTCTTCTACCATATCTTTCAGCCTTCGCGGAATCTTCCATTCTGGCATGACATGATTCATAGGACATTATAATCCGTGCGCTTGACAATTCATCTACATCTCGCCCCATCTTTCCAGATGCACATGCGGCATCAAATGAGTGGTTCCGGGGGAGACAGTTTTCAAGTCCTTCTGCCAGGTGTCATTTTGCGGGTGAGAACCAGCCACAAAGTTGCGGGTCAAAACCAGCCACCCCGAGGCTCTTGAGTTCATATCATTTTGTTCTTTTGGGCAAGCGTTTTGAGCGCGAGCAGCAAGATAAACTAGAGGGGGTCAAATTAGTCGTTGAGCAAATCTCAGGTCTGGGGTGAACACCCCATTGAAATCATTTCTCGAAATCGCTTAAAAAGGCGCTCAAGAAGTTCCCATGGAAAAGGTGCAAGGCAAATCGAGCGAATTTGTACGCGAGAGGCTCAGTCAAAGCAACCCGGCCCGCCCTGCTTGGTCCTGTCTGCCGCGTGAGGAACGATTTGTTCATCGCTGTAAACGTTGACGAGTCAGAAGGGGTAGAAAAAATGAAAAGGAGTCTGATGGGGAGGCCCGCTCGGGCCGTTTTCCAGGGAAGTTTCATATCGCTTTCAACGGTTCTGGCGAGCCTGTCGTTCATTTTTCCCGGTGCGCTATGGGCTGCAACCACGACCACAACCACGACCGGGGATCTTTCCCTGAACGATCGCCCGCCCGACGACATCGGCCCGGATCACCGAAGCTGGACGACCGAGGGTGGCGTCCCCACCGTCGAGTGGACGACCGGTATGAACTTCTGGAATGGCCAGACTTGGTCCCCGAGCGACCCAAGTTTCACCCCCCAGGGAAACGCTTTCGTCGCCAATCGCGTTCAGCATAAGTCCCAAATAATGGCCAATCTTAACACAACGAGGGCGGTGACCACCGTTACACCTGACGGCATCACCCTCAGTTCGACCCCCGTTGCGATCGCGCTCTATGACGCGGCCAGCGGCCAATCTGCCATTATTGGGACCATCACCAACTCCGTTGGCAGCCTGGTAAACAGCAACCAACTGGTGTTCGAGAACGCGTTTAATGGCGTCTGCGCCAGCGTCTTCTACAGTTTGGAACGAGGTTCTTTTGCGCAGGATGTGGTTTTCACAGGACGCCTGGATCCAAGTGATTACGGTTTTCCGACCAACACCACCCGAATTCAGATCATCACTGAGTTCTATGACTACCAGCCTCCCGACGAAATCAGCCGTCCCCTTTATGTCGAAAAAGATCCGAGCGTTCGCAACCAAATGGCAAGCCCGGACCTGATGGATAACACCATCGGCTTTGGGGAATTTGTCCTGGGCCTGGGCCATGCCTTCACTACGCCAACCCAGACGCACACAAACGGCACCTGGACCGTCGTGGCCAAAGAGTTTAAAACCATTAACGGGCGGACATTCCTTTTCGAGTCCGTGCCCTATAGTTCCATTCAGGAGGGCCTTCAAGCCTTGCCGGAATGTAACCCCGTCGGCCCCGGCGGCCATGCGGCCCTCAAGCGCAAAACCGGCAGCAAGATCGGCTACGCTTCAATTCCCTTGCCCCCTGGCGCGCAAGCCGGCAAAAAGCCAAACCAGATAGCTGCAAAGGTAGCGACTCTTGCAGTCAAACCCAAGGGGGTAACGATCGATTATATCGCGACGCTGGGCGGAACACTCACCAGCAACATGGTATTTCAGAGTTCGACAAATTATTTTGTTTCGGGAGCGGTTTTTTGCAACGGCTCGGTTTCCATCGAAGGCGGAACAATTTTCAAATACAAAGTCGGAGCCTCCATTCAGTTTAACAACACCCTGACGTGCAACTCCTCGATGTATCGCCCGATCATATTTACCGCCGTCGATGATGACACGGTCGGTTCAACCTTAAACGGCTGGCCCAATTCGGGTTGGACCGGCACGATTAGAAGCACCGGTTATGCCCAGCCGGCCATCTCCTGCACCTCGCCTGTGAACCTTAACAACTGCCACTTCCGCTACGCCATAGTCGCGGTCCAGAACAGTTTGCCAAACTCCACCACCCTCACAATTAATCATTCTCACTTCCTGAACTGCGTCCAGGCCGTCTTTCTCACCCCGCTGGGCTCATCGAGCAGCACCTGCGTGAACTCCACCGGGGTTGTGAAAATCAATAACTGCCTGTTCACCAAGGTCACCTACCCATTCACCATGTCGAATCTGAACGGCTCCTCCTGTTTAATAGCCAACTGCACCTTCGACAGTTGCTCCCAAATCATCCAGGGAACGTGCCTTTACACGGCCACCTCTTCCAACTCGATTTACGCGAATAATACGACGCTGGGCAGTTCGTTTGGGGGGAGCGTGAATGGCTTTTTCAACAGCCCGCACTTCGGCACCTCGCAATATGTTGTGACCTCCTCGCCCTTCCAGACCAATGCCGCGGGCAACTACTATCTGACCGATGCCTCGGGGTTCCGCACGAACGGTAGTTCTTCCGGGGTTCCGGCTTCGCTGGTGGCCGACCTCAAAAAGCGCACCACCTCCCCTCCGGTTGTCATGGCGCGGGCCACCATTACGACTAATCTCACCCTTTCACCCCAGGCTGCGCGCGACACCAATAACATCGCATTGGGATACCATTATGATCCCTTGGATTATGCCCTGGGCTGGATCCTCGTCACGAACGCGAGCGTCGTGATCACCAATGGCGCCGTGATCGCCACCTTCGGCACGAACGGCGGCACGTATGGACTCGCTATTGGCCAGAACGCACAACTCAAGTCGATCGGCACGCCCAATAATCCCAATTGGATCGTGCAGTATAATACGGTGCAGGAGCAGGCGATCACCAACTTGTTTCCCACCACCTTCGCCTCAGTTTCGTCTGAATTCCAGGGTCTCAGCCCCGGCTCCACCATTTTCTGCCGCTTCACCGATTGGTCCATGCTCTCGCTCGATGTCCCTCAATTCTACGCCGCGACCAACGCAGGCCCCATCAATTTCCAGGACTGCGAATTTCATGGCGGCAAGCTCCTGTCCTCCGGCCCAACCATCAACCTCACCAACGTTTTGCTCGAACGAGCTTACGTCGATGTCAGACCCAGGGACGGTCTCACCTCTTATATCCGGAATTGCTTGGTGTTTGGAGGAACCTTCAATTTCGCCCCCACCAACGCTCTCATTCAGGACAACCTGTTTGACCGGGCCACGATCACGAACCTCATCGGCGCGCTCGGCAACAGCTATTCGGGCGGATTCAACGCCTACGTCACCACCAACTATGGGCGCCTATTCCCCACCGCCAGCGGCGACATTATCCTCACAAACTCCCCAAGTTATCAGGTCGGCATCCTGGGAAATTATTACCAGCTCAGTAATAGCATCCTCATCAATGCGGACACCAATACTACCGCGGGTCAGGTTGGTTTATTTCACTACACCCTTATGACCAATGTTATCGGCGGAAGGCAAATAAAAGAGACGAACAGTTTCGTCGATCTGTCATTTCACTACGTCGCGACAGACACAAATGGGCTGCCAATTGTTTCCAGCTGCAGCGGGATTCCGGATTACCTCGCTGATGCAAACGGAAATGGCCTGAGCGAAACAAACGAGCTTCCCTGGAACCTCGCCATTTCCTTGCAACCGCAAGGCACCAATGTGGTGCAGGGTCAGGACGCCACTTTCTCGGTCGTGGCCTGCGGCACCGGGGGCTTCGGATATCAATGGCGCTTTAATGGCACGAATATTTCCGGGGCCACTTCGAGCAGTTATAAGCGCGTCGCCGCCTCCCCGGCCGATGCCGGCAATTATTCGGTGGTGGTAGCCAATGCTACGGCCTCACTTGCCAGTTCGAACGCGCTCCTAACGGTCACAATTCCGTTGACGATTACCAACCAGCCCGTGAGCCAGACAGTCGTGCAAGGCACCAACGCCAGCTTTAGCGTGGGCGTGGATGGCACGTCCCCGGTTTATCAATGGTCAACCAACTCGGTCGCGCTAAATAACAGCGCGCACATCTCCGGAGCCACCGCCAGCACCGTGACGATATCCAGCGTGACGGCCGCTGACGCAGCCGGCTATTCAGCCGTAATCACCAACCTCGCCGGTAGTGTGGGCAGTGCGGTGGCCACTTTGAGCGTGATCGTTCCCCCATCGATTGTCACACCGCCGGCTAGCCAAACCGTAATTCAGGCAAATGACGCCACCTTCACCGTTAGTGCCACCGGCATTGGGCTGACGTACCAATGGCGATTTAATGGGATGAATATTTCCGGGGCAACAGGCACCAGTTATATGAAACTTGTGGTTCAACCCATTGACGGTGGGACCTATTCGGTTGTCGTTGCCAACCAGGCCGGCAGCGTTACAAACAGCGCTGTATTGACGGTGATTGTGCCGCCGATCATCACCCAGCAGCCAAGGTCGGTGGTTACCAACCAGGGAAGCGTTGCGACCTTCAGCGTCACCATCAGCCCCACCAGCACCACCAATTTAAGTTATCAATGGTTTTTCAATGGCACCAATGCTCTCTCGTCGGCCACCAATGCTTCGCTGGTCGTCACTGCGACCAATGCGGGCGGATATTCGGTGCTGGTGACCAACGTTGCCGGCACTAACCTGAGCATCACCGCCTGGCTGTCGATAATAAACGGAGGGACAACGAATTACGGTTATGGAACCAATGGACTTCCCGCTTCCGTCCCGTGGGTCAGCATGATTGCACCGACGAACACTTCGCCGACCAATCCTGCCATTTATCTTTACGGCCCGCCAATTTCCATACGCGCCGCCGCCATCGATACGGGCGGCTACATCACCAATGTCGTATTTTACGCCGCCGCCACCAACAATTGCACGAACCTCTTGGGCACGGCGGTTATCGGCTCAAACACGACCTACGCGCTGGCCTGGACCAACGCCTCGCCGGGAACCAACCTGCTTAAAGCTGTGGCGACAGACAATAATGGGTTGAGCGCCACATCGACGGTCGTTTACGTCATCATGGACAAACCGCCAACGGTGTTCGCGGGCTCATCGCAAACGGTCGTCTGGACCGAGGGGGCGAGCGGCACCAATCTGACCCTAACGGGAACCGTAACCGATGAGGGACTGCCCTATGGACTCACGAACATCACGTGGAGTGTGGTCAGCGGGAACGGGGCGTACGTGACGATTGCCAGCCCGCATTCCGCCGTCACGGGAGCGACCTTCACCACCAACGGAATCTTTGTGCTGCAACTTGCGGCTGATGACGGGTTCCCCCCGAGCTTGACCACCAGCAACTGCACTGTCACGGTCAAACGTCGGCCATTTGTTTCCATCACTGCGCCGGCGACCAATGACCTGCTTTTCGTCGGCTCCCCAATTGCGCTTCACGCGGTAGCCACCGATCTGGACGGCACCATTGCCAGTGTGGTGTTCTACGACGGCACAAATCTTCTGGGTAGCGGCTTGCGGAGTGTAAGCAACATCTACGCTTACGGATGGTACAACGCAGCATTGTTTCGCCACCGCCTTATCGCCGTGGCCACGGATAACGACGGATTGACTACGACCTCCGCTCCGTTCTTCGCCTACATCCGTCCAACTCCCGATCAGGCTCCTTTCGTTTATGCCGGGCCGGACCAATCCATCACGCTGTCCACGAATAGCCTTCTGCTACTCGGAACGGTCACTGACTCCGATGGACCCAAGCCGCCGATAATCTCCTGGAGCAACATTGGTGGACCAGGCACGGTCAGATTCCAACCGGCGGATACGAACGCCGCGCATGTCAACGTATGGTTCAGCGCCGCCGGTGATTACACCAACCGCCTGTGGGCCAGCGATTCGGAGCTTAGCAGCTATGATGATGTGATCATTCATGTCTCAGCCGTTAATCAGGGGCCGAGCGTTTACGCTGGGCCAGGTCAAACAATCACGCTTCCGGACTATGTCTATTTGCCAGGCACGACGACCGATGACGGGCTTCCAGTGGGAAGCACGGTGACTGTGACTTGGACTCAAAATAGCGGGCCTGGATCGGTGACCTTTGACGATCCTCATTCTGCAACGACGACAGCGCGGTTCAGCGCTCCGGGGACGTACGTGCTCGGCCTGACAGCGACCGACAGTGCTTTAACAAATTCTGCAACAGCGACGATCACTGTTAAGTCGTTTGCTGACACCGAATATTTTCCAAACTCAGACGAAGTCAGCGCAGGAGTGGGCGGGTTGAAGGAAGGTCCTGGAACGATCCACCTTGCGGGAGTGAGCGGAAGAATCATTAAAGCTTATCTTTATTGGCACGGACCAACGGATTCGTTTGATCCTAATGCTAATGCGCAGGTAATCGTCAACGGACGTTTGGTGACGGGCGTGAACATCGGGTTTTCGCATAACAATAATTGGGGCGTTCCAACCTGGGACTTGCATCCCTGTGCAAACAGCCAGGCATATCGAGCAGATCTCACCAGCTTGGTCAGTGCTGTGGGAAATGGTGACTACGTGCTGAGCGAATTCTCAAAAGCCGGTGACCTGCTGGCGAACGGCGCCTCCCTCCTCGTTTTCTTTGATAATCCAAACTCCACCACCAAGCAGGACTACGCGCTGTGGCAAGGGAACGATTCCAATTCTGGATTTGGCTTTCAGGAGGACGGTGACGAGGTCCACGCGGTTGCTCTTCAAGCCGACGGACGGATCGTTTTGGGAGGAAAGTTTGCCACTGTTGGGCACGAAACCAGGCCGCGCATCGCCAGTCTCTACCAGGATTGCAGCCTTGACAACAGTTTCGATCCGGGCAGTGGACTCGCAGGCGGAGCCAGCGTGGCCAATACGGTCGCGATTCAGGCCGACGGAACAATTCTGGTCGGAGGTGATTTTACAACCGCTGATAATCAGTCCCGCGCCAACCTTGCGCGCTTCGCTGCCAATGGTTCCGTGGACGCAGGGTTCAATCCCGGCGCGGATGCCGTGGTGAATTCTATCGCGGTCCAGTCAGATGGGAAGATTCTTGTTGGGGGCGATTTCGCAACCATCGCAGGGTCGAGCAGAAACAAACTTGCTCGGCTAAACTCGAGTGGCCTGATTGACACGGGCTTTAACCCTAACGCGGATGGCGCAATCAATACGGTCGTCGTTCAGTCAGATGGAAAGATCCTTGTCGGAGGAGCTTTCACCAGTATTGGAGGAGCAACCAGAAACAGAATCGCCCGGCTCAATAGTGATGGAACTGCGGATTCAAGCTTCAATCCAAACGCCGACGGCCCGGTGAACTGTATCGCGATTCAAGGCGATGGAAAAATCCTGGTCGGTGGCGGTTTTACTGTCATCGGTGGAACCAACTGGACTCGCATTGCGCGGCTGGGTGCCAATGGTGTCGCAGATCCCGCTTTTAACCCAGGAACAGGAGCTGACGCTACAGTGCTCACGGTCGCGGTCCAGGGCGGCACAAATATCATGCTCGGAGGATATTTTGCTTCCTTGAATGGTGTTTCGTGCGGCCATATCGCTCGCTTGGACTCTCACGGTCATCTGGACACCGGTTTCGTAACCAGCGTCAGCGGTTCGGGTTCCTATATTGATGCTATCCTGGAACAGAGCGATGGAAAGATCTGGATCGCGGGCAGCTTCAGCTTGCTGAACGGAGAAGGGCATGTCGATCTTGCACGAATTAGGCCTGACGACGGCACCGCGGACATCGATCATCAGGATGCCCAGTGGGACGTAAGTATTCCGATAAACAATTACGCTTCCGGACCCGCCAGCATCGAACTCCACGTCTCCGACGGGCAGTATGCCGTACCGGGAGCTCTCGATTACAACGACCCTTCCCTGTCCGTGAACAATACCGCGTGGCTCTCCCCCGTTTCTATGTTCCCCTGCGGCAGTTCCTCTCCCGACACCCAGCTGTTCGCCGGTGTTAGCGTACCTTCGGCCGACCCCGAATGCCGGGGCCTGTGGGACATCGTGGGAGCGAGTGTGGCAGGCTATCCCACTACCGGATCTAAAGATTTCAGGCTTAGAAGCTCAGGTGGAGCTTTTCCAGGAATGGATTTTTTAAGCTTGGTCGTTGCGCTCGCTAAACTGCCCACAAATACTTTTTCTGTCTCAAGCACGCCCCCAACTGCCATTCCGACAACCGCGCCCCCAAATGCCCATCCTGACAGCTTTCTCATCAATCGGGGCCTGGGCCTCAAGGTAATTGATGTCCTGGCGAACGACTCAAGTCCTGCCGGAAGACTGCTCGATATTTCCTCGGTAAGCAACCCCGGTCATGGCACAGCGGAGATCATCGATGAGCGCTCTGCTATATTTTACACTGCCAATCCCTTGTTCTCGGGCACAGACTCGTTCACTTACACCATCATCGACACCAATGGCAATACTGCGGTAGCCGCCGTGACGGTCACGAACCAGGGCCCGGCTCCGGTTTCGCTTTCTTGTGGAGAGGTGTTGACTCGCACCCTGCAAAGCACAGGGGGAATCTCTGTCATCCGCGGTGGTAATCTGCCGGCAGATTTTTACAAATATGAAGGAACGAGTGGAAGGTCACTTTCCATTCACATAGTGTCTGATTTCCCCGCCCATATTTACCTTCTCGATCCTTGGGGCAAGCTGGTAGCCTCCGACAATCATAGCGATGGCCCGAGCCCGGGCTTCGATTATAGCTTCGAATCCAACGGCACGTACACTGTTGAGATCACGACTCACTCGCTGCGGGACTTGGGTACATACACGCTTACAGTCTCCGACCCGAACGGCAATTGCAATCCGAACTACATCCTCGAACTCTGGGCTGACGGTCTAAAAGTCGCGTACGGGGGCACCGTTGATTTCGGCAACGCGGCTTCTAAGGACGTGGTCGTAAAAAATGTCGGTACCTTGGGCACACCGCCCGGCTTTTTCGCAACAGTCGACACCGGATTTACCATCTCTCCATCTTCTGGCTCGACGAGCCAGGGGCAACTTTATCCTCTTGAACCAAATGCATCGCAGACGCTAACCATTAGCGCACCCCAGAATGTTCCGGGCTGGACTAGTGCCACCATTGTTTTTGGGAGTGCTTCGCTCTATTCAGCCAATCTCAAGGCCTACGTTAACCCCTCAGGCACCCCGCCCACGG
>Ga0193729_1001751_pt1 | contig 10986 bp, 7 predicted proteins | sample U1c2metaG_FD_143036 | JGI IMG/M metagenome (GOLD analysis project Ga0193729, IMG submission 143036) | Soil microbial communities from a riparian zone of the East river system, Colorado, United States - U1c2 | ecosystem: Environmental > Terrestrial > Soil > Riparian zone | place: USA: East River... | reverse complement strand
CCGCGCGGCTTCGATCGCGATGTAGAAACAATCTTCCACCGTCGATGCAGCGAGCACGACGCGCGGACTGTCACCGTGACTCCCGAAAATCGCCTGATGCAAATCGCTTTGCTCAACATTGGTCGGTAGACCGGTGCTCGGTCCGCCGCGTTGAATATTACAAACGATGATTGGAATCTCGGCCATCGATGCCCAGCCGATCGCTTCGCTCTTGAGAGAAATTCCAGGACCGGCGCTGCCGGTCACGGCGAGATATCCGGAATACGAAAAACCGAGCGCGAGCGACACCGCACCCAGCTCGTCTTCGGCCTGCACAAAAATTCCTCCGTATTTCGGGAACTCGCTCCGCAGGATTTCCATGATCGACGACCACGGCGTGATGGGATAACCGGCACCGTAGCGCACTCCCCCGGCGATCAATCCGTAGGCGAGGGCCTGGTTCCCATCCATCGTGATCTGCGCGCGCCCGCCGGTTTTGGGGATGTGCTCAAATTGATAGCGGTGCGTCAGCACTTTGCCGACGGGATAGGCGTAGCCCGCCTGGAATGCCATCATCGCGGTGTTGACGATGCTCTCGTCTTTGCCGGCGAATTTTTCCGTGATCACCTTTTTCAGCTTCTCGACATCGAGATTGAAAATTTTCGCGATCAGGCCGAGGACGAAAATATTTTTGCCTTTATCCTTGGCCGTCCCGCCGAGCGCTTCAACGGTCAGTCCGGTGATCGGCACGCCAACGTAAACGAAACGTTTGTCATCGAGGTTGGGCTCGACATTGTCGGAATCGTAGAGCAGCACCCCGCCCTCTTTCAGAAAGTCGATGTTATCCTGGTAACTGTGCTGATAAAACGCGACGAGGAAGTCGGCCTCATCGCCCGACGATAGCACTTCTCCTGTGCCGATTCGGACTTGGAAAAGCGAGGGTCCACCGGAAATCGTAGACGGGATCGTCATGTAGGTCATGACGTCCTGGTCGCTGCGGCCCGCGAGTCGCGCGAGAAATGCGCCCGCGGATTGAATTCCATCTTGCGAATTGCCCGCCAAACGAATCACGGCGTCCTGAATATTTTCCGGGCGCAAATCGGCGCGCTCCGTCGCACTAGCGGTAGCAGGCGGAGCGCTCGATTCTAAATTTAGGGAGTCGGACATCGGTAAAACCTGGCTAAGGAATGTCGGGCAATTCTTCTCTTTTTCCAGAGCAAAGATGGTGGATCGACCGCTCCACGGGCGATGTTGAAATATTGGCAGCCTTCGGCTGCGTCGAATTAGCATCGGAGCTCGCCACGGAACGAGCCCGTCCGAAGGCGGACAAGCCGCCTTCGCGACGTTACGGCGTGCCAAGGGGACTGCTCAATCCACCATGAATGCGACGATCATCCACCACCTTCGTCGCGACTACGGCGTGACAAGTAGACCGCCGCTACAAGTTACCGGTTTGGCTTTTCGGATTCGGTGCGGGAATCGTCAGCGCCGGCTACGCGGTCGAGGCCGCGGCGTTTGAGCAACGGCTCGATGTAAGGATCGCGTCCGACGAAATTCTTGAACAGCCCGAGCGCATCGGCCGATCCGCCGCGCGACAGTAGCATGGCGCGGAAACGATCGCCGTTCTCACGTTTCAATCCGCCGTGCTCCTTGATCCACTCGACTGTGTCGGCGTCGAGGACTTCGCTCCAAAGATATGAATAATACCCGGCGGAATAACCGCCGGCGAATGCGTGCGAAAAATAGAAGCTGCGATAACGCGGCGGGACGGGCCGAAAATCGACTCCAGCCTTGTGCAATGCTTCCTTTTCAAACACGACTGCATCCGTCGGAATTTGGGACGGATCGAGTTGATGCCACGCCTGGTCGAGAAGCGACGCCGACAAATATTCGGTCGTTTTGTAACCCTGATTGAATTTGTCGGCCGCGAGGACTTTATCGAGAAGCGCCTGCGGGATTGGTTCGCCGGTTTTATAATGCTTGGCGTAATTCTTCAGCACTTCCGGCCAGGTGGCCCACATCTCGTTCACCTGTGATGGATATTCGACGAAATCGCGCGGCACACTCGTCCCGCTGAACCGCGGATATTTCACGTTTGAAAACATTCCGTGGAGTGCGTGGCCGAATTCGTGGAAAGCGGTCCGCACTTCGTCGTGCGTGAGCAAGGTCGGCTCGCCGGGCGGTGGCTTCGGAATGTTAAGATGGTTCGCGACCACCGGCTCGGTGCCGAACAGACCGCTTTGCTGGACGTAGGCATTCATCCATGCCCCGCCGCGTTTCGACGGGCGCGCGTAATAATCGCCAAAGAACAAGGCGAGCGGTTTACCGTCGCGATCGTAAACTTCGAAAACGCGCACGTCCGGCTGATACACCGGGAGATCGTGCCGTTCTTTGAAGGTGAGGCCGTATTCTTTGTTCGCGGCGTAAAAGACGCCATCGAGGATAACGTGGTTCAGTTCGTAGTACGGGCGCAGCTGCGATTCATCAAAATCGTAGCGCGTTTTGCGCACCTGTTCGGAATAAAAATCCCAGTCCCACGACGCCACCTGAAACCGGCCGTTTTGTTGATCGACAATTTTCTGCATGTCGGCGGCTTCGCGTTTTGCGTTGGCGACGGCGGGCGGCGCGAGATCGCCGAGGAGTTTATTAACGGTTGGAACATCGTGTGCGGTTTGGTCGTCCAACTGATAGGCCGCGTGATTTTCGTAGCCGAGCAGTTTGGCGCGCTCAGCGCGGAGCTGCGCCGTGCGCAAAACGACGTTGCGGGTGTCGAACTCTCCGCCTTTGCTGTTGCGCGCGAGCGATGCCTCCATGATGCGCTGGCGCAGCGGCCGATTTTGCAACGAGCCGAGTAACGGTTGTCCGGTCGTGTTCTGGAGTTGAATGACGAACTTGCCTTCCTTGTGTTCTGCTTTTGCGGCCGCAGTCACGGACGCCATTTGGTTATCGGAAAGACCGGCCAGATCCTCTTTCCGATCGACCACAAGGGACGACGCGTTCTTTTCCTTGAGGACGTTCTGCTCGAAATCCGTCTGCAACGTTGCCAGCTCGGCGTTGATCTTTTTCAGTTTTTCTTTGGCCGGATCGGAAAGCTTCGCTCCGGCGCGAACGAAATCTTTGTAATAACGCTCGAGCAGGTAAGTCGATTCGGGATCGAGCCCGAGTTTTTCCCGGTTGTTGTAAAGCTCCTCGATCCGAGTAAACAATTTGCCGTTCAGATGAATGGCGTCGCGATGCGCGGAAAGCTTCGGCGCCATTTCTTTCTCGATCTTCTGCATCGCCGGGTTGGTGTTGCAGGCGTTCAGGTTTGAGAACGTGCGCTCGGCGCGATCAAGCAGACGACCAGTGCGTTCCAGTCCGACAATTGTGTTATCGAACGTCGGTTTCTCGGAATTGTTGGCGACGGCCTCGACTTCCTTGAGCTGCTCGCGCATGCCAGCTTCGATCGCCGGGCCGAAATGCTCGTCTTTGATCTTATCAAACGGAGGTGCGTGATACGGGAGAGTGCTTTCAACCAGAAAGGGATTGGCGCCGGCAGTTGACGAGGGCGGGGAGCTTTTCCCGGATCGTTTCTCGGCGTTGAGAGAGCTAGACGTTATTTGCATGGCAGCGAGAATTGCTAAGACGCGGAACAGCTGAACGACCGCGAGAGAATGACTCATAGTAGGAAATGTCACTTGTGCACGCGGCGCTGGCTGAACGCAACTACGGGAACGAGGTGGTCGGCGACAATCCGCAAGAGCAGCCGGTCTAGCGGCAGCTCACTGCTCGACTCTATCCGCTCGGGAACCAGGCGTGTTCTTGCCAGAAGAGTTGTAAGGCAACGTTGTCACCGCGAAAAATATTGCGCTCGGCCTTGCGAATATTGGCGACACTTTTTGGAAAAGCAGAGCGCGGAAGACTGCTTTTACCATCTCCACAGTATTGCCAGAGATGCCATTGATCCCACGGGGCGGTGTTGCGCGGCTGGAAATGATAATTCGCGATCCAGAGCCAGCAGTTCGCGAGCGCGCGCCGTTGTGCCATCGTCACGCCCGGACTGTAAAGCATCTGCCGGAGACGATATTCGCTGCAATACAAACCTGGATACTTGCCGGTGCGTTCACGGATTCGCTCCACAAAAGCGACTGCCTGAGGAACCGTCATCGTTCCGCCCGAATAGTGGCCGTTCTTTTCGAAATCGAGCACCAGCAACACTCCGAGGCGACGCTTTTCCGGATCGCGCGCCGTCAGCGGCGCTGGCACTGACGTCGCGACAGCACTGAGGAAATGATCGGCCTGGCGGGTCGGATTTGTCGCGTCGCCGAAATGATATGCGCCCCAGAGCAAGCCGGCTTGAATCGCCGCCACCTGTCGTTCGCGATATCTGGCGTCGCGTTCGAATCGTGGATAGGTGGCTTCATGAATTACGGCAACGATCCCTTCGCTCTTCATCCCAACGAAATCGGGCCGGATCAAATCATAGTGCGACAGGTTCACCACGCTGTTCGATCCAAACGCAAAGCTCGACAGTGCGTGCAGCAAAAAGAAAACCCGTAAGATCGACAATTTCATCACCGCAAAATTCCGCATCTGTCATTCCGAGCTTTCGCTCGGCACGACAAGTCCGCTACACGCTCGGAGATATTGAGCAATCAAAACTTCGACACAAGAGCGTCTTTTCAATTGCGCAACGTCCGCAAATGGGCCGTCAGCGCGCGAATGTCGAGCAGCCGGTTAGTGGCGCGCAAATTTCCAAGGATATGCGGCCGACACAACCGCCTCTACACCGCGCCGGATTATTCGTCGGCTCGACAGACATTTGCCCACCCGCGATAATTGGCAGCAAAATGACGTGTCGCGCTTTTGTTCCGCTCCTGGTCCCGTTGATCACGGTCGGGGCTGAGATTGCCGCTCCGGCATTCGACGCGAAAGCGGCGGAGCGGTTCGCGAAGCTGGCGCTCGCGTGCGCGCACAAGGAATATCCGAACAAGATCAGTCACGTATTGAACAGCGATGCCGATGTCGCGCCGCCGCACAAACTCACGCCGGCGTTTTGCGGCTGCTACGACTGGCATTCGTCCGTGCACGGCCACTGGCTGCTGGTGCGACTGGTGCGAACGTTTCCAGATGCAAGTTTTGCAGCCGCGGCTCGCGAAGCGCTGAAGCAAAGTCTGACGGCGGACAATCTGAAACAAGAGGCCGCTTATCTTCACGGGGCTGGCCGCGCGAGTTTTGAGCGCCCCTATGGATTGGCGTGGCTGCTGCAATTGTGCGCCGAGTTGCGGGAGTGGGATGATCCGCAAGCGCGAGAAATGTCAGCGAATTTGCGGCCACTGGAGGAAGCCGCCGTGGAGCGCTTGAAAACGTGGCTGCCGAAACTGTCGAATCCGGTGCGAATCGGCGAGCACGATCAAACCGCTTTCGGGCTCGGGTTGATGCTCGATTACGCGCGCACCGTCGGCGACGAAGCTTTCGCTAAACTGGTCAGCGATTCGGCGCGGAAATTTTTCCTGACCGACAAAAATTGCCCGCTCGCTTACGAACCGTCCGGTGAAGATTTTCTTTCGCCCTGTCTGGGTGAGGCAGACGCGATGCGGCGCGTGCTTTCTCAAGACGAATTCGCGAAATGGTTAAAGGAATTTTTGCCGCAAATTCCAACGACGCCTCCACAGAGCGACGCGCCTACCCGCGAGTGGTTGCCCATCACGCGCTCGCCCGATCCGAGCGATCCGAAGCTGGCGCATCTCGATGGACTAAACTTGAGTCGCGCGTGGATGTTGGAGGGAATCATTTCCACGCTCCCCGCCGATGATCCGCGTCGGTTCCATCTTTCAGCCGCTGCAGAAGCGCATCGGCGCGCAGGACTAGCTGCGGTGACCGGCGAACATTACGAAGGCGGACATTGGCTTGGAAGTTTTGCGGTTTATCTGACGACGCAACGCGGTATTCAACGCGGCCCGCCGCGAGCGCCATAAAGATCCAGCATTGAAATAGGAAATCCTAAATCTAAACTCTAAAATTCAGTGGGCACGGTGGCGAAATTGGCAGACGCGCCAGACTTAGGATCTGGTGGAGCAATCCTCAGGGCAGACGATTTTGCGTCGTCGCTTTTTTCGCGTTCATAGGCCGCCTTTGGCCATCGGGGGAGGCGGAGGCGACGGACGATACCGCTTCCTGCCTGCGCACGGAACGATACGCTTGGGGGCGGCAAAATTATAGGCTGTACCCCGCAACCGAGCACGTGTCGTGCTTAAGTTAACCCCAAACTCTGTGAAGGGTGCCGGACATGATTCTCTTGGATGGAGATACGCGAGGGAAGGACGAAGGCGAGCCAAGCTAGCTCGCGGGAAATTTTTCCGTCACGAGAATGAATATTTCATCAATCACTGAAGACGATCTCAAACAGGCGCGCATTCTGATCGTTGACGATGACGTGGGGACTATCTGTCTGTTACAAAACGTCTTTAATCGCACCGGTTTTGTAAACCACACAAGTCTCACCGATTCACGGGAGGCGATTCAGCGAATCTTTGAATTGCAGCCCGATCTGATCCTGCTCGACCTGAACATGCCGAATGTAACCGGATTCGACCTACTTCACGAACTGCGGCACACCCTACCTCCGAACGCCTTTCTGCCCGTTTTGGTGCTTACAGGCGAACCTGATCCGAAGACGAAACGCAGATCTTTGGCCGCAGGCGCTACGGATTTTCTGCAAAAACCCTTCGACATGACCGAACTGCTCATGCGCATTCGCAATCTTCTCAGGACTCGTCTTTTGCATCTCGAGCTCGAAAAACAAAACATAGTCCTGGAGCAGAAAGTTTCCGAACGAACGGTGGAACTAACCAACGCGCTCACAGAATTGAAGCAAACGCAGAACCAGATCGTCCAGCAGGAACGGCTTCGTGCGTTCGGGGAAATGGCGGGAGGTGTCGTCCACGACTTCAACAACGCGCTGATATCGATCATCGGTTACAGCGATTTACTCATGGACGATCCTGATATTTTGGCCGACCGGCGCATGACGCTCAGCTACCTCAAAACAATGAATACCGCCGGCCGCGACGCGGCGCAGGTCGTAAGCCGGTTGCGTGACTTCTATCGGAGCCGTGAGAGCGAAGACATATTCGCTCCCGTCGATTTGAACGAAGTGATTGAGCAATCCGTTTCACTTACACAGCCAAAGTGGAAGACACAGGCCCTCACTTCCGGCCAGAAGATCGAGATGGAGCTCGACCTTGAAAAAGTTCCACCGGTCAGCGGAAATCCGGCCGAGCTGCGCGAGGCATTGACGAATCTTATTTTCAACGCCGTGGATGCGATGCCCGCCGGTGGAACAGTCACCCTCCGCTCGCGCCCCAAAGACAACGCAGTACTTTTCGAGATTTCGGATACCGGGACTGGCATGAGCGAGGACGTACGGACCCGTTGCCTGGAGCCGTTCTTTTCTACCAAAGGGGAAAAAGGGACTGGCCTCGGGTTGTCCATGGTCTTCGGCATCATTAAACGCCACAATGGCACCCTGGACATCGAAAGCGCCGTGGACCGCGGTAGCACATTCCGAATCCGGCTCCCGGCGGAGTCGGAGGGTATGGCGACCGACGGGGCCAAGGCTAAGTCCTGAGATGATGTTACGCTCTCGAAGCTCGCGCATCTCGACGGACTAAACTTGAGCCGCGCGTGGATGTTGGAGGGAATCATTTCCGCGCTTCCCACCGATGACCCGCGCCGGTTCTGGATTTCGGCCGCGGCAGAAGAACCATCGGCGCGCGGGACCAGCCGCGATAACCGGCGAACATTACGAAGGCGGACATTGGCTCGGCAGCTTTGCGGCGTATCTCACCAGGCAACGCGGTATTCAACAAGGCGCGCCGCGTGCGCCATAAAGATCCAGCATTGAAATCGTAAATCCCAAATCTAAACTCTAAAATTCAGTGGCCAGGGTGGCGAAATTGGCAGACGCGCCAGACTTAGGATCTGGTGGAGCAATCCTTAGGGGTTCGAATCCCCTCCCTGGCATTTCCTGCGGCCCCGTTTTGTGCCTTCACGGAATATTTGAGTACTTTCGCGGAAAGGTCGAATTAGCCCGAAAGAGCCTGAAGATTCGCGGGGCGTTTACAGAATATTTGAGTCATTTTTCAGGATTTGAGCTTTTACCGTGTCCAAACGGCTTCGCACCTCAACCGCCGTTTTTACGAGGGAAAGCGGTCGCGTTTGGACATCCTGGGGCGAAAAAAGGCTCAAATATTCGGCGAAGAAGAGGGGTGCGAGGTGCGCGGGCTATTTTGGCGTGGAAATCGGGTAGTGTCCTAACTGCATTTGGCCTATTACAATTTCGTTAAAACGCACGGCTCCCTTCGTTGCACGCCAGCAATGGAAGCAGGGATTGAAAAGAGCGCATGGACGGTGTCTGATTTGGTGAATGCCGCATAAGAAGATTACGAAACTTAAAGACGCCATCCGTGCAACACATGGTTGCGAATCCCTGCACGTCGAATCCGTGCCGGTCAAAGAAATCTTCGAAGGGCAAACTGCGTGGCAAGGAACTGTTGAAGTGTTCGATCTAATCGGCCACCCGAAAGCGAAACGAGCGTACGCATGGACGTATCGCGACGGCGATCAAAACAAGACGATTGCCGTGCTCGGTATTCTGCCCGTGGATTCGCCGCAATCGGCTGTGAAAGTGGCGATTGCAGCTAAGGCGAGGAAATAGACAATGTGGGTGAAGATTTGTCAGTTCTTCTTGTGTGTTTGGTCCTCGCGCCTTTGGTATTCCCCATCTTTGGGAACGTCCCGCCATTTCGGCGCAAGCGCGAACGCCACTGTGAACGCGTAGAGCTCAATGCGGGAGAAATGTTTGTCGTTCCCAAGGGCGTAGAGCATAAGCCCTTCGCATCGGCGGAGTGCAAGTCGTCGCCAGCGCGGGCTCTGGAGCGCGCGACTGGCAGGGCTGCCACGGGCTCGTGCAATCACTCCGTGAAACGAAGCCCTCAGCGGCGCTTAAGTGTTTCCGGTCGGTCAATTCGAGAGGCATTCTTATTGCTACACCCAACCGCGAAAATAATTGTGGTCAACACGTCCAGTTGTGGCGGCGTAATCGAAACAAACGGTGACCGTCATGAAGAAAGAATCCGCCTCGAAACCTGACTTCGTGAAGTCGCCCGATTTCGCTGCGACTCTGCCATCGAAGTCCGATGGGATCACTGCCGAACGGATTTCAAATGACGAAAACGTTTGGATTGAGAAACTGAATGCTGTGTGGATGGACATACCGAGTCCAGAGATTCACCACCGCCTTACTCAACTTCGGATAACTCCGTTGAATCGAATCTGAGGATAAATCCTCTCGTCGTCCGCCTACCGGCGCGCCGTTTTCGTGTCGCATTGTCGTAGGGTATCAAAGCGGGACGGCGACGGCTTAACGCGAGAACATACATATCAAAGTGACCGACCCCTCCACCGCCCGCACCCCCAACGCAGACACCCGGGGTTGCCTAACGTGTGCGGGACGGAAGCCGCAATCACCGGAGACTCTGAAAAGAGACTCCGACGGAAGCTAATTCACTGAGCGCCCGTTGATCTATCTGCTCGCGGTTTGAGAACGAACCGCACCGCACGAATCAACGCAATCACGCTTGCGAGAGCGTATTAGGTTGCAGTGCAACTTTGGAACAATGAAACCGGATTGCGAGGCGTCAGAGTTTCAAGGTAGCAGAGAAATCACGACCCGGTGCCTGGCGGGCCTATGGGGCATATGGGTGTTTGCTGCCGACCCCCTTCAAGGTAAGAGAAAAATTTTACCCCAAAACGCGCGGGCCTAACGAGGATGTCTGCCCTGAGCGGGGCGAATCGTTTACTGCTGCGGGATTATCGCCCCGCGGCCCTGCCTCACGAATCCAGTGATGCAGGGCATCAACGGTGCAAGGTGCCATGTCGTTCGGGTAGCCGGGATAAAGGAATATCAAGCCCGACTTTAATCGAAGCGGTGGGCAACCGTTTCGCTTTCTTCCGGGGATATTCGAATTATTAGAATTACCTTAGCGCGTCCGCGGGAAACGCCTAACGAGAATGTCGGCCCGAAGAAAGGGAACGCCGCAATTGGCTCATAAGCGATAGCGTCGCATAATGTGAGGTTATGCACTACACGTAAATAAAGCTCGACATTTCGTTAGGCAACGATTTATCAATGAAGTTGATTACGTCACCCGACGTTTCAACGCATCTTCGGCCCGGACTGAAGAAGCCCGTGGGGCTGGACCTACGCTGGGACCGCCGCTTTACGCGATCTCCAGTTCCTGATTCCGCATGGGAACTGGATTGCAGTCAATGCAGTTCAACAATCCAACTGAACAAAAAATGAAATCTCAAAATATGACAACTCTACCCATAGGAAATTCAAGCAACCGCTCGCCTTTGCGGCGTGGTTTTATTCTCATCCCGCTCGCCCTTGCCCTAACATGCTTTGCGCTTTCGCCGATGGCGCAAGCGGTTAGCTCACCGCCGGACGGAGGCTACCCCGGCGCCAACACCGCTGAGGGTACGAACGCTCTGTTTAGCCTCACTAGCGGCATCAACAACACGGCCGTGGGTGCCAGTGCGCTCCTGAAGGATACTACCGGTAGTTACAACGTGGGGATTGGTTCTAACGCGCTTGCCCTAAACACCAGCGGCAGCTTTAACATGGCCATCGGGACGGAAGCGCTCCACAACAACACCGCCAACTCGAACCTGGCCATTGGTTTTCGAGTCCTCTACTTCAACACCACCGGCAACAACCTCACCGGAGTTGGCACTGGAGCGCTTTATAACAACACCACCGGCACCTTTAACACCGCGGTGGGTGCTTCTGCGCTTAACAGCAACACAACCGGCAACTTTAATACGGCCCTTGGTTTTCAAGCGCTCTATAGCAACACCGTCGGCTCCGAGAGCATGGGCAACGGCAACACGGCCACTGGTTTTCGGGCGCTCTATAACAACAACGGCGGAGGCTTCAACACGGCCAACGGTTATAGTGCGCTC
>Ga0193729_1001750_pt1 | contig 10999 bp, 13 predicted proteins | sample U1c2metaG_FD_143036 | JGI IMG/M metagenome (GOLD analysis project Ga0193729, IMG submission 143036) | Soil microbial communities from a riparian zone of the East river system, Colorado, United States - U1c2 | ecosystem: Environmental > Terrestrial > Soil > Riparian zone | place: USA: East River... | reverse complement strand
CTTACTCTTCCGGCAGGGTCTTCATGCCAACACTGCGCACGATTCGTTCGCGATAACGCCGCGCGTCGACTTTGATCGTCTCTTCATTGAGAGTGAGCAAGCGACGATTGCGGTTTTGGTGCTCCGCTTCAAAGACAAACGAAGCCGAGAATGGAAAGTACCGATGGTTTTTGGAACATCAAAGCAACCTCACGACGCGGCGGCAAAGACGGAAACTGGTAGAGAGATTACGAAAGATGGCGTAAAACGGGAGCGCTCAGCGCGATTTACGACGCCATGAACGTCCAGTTCAATTGCGCCCGGTGGAGAGTTTTAATTCAGCATTTTGCCATTCAGTTACAAACGCGCCACCTCTTATAGCTGGCAGAAAAAGGGTCTGGCGTGCTGCTTCAATTACATTCTCATCCAACCCAGACCCCACTCCCTTTATGAGTTTGACATCACCCACGACGCCATCCGCTCTGTACTCAACCGACAAAACCACTGATCCGTTTATCTTCTTTGTGTAAAGTAACTCAGGGTGAGCTATTCTCCCGCGGACTAAGACTTGAGCCGGGCGATCTTTCAGTGGGACGCGATAGGCCTTCTGTTGACCGTCATATAGTAGGAGCGCAAATCTGGTCTTCGATTTTTCGTCACCTTTTTTTAGGAGGTCGTTACTTGCTTTTCGAAGCTGGGTCCACCATTCACACCCCTCTGCGGTGCAGGTCTCTGTCGCCTCCGGAATTGCGTCGTATGTCGTTACTTCTACGGTTGCATTTTTTTTGCCGCTTGTGGTTTTGACGGCTGTCTTACTCTGAAATGTACCGCCACGGGTGCTCGGAACCGACGCAAGTAAGGAGAAAAGAACTATTAGGTTGAACAAAAGCCGCCCTGATGAAATCGCAGACTCGCGAATTCTCATCTGATCCTTCCTTCGAAAGACTCTCTCAGCAAGCAACGCCCAACATGCGTAAGCCGAACAGAGCGCAAGTTTGGTCCCATTTAGGGAGATCCGAAGCAGAACGCGCTACCGCACTCGGAGCGCAGAGCACTCGCCTATCTAACTCTGAGCCTATGGTTGAAGCCGAAGTTGAGCTACTTATCGGCCCGGGCCTCAGTAAGAATAATCCCGTTCAATGAGAAAGTTGTCGGCGCCGCCGCTGGGCCAACAATCACAGCACTCACATTGATAGTGGCACTCCCCGTGCTCCGTGCCATTGTCCATCCACCAAAGGCTATACTGAAGCGTACAACCGCAACCCATGTCTGGACAACCATCGGCTTTGGCGACCGGAACCTTCAGTTGTAGCAGGCTGAAAGCGATCGCGAGAGCCATGACCGCAATACCAATCGAATACAAGATTCCTCGTTTCACCTTCTTTGTCCTCCTGAGTCCGAAGTTTAACAGCTAGAAATAATGCCGGCGGACTGGCGTATGACCGGATCTTTTATTTCACATCATCTAATGAGATACCGAAATATTTTTCTACTTCCTGTTTCCCTTGTTGGTTAAAGGCTCCAGGCCAAATTCTTTCTACGTTCCCTTTGCTGTCAATCACAATAGTGAGTGGCGTCATGGAGAATTTATAAGCCGCTCTCGTTTCGGCATCAATGTCGACGAGCGTTTCCAATCTAAGGCCATTTGACGTAAGAAATGAATTGGTCTTAAGGCCATCACCCAAACTGATCCCGAAAATCTGGTATTCATTGCGAATAGAGGCCGCGATAATTTGTTTCCACCAGGGAGCAGTCCGTTCGCACGCCGCACATTGTGGCGAGAACACAAACAACACCGTCTTGGCGCGAGCGGCGTAATCCACCGTGCTCCTTTGGCCCGAGAGATTATTGGCTGCGAGAGTCGGAACTTGCTCTCCCTGCTTGAGGAATCCCGGTTGGCCACGGGCAATGAGTGCTTTGAGATCGCGGTTCTGCTTGATCAGCAGGGCGTTGGTGATGAAGAGACCAAGCACTAGGAAGAATAAGAAGCCACTCCCAATTTTTCCCAGACTGATTCTCTTGGGTAGGCGATCTGATGTGGGGAGCACGGAGGCCATTGACGTCCTCGGGACTGAGTGCGCGAGAATGCCGTTTAGCTAATTCTCGCTGATATAAAGCTGGGCGACCACCGCATGTTATCACCACCTTACCCGACAGTGTCAAGGTTTTTTCCCGCGAGCAAAGAGTTTCCCAGCGCCTGCAATTTTTAGAGCGGACCAGGTAGATTGAAACCAGGAGTCCTAGTCGTCCGGCAAGATCTTTACACCCACCGTGTGAACAATCTTTTCGCGATTAATGCCGACTGATTGCTACAATGCGCCGGCGAAACCATGGTACGCACAGCCTGCCGCCAACGTTAGGACACGGCTATTCTGATCGCGATTACTGTCGCTCAGGTGAGAACGGTCTCGGTTCTAAGAACTTGGGATGAAACACTGAAGGACGGTCCTTGGGTTCGACTCATTTTTCCGGGACTGTCTTCACCCCAACGCTGCGTACAATTCGTTCGCGATAACGCCGCGCGTCAGCTTTGATCGTATCTTCGTTGAGAGTGAGCAAGCGTCGATCGCGCATCACCACGCGGCCTTCGATGACCACAGTGCGTACGTCGCCCGCCTTTGCCGCATAGACCAAATCGGAATAGATGTTGTAGTAAGGCGTTTGATTTAAGTCGTCGAGATCGACAATTGCGATGTCCGCACGCTTCCCTGCTTCGAGCGAGCCAATCTCTTTTTCCAGGTGCATGGCCCGCGCGCCGCGAATCGTAGCCATCTCGAAAGCTTCTTGAGCTGAAACAACTTTCGGGTCTTTGCTAATTAATTTATGCAGCTTCGCGGCAGTGTCCATCTCTTCCCAAAGATTCAAGTCATTATTCGAAGCCGCGCCATCTGTGCCTAGACCTACCGGCAGATCTTGCTTCAGCATCTCCGGAACCGGAGCCACGCCGGAAGCGAGTTTCATGTTGGATTGTGGGTTGTGAACAATGCCAACGCCAAGCTTCTTTAACAACCCAAGTTCTTCTTCGCTGGGCCAAACAACATGCGCGGCAATCACGCGATTGTTAAGAAAACCGATGCGATTAAGATAGTCGATCGGACTCGCGCCTTTCGCTTTAATGCTGTCATCAACCTCGCGTTTCGTTTCTGAAATGTGAATGACAATCGGCGCGGCGGTGCGATCGGAAAAGGCCCGCACGGCTTTCAAGTGATCCTCGGAAACGGTGTAAGGCGCATGCGGAGCGATCGCCGGAACGATCAGCGCATTCCCTTTCCAGTGCGCGACAAACTTTTCGACGTAAGCCATTGCTTCCGCGTTCGTCTTATTATCGGCGACCGGAAAATCGATGACAGTTTCACCAAGCACGCCGCGCATTCCGGCTTTGTAGGTCTCATCAGCAATCGCATCTTCGAAGTAATACATGTCGCAGTAAGTCGTCGTGCCACTGCGAATCATTTCCGCGAGACCCAGGCGCGTGCCCACGCGTACGAAATCTTCCGTAACGTTCTTGGCTTCGGCGGGGAAAATATATTTCGTCAGCCACTCCTGCAGATCGAGATCGTCAGCGATGCCGCGGAAGAGAGTCATCGGGACATGCGTATGTCCGTTGATGAGCCCGGGAATGACAACCTTTCCCTGCGCCTCGATCACCTGGCGCGCGCTATAGTTGAGATCCATTAACGCAGCCGTGTCCACAGCGATGATGCGACCGTCTTTGATCGCAATCCCACCGTTTTCAATCACGCGCCGCGAGCCGTCCATGGTGACAACAGTGCCGCCTCTGATGATTAGATCCACTTTGATCTCCGGTCGCTGAGCAAAGACGCCATTAGAGGAACCGATCAGAACAAGTAAGACAAAAAGACGAGGCGTTAGCAATTTGAGTTGTCGCATCAGAATCTATTTTGAACTCTCCAGATTGAGGAAGTAGCGACTGGAGCGCAAGCGTCCTCGCCTGCATCGTAACTTAGATTAGCAACCGGGACGGTTGCGCTCCAGTCTTTCGCGGCTCGGCCGCACGAAGCCCAACCAGTCACTACGTTTATGGTCCGCCTTGCTTCTGACAAGGAGTGCTCTGCGGTAACTCCTTGAGCATGAAGGCAACACTGACGCCGCCCCGCTCACCTTCCTCAATCCGCAGATGAGTTTGCTTGCCATCGAAGTAGCCAACAGCCAACAACGATTTTAGATCCTGGTCTCCCTGATCTTTATGATATGGGCTGTTTATCTTCGTCTTGATCAGATGCCAGATTTCATCACGCGAATGACAAACCAGGCCGACGACGGCAATTAATTCGACGATCCGACCCTCTACGGGTTCTTTGGCTAACGCCCGATGCCCAAGCGGATCCACGTTGAACCCATATTCAAACTGCATTGCCTGCGATACCACTTCGCCGTCTTTCACCGCCGGCTCGAATTTGACTTGTTTGGCGGTCTTAATCGCACTCTCTGTTAGACCAAACGGCAAGCCCTTTACGACTTGAATATCGGTGACATGTCCGGAGCGACACAAGACCGCCGTCAACGCGACCCGTCCACTGATGTTGTGCATTCGCGCCTCTGCTGGGTAAGGTGGTGGAGGCTTGAACGTAATCTTAGCCTTCTGGGAAACGTCTTTGGGTTGATAGACGACGCCATCACATTGTTCCCCGGCTGGTTGACTAACGCTCTGGGCCGCGGCCGCGATTGCCGGAATAAAGAACAATATCGTCAAGCAAATCAAATCAAGAATTCTGGCCATGACGATCTCCGTTAAGAAAGAACCTCGCGGTTAGGTGTGACGCCTATCGGCGAGAAATCTCGCATCGAAGGCTTTTGGCAACAGATGGACGATGTCCACTTCTTCCCTTTGACCGTTAAGATTCGCCAAAACGATCTTCGCGTGTTTGGCAAACTCCCAAATGATCTGCCGGCAAGTACCACATGGCGGAGTTAACTGATCCGTATCTGCGACGATCGCCAGGTCAGTGAAATCATGTTCACCTTCGGACAATGCTTTCCAGATGGCGACGCGTTCGGCGCAAACAGTCAAGCCATAGCTCGCGCTCTCCACGTTACAGCCCGTGAACACTTTTCCATCTTTGGTTCGCAGCGCGGCGCCCACCAGGAATTTTGAAAATGGCGCCACCGATCGCAAACGCGCGGCGGTGGCTGTCTTAATTAACTCGTTTTCCGATTCGCTCAACTCTGGCCTCCAACCTAATCAATAGACCTGGCCAGTCTCTCGCGAATCTTTCCGCTTATCAAATCAATGCTCACAAGATTATGACCACCCTCAGGAATAATTACATCAGCAAAACGTCTTGACGATTCGACAAATTGAATGTGCATCGGGCGTACGGTCGCCACGTATTGTTCGATCACTGAATCCAGCGTGCGACCGCGTTCCGCGATATCGCGCCGTAAGCGGCGAATGAAACGGATATCGTCGGGAGTGTCGACGAAAACTTTTATGTCCATTTGTTCAAGCAGCCGCGGCTCAGTGAAGATCAGGATGCCTTCAACGATTACGATCGGCTTGGGAGAAATCGGCGTCGTATCCGGCAGACGCGAGTGCGTGCGAAAGTCATAGATGGGAAGTTCGACCGGCTCACCGGCATTCAGCTTTTTGAGATGATTAATCAGCAGTTCGTTATCGAGGGCGTCGGGATGATCGAAGTTCGCCGCGTTACGATAATCAAGCGGCATGTCTTTCAAATCGCGGTAATAAAGATCCTGTTGTATGAAGACAACTTCGTCGGCGCGCACGGACTCCAGAATCCGATTCGCTACTGTTGTCTTGCCTGAGCCGGTGCCGCCACAAATGCCTATGATCATAGTCAATGATTACTGTTCAATTCTGCGTCCTGTACTTTGTACTTGGTGCTTTGTACTTTGATGTCTGATTAGGGTCCCTGGTACAAACGGTCAGCTTTTGGAAAGACATCGAAGTACAAAGCACCAAGTTCAAAGCACGCCGTTCAATTGAGTTTCGCAATAACTCTTCTCAACAATTCCGTAAACTCTTCGCGCACGCGCTCGCCGGTGGCGATCACCTGGCTATGATCGACGGGACGATTCGAAACACCGGCGGCCAGGTTGGTGATGCAAGAGATTCCGATCACGCGCATGTCCATGTGGCGCGCCACGATCGCTTCCGGAACGGTGCTCATGCCGACGGCGTCAGCGCCCAATGTTCGGACCATATGAATCTCGGCGGGCGTTTCGTAACTCGGCCCCGTCAGCGCGGCATAGACACCCCGGCGCAGATCGATATTCAGACCCCTGGCTTCTTCAATGACGATGTTTTGCAAATCCGGATCGTAGGTCGAGGTTAGATCGGGGAAGCGTGGTCCAAAGCGTTCGTCGTTCGCGCCGATCAAGGGATTCACGCCCATCAAGTTGATGTGATCGCTAATAACCATTAAAGAGCCCGGCGTTAATTCCGTATTCAAGGAACCCGCCGCGTTCGTCAAAATCAGCGTGCGCACGCCGAGCGATTTCAAAACTCGAATTGGAAACGTAACGTCTTCGAGCGCATAACCCTCGTAGAAATGAAAACGCCCCTGCATCGCCGCGATGGGAACTTCGCCAGCCATTCCAATTACCAGGCGGCCGGCGTGGCCCTCAACGGTCGCCTGGGCAAAACCGGCGATCTCTTTGTAGGCGAGCGACGTTGATTCAGTCAGTTCATCGGCGAATGCGCCCAGCCCGCTGCCCAGGATGACCGCGACTGAGGGCCTTACTTTTGCGCTTGAATGAATCTGTTCCGCGGCGCGTTGCGCGCGGTCGTATAGAGACAAGGTATCTGCGTTTGCTGACATTTGAGTGTGCACTGAAGCCATTACAACAGGAATCTGGTTTAGAGTTCAAGCACAGTTCAGAGTTCAAGCTTCAGCTTGAAGTAACGCAATTTGGCAAATTGCGCTACCGCTTACCTTTCTTTCTGATAAGCAGTTCCCAGAGCTTTCGGCGCGCGCGACTGGCCAATGAAACCGGCGAGCACGATGATGGTAAGCACGTAAGGGATCATCTGAATGAATTGGACGGGGATGTCTTCTCCCGAGGGCAGCTTCGCCACGCCCTGCATTTGAATCGTCATCGCGTCAGCAAAGCCAAACAACAGACCGGTCGCCACTTGCCAAAGATCAGAGCTGCGAGAGCGATGAAGCCGCGGCCCGCAGCCATGTTGCGAGTAAAGAGCGAGGACTGACCGATAGAGAGGTACGCACCACCGATTCCTGCTAAAGCGCCAGACATGATCACGCCAACATACCGCATGCGATTGACTGCCACACCGGCTGCGTCGGCAGCTTCGGGGTTCTCGCCGACCGCGCGCAGGCGCAAACCGAACGGCGTGCGATACAAGACGTAACGCGTCACGAAAACCACCACGACGGCCAGCAACGAAATGATCGAAACGTCGGTGAAGATTCTCCAGGCCGGCATGAAAGGGACGAAACGAGCGAGCACCGGCAACAGATTCTCTTTCGGAATCTGCGGGGTTGAGCCGGAAGAAAGAAACAGGGCGCCGCTTAAGACCGCGGGCAAACCAATGAACAGAATGTTGATGCCCGTGCCGGTGACAACCTGATCCGCTTTAAATTTAATGCAAGCCAGAGCGAGGATGAATGCCACTGATGCGCCGGCAACAATTGCCGCGCCCAGACCCACCCACGGACTGTGCGCATAGTAGGTCACGGAAGCAGCGGTGAACGCTCCGGCTAATAACAAACCTTCGAGGGCGATATTGATGACGCCCGATCTTTCTGAGTACAAACCACCCAGCGCCGCCAACACCAAAGGCGTTGCCAGGCGAATGGTCGAAAACAACAGCGATAGAGTAAAGATTTGGCGCATCAGCAATTCGTGCTTTGTACTTAGTACTTAGTGCTTTGTACTTTGTACTTTGTACGTTCAATTCGCTTTCAAACGAGTATCTACTGAGCGAAGAAAAGCGTTCAGTTTCGGCGATAGCTCCTCAACTAGCCCACGCAGTTTCTTAACTTCGGTTTGCGACAGCAGCTTTCTTGTATAAGACCGGCGCAACCAATGTATAGTTTCATCCAAAGAGCCTCGCGCCATTCTGACAAATCGCCTATTGTCTTGAAGACTACCTCGACCGCTGCCCTCCGCAATGTTAGCGCCAATGCTATCCGCGGACCGCACGATTTGCTTTCCAACGGTGTCTTTTGTAAGCGAATCCCATTTGACAACACAATGTTCCAAATATTGTCCGCAATCTTCTCGGATAGCTGATAGACCTGCAACTTTTCAAAGTTCGTTCTTTCCATGGGAGTCTCCTCACAGTCAACTAGCTAGATTACAAAGAGGTCAAAGTACGAAGTACAAAGCACGAAGTACATTCTTAGACTTTTGCTTTCTTCATCAATCCGAACTTTTTCAGTGGGCCGCGAAACATTGCTTCAGCAGCCACGAAAACGATCACGATTCCCTGCAGCATGTCCACGATGTCTTTCGAAACATGAATCGTGTAGGCATCGACAAAGATGCCTCCACGCAACAAGATCGCGAACAGGATCGCCGCCAGGAAAACTCCCACCGGATGATTACGCCCCAGGAGCGCGACGGCGATGCCGACGAAGCCATAATTCGCCGAGAAGCCGTCGTAATAACGATGCCGGTAGCCGAGCACTTCATTTATTCCCACCATGCCGGCGAGTCCGCCGGAAATCGCCATCGCCAAAATGATCTGCTTCCGGATCGAAATGCCGCCGTACTCCGCGGCCGAAGGATTCGCTCCGGTCGCGCGCATCTCGTAACCCCACTTCGTCTTCCATAGAAAGACATAGACCAGGATGCAGGCGAGGACCGCGAGAATAAATGCAAAGTTCAGCGGGATTCTGGCCGGCAATCCAGGAATGAATCTGCCGAGCGTCGGCAAGCTCGCACTCGGACTGATCGGCGCAGTTTGCATGATCGCGTCGCCGGGAATCTTGTAATGATATTGAGTGAAGTAACTGAGCAGCGCCACCGCAATGAAGTTCAACATGATCGTGTTGATGACCTCATGCGAGCCAAACTTCGCTTTGAGTATTCCCGGGATGCCGCCCCAAATTGCGCCCGCCGCGATCGCCGCGATGCAACACATCGGGACCAGCAGGATCGCGGGCAAGTGGGCGATCTGCGAGATCACAGTGTTGTCCGGAGCCGGGGCGCCGAACTTAAATCCAACCCACGCCGCCGCGAATGCCGCAACGTACAGTTGCCCTTCGGCTCCGATATTCAACAGTCCACAACGAAACGCAACTGCCACCGCCAGTCCGGTAAAGATCAAGGGTGTCGCATTGAAAAGCGTGTAGCCTATTCCGTCGGGCCATGAGAACGCGCTGCCGATTAACAGCTTGTACGTTTCAATCGGACTATCACCGATGATCCACACGACGATGCCGCCGACAATGAAGGCAGCGATGACGGCAATCAGCGGAAACAGAATTTCGCGTAAAAGTTTCATTTATCGAGCCACGAGCCTGCGGAGCAGGCGCCAGCGTAAAGTCTTGCATCCTCGCCCTGGGGCGTGAGCCCCAGGGATTGATCAGGAACGAACCACGAAGGGCGACAGCGGATCGCGTCGGGTTGAAAATTCGTTGTTCAAAACTGCTTCGTCTGTCGCCCGCTCGCGCGGGCTAACAATCCCTGATTGATTTCTACCTGGGGTTCGCTGCGCTTCACCCCAGGCTTAATGCTGTCGCGTGCTCCGCACGCTTGTTGAACGAGAGTTCGCCAGCGGCACTCAGCGATGTCCCCCGGTCATCATAAGTCCGATCTCTTCGTTGCTCGTCGTCTTCGGATCAACCTCGCCGGCTACCTTTCCGTTATGCAGCACTAGCAGGCGATCCGACAACGAAGTCACTTCTTCCAATTCGGCTGAAACCAAAAGCACAGCGCAGCCTGCGTCGCGCATTTCAACGATCTTGCGATGGATGAATTCGATCGCGCCGATATCAACGCCGCGTGTCGGCTGTGACACGAGCAGTAACTTTGGCGGCAGCTCGAATTCGCGTCCTATGATCAGCTTTTGTTGATTGCCGCCTGACAGCGCGCGCGCCGGTAACATCGGGTTCGGCGGCCGCACATCGAAATCGCGAATCACCTGTTCGGTGCGCCGTTGAATTCCCTTCTGATCGAGCATGACGCCCGCAAAACCCACCGCCGGCTTTCGATAATGCACGCCGAGAATCGTGTTTTCGGCCAGAGTAAAATCCAATAACAGCCCACGGCGATGACGATCCTCGGGCACGTGCGCGATGCCGAGTTCTTTTCGTTTTCGCGCATCGAGTTGGGTGATGTCGCGACCCTCGAAGGCGATCGTGCCTGAGATGTGTGAGCCGGGAATCAGTCCGGCCAGCGCTTCGATCAGTTCCGTCTGCCCGTTGCCTTCGACGCCGGCGACGCCAACAATTTCGCCCGCGCGCAGATCGAACGAAACATTATCAACCCGCTTTGAATCGCCGCGTCCCATGACCGAAAGATTCTGAACTTTCAAAACTGAGTCACCGGCTTTCGCGTCAGGTTTCTCAACGCGCAACAGGACATCCCGGCCGACCATCAAGCGCGCGAGCTCGGCCGCGTTGGTTTCGCTCGTCTTGAGATCGCCGACGACCTTCCCGTCGCGCATCACGGTCACGTTATCCGAAATCGAAAGCACTTCAGACAGCTTATGCGTGATGATCACGATCGTCTTCCCTTGTTCGCGCATGCCGCGCAGGATAGCGAAAAACTCCTCGACTTCCTGTGGAGTCAGCACTGCAGTTGGCTCATCAAGGATCAGAATTTCCGCGTGACGATACAGCGCCTTCAGCAACTCAACTCGCTGTTGTTGACCCACCGAAAGATGCTCGATCGTCGCGTTTGGATCGACTGTGAGTTTGAATTCATCAGAGAGTTTACGAATTTCGTCGGCAGCTTTTTTTAGATCGAGCGACGCTGCGGTGCCCGGTTCGGAGCCCAGCACGATGTTTTCCGCCACGGTCATCGGCTCGACGAGCATGAAGTGCTGATGGACCATGCCGATGCCAAG
>Ga0193729_1001749_pt1 | contig 10999 bp, 11 predicted proteins | sample U1c2metaG_FD_143036 | JGI IMG/M metagenome (GOLD analysis project Ga0193729, IMG submission 143036) | Soil microbial communities from a riparian zone of the East river system, Colorado, United States - U1c2 | ecosystem: Environmental > Terrestrial > Soil > Riparian zone | place: USA: East River... | reverse complement strand
ACAGCAACGCCCAGGCAAGGGCAAACTTGGGATCCAACCGGACCGCTTCTTTGAGATATTTCTGTGCGCCAAGCGTGTTGGCGGGTGAGCTTCCCGTTTTCAATGTATAAGCCAGGCCGCGCAGGTAGGCATCGTAAGCCTCAGGATTGTCTGTCGGTTTGGCCGTAATAACCTGTTCTTCCTGACCAGTAAGTTTCGCCCGCAACTTATCGGCAATGGTTTTGGCCACCTCACTTTCGACGGAGAAAATGTCAGTGAGTCTGCGATCAAAGGTCTCTGCCCACAGATGCGAATCATTCGCCGCTCTGATCAATTGCACATTCACGCGCACCTGATCATTTGTTTTCTGGACACTACCTTCCAGGAGATTGGCGACACCGAGTTGCTTCGCAATCTCAGAAAGTTTTTGAGATTTCTTCTTATAACGCTGTGTAGACGTGCGCGAGATCACTTTGAGATCCGCGATCTTTGAGAGCCGGGTCAGAATTTCGTCCTGGATGCCATCGGCGAAGTAAGCGTTGGATTTTTCCGCACTCAGATTTTCGAATGGCAGAACGGCGATGGATTTTTCGTTTGGTAATGACGTCCGACCGACAAAGAAAAAAGAATAGGCAACCGCCCCAGCTGCCAGGATCGCCGCCGCGAGGGTGACTAACACACCCCGCTTGTGACGTTTGATTCTGCTGACGACAGATTCGGCAGGCGCATTGGTATGTGGCAAGGCCCGTTCCGCTTCCAATTCCACCTTGAGATTGCGGAGGTCGGCGAGCATCTCCTTGATCGTCTGGTAACGTTCATCACTTTTTTTTCGTAGAGCCTTGCGCAGAATGAATTCGAGTTTCAGCGGAACATCCGGCAGTACGCCGGATAAAGGTGACAGCTCCTTTGTTAGGATTGAGGCAATGCAGTCGCTCGGCGTCTCGCCGCTGAACGGCGGACTTCCTCCTACCATTTCGTAAAGCACCACGCCCAGGCTCCAGATATCCGAGCGCGCGTCCACCTTTTGGCCGCGTGCCTGTTCCGGAGACATGTAACGCGCCGTACCTAACACTAACCCTTGCCGCGTTTGCAGCGCCGCCGTTGTTTTAGTGGTGCGACAGTCCGATGCCGGCCTTTGCTCGGTGAGTTTGGCAATCCCGAAGTCTAGCACCTTTGCGTATCCATCTGGTCGCAACATGATGTTCTCCGGTTTGATGTCGCGGTGCACGACGCCGGCTTTGTGCGCGGCAGCCAGAGCCGAAGCCACCTGGACGGCTATTTCCAGGGCCGGATGTAAAGCTATCCTCCCCCGCGCGAGCGACGCGCGCAGAGTGATTCCTTCGATGAATTCCATCGCGATGAATTGCCGGTCGCCGTCCGCGCCGATCTCGTAAACCGTTAGAATATTCGGATGATTTAAAGCTGAGGCACTTCGCGCCTCATTTTTGAACCGGCTCAACTGCGCTTCGTCCGTGGTCAGGTTTTCGGGAAGAAGTTTGAGCGCGACTTTGCGTCCGAGCCGCTCGTCCCGCACGAGGTAAACTTCGCCCATTCCGCCGATGCCAATGAGTGACTCGATCCGGTAGTGACCAATCACTTTTCCAACCAATGCGCCGGCTCCGTCGTTAGTCACGAGTTCAGGAGCAGCTTCGTAGGCCGGTAACTCAATGAAATTCTCCGCCTGCTTATGAGAGGTGAGCAAAGATTCCACCTCGCGGCGCAAGCCGTCATCATCGTGGCAAGCCTCATCAAGAAATGCGGCCCGCTCCTCGGGCGCACGTTCGACAGCTGACTGGAAAAGATCGTTGACCTGTTTCCAGCGCTCAGCCTTCATTAGCTTTCTTCCTCGCTCAGCGCCCGGTAAAGCCAGGCCTTGGCCATGGTCCACTCGCGCTCCACTGTCCGCTGCGAGAGTTCTAGGAATTCAGCCGTCTCTGCGACCGACAAACCACCGAAGTAGCGTAGTTCAACAATCTGACTTTTACGCGGATCCTGCTCCGCCAGGGTGTCCAACGCTTCATCGAGGGCGAGTAACTCCTCCGATCGCGTTTCAGTTACTAACGCGGCTTCATCCAGAGTTACTTTCATTGCGCCGCCGCCACGCTTGAGTGCTTGGCGTTCACGGGCGTGGTCAACCATGATGCGTCGCATCAACTGCGCGGCCGCCGCGATAAAGTGGGACCGGCCTTGCCAGACCGGCTTCGTATCATCGACCAGACGCAGGTAGGCTTCGTTCAGAATGGCAGTGGTTTGCAGGGTGTGGCCAGCGCGCTCCCGGCTCATGTAATGGTGAGCGAGCCGGTGCAATTCGGGTTGCACGAGCGGGAACAACTTCTCCAATGCTCCCTCGTCTCCGCCGCTCCAGTCGCCGAGCAATTTGGTGACCTCTTGTCGCGTGGATGGAGGCGTCGTCATGGAAGCTGCTCGACGGCGCTAAGTCTAACACGACCAAGGAATTTTTACAGCGGCGCCGGGAGCGATCAAAAAAAATACAAAGTTCGTGGCGGGTTTCAGTCCCCCTTTCCGCTTACGCACATGAACCGGCACAACAATAAACACGCCGGAAAAACCAAAACCAAACCTTAGAAAAGAAAAACCCATGCAAACTAAACAGTCAGTAACCAACTCAAACATCCGCTCGACCGTCATAGCCGCCTTTGGCTTGCTGTCGATGCTACTTCCGATTAGCCAGAGTGCACACGCACAGGGCCTGCGGCCGTTCAGCTTCAACCTGGTACCAGCTTCAGATCCTATCGCAACCTGCCTGCCGAATGCGGCAGCGCGAGTTACCGTTTTTCCGAAGGAGGAGAGTCGCGGTGTGGATACCCTGGATTTACACGCCGATGGCCTGCGGCCCAATACGACCTTTGCGGTCTTCCTGACCCAAATGCCGGTGCCTCCCTTCGGCGCGGTTCAGTACATCGCGGACTTTACAACGAATGCGGCGGGCAGAGGGTCCGTCCGCGTGGATGCCATCATCGATGAGGCTTTCGCCTTTAACAACATTACCGGGGTCCGTACGGATCTGAACCACATAGTCTTCTGGTTCGCCGATCCGGCGGATGATGAAGATTGCGTACCCGGTTCTGCTCCCGGACACTTCGATGGAGACGGTGACTCCGGAGTTGCAGCGATGTCTTCGAAGAATTTTCTCCCTGGCGCGCCACTCCCGTAACCTGCGGCGCCGTCCGTAACAGAAAAAACAGCAGCATTCAACAATCAGCCGTCACGCTTCACCGCCTGGCGGCTCTTTGTTTTACGCGCGTACCACTAACCACGCACGGGAGGCGATCCAAAAAAAAACTACAAAGTCGTGGCGGGTTTCAGTCGCCCTTTCCGCTTACGCACATGAACCGGCACAACAATAAACACGCCGGAAAAACCAAAACCAAAACCAAACCTTAGAAAAGAAAGACCCATGCAAACTAAACAATCAGTAATCCACTTAAACATCCACTCGACCGTCATAGCCGCCTTTGGCTTGCTGTCGATGCTACTTGCCGTGAGCGAGACTGCTCACGCACAAGGCACGCCGCTCGTATTCCAAGCCGCCGGACCAGATGCGACCTCCATTCAGGGCGCAGTCGATGCATTCCGCGCTTCCTTGGGGAACAACAACGGCAATAATCCAGGCCCAATCCAAAAGGGTCGGCGCGAAATCAACTGGGACGGTGGCAACCCCAACCTTCTGGATACGACGGCCCCGGTAAATCCGTTCCTCGTGTTCCTGAACAACCGAGGCAGCCAGTACAAAACACCCGGGCTGGGGCTTTCGCAGGCTCCTGCGTCGGGCGGACTCCAGGGCGGACTGGCGGTGCTTTTTGGCAATCCGACCTATGCCAAAATCTTCAGGACGTTCAGCCCGTCGCGGTTGTTCACTCCTGTGGGAAGCAACATCACCGAAGCGTCCTTCTCCGTACCGGGTACCAATGGCACTGCCCCGGCAACAGTCAGAGGCTTCGGCGTTGTATTCACAGATGTTGATCAACCAGATGGCGTCTCTGCTGCCGTGAACGGCGGGAGCACGCACATCGAGTACTTTGATCGAAACGGCAAGCTAATATTCAGCAGTTTCGTTCCGGCCTCGCCGGGCGATGGAAACCTGTCCTTCTTCGGCATCAAGTTTGATGATGCCCGCATCGCGTCGGTTCGGATCACAGCCGGCAACGTTGCCCCGGGGCCGAACGACGATCAGCAAAACGACATCGTCATGATGGACGATTTCATCTACGGCGAGCCACAGCTCATTAACTAAGAGAAAATGAGATTCAACGGTAGACACTATGGAAGTGCCGCCCGACCTGAACGCAACGGCTCAACCCATAGAATCTAACGAGAATAAGATGAGCTGCCGGGGCTAGTCCCCGGCAGCTTCATCGCGGTAAAACGTAATACTGTAACCGCTTCGCTGTGCGAGGCATTGACTGTAGCCCCGAACGCATTCGGGGCTGTCTCAGCGGAAAGTTCTGAGGAGCGCCCAAACTTGAACAAGCCAGAAAGTGAGATACGCGTCGAATGTGCCAAGTAGCTGGGTTGGTTTCTGCGGCTCGCCGAAAACGAACTTGTGTTAAAATGGTTAATCCATGCCTGACGAACCCGCGATCCCGCTCGCTGATGTTCTACGAGCTGCGAACGAACTCGTCTCAGCTGGTTTGATTAAGGACTACGCGCTCGGCGGCGCTCTCGCGGCGATCTACTATACCGAACCGATCACGACTTACGATGCAGATATTATTTTCATCACGAGCGACAAAACATTGAGCGCAGGAATTCCTGCGATTTACTCTCACCTGTCATCGAAAGGATGGCGCGTGGAGCGCGAGCACCTCTTGATGAAAGATTTCCCGGTCCAATTCCTCGCCGCCTCTGGATTAACCACAGAGGCTGTGCGCGAAGCGAAGCCGATCGAGTTCGAGGGCGTGCCCGCGAAAGTGTTTCGACCGGAGTACATCATCGCCGTCGCTGCGAGTGTCGGCCGGCACAAGGATTTGGCGCGGATTGAGCAACTGCTTGAGCAAGCTAAGCTCGACAAGGCGTTACTGGACGACATTCTGCGCCGCTATAACTTGAAGCTGCCAACAAAATGAAATCGGAGTTCCGCCGCGAACTGGCGCAACAATCGTTCGAAGAAAAAATTCGCAAAGTCGGCGAGCTGATTCGGCTTTCCCGCAGCATCAAGACCGATGGCGCGAACGATTCCGATGAAAATGAAGCGTTCAACGGCGCCGAGCTGAGCGAATCTGTTCTCGCGCGTGATTGGAACTCACCAGAAGAGGATACGGCATGGTCAAACCTGTAGCCGGCGAAATTGTTGTCATTCCTTTTCCGCGCGCTGATGGTAGCGGTGAAAAGCGGCGTCCCGCTTTGGTGATCGCCGATCTTCCAGGCGCGGATTTGATTTTATGTCAGATCACCCGCCGCGGGCACTGGGACTCTTTCGCCGTTCCGCTGGATAAAAGCGATTGTGAGCGCGGCCAAATCGATCAGCCCTGCTTCATTCGTCCGCAACGACTTTTCAGTGTCGAGCAACACGTCATCCTTCACTCAGTCGGAAAGGTGACCGCAGAGAAATTCGACGAGGTGTTCAAGAAAACACGTGCGCTCTTCGTCGATTGAAGGTGGAACGGTCGCCGCGGCGACTCCTCAACGAAAAATCGACAATCTCTATAGAGGCAGCCGTGTCGGCTGCAATTCTCCAATACACGCACGCGACACGCGTGCCGCTACAGCAAGACACGCAGGCGGCACGCCTGCCACTACAGCCACGGCGTCATTTGTACACTGTCTTTGGTTCAGGAGCCGCGAGAATTTTTTGAAAACGCGGATCGTTCCGTAACGGGTCCCATTCCCAGCGCTGCCGCAGATCCGAGAGCGTGATGCTTGCCTCGTCATAGTCGACGGCGAACGGCGTTGTGAGTAAGCGTTCGATTCGGCTGATCGTCTCATCGGTCAGCCCGAGCCGGGCGCAAATCAAGGCGTAAAAAACTTCGACCACCGCGCCCTCGATCACATCGTGTGTGATCGGTTTCAGCTCCATCGCTCGTTTTCCTTCGCGCAGCGCGTCCTCCCTTCGTCCCAGGAACGCATAGAGCAGTCCGAGCTGCGCACGTCGCGTGCCGTCCTGCGGACTATCTTTAACAAGCTGTTCGATCGCTGCCCGGCCCGCCTCAAACTCTGTCTGCGCTTTGGCTGTGTCGCCGCGCACCAGGAAAACACACGCTTGAAGATAGCTTTTCGGCAGCGCGACTCCCGTCTGCGAAGTGATCGTGTCGAGCGGGCAATTAGCCAGGGCTTTCTCCGCGGCGTCTGCGTCGCGGTCCATCAAGCTCACGTCCCAGCGCGCGAAGGTGGCGAAGCCATCAGGATCGAAATTAGGCGGCAAAGATTGCAGCGCGGCTTTGATCGGTGCAGTGCTGCCTTTCCAGTAAAACTCGACATAGCCGCGCTGTATCTTCACGTTGAAAGAATCAGGGGAGAGTGCGAGCACGCGATCCATTCGCTCGGCCGCAGTGCGCCAGTCGCGCAGGCCAAAGTAGGTCTGCGAAGCATCATAGAGCATGACGGAATTGCGCGGGTCGATCTGTTCCGCGCGTTGGTAAGCAGCGAGCGCTTGCGTCAAATCCCCACGCCGTCTTTGAACCGCCGCTATGTAGAGGCCAACGTCTCCGTCGTTGGGAAGCACCTCCGCCGCCAGCTTCAGTTCGCGCAGCGCGGTGTCGTAATTGCCTTCGATGTAGTAATGATAAAGACCAAGCGCGAGGTGCCCTTCGCCAAGGTTCGGCTGGAGTCGCAGCGATTCCAATGCTTCCGCATCCGCTTTTTGCTTCCAGTTCTCGGTGGGTTCGAAGAAATGGTACATCACACTTGCGGTTGCCGAGAGCCGCGCATGGGCAAGAGCGAACTTCGGGTCGAGCTTGATCGCCTGATCGTAAAAATTTATCGCTGACTTAAAATCCTGGAGCAGGTTATCAGGTCGCCTTTGATAATCGCGGCCGCGCAAATAGAGCACGTACGCATCGGCATTGGTTGTGGGTTTGGTTTCGACACGCGCTTTTTCCTGCGGTGAAAGAGTGGCCCGCAACGAGTCGGCAATACTTTTCGCGACTTCGGCTTCCACTCCGAAAATGTCGATCAACTGCCGGTCATAACTTTGTGCCCACAAATGCGCGTCATTGTCGGCCTGGATCAACTGCACATTAATGTGCACCCGGTCGCCAGCCTTCTGCACGCTGCCTTCGAGCACGTTGCTCACGCGCAACTGGCGCGCAATCTCAGGCAGATTTTCGGGGGCGCTGCTATAGCGCGCGGTGGACGTTCGCGAAATCACGCGGAGCCCGCTGATTCTCGAGAGCGTGGTGATGATTTCATCCTGAATGCCCTGGGCGAAAAACGCGTTCTCTTTGTCCGAGCTGAGGTTCTCGAACGGCAACACAGCAACTGATTTGTCCATGCTTGCCGCTGCTGGCGCGGTTTGTTTTCCCGGCTCGGCAGTCGGCGGTTTTCGTGTTCGTGCGAATTGAAACGCAAGCAGTGTAGCCGCGAGCACAGCGGCAACCACAATGATTGCAGTCCATTTGCGACCGGCTTTCGGTATCTTAGACTTTTGCGTCGTAACTTCTTCCGCGCGTTTGATTCCTTCCGGCGTCAGCTCGAACGCCCACGCCAGGATCAGCGCGACTGGAAACCCGAGAATCACCGCGGTGATAAACACCTTCATCACCCACGGAGGCGCTTCGAACGTGGGGAAAAGAATGGAACCCGCCTGGATCAACAGCCACGCCACGATCGCGTACGCGACTGCGACCCTGTAAACCTTGCGCCGCTTAAGCTCGGTGAAAAAAGTAGCCGGATCCATGACAACGGCGGGAACATTACCGCAACGCGCTTTTCATGCACAAACAGGAATACCGAGGTGGACCGGTCGCCTCGGCGACTCCTCAACGCGTTGAATCGACCCTTTCTGTAGAGGCAGCCGTGTCGGCTGCAATTCTGCAGTACACGCACGCGACACGCGTGCCGCTACAGCAAGACGCGCAGGCGACACGCCTGCCACTACAGACTGGCTACGCTCGATCGATTACCACTATTTCGCCCTGATATGGCCAATTGGCGGCGTAATCCACCAATCCAGCTCGAACTGGATTCTCCCGTACGTAATTCCACTTTTCCGCGTAACCTTCGCTGCTCCGAAGTACGTGATCAAAGAATCCAGGTTGCCAGAGCCGCTGCTTCACCACCGCCACGGACATCGCTCGCTTTAGTCCGCCAACCCACGTTGAAAGAACAAAACCGTGATCACCTCGGACGAAAAGATGCACGTGATCAGGCATAATCACGTATCTGCCTATGGCGACGTCAAAATTCAGAATTCCGAGCCGCCCATAATTTTCGATCGCACGTTGCGCAAGGTCTAACGAAGGAATCTTGGTGCGATTGCGCGTGCAGAACGTAACAAAAAAAAGAGGCGAACGGAAATAGATAAGATCAAGACGATGCGGACGGTCTTTGATCATTTGTTTGACTGTAGAGGCAGCCGTGTCGGCTGCAATTCTGCAGTACCCGCACGCGACACGCGTGCCGCTACAGCAAGACGCGCAGGCGGTACGCCTGCCACTACAGCACAGTCTTCGGAGCCGTAAAGGATGCGTAGCAACGGTCGGGCTTTCCACCCGATCCGTCTTTGGATCACTTGGGGCGTGTTGTCCCAACGCGTTGGATTTTGTTTGACTGTAGAGGAAGCCGTGTCGGCTGCAATTCTGCAGTACCCGCACGCGACACGCGTGCCGCTACAGCAAGACGCACAGGCGGTACGCCTGCCACTACAGCGATCGTCTTCGGAGCCGTAACCGATGCGAAGCAACGACGCGCCTAACATCGCAGGCGCGCTTGACATTACCCGGCGCGTCGAAGAACAAAGGAACGTCGGATGAACTTTCTTAAACGCCGTTTCACAGGGGCTCCGGAGGGAACGGCTGCGCTGTTCTTCATTCAGATCTTCGCGACGCTCGGCTTCGCTGTCCTTTACTCGACGCTGGTCCTCTACGCGACAAAGCATCTGCATCTCGGCGTGAAAGCGGCTACCACGTTGATGGGCGTGTTCGGCGCATTCAACTACGGCCTGCACCTCTTCGGCGGTTACCTTGGCGGCCGCTTCCTTTCGAACCGCAACTTGTTTGTCGGGGGCATGGCGCTGCAGGTGATCGGCTGCGCCTGCATCGCCACCGGCACGCTCGCGCTGTTCTACGTCGGCCTCGCCCTGTTCCTCACCGGCAGCGGCCTCAACGTCACCTGCATTAACATGATGCTCACGCAGCGCTTCACCCCGGAGGACCCGCGCCGAGAAGGAGCCTTCCTCTGGAACTACGCTGGCATGAATGTCGGATTCTTCGTCGGGTTCAGCGTCGCCGGTTATTTCCAAGCCACCGAGAGCTACTCGAGCCTCTTCATCTTTGCGACGGTCGGCAACTTCGTCGCCATCATCCTCGCCGTGCTCACTTGGAAGATTCTCGCTGACCGCAACACCACGCTGCTCGATGCGACGCCGAAGCAGTTCCGGCTGCGGCAGCTCGCGGGCATCGGCATTCTCATCGGAACCGTACCCGTCGTGTGGTTCATGCTCCAGCGGCCCGGCGGCACCGAGACGATCATCAAGGGGATCTGCGGCGCGGTCGCGCTGACCCTCATCTATCTCACGGTCCGCCACTCGGATCGGCGCGAGCAGCGCAACATGACGGCCTACCTGATTCTGACCATCGGCTCGCTGATGTTCTGGTCCCTCTACCAAATGGCACCGAGCGGTCTGATGCTGTTCGCGGTCAACAACGTCGACCTGATGGTCGGTCCCGTGAAGATTCAGCCGCAGTGGATTCAGAACATCAACACAGTCTGCATCGTGCTTGGCGGACCAGTGCTGGCCTCGCTCTTCACCCGCATGCGCGCGCGTGGGTGGAGAATCGACATCCCGAAGCAATTTGCGGCGTCGCTGCTGTTGATGGCGGTTGCCTTTCTCATTCTCCCGCTCGGCATCAAGCTGGCCGGCGCCGATGGCAAGAGCGCATTCGCCTGGCTCTTTCTGAGCTATGTGCTGCAGAGTATTGGTGAGCTGCTCATCATGCCGATCGGATACGCGATGATCGGCAAGCTCGCGCCGAAGCAATACCAAGGCGTGATGATGGGCAGCTGGATGCTCGTGACCGGTCTCGCGTCGCTCTTTGCAGGTGACTTCTCGGGAATGATTCCCGAGCCGACCGGCACCACGGCGGTCGCCACCAACCCCGGGTACGCGAAGCTGTTCGCGGAGCTTGGCGCCGGCAGCCTCGCGGTCGGTATTGTGCTCGTCGTGCTGATTCCGTTCCTGCGCAAGCTGATCACCGACAAGGCCGAGACAATTCCCGCGGAAACACCGACGACCGTGGTTCCCGTCGCTTAAAAGCGCCGCGAATTCCGGGGAGCGCGTGCGCCCTCGCGCGCTGGTGAACGCGCCTCGCGTCCACGAACTTTCCTGCGCCGTACCTGCAGCGTCCGCTGGTCTCAGCGGAATTCTGGGAGCGTCCAGCTACTTGTTTCAACGCACACACATTTTCTTCTCGACACCATGATTCTCGAGTAGCTGGGCTCTTGATGGCGCCGTCGCTATCACGAACTTTTTCTGCTATAAATCTTCAAAGATTGACATGAGCACGATCGCAGAAATTCAGGAAGCAATTGAAAAATTGCCGGCTAACGAGAAGTCAGCGCTCGCCGCCTGGCTGCAATCGCAAGAAGAACCGATCATCTCTAAAGCGGAAGAGAAGCCTCTGCTTGCGCGTCTGGACAAGGCTGCTGCCGAGCTGGATGCCGGCAAAGGCGTTCCCATCGCACGCGTCCGCGAAGAAATCTGTGGATGGGTTGGAAAATAATTTTTGCTCCACAGGCGCTCGAAGAGCTCGAACAGATTGTTCGTTTCATTGCGCAAGATGACCCACAGGCGGCTATCCGATTCGGCGATTATTTGGTAGATCGCGCGGAATCATTGGCGAAT